>Ga0308168_1004333_pt1 | contig 10293 bp, 9 predicted proteins | sample PhyCR2_FD_202133 | JGI IMG/M metagenome (GOLD analysis project Ga0308168, IMG submission 202133) | Phyllosphere microbial communities from UC Gill Tract Community Farm, Albany, California, United States - DLSLRC.R2 | ecosystem: Host-associated > Plants > Phyllosphere > Unclassified | place: USA... | reverse complement strand
AGAAACCAGATTCAGCACGGATCCCATCCCCTGAGAAGAGCTGTAGATAACCATAGTGCCGTTAGGTGCCAGACTTGGCGTTTCATCCAGGAAAGTCGACGACAGAACTTGTACGCCGCCCCCGCCCAGATCTTGTTTAGCAATGTGCTGCTGACCACCGGCCGAGCTAACCATTACCATAAACTTACCGTCAGCACTCACGTCTGCGTCCTGGTTCTGAGAACCTTCCCAGGTGATACGCTGCGGAGCACCGCCGTTAATATTGACTTTATAAACCTGTGGACGACCGGCCTGGTCAGAGGTAAAGGCCAGGTTTTGGCTGTCCGGGAACCAGGTTGGTTCGGTGTTGTTGCTACGACCATCGGTCACCTGACGGATCTGGCCGGAGCCGATGTCCATCACGTACAGGTTCAGGCTACCGGTTTTAGACAGCGCAAACGCCAGTTTAGAGCCGTCTGGTGAGAATGCCGGCGCCCCGTTGTGACGCGGGAAGGAAGCCACCTGACGAACCGCACCGTTAGACAGCGTCTGGATTACCAGTGCTGAACGGCCGCTTTCGAAGGTTACGTAAGCCAGTTTTGAACCGTCCGGCGACCAGGCTGGAGACATCAGCGGCTGCGGTGAACGGTGAACGGTGAACTGGTTGTAGCCATCGTAGTCAGAGACGCGCAGCTCATACGGGAACTGGCCGCCGTTGGTCTGCACGACATAAGCGATACGGGTACGGAATGCGCCTTTGATGCTGGTCAGCTTCTCAAACACTTCATCACTTGCAGTGTGACCGGCATAACGCAGCCATTGCTTGTTCACTTTATAGGTGTTCTGCGCCAGTACAGTACCCGGTGCGCCACCGGTATCTACCAGCTGGTAAGCAACGGTATAGCCACCGTCCGGGTTAGGGGTAACCTGACCCACAACCACTGCATCAATACCCAGCCCAGACCATGCAGCAGGCTGCACTTCCTGTGCGCTGCCCGGCTGCTGCGGCAGACGAGAACGATCTAATGGGTTGAATTTACCGCTGTTGCGCAGGTCAGCGGCAACAATGCCACCAACATCTTCCGGCGCAGCGCCTGGCCCTTTCCACTGGAACGGAACCACACCAATCGGACGTGCCGAGTCCACCCCCTGGGTGATCTCGATACGCACTTCTGCGTGCAGCACCGCTGCCCACAGCACTAAGAAACTCATTGCAACACGTAATGCCTGCTTCATCATATCTCCCATATCCGGGTAACCTTACCCGCGATAATTTAGCAGAATGTTAACAAACCCAAATAAACAAAACTACTAATCCACAGCCTCAAACGTAGACTGTTTTGCTAACTTTAGCGGGAAAATCGCTACAGTTTGAAGTCCAGTTTGGCATCTTTTACTTTTTCATAAACAGCCTGGCTAGGCGGTTTAGGAATTCTGGCAGTTTTTGCCGCCGTCAGGGCAGCCTGACATAAAGCAGGATCACCACCTTCTTCAGTCACGTCCAGCAGCAGACCGTCTGGTGCCAGTTTAATATGTAGCACACAGGACTTACCGGCATACAGATCAGCGCCATATAAGCGGCTCTGAATTGCGTTACGGATTTGCGAAGCATAGGCACTAATATCAGCGCCTGACGCGCCACCATTAGCACCACTTGTTCCGCTATCTTTTGCCGGCTGACCGTTACCTTTTGCTCCACCCGATTTCGGCGCATTCTTACCTGAACTTAACTCGCCAAACAGGCCATCAACGTCCGATGCGGCTGCTTTTTCCGCGGCAGCTTTTTTAGCTGCTGCGGCTTTTGCAGCGGCCGCTTTGTCAGCAGCAGCTTTATCGGCAGCGGCTTTCTTCTCTGCAGCGGCTTTTTTATCAGCGGCGGCTTTTTCTGCGGCGGCGGCCTTCTTCTCAGCAGCCGCTTTTTCTGCGGCAGCAGCCTTTTCAGCTGCAGCCTTTTCAGCAGCAGCCTTTTCAGCTGCAGCCTTTTCAGCTGCGGCGGCTTTTTCTGCTGCAGCGGCCTTTTTAGCTGCTTCGGCAGCCGCTTTCTTCTCGGCTTCCTGAGCTGCTTGTTTGGCAGCTTCAGCTTCCGCTTTTTTCTGTGCGTCGGCAGCAGCTTTCTTCGCGGCTTCAGCTTCTGCTTTTTTCTTCGCATCAGCAGCCGCTTTGGCGGCTTCAGCTTCAGCCTGTTTTTGCGCATCGGCAGCGGCTTTTTTCGCGGCTAATGCAGCGGCATCCGCGGCCTGTTTTGCCGCCTCGGCAGCTTGTTTAGCCTGCGCATCGGCCTGCGCTTTGGCATCGGCTGCGGCTTTGGCTGCCGCCTCTTCTGCCTGCTTCTGCTGCTCTTGCGCTTTCTTCGCTGCGGCTTCAGCCTGTTTCTGCTGCTCCGCCTGCTCTTTCGCCGCTTCCTGCGCCTGCAAACGCTCTTTCTCGAGCTGCTTCAGACGTTCCTGCTCGGCGGCCTGCTTTTCACGCAGCTCTTCCGCCTGCTGTTGCGCCTGCTTTTCGCGTTGCTCTTCAGCACGTTTTGCACTCGCCTGCTGTTGTTGCTGGCGGTTATAGTTTTGCACCACCGCGCCGGGATCGACCATCACGGCATCGATGGATGAACCTCCCCCACCGCCGGCAGCGGTATCGAGATGCTCATCGAACGAACTCCAGATCAGTGCTGCAAAAAGAATGACATGCAGCACCGCCGAGATAATGATCGCCCGCTTAAGCTTATCGTTTTGTTCGGTTGCCTTTGACACTATGGGTTCCCAAAAACTCTGTTGTGTACGCAGATGATCAAATAGGCTGCGTCATCAAGCCGACTGACTTAACGCCCGCGCTATGCAACAGGTTCAGCGCTTTTATTATTTCATCGTAAGGCACGTCTTTCGCACCACCGATTAAGAAGACCGTTTTCGGATTGGACTGCAGACGTCGTTGCGCTTCGGCAATGACCTGCTCTGGCGGCAGTTGATCGAGACGATCCTTTTCAACCACCACGCTGTACTGCCCTACTCCGGATACCTCAATGATGACCGGTGGATCGTCATTGGTGCTTACAGCCTGAGATTCTGTCGCGTCCGGCAGATCAACCTCAACGCTCTGGGTAATGATGGGTGCTGTGGCCATAAAGATCAGCAGCAGCACCAGCAGCACGTCCAGCAGCGGTACAATGTTGATTTCGGACTTTAGTTCGCGACGACCCCGTCCACGCTGTCTGGCCATGGTTTACCCCTTGTTGCTCTCGGTGCTGGTAAACGCCTGGCGGTGCAGAATCGCGGTGAACTCTTCCATGAAGTTGTCGTAGTTCAGTTCCAGTTTGTTCACGCGCTGATTAAGGCGGTTATACGCCATAACCGCAGGAATAGCGGCGAACAGACCGATTGCGGTCGCGATCAGCGCTTCTGCGATACCCGGTGCAACCATCTGCAGCGTTGCCTGTTTTACCGCGCCCAGGGCGATAAAGGCGTGCATAATCCCCCAGACCGTACCAAACAGACCGATATACGGGCTGATGGAACCGACGGTACCCAGGAACGGGATGTGCGTTTCCAGCGTTTCCAGTTCACGGTTCATTGAAATGCGCATCGCGCGGGATGCCCCTTCAACGACCGCTTCCGGTGCATGGTTGTTAGCGCGGTGCAAACGGGCGAACTCTTTGAAACCGCTGTAGAAAATTTGCTCGGAGCCGGAGAGGTTTTCACGACGCCCCTGGCTTTCCTGATACAAACGGGAAAGTTCGATACCGGACCAGAACTTATCTTCAAAGGCTTCCGCTTCGCGGCCTGCAGCATTGAGGATACGGGTTCTCTGGATGATGATGGCCCAGGATGCGATTGAAAAACCAATCAAAATCAACATGATAAGTTTAACCAGAAGGCTTGCCTTCAGGAACAAATCAAGGATATTCATGTCAGTCACTGCTTAAACTCCGCGACAATAGACTTAGGAAGCGCACGAGGCTTCATGATGAGTGGATCAACACAGACAATCAGGACTTCAGCTTCGTTCAGTACCGTATTTTCTGCATTGACGATCCGCTGCGTGAAAACCAGTGAGGTTCCGCGCATTGATGTTATTTCTGTTTGGACTTCGAGCATATCGTCGAGTCTGGCAGGTGCAAAATACTCCAGCGTCATCTTGCGTACCACGAAGGCAACTCGCTCCGCCAGCAGGACCTGCTGGCTAAAGTGATGATGGCGCAGCATCTCAGTGCGTGCTCGTTCATAAAAGGCAACGTAGCTGGCGTGGTAAACCACACCACCGGCGTCAGTGTCTTCGTAGTAGACACGAACCGGCCATCGAAACAGCGTTGTATTCACTTTACATCCCGGTAATACAAAAAGAGTAAGAGCTTTTAAACGTCGTTACTATACGCGCGGGAATGGTGGTTTGGAATGGGGGAAGGTAAACGGAGAGTAAATATTTATGGGCCAGGGTAAGCCCATAATATTAACGGATAGTTCTTATTCAGTTGAAAAAGAAAATCAGGCCGACAAGAAGCACCACATCAGCGATCAGCGGGCAGAAGATGCCCTGCCAGTGTACGGCTTTCGGCCGAAAGCCGACGCCGTGGATCACCCCGGCGCACACCGCCCACATGATGAGAAAACCGTGCCAGATTTCAAGCTCGCTGGTCTTCGCCGCAAAGCGCGACGGGTCCCAGAAGATGCAACCTGCCAGCAGCAAGGCCATCACTAAGGAAAGCGCCCGGAGCGGGCGCTTGTCCATGATCCCGTAGAGATACGCGATCATCAGTGTTTTTCTTCACCAGCTTTGGACGCTTCAACGTGCTCAAGCGCCAGGGCGGTAATCACACCAAATGCACAGGCAAGAAGCGTTCCTAAAATCCATGCGAAATACCACATATTCAGCTCCTTCCTTAATACATAGAGTGAGTATTGCTTTCGATATGTTCTTTCGTGATACGACCGTACATTTTCCAGTAACACCAGGTGGTGTAAGCCAGGATGATCGGTACGAACACGGCAGCCACAAACGTCATCAGGTTCAGGGTCATCTGACTGGAGGTGGAATCCCACATCGTCAGGCTAGCATTCATCATGGTGCTGGACGGCATCACGAACGGGAACATCGCGATACCGGCCGTCAGGATGATGCACGCCAGCGTCAGTGAAGAGAAGACGAATGCCCATGCGCCTTTTTCCATGCGGGAAGTCAGCAGGGTCAGCAGCGGCAGCACCACGCCCAGGGCCGGAATAGCCCACAGAATCGGTGTGTTATTGAAGTTCACCAGCCAGGCGCCTGCCTGACGAGCCACTTCTTTGGTCAGCGGGTTAGACGGCGCGGTATGGTTAATCGCGGAGGTCACCACGTAACCGTCGATACCGAACATCACCCACACCCCTGCCAGCGCGAAGCCGACCAGGGTTACCAGAGCCGCAATCTGCGAGACGGCGCGGGAACGCAGGTGCAGTTCACCCACGGTACGCATCTGCAGGTAGGTGGCACCCTGAGTCAGGATCATCGCCACGCTGACCACGCCCGCCAGCAGACCGAACGGGTTCAGCAGCTGGAAGAAGTTGCCGGTGTAGTACAGGCGCATATATTCATCGAGGTGGAACGGCACGCCCTGCAGCAGGTTGCCGAACGCCACGCCGATCACCAGCGGCGGCACGAAGCTACCGATGAAGATGCCCCAGTCCCACATGTTGCGCCAGCGGGGGTCTTCGATCTTCGAGCGGTAGTCAAAACCGACCGGACGGAAGAACAAGGACGCCAGCACCAGAATCATCGCCACGTAGAAGCCGGAGAACGCAGCTGCGTAGACCATCGGCCAGGCAGCGAACAGCGCGCCGCCTGCGGTGATCAGCCACACCTGGTTACCGTCCCAGTGCGGGGCGATGGAGTTAATCATAATTCGACGCTCGGTATCATTACGACCGAGGAAGCGGGTGAGCATGCCCACCCCCATGTCGAAACCGTCAGTGACCGCAAAACCAATCAGTAAGATCCCGACCAGCAGCCACCAGATAAAACGCAATACTTCATAATCGATCATTTGACGACTCCTGTCTTACCGTGCCGGCTGAGTAGTCACGGTGGACTGCTCGTAGTGGGACTGAGAAGCAACGGTTGACTGCTCATAGTGGTAGCGACCGGTTTTCAGGCTGCTTGGGCCAAGGCGCGCAAACTTGAACATCAGGAACAGTTCAGCCACCAGGAACAGGGTATACAGACCACAAATCAGCAGCATGGAGAAAATCAGATCCCCGGCGGTCAGGGAGGAGTTCGCTACCGCGGTTGGCAGCACCTCACCGATAGCCCAAGGCTGACGGCCGTATTCCGCAACAAACCAGCCGGATTCGATGGCGATCCACGGCAGTGGCATGCCGTACAGCGCAGCACGCAGCAGCCATTTACGCTGACCGATACGGTTACGAACCACCGACCAGAAGGAGGCTGCAATGATCAACAGCATGATGATGCCGCAGCCAACCATGATACGGAACGCGAAGTACAGCGGCGCAACGCGTGGAATCGAGTCTTTGGTCGCCATCTGAATCTGCTCTTCCGTCGCGTCAGAGACGTTCGGGGTATAGCGTTTCAGCAGCAGGCCGTAACCGAGGTCTTTTTTCACGTTGTTGAACTGATCGCGAACGGACTGATCGGTAGAGCCGGAACGCAGCTGCTCCAGCAGGGAGTAAGCTTTCATCCCGTTACGGATACGCTCTTCATGCTGCACCAGCAGATCTTTCAGGCCGATAACCGGCGTATCCACAGAGCGGGTGGCGATGATGCCCAACGCATAAGGGATCTGAATAGCAAAGTGGTTTTCCTGGGCATCCTGATCGGGAATACCAAACAGGGTGAACGCTGCCGGAGCCGGTTGGGTTTCCCACTCTGCTTCGATCGCTGCCAGTTTGGTTTTCTGCACGTCACCCATCTCGTAGCCGGATTCATCACCCAGAACGATTACGGAGAGGATAGCCGCCATACCGAAGCTCGCCGCGATGGCGAAGGAGCGCTTGGCAAAGGCGAAGTCACGACCACGCAGCATGTAGTAGGAGCTGATGCCCAGCACGAACATCGCGCCGCAGACATAGCCAGACGCCACGGTGTGAACAAATTTCACCTGAGCAACCGGGTTCAGCACCAGCTCGGAGAAGCTGACCATCTCCATACGCATGGTTTCGAAGTTAAAATCAGACGCGATAGGGTTCTGCATCCAGCCGTTGGCCACCAGGATCCACAGCGCGGACAGGTTAGAGCCTAACGCAACCAGCCAGGTGACAGCCATATGCTGCACTTTACCCAGACGATCCCAGCCAAAGAAGAACAGACCTACAAAGGTGGATTCGAGGAAGAAGGCCATCAGACCTTCAATGGCCAGCGGCGCACCGAAGATATCCCCGACATAGTGGGAATAGTAAGACCAGTTAGTCCCGAACTGGAACTCCATGGTCAGACCGGTGGCCACGCCCAGCGCAAAGTTGATACCAAACAACTTGCCCCAGAACTTGGTCATATCTTTATAAATCTGTTTGCCGGAAAGGACGTAGACCGTCTCCATAATGGCCAGCAGGAACGCCATACCGAGCGTCAGTGGCACAAACAGGAAGTGGTACATCGCGGTCAAGGCAAACTGTAAGCGCGACAGTTCGACTATATCTAACATCATGACTCCTTGCTCATCGCATGAAGACTCCGGGAGTGGATCCGTTAGAAAAGATCCACACACATGCCCCAATACAAATAATTATCAGCTTCCTTTCTTCGTTACTTAATCTTCCCAGGAGGAAAAAGCCATGATGAAAGGTTACAGATACGTTAATAAAAACCCGAAATTGATCCCGCAAATATATTACGCTGCAAAACCCTTACAATAAACAGGTTTTTATTGAAAGTGTTTTACGTTTTACGACGGTGATCAATATATAGCGAATTTACCACTTTTCGACCAGATTGATCGGGAGCAATTTAACGCTTTTTGATGCCCTTTTCCAGGCATTAAATATTGATATAAATCAATATTGATTGGCCGTGTTAAAGGTGTTTCTTGATGGTGAATCTGATGACTTTTTTGTTAATTTTATGTTGGCGTCATGGGCTAATAGTTATTGAATCTGCGCTGTAATATCAATAAAGGTGATTTAAATTAACCTGTGGCGCGCCGGGAATTTTAATAAACCCCAGGACATGAAGCATTGTCACTTCGCCACATTTATTCAGAGAATGGATAGCGGGATAATTAAATAACAATTAATTTACTTTTAACCCGCATTAAATTAACACCACATTGTTATCATTTTGTATATCTCAAAAATAAAAAAGGCCATCTTACGATGGCCAACCATGTCGAAACGGACATTTATTATGTCAAAGCTCCCCGCACGGGGAGCAGAGAGGATTTACTTAATGATGGATTTCAGTGCTTCACCGATGTCAGCCAGGCTGCGTACGGTTTTCACGCCTGCTGCTTCCAGCGCCGCGAATTTTTCATCCGCAGTCCCTTTGCCGCCCGCGATGATGGCGCCTGCGTGGCCCATACGCTTGCCTTTCGGCGCAGTCACACCCGCGATATAGCCAACAACCGGCTTGGTCACGTGATCTTTGATGTAAGCAGCCGCTTCTTCTTCCGCACTACCGCCGATTTCACCGATCATCACGATCGCTTCAGTCTGCGGGTCTTCCTGGAACAGCTTCAGGATGTCGATGAAGTTAGAGCCCGGGATTGGGTCGCCGCCGATGCCCACACAGGTGGACTGGCCGAAACCGTAGTCGGTGGTCTGCTTAACCGCTTCATAGGTCAGGGTACCGGAACGGGAGACGATGCCCACTTTGCCCGGCTTGTGAATGTGGCCCGGCATGATGCCGATTTTGCATTCGCCTGGGGTGATCACGCCCGGGCAGTTTGGCCCGATCATGCGCACGCCCGCTTCGTCCAGCTTCACTTTCACAGTCAGCATATCCAGGGTCGGGATGCCTTCGGTGATGGTGATGATCAGTTTGATGCCTGCATCGATGGCTTCCAGAATGGAATCTTTGCAGAACGGGGCCGGAACGTAGATCACGGTGGCGGTCGCGCCAGTCGCTTCTACCGCTTCACGCACGGTGTTGAACACCGGCAGGCCCAGGTGGGTGGTGCCGCCTTTACCTGGCGTTACGCCGCCAACCATCTGCGTACCGTAGGCAATCGCCTGCTCAGAGTGGAATGAACCCTGGCTACCGGTGAAGCCCTGGCAGATGACCTTGGTATCTTTATTAATTAAAACGGACATTATTTCCCCTCCACTGCGGCAACTACCTGCTGAGCGGCATCCGTCAGACTTTTCGCTGCAATAATATTCAGGCCGCTGTCAGCCAGTTTTTTCGCGCCGAGTTCGGCGTTGTTGCCTTCCAGACGGACAACAACCGGGACGTTAACGCCCACTTCTTCTACCGCACCGATGATACCGTCTGCGATCAGGTCGCAACGTACGATGCCGCCAAAGATGTTCACCAGAACCGCTTTTACGTTGTCGTCAGAGAGGATGATTTTGAAGGCTTCGGTCACGCGCTCTTTGGTCGCGCCGCCGCCCACGTCGAGGAAGTTTGCCGGCTCGCCGCCGTGCAGCTTAACGATGTCCATGGTGCCCATTGCCAGGCCCGCACCGTTAACCATGCAGCCGATGTTGCCATCGAGTGCCACGTAGTTCAGTTCCCACTGTGCAGCCTGCGCTTCACGTGGATCTTCCTGAGACTGGTCGCGCATTTCGCGCAGATCGGCCTGGCGGAACAGTGCGTTGCCGTCAGCGCCCAGTTTGCCATCGAGGCAGATCAGGTCGCCCTGTTTGGTGATCACCAGCGGGTTGATTTCGATCAGCGCCAGATCGCGCTCCAGGAAGATGTTAGCCAGACCCATGAAGATCTTGGTGAATTGCTGCACCAGTTTACCTTCCAGACCCAGTTTGAATGCCAGCTCGCGTCCCTGGTAAGGCATTGGGCCTGCCAGCGGATCGATAGCGACTTTGTGGATCAGGTGCGGGGTCTCTTCCGCCACTTTTTCGATTTCCACGCCGCCTTCGGTAGAGGCCATGAACACCACGCGACGGGAGCTGCGGTCTACCACGGCGCCAAGGTACAGTTCTTTTGCTATGTCGGTCGCCGCTTCAACCAGGATCTGGTTAACCGGCTGGCCGCTCGCGTCTGTCTGGTAGGTCACCAGACGTTTGCCCAGCCAGTGCTCAGCAAACGCACGAATCTCTTCTTTACTGTTAACAACTTTCACACCGCCCGCTTTACCGCGGCCGCCAGCGTGAACCTGACATTTCACTACCCAAGGACCGGCGCCGATTTTAGATGCGGCTTCTTCTGCTTCACGAGGGG
>Ga0308168_1004331_pt1 | contig 10304 bp, 4 predicted proteins | sample PhyCR2_FD_202133 | JGI IMG/M metagenome (GOLD analysis project Ga0308168, IMG submission 202133) | Phyllosphere microbial communities from UC Gill Tract Community Farm, Albany, California, United States - DLSLRC.R2 | ecosystem: Host-associated > Plants > Phyllosphere > Unclassified | place: USA... | reverse complement strand
CGCGATTTCAGCCACAACAAGAACAATGTCTGGGGCATCACCGCGCGCAACCGCGAGCAGAACTTCGCACTGAACCTGTTGATGAATCCGGAAGTCGATTTCATCACCCTGCTCGGCCAGGCCGGTACCGGCAAGACCCTGCTGGCGCTGGCGGCCGGCCTGGCCCAGGTACTGGAAACCAAGGTCTACAACGAGATCATCGTCACCCGCGTCACGGTGCCGGTGGGCGAAGACATCGGTTTCCTGCCGGGTACCGAGGAAGAAAAGATGTCGCCGTGGATGGGCGCCTTCGACGACAACCTCGAAGTGCTCATGAAGGGTGACGGCGACGCCGGCGACTGGGGCCGCGCCGCCACCCAGGACCTGATCCGCTCGCGCATCAAGATCAAGTCGCTCAACTTCATGCGCGGCCGCACCTTCGTCAACAAGTTTTTGATCATCGACGAAGCCCAGAACCTGACGCCCAAGCAGATGAAGACCCTGGTCACGCGCGCCGGTCCGGGCACCAAGATCCTGTGCCTGGGCAACATCGCCCAGATCGACACGCCTTATCTCACCGAAGGCTCGAGCGGCCTGACCTATGTGGTCGACCGCTTCAAGGGCTGGAGCCATGGCGGCCATGTGACCTTGGCGCGCGGCGAGCGTTCGCGTCTGGCGGATCACGCTAGCGACGTGTTGTAACGCTGCTTTAACAAGCGAAAAGCCCGTGTGCCGAAAGGTCCACGGGCTTTTTTATACCCTCAACCTTGAAACGTCATCCCCGCGAAGGCGGGGATCCAAGTTGCACGCGTTTCGACGGCTCGTCGAACTTGGGTTCCCGCCTGCGCGGGAACGATGGGCTGCAGGGGCGGCATAAAAAAAGCCGCCAACGCAAGCTGAGTCGCGCGGCGGCAAGCCGGAATGATGCCGCAGCCGAAGCCGCGGCACCCGTCGGAGGATGCGGATCAGAACTTGTAGCGTGCGCCCAGCATGTAGCGCGGACCACCGGTGGTGATGGTCAGCACCTGGTCCTTGGTACGGCCGTGGGTACGCTGGTTCTCGTTCAGCAGGTTGATGACTTCGAAGGAGAAGCTCAGGTTCTTGCTGAAGTTGTAGCCCACGCTGAGGTCGACCTGGCCGTAAGGCTCGACGTAGGTCGGGTTCGGCTGGTTGTTGTTGGTCGGGGACAGCAGGAACTCGTCGCGCCAGTTGTAGGCGGCGCGGATCGACCACTTGTCATCCTCGTAGATACCGACCAGGTTGGCCGAATCCGACAGGCCGACCAGTGCGAACTGGTTGCCCAGGCCGGTGTTGTCGAAGGCCAGGTCCGATTTCACGTAGGTGTAGTTGGCCTGGATGCCGAGACCGTTGCTGAGGAAGTGCTGCCAGTTGAGCTCGGCGCCCTTCAGCGATGCCTTTTTCTCGTTGACGAAGCTGGTCAACAGGTAAGGCAGCGCCGGATCGCCCGCCACGCCGCTGATGGTGCCGAGGGCGTTGCCGGCCGCGTTGGTGCCGGTCAAGGTCACGCCCGGACGGCCATTGAAGTTGCGCAGGATGAAATTGCGCATGCAGTCGGTGTTGGTCGGCGAGCAGCCCGATGCCACGGCCGCGTTCCAGTAAGCGCCGCCGACCGGGGTGGTGGCGGTGGTGGATGGCTCGTTGACCACCTGCTGGCCGGCGTAGTTTTCCAGGTTCTTGTGGAACAGGCCGAGCGAGATCATGCTCTGCTTGGTGTAGTACCACTCGGCCGACAAATCGAGGTTCTTCGACTTGACCGGCTCCAGCGCCGGGTTGCCGCGGCTGCCGGTGACGCCACGCACGCTGGCGGTGGAGTCGATGGTGGTGCCGCCCTGGATCTGGTCGTAGCGCGGACGCCCGATCGTCATGCCGTAGCTGGCGCGCACCTTGATGTCCGGACGCACATCCATGTCCCAGTCCAGGGTCGGCAGGAAGTTGCTGTACTTGCCCGTCAGCGTCTGGTAGGTGGTCGAGCCGAACACCAGCGGCAGTTCGTTCTGCGAGATCCAGTTCAGCTGGGTCGGCACCTTGGCCAGGCCGGTCGAGTTGACGTCGGTCTTCTCGTAGCGGAAGCCGACGCCGGTGTGCATCGGCATCGGGGTATCCCACTCGGTGTTGAACTGCAGGAAGAGCGACTTGGTCTTCTCGACGGTGGTGCGGTCGAAGCTCGGATCCGACAGGCTCGGGGTATAGCCGGCCTTGTCGCCCGTCAGATCGATGGCCGCCTGGCGCACGTCGGCGAAGTTGAACAGGTGGATCTGGTTGAACAGGTTGGCGTTGCCCGAGCCTTCCAGCTTGCTGAAGTACTGGCGCAGGGTGTCGGCACGCCACAGGCTCTGGTCGTAGCCCTTGGTCGGGGTGGCGGTACCGGTCCAGGTGTCGCGCTGCACCTGCTGGAATTTCGAGTGGTTGTCGACCTTGACGTAGCCGAGGCCGAAGTTCAGGTTCGAGGCTTCCATCAGCTTCAGGTTACCGCCGGCCTGCACCTGGTCGATCTTCATCTTGTTCAGGCCATCCTGGAACCAGGAACCGCTGACCTGGTGCGGCGCGCGCACGAAGTCGGCACCCTGGATCGACAGCACCGGCATTTCCTGGCTGAAGTCGAGCGAGGAGGTGCCGCGGCTGAAGCTGACCGTGGCCAGGTCGTTGTTCGAGCCGTACGGGCTGTCCTTCTTGGCTTCGGCGGTCGAGTGGTGGGCGTCGAAGTTCAGGCGCAGCGACGGCGAAGCGCGCCACTGGGTGTTGAAGCCGATCGAGTTGTTGTTGGTGACGGTGGCGAAGTCACCGCCGTTCATCGCGATGTCCTGGTTGTTGACGCGCTCTTCGTAGTACACCGGGGTCGCGACCGGTCCCTTGGTGAAGACGCTCGACTGGACGCCGACATCGTGGTTGAACCAGGCCGACAGCTCGTGGTACTTGGTCTGGATCTTGTTCTGCGAATAGGTGTAGTCCAGGGTGCTGGTCCAGTCCTTGTTAGGACGGAACTGCAGGGTCAGCTGGCCGTTGGTACGCTGGCGCTGGGAGCCGCGCATGAAGTAGGAAATGTTCTGAGGCGTCAGGTAGATGTCGTTCGCGCCCGGCGGATTGGTCACGTTGGCATAGCCCGGGGTGCCCGGCTGCGGGATCGCGCCGGTTGCCTCGTTGCCGATCTTGAAGGGGCCGAGCCAGCCGTTGGTCACCGCCGCCTGGTTCACGCCCAGGTTGCGTTCCTGGTAGCTGCCGCTGACGGCGATGCCGAACATGCCGTTGCCGAACACCTTGCTGTAGATGCCCGAGATTTCCGGCGTGTAGGAACGCTTGGCCTTGTCTTCTTCCGGCAGGTTGTTGTTCGACTTGTCGTACACGCCCTTGATGCCGACGCTGGCGGTATTGCCCAGGTCGAGCGGACGCGCGGTCATGATGTTGATGGTGGCGCCGATGCCGCCCGGCGGGGTGTCGGCGCGTGCGCTCTTGTAGACCTGGATCTGGGACACCGATTCCGAGGCCAGGTTGCTGAAGTCGAAGGCGCGGCCGGCCTGGTCGCCCAGGTTGGCGGTCGGCATCTGGCGACCGTTCAGCAGCACCATGTTGAGGTCGGGACCGACGCCGCGCACGGTGACGTTGGCGCCTTCGCCGCGGTTGCGGTCGATCGACACGCCCGAGATGCGCTGCAGGGACTCGGCCAGGTTGGTATCAGGGAACTTGCCGATGTCGTCGGCCACGATGCCGTCGACGATACCGTCGGAATTGCGCTTCAGGTTGAGTGTCGACTGCAGGCTGGCACGGATGCCGGTGACCTTGACGACGTTGGCGGGCGCCGCGCCCGAGACCGGTGCGACGTCCGACGTCGGTGCCGGACCTTCCTGGGCAAAGCCGGGGGCGGCCAGGGCGGCACAGGCGCTGGCCACTGCCAGGCTGATCAGGCGGTGCCTGGTATGCAGATAAAGGGGTTGCCCCTTTTTAATAGTTGACACGGTGTCTCCTCTCTCGTCTCTCGAATACAGCGCCTGCCGCCCGCGCTCGTCTGACTGGGCCGGATGCGGGCCGGCAGGTGCTGCTGTGGTGGTACTGCGAACTCACCTGTCCCAATACTGTCGCGCTCGTTTGCACTGTCCTGGCGCGCTTGTTTTTATGGGAACCGTCCGTATTGCTCGAACGTATTGAGTATGAGAGTAGAAAAATTACACTAATTGGTCAATCGAACGAACCAACTATTTTGGTGCGATAAACGCCCCAAAACCATGCAATCGGGGTAAAAAACGCTCGTGTTAGCGCTAAAGTTCCTAGCGCAGCGCAACATGTCGCTGTTTTCCTGAAATCGATTTCATAAACAAATCAACGACTTCGTGCGTTTCGCGGCATTACGTAACGGATGTACTGAGGCAGAATTTGGCTGGACCAGTGGGAAAAAAAATCATATTTGTAACGGTCGGCTTTTGTTGCACAATAATCACACCTTTTGAAAGATCTTGACATGCCTGTCGCCGGCGACCAGCAACTGCTGAAGCAACTCAACCGCATGGCGCTGGTGCGCCAGGTCGGCACCCAACCCGGCCTGTCGCGCGCCGCCCTGGCGGAACGGCTGGGCCTGACCAAGTCCACGGTCAGCTTGCTGGTGCGCGAACTGATCGCCGAAGGCTGGCTGTGCGAAACCGCATTGCTCAGCACCGGCGAGGTCGGTCGCCGCGCCACCCCGCTCCACCTCGATCCCGGGCGCCTGGCCCTGCTGGGCGCCGAGCTCGGCGTCGACGAGGCACGCGTGGTCGCCACCAACCTGCTGGGCGAGCCCATCGAGACCCACATCGTCAGCTACGAGGATGCGACCGATGCGGCATCCTGCATCCGCCTGGTGGCCGTGGCCTTGGTGCGGCTGGCGCGCCGGCTGGCCCGTCCCGAGGGTGGCGCCCGATGTGCGGCCCGACATGCGGCCCCACCGCGGCGCGTGCTCGGCGTCGGCCTCGGCCTGCACGGTGCGGTGGACGAAACCATGGGCCTGCTGCGCCATGCGCCCCACCTCGGCTGGCGCAAGGTCGACGTGGCGGCGCTGGTGCGCGCGCAGTTTGCCGGTTCGCCGCTGGCCGGGCTGCCGCTGGCGATGCAGAACGAGGCCAATGTGGCGGCGCTGGCCGAATTCGAGTTCACCGGGCTGGCCGGCACCGACCCGCTGGTCTACCTGTCGATCGGCTATGGCGTGGGTGCCGGCGTGATCGTCAGCGACCGCCTGCTGACCGGCCTGCACGGCTTTGCCGGCGAGGTCGGCCACGCCATCCTGCAGGCCGATGGCCCGCTGTGCCGCTGCGGCCGGCGCGGCTGCGCCGACGCCCTGATCGGCCTCGGCGCGCTGCTGGGCAACGCGCGGCCGAGTCACGCCGCACTCGAACAACTGTTCGCACGCGCGGCCGATGCCGACGCGTCGACCTGTGGCGCGGTCGAGGCGGCCGGACGCCAGCTGGGGGTGCTGTTGAATAACCTGTGGGCCGGTTTCGATCCGATGGCGATCGTCATCGGCGGACCGGCGCTGGGCCTGGGCGAGCGCCTGCTGGCACCGGCGCGCGAGGTGCTGGCGGCGTATGCGCAGGCCGCCGAGCTGGCGCCGCCGGCGATCCGCATTGCGCGTTTCGGGGCCGACGCTGTGGCTGTCGGCGCAGCCGCCCTGGTGCGCTACCGGCTGACGCATCCGCTCGACGGCAAGGACCTGCAGCGCCGTGCGCAGCGCGCAGCCGTGCCGGCGGACGCACAGCCCATGCATTGAGCAAAAGTTGTTGAACACCGCGCCGAAAAACCGCTATTATTACTTTTTGTAAATATCCACAACTACACCAACCGTCATCGACGCGTTTGTCTTCAAGTCCAGGGGAATTGCAATGAAAGGTATGACCATCGCCGCGCTGACCGGCTTCATCCTGCTGTCCGGCTGCGCCAGCGACACGGCCCGCTCGAACGGGCAAACCGTGGCTGACCGCGGCGAGGTGCCGCTCGGCTCCTACATCAAGCGCAAAGCGGGCAGCCGCGACGACAGCGTCAAGGCAGACAAGCAGGCCCTCGAAAACGACCGCACCATGAACAACGGCAGCATCAATCTGCCGCAACGTTGATTTGCAGGGCTGATCTCCGACCAGGCAAAGATGCGATCAGCAAAGGGCCGGACGCCGTGCGCTTCCGGCCCGTGTTACGTCTGCCCGCAGGCCGGCGTCAGTCCTCGTCCTTCTGCACGAACACGGCCACGCTGCGCGCCGGCACGGTGAAAGTGCCGCTGGCGCGCTCGTAGCTGGACGCCTTGACGGTCTCGTCGGCGCCACGGCGCTGGATGCCGTGCAGCGCCAGCTTCCTGCCCTTCAGTTCGGGGATGGCGAAGGTCTTGGCGGTCTTGTCGACGTTGAACAGCACCACCACGCGCGCGTATTCGGCGCCCTGGTAGCGGCGCGGATTGGCGCCGTCGATGCTCATCACCACCAGTCCCGGCACCTGGTTCGGGCCCACGTTATGGAACTTCAGGCGTTCGATCACGTCCTGGGCGCTGCGCAGACGGAACAGGGTGCTGTCCTTGCGGATGGCGAGGAAGTCCTCGAACACATCGCGTGCCTGGACGATGGCGCGGGTGTCGGGCTTGATCAGCGGATTGGCCAGCACCGGCTGCATCAGCGGCCAGTTGTCCTGGTTGGCCGCCGCCAGCGGCAGGCCGACGCCGAAGTTGTTGGACTGGTAGCTGTAGTCGAGCTTGTTGAACCAGTCGCCCGCGTTGTAGCTGTCGCGCTCGAGCGACTTGGAACGCAGGATCTCCTGGCCGGCGTGGGTGAAGGGAATGCCCTGCGCCAGCAGGACGATCGCCGCGCCCAGGTTCTGCACGCGCACGCGGTCGGCCAGCGAGGTCGATTGCGGCAGGCGCATGGCGTTGATGTCGAACAGGGTCTGGTTGTCGTGCGCCTCGATGTAATTGATGGTCTCGGACGGGTTGGCGGCGAAGCCGGCGCGCTGGCCGAAGTAATCGATCTCCGCATTGCTGCGCAGGGCGCCGCTGCGGTCGGTGAAGCGGTAGTCGCGCAGGGTGCCGGACAGTGCCACCCGCACCAGGTCGGCCAGGCGCAGCGCATCGTCGCGGGTCTGGGTCGATTGCGCATTCGGATCGGTCCACACGCCGTTGATGAAGCCCTGCTGGTTCACCAGCGCCGCGCCGGTGTCGCAGCAGCCACCGCCGCGCACCGGATCGCGCATGCGGTCGTTGAAGGAGCCGATGCCGCTGCCGTACATATTGGCCTGGCGCGCCTGCACGAAGCGGGCATCGTTGGCGACGGCGCCGAAGTTCCAGGCTTCGCCATACAGGTAGATGTCGCGGCCGGCGGCCTTGTTGACTTCCGCCTGCAGGCGCTTGATCAGGTCGAGCGGGCTCAAGCCCATGATGTCGAAGCGGAAGCTGTCGACCTTGTACGCCTTGGCCCACAGCGACACCGAATCGATCATCAGCTTGCCCATCATGACGTTTTCCTGGGCGGTATCGGCGCAGCAGCTGTCGTTGAGGATGCCGCCGCCCGCGTTCAGGCGGTAGTAATACGCCGGCACGATGCGGTCCAGCACCGACAGCGGTCCCTGCTGCGACTGGCTGGTGTGGTTGTAGACCACATCCATGGTCACGCGCAGGTCGGCCTCGTGCAGCGCCTGCACCATCGCGCGGAATTCGCGCACACGCACCGCGCCATCGTTGGCGTCGGTGGCATAACTGCCTTCGGGCGCGCTGTAGTGCACCGGGTCGTAGCCCCAGTTGAAGCAGTCGCTGTCCTGGCTGGCCGCCACCGCCGCCTGCTGGGCGCTGGAGTCCGGCGCCGCATTCGGAATCACCGGCGTGACGCAGCCGGTCTCGCTCGTGCTGGCAAAGTCGAAGCTGGGCAGCAGGTGCACATGGGTCATGCCGGCCTTGGCCAGCGACTTCAGGTGGCGCATGCCGTCCGAGCGGCCGTCGGTGAAGGCCAGGTATTTGCCGCGGTGGGCCGCCGGCACCGAATTGTCCGAAGCCGAAAAGTCGCGGATGTGCAGTTCGTACAGTGCGATGTCGGTCGGGTGCGCCAGCGCCGGCGAACGGTCGGCATCCCAGCCGAAGGGTTTCAGTTGCTGGCTGTCGAGGTTGGCGACGAAGCTGCGCGCGCTGTCCGCGCTCAGGCTCAGCGAATACGGATCGGTGACGGTGTTCGCCACCAGCTGGTTGCCGGCCCAGCGCGACAGCACGTTCACGGTGTAGGTGTAGTAGGCGCGGTTGCTCCAGCTGGCGTTCGGCGCGGTGTAGCTCCACACGCCGCTGGCGGCATCGCGCGTCATCGCCACCGTGGTGGCGCTCGCGGCGGGCGAGTTGGCGCCGGCGTACACGTTCAGCGCCACCGACTTGGCGGTGGGTGCCCACACGCGGAAGGTCGGCGCGCCGGCGCGGTTGAAGCTCAGGCCCAGCTCGGCCGACACGGCCTTGCCGGCGAAGACGGCGTCCAGCATGCCGGCCATCTGCAGCGAGGTCGCCTGCACCAGCTTGCCGCCGCCGTCGTATTGGGCGATGGCGAACTGGCCGCTGGCCAGCTGCGCGATGCGGGCGGCATCGGCGTCCGCCAGGCGCAGCCCGGTGGCGCCGGCCAGGTGCGCGTATTTGAGGCGGATGGCATCCGGCAGTGCCGCCGGCGTCAGTGCGAAACTGCCGTCCGCACCGCTGACGCCGGCCGAGGTGAAGGCCAGGCCGCCATTCGCGGCGTAAACCAGCTTGTAGCTGCCGCTGGACGGGACGCCGGGCCAGGCCAGGGTGGTGGCCGACAGCCAGTGGGCGTTGGCGCTCGCCAGGTTGCCAAGGTTGAGCACCGGCGGCGCGTTATACACCCTGCAATCGCCTTCCTGCATCCAGACTTCCTGGCCGCGGCTGGCGATGTCGGCGTTCAGGGCGGCCTGCTGGTCGTTGGCGCAGCTCTTGTTGCCGCTGCCGTCGGTGACCAGGAAGGCGATTGCCGTCTTGCCGGCCGCCAGCGGAATGTCGACATAGCCGCCGAAGCTGTCGCTGCTGGCGAACATGAAGCGGTCGGTGATCCAGGCCGCGCTCGGCGTGCGCGGGCCGTCCCAGGAGTACACGCCCCATTGCGCGCTGTCGCCCTGGATGCGGTGGTAATGCATGCGGATGGTGTTGGCGGCGATCTCTGCGCTGGCGCTGGCGGTCACGGCCAACTGGCGCGAACCGGATGCACTGCCCTGCTGGACCGTGTCCCCGGCGCCGCAGCCGGCGAGGCCGAGGCCGATGGCCACGGCCGCAGCCAGGCCTGACCATGAAGTCAAACTACGCTTCTTTAACATATTGTCTCCGTTTTCGTTCTTATATAGAGAGCTGCATTGTCAAATTGCAGCATCTGCGGCTGAGTGCCGTATGTAATATTACTACTACATGTCAGGAATTCTATTAGCGGAGACAACAGTACATAGTGGCTGTGGCTGATTTGCCTCACCGTGCTACATGAGGCGTGGGCGAAAAAAAAGCTGTGTTCGCGTTCCTTAAGCTTTCATCTCGACTTCGATCAAGTTTGTCGTAACGCAGCACGCAGCCATTGTGCTGGTGTCTGCAAGTCACCTGCGTCCAACAGCCGTTGCCAGCCCGAATAATGCGACAGGTAACGACTGGCCACCCCCCTGAAACGCGCCAGCCACCATTTGAACCGGCTGTGCCAGCTGTTGACGTTTTGAATGTGGATCGCACCGCGTTTGCGCTCTCCAGCGCTGACGTTGACCGCCTGGTGGGTAATGCCGGCGGCGCTGGCAAACCTGGCATAGGCTGCCGCACTGTCGGTGACGAGCAAAACGTCGCTGGGCAGGATTGGCTGCAGGCAGAGGCGCAATTGCGCTGCCGTCACGGGACCACGGCCGGTATGAAAATCCAGCGTCAGCCCATTGCGGTCACGGGCGACCAGAAGGCAGTCGTGCTCGCGGTTGATGCCACGCCGGCTTGCGCAGCCGCCGCGCTGTCGCGGCGGGCGAGTCAGGGTGCGCGACCCCTTCTGCGATTCGAGGCGATAGGTTTCGTCCGCTTCGACGATGGCCGACAGCCGTGCCGGCCGGGCACGCGCGGCAGCCGGCGCAAAACGGTGGCGCCAGCGAAAACTCGTTGTCCGGTGCACACCGGTAACGCGCGCGGCATCGCGTACGCTGCGTGATTCCAATAAGCATTGCAGATAGGGCAGCCAGCGCTCGCGCTTGCGCAAGCGGGCAAGTAGAGTCCCGGTCAAGGCGTTGTAGGTGCGGCGGCAGCCCAGGCAGCGAAACCGTTGCAGGCCGCTGGCAAAACCGCAGCGGTGCACGCGTGCGGCGCCGCAATGCGG
>Ga0308168_1004329_pt1 | contig 10310 bp, 8 predicted proteins | sample PhyCR2_FD_202133 | JGI IMG/M metagenome (GOLD analysis project Ga0308168, IMG submission 202133) | Phyllosphere microbial communities from UC Gill Tract Community Farm, Albany, California, United States - DLSLRC.R2 | ecosystem: Host-associated > Plants > Phyllosphere > Unclassified | place: USA... | reverse complement strand
ACCCGGAGTTCATCGAGCACGGTTTTCATGGCACGGGCGATATTGTACATGCCGCCTTTGACGTAATAGATACCAAGTCCCATCTGAACATAAATCATCTGGTTGAAGACGGCAGGAGCTTCGTAAGGGTTGGAGCCGACGTACATGACCATATAATTAAACAGTTGCTCCAGATACTTGTTGTTCAAGTGTTTTTTCGTACCGCTTGCTACTGTATTGAGTGGATCCATCTTAAGTAATTCAGACATCGTATGGTATTTTTTTAAGTCTTTTAAATCTTCGAGACTGTATTTGTAGAAACTGTCTAAACACAGGTCATACATCTTTTTAGAATAACTGAACAATTCGACGAAATCCGCTTGATCGGAAACTTTTTTAAATTCCTCAAGCATTCCCGGGAGATCGCCTTTGACGTCAAGTTGTGTACCGTCTTCAAAGAAAGTCCGCCATTGCGGTTCGATGCGTTCGATTTCCAAATAGTCGTCGAGTCGACGGTGGACGCTCGTAAACAATTGTTCGAGTACCCAAGGCATCGTCAAGATTGAAGGACCGGTATCGAACGTAAATCCTTGGCCGCTACGTTGGTTTAATTTCCCGCCAACATTTCCATTTTGTTCTAGCATCGTGACTTCATAACCGTCTCCCGCAAGGCGGATTGCTGCTGACATACCTGCTAAACCTGCTCCAATAACGACTGCCTGTTTCTTCAAAAAAATCACATCTCCTTATGTTTTAGTAAATAAACGGAATCAAACGTTTTCTTTTGCGGGCCCAGTCCGTGTAAGCAGGACCAAATCCTTTGGTTAACATCTGTTCCTCGATTCGAATACGGTGAAGCAAAGCGATGAACATCAGGATTCCGGCACATAACGTGACAAACAAATTCCCGAAGTATAACGGGAAACCTAACGTGATAAAAAACAGACCGGAATAGAGGGGGTGGCGTAATGCCCGATAAGGACCCGTGCTGACAAGCCGGTCGCCCGGATTGACAGCAACATGGCGGGTGAACTGATGCTTGAGATGATAAATCCCCCAATAGCGCAGAACGACACCGGAAGTCAAAAGGAGCAATCCGATTTCACGTGACAAGGGAAGTCGAATTGAATCACTGAACAGAACGGAAAAAAGGATTGTGGTGATTAACGTAGCTAAAATCCAATAAAAACTTTGCCGTTCTTCCAGTGGAGAAGGTTCCTTCTTACGGTTTCGGAACAGAAACAATTCGAATAACCAAAGAAGAGAGACGGCAATGAACACTTTATCTAAAATGGTCATAAGATTCGCCCCTGACTGATACTAATCATTATTTAAAGAAAACGCATACAAGAAATCTTTACCCGAAAGGCTGAACATTCAATCCTTGTGTCGGACAATCCAGCTTCTTTTGGCAAACTGAGAATTAATTCATTTTGATTACACCTGTACAAAAAATGGTGGCATTTTGAAATGAATGTTATTCTAAAATTAAAGACTAATTACCCTGTTTTGGAAAAAAGGAGTTTTAAGAGATATGAAAAAATTAAAGCAAACGGTGATCGGGTTACTGGCGATTCTCCTCTCACTCGTCAGTTTTTCACTGGCCGCAGAAGCATCCAGTTACCGCCAGGCGAAAACACCGCTCAATCTTCGAAGCGGGGCTTCGACAACAAAAGCAGTCGTCGCAGTGATTCCGACTACTGTCTATGTCAATGAAATCAGCCGACTCGGGACATGGTCAAAAGTTCGTTATGGAACACAGACAGGGTATGCCAGTACAAAATATTTACTGACCGATCAACAAATCGGTGGGTTACGCATCGGCAAGACATTAATCGTTAATCCAAATCTTCCGTTACGTTCGACGTATGCGCCGGGAGAAAGTACAGTTGCACGGGCCGCATTTGAAAAAATGAAACGGGCTGCCAAAGCGGAAAAGATTACGCTGGTCGCATTCAGTACATACCGTTCATATGCGTATCAAAAAGCCTTATTTGAAAAATATGTGGCACGGGATGGTTTTGAGAAAGCCAGCACGTACAGTGCCCAGCCGGGAAAAAGTGAACATCAAACAGGACTGGGTTTTGATATCGGAGGCGCCGATTCATCAAAATATGCCAAGTTCAGCTTCTCAAGTACAAAAGAAGCAAAATGGCTGGCTGCCAATGCCCACCGTTTTGGATTCCATCTCCGTTACCCGCTCGGAAAAGAATCATGGACAGGCTACACATATGAAAGTTGGCATTACCGTTATGTCGGAGCAACGCTTGCGGCGCAGCTGAAAATGACCGGATTGACAATGGAAGAATACTATCAATTGGCACCGGGTAAACCAAGTACACCGTAACAGGTTTCACTTCAAGCTTTAAATGGTAAAGAAATGGTGTATTCCTCATCGTCAGCAGCAGCGGTCTGCCTTTTTTCGAAAGAGGTGGAAAGTTGTGGCGAAAAAAGAAGAAAAGCACCATATCATGACCTTTACATTTGAAGAAGAAGCGACCTCGTATCAGGTATTCAGTGAATTAAAGAAATATCATGCGAATGGCCAAGTCGATTTTGAACAAATCGCTGTCATTAAACGAAGTGAAAGCGGAGCTTTTTCCTTTGAAGATGCTGTCGACTTGAGCGGCTCCAACAAAGCCTTTAAAGGTTCTTTAATCGGTATGGCAGTCGGGATTCTCGGGGGACCGTTCGGTATTTTATTAGGTTCGATGACCGGGATGCTGATTGGCGGATCAAAAGACTTAAAAGAGAATCAAGCTGTTCAAGAAACATTTAAACGGACACTTGGTGTGATTCCACCTGGTAAGACGGGAATCATTGCAATCGGGGAAGAATTCGAACCATCCGTACTGGATGGACTGGTCGCGAAACATAATGGAACGATTGATCGGACAGATGAATTGCTCGAAAAATAATCAAAAAAATCCTTCCCTCATCAAGAGGGGAGGATTTTTTTAGATTAAGATTGACGTTCTTTTTTTACTTTTTTGAAGAAGAAGAGCTCGTAGACGACCGGGACGATGATGAGCGTCAAGAGTGTTGACGTCGTCAATCCGCCGATGACAGTCAAGGCGAGACCTTTTGAAATCAGGGTACCGGATGACGTTGTCAGTGCGAGCGGGACAAGCGCCATGATAGTAGCGAATGCCGTCATCAGGATGGGACGAAGTCGTGTCTTACCGGCTTCAATCAAGGATTCCCGAACCGGAAGTCCACGTGTGATGTTCTGACCAATCCGGTCAACAAGCACAATCGCGTTGGTCGTGACGATTCCGATCAGCATGAGGAATCCGATCATAACACTGACAGACAATGGTTCGTTAGCTAGGAACAGTGTAACGAGCGAACCGATCGGAACGAAAATGAGCGATGACAAGATGATGAACGGAATCCGTGCTTTTCCGAACGTGATTAACATCGTCAAGTAAACGAGACCGATGGCAACGACGATGGCAATTCCGAGAGATTGGAAGATTTCAACCGTATCATCATTTCCGCCGCCACTTGTTAAGGAAACGCCGTCCGGCAAGTCAATTTTTTCGACAGCAGCTTTGACGTCACTGGAGACCGTTTGGACGTTATCGCCTTTGACTTGACCCGAAACGCGGGCATAGACTTTACCGTCCAGTTTTTGAATCGATGTGAAGGTATCGACTTCATTGACGGTTGCGACATCTTTTAAGGCGACAGGACCGGCAGCCGAGAAGAGCTGGACATTTTCAAGATCTTCTTTCGACGTCAAGTCTTCCTTGTAAGACAATTGGACGTCCTGATCTTTGTCATCAAGGTTCAGTGTACCGACCGTGACAGGTTTAGTCTGGTCGTTGACCGTACCAAGAATCTGGAAGCCGGATAAACCACGATCACTGGCTTTTTCAGAATCAATTTCGACAAGGAATTGTTTTTGTTTCTCGCTAAAGTTATTCGTAACATATTTCAAATCATTGTTTTTGTTCATATTGTCTTCCACCAGTTTAGCTGCTTTTTGGAGCGCTTCTAAATCAGTCGAGAACAAATCAACATCTACATTATTATTGGATGGGGGACCACCTGTCGACAGTTCAGCAACGCTGATTTTGACGTCGACACCATCTTCTTTTGCGATATCATCCATTTTGGTTTCGAGGGATTTGATCGTTTTTTCGACATCAGCCCCGTCTTTTAAATTCAAGAAGTAGCTGGCTTTGTTGTCAAGTCGCAATCCGGTCGTGAAGTCACGTGCTCCGACGGATGTCGTGACATCAGCAATGGCGTTTTCCTGATCAAACATTTTTTCCATGTTCAGCGAAACATCACTTGTTTTCTCAAGCGACGTTGCAGCAGGAAGCTCCAGTGAAGCAGTCAATGTTTTTGAAGCTTCATTCGGAATGAACGTAAAGCCGAGTTGCGGTACGATGGCAAGCGAACCACCGAGTAACAAGAAGGAAACAACTAAGATGATCGCTTTATGCGACAATGATTTTTCAATCAGTGTGCCGTACCACCGTTGTAAGACGCCTTCTTTTTCTTCCGCCGGTACCTTTTTAAAGGCGAACTTCGCTAAGATCGGTACAATTGTAATCGCGACAAGTAGGGAAGCGAGTAACGAGAAGATGATGGTTAAGGCGAACGGTAAGAAGAATTTACCTGTGATACCGCCGACAAAGCCGATCGGCAAGAAGACGACGACGGTCGTAAGCGTCGAAGACGTGATGGCTTTTAAAATCTCTTTTGTTGATTGTTCGATGACTTCATCTGTCATACCGTCATCTGATTTTCGGACCCGTCGGAAAATGTTTTCAATGACGACGATACTGTCATCGACGACCCGGCCGACAGCAACTGCCATACCACCGAGTGTCATGATATTTAATGAAATAGCCTGCCAGTTCAAGAAGATGGCCGCAATCAAGAGTGACAGCGGAATTGAGACGATTGCAATGATCGTCGCCCGGATATTCCGTAGGAACAAAAGGACAGCCAGTGAAGCGAACAAGGCCCCGAGTAATCCTTCTTTGACAAGCGTAGCGACGGATTCTTCGATGTCTTTCGCAGAATCAATACCAATCGTATAATCGATTTGGTCATCATATTTGTTTAAGATTTTTGTGACGCCGTCAGCAATTTCAACCGTATTAGCGTCTTGTTTTTTGGTGATCGCCATCGAGAGAGAATCTTTTAAATCATAACGTGTTTTTTCACTTTGCTTCGAGACAGCTTCAATGGTAGCGATGTCTGAAAGACGAACCGGTTCCGCTTGTTCTGTCGGAGCACCCGTTTCGTCGGTAGCACCAGCCGGGGGTCCTGATTGGGCAGGTTGACCCTGGCCGCCGGAAGCAGCACCGGAAGCAACACTTGACGTCAATTGAAGATTTTTTAATTTATCCAAGTTTTCCAGTTTTTCTTCGACCCGGATCGGAATCTTCGAATCACCTTCTGCGAGCTGACCAGACGGGAAGGAAACATATTTGGCATTGATTTGTTCTTTAATGCTTGATAACGATAAACCGGCCGCTGTTGCCTTTTTGTTGTCGACAGTAATCTGGACTAAATCATCTTTGTAACCACCAACAGAAACACTGTTGATGCCCGGAATTTTATTCAGTTCCGGTTCGATTTCATTTTTTAGAAGGGACTCAATCTCTTTTCCGTCTTTACTAAAGAAGGAAATGTTGTAGATTGGGAACGATCCAAATGAGAAGCGGTTTAACTTCGTTGTCGCTTCTTCCGGAAGGTTAGCATCCTGGATCGCAGCATCGATTTGTTGTTCGACCTTGTCCATATCGGTATCAAATGGGAATTCGATATTGATGATCCCGATACTTTCATAAGCAGAGCTCGTGATTTTTGTCGAGCCCTCGATCCCTTTCAGTGCTGTCTCGAGTTTTGAGACGACCTGTTTATCGACATCATCCGGAGATGCGCCTGGATACACAGCTTCTACTGAAATTTGAGGAAATTCAATTTCAGGAAATTGATCCACTTTAAGCTGAGAAAACGAATATACGCCGCCCAAAACTAATAAAATAGCAATAATAAATACAGCGACAGAGTTCTTTAAACTAAACCTTGTTAAAAAATTCAACAGTTACCCCTCCTTTATTTTATATGTGCTTATTTACATAGTAGAGGACGAAACGAAACCCTGCAACTTTGAACTGTAGAGCAGAAAGAAAAAATATAATAAAAAAAATCAGAGAAAAGTCTTTACAGTTTTCAATATGTTGCTATAATAAACATATACCCAGGACACACGATCATGATTCTGTAGCTCAGCTGGGAGAGCGCTACCTTGACAGGGTAGAGGTCGCTGGTTCGAGCCCAGTCAGAATCATACCGAGCTCCCGTTCATCACACGATGAACGGGAGTTTTTTCATGTAAAAAAGCTGTTCCTTCATTATATGAGGGAACAGCAACGTGAGCACCTATTGAATTTCTAATCGAAGGTCGCCCATCTTTGTCCAACCGGCCATCGTCGTCATGCGGTAAAAGACGAGCGTCAAGACACCGGGAAGGACGACGCCGGTTGCAAAAAAGATCAGGAACGCATTAAAACCCTGATTAACGAAGATGTTGAGTGGGGCAATCATTGAATTTAATCCGAGACCCGCAAGTTCATAAGGTACTTCAAGTGAAAGAACAAGTGTGGCGATGGGTGCCGAGATCATCGCGGCCAGGAACGGAGCGACGACAAGTCTTGGATTCTTAACGATGTTCGGAAACTGAACCTTTGGTGTGACGAAGAACGAAGCAATCAAACCGCCGGGATCTGTTTGACGATATGCCATCAATGTAAATCCGACAAACTGAGCTGAACAACCGATTAAAGCAGCGGCACTGGCGACCGGGTCGAGTTGAAGGGCGATTGCGAGTGCAGCCGATGAAGCGGGTGACATCAATAAGACACTAAAGATAAGAGCAATAACAAGTGATGTTGCAATCGGTGAAGACTCGACGGACGCAGTAACCATTGCGCTGAATCGTGTGAGGAGAGGTGTTGTGACGGCAGCGGCACCAAGACCGGTAAAACCGCCGGCGAGAACAGCACTGACCGGGATGACCATCATGTCGAATTTTGTTTTCCCTGTCATCCGTTTTCCGACGAAGACGGCCACAGCAGCTGCGAGTAACGCACTGATTGGTTGACCCGGTACGAGGACAAGACCGGCATCCGTCGGTTGAAGTGCGGCTCCGCCAATCGTCGCGGCAATCATCGCACTGAATAAGACTAAGGTGTTTCCGCCAAGCTGATAAGCAATTCCGGCTCCGAGTGCGGGGGCGAGTAAGACTTTGGCGACGCCGCCGATTGTCAGTAACATTTCAATATGTAAGAGATTTCCGAACGTCTCAATCAATAATCCTACCCCTAACGTCACTAACACGGCATTTGCCATCCCGGCAGATACTTTCACCATTCGATCCATCGCATATTCTTTCAACTCACTCATCCTCTCTCTATTTCGCTTTGCCATGAAAAAAACCTATCCGGTATCGGATAGGCGCCAGTATTCCTGCGGGCGCCTCATTCGATGCATCGAAAGGAGGGCCCAAAATCAATTCCGAAAATCAGCGGAAAAGGTTTCAGTCCCTCGAGCATAGAATAATCAGTCGGCCAGCAATGTGGTTTACATACATAAAGTGTATTCCCCTCTCCGTGAATTTTTCTAAGCCTAACACGGGTAAGATGAATAATCAATATTTTCTGACAATTTATTTTTCGTGATTTTTGAACTTAAAATCAGGGGAAAGATAAGAATGGCATAAGTTGAACATTGGAGGCGGTTTCATGAAATTTGCAGTCATTACGGATATTCACGGCAATGCAACGGCATTAGAAGCAGTTTTAAAAAGAATAACGGAAGAAGCAGATGTCTCAGAAATTTTCTGTCTCGGAGATTTGATTGGCATCGGACCACAAACGAATGAAGTCATCGAAATTGTGCGATCGACACCACACATGACGACCATCAGCGGAAATCATGACGAAAATGTCCTTGCGTTGATCCATAGTCAAAAATATCCGGATAGTTACCGTCATGCGAAAAACCATCATCAATGGATTGCCGATCAGTTAACACCGGACAATCAACGTTTTTTGGAGCAGCTCCCAAGAACCGTCCGAAAAACATTTTCGGAACAGGAAGCATTGTTTACACATTATGCGTATCTGGATGAAACAAAAGCGATTGGAGAGGAACCGTTGGCAGATACGGTGGACGGAACAGAACAATCCCTGCCCGAGCTCTTTAAAGGCGAGCAGGCGAGTCTGATTTGCTTTGGGCATCATCATCCGAAACAGTTGGTCCGGGCGATGGGGATAACTTACCTGAATCCGGGGGCGCTAGGCTGTCAGCCGGAAGCTGTAGCACCATTTGCGGTAGTCGAACTGAACAGCGGAGAGTGGAACGTGAATGTCATTGAAGTGAAGTACGATGACCGACCGTACCTTGAAGCGTTTAATGCGGCACCGATGCCGGAAAAAGAACTGTTGCGTAAACTGTTTTTAGGCGGAAGAACATGAAAAAACGATCCGCTTGAATAAGCACGGATCGTTCGATGGATGACACATGTGATTATAAAAAACGGCTTACAAGAACGAGCATTAAAGGGACGGCGATAAGTAAAATCCCGATGATCCGTTTCGTCCGGCTTCGTTTCCATTGAAAGGCAAGCGCAAGGAAAGGGGATACAAGAAATCCGATAAATAAGGTGATCAATGTTAAAATGAAAAACAGAAAATCTGTTTTGGAGCTGGTGCGGGTGTACGATTTCCACATATCAACGAGCGATACAATGACGTAGACCAGCAAAGCTAACGTGAACAGAAAATTGGACAGTAAAAGCTGGGACAAATAAAACACTCCATTCAAGTACGAGTAAGGATCGATCACGCAAAAACAGCCTCTCCATTCATCGAGAGGCTGTTTTCATTATAACAATTTTAACATCGCTTGACTGATTGTTTTTAAATCAAGCGGTTTCCCAATCAGCGGCCATTCAGAAATCAAGGCAATATACGTCTTGAACAGTAAGAACGCAGTTACTTCGACCGGAACGGCCGGAGAACGTTTTTCAAGTTCCAACCGTGTTTCCAGCAGATTCTTTATATATTCGACGATATGCTGCTCGATTCGAATCCGTAGCTCCGACATCTCCTGAAGTTTCAGTGTCTGGGTTTCTTGTGTGATTTGTAAGATAAACAGATGCTGCTGTTGATGATTGACAATGGCATCAATCATCGCCTGTTTATTTTCTTCGACAGAAGCTGTCGTCGTATAGGCGTTTTCCGCTTCTGCTTTCATCTCCTGCAAGACCCGTGTGACGAGGGATTCAAACAAATCAAGTTTACTTTCAAACAATTGATAGACAGTTGGTTTTCCAACATGAGCTCGTTTGGCAACCCGTTCGATGGTCGTTCCTTTATATCCGAGTTCTGAAAAGCAGGACATCGCTGCATCTAAAATGAGATGTTCTTTATCAGACAGTGTCATGGCGTTTTCTCGCTTTCGTTGAGAGTAAGATTCGTTTTCCGCCTAAAGCACCAGCGAAGCTGATAACAAGTGCAGAAAACAGAATCAAACCAAGGATTTGTCCGTTTGTGATGAGTGTGTCAGTAACGCCGATTCCAAGTGCCTCACGGAAACCTGTGACTGAATATGTCATCGGCAGGAAGCGGTGAATCGATTGGAAAAAGCTTGGTGTCATTTCGACCGGGAATGTTCCGCCGCTGCCGCCAATTTGCAGTAACAACAGTAGGAAGGCGCTGAATTGTCCGACCCGACCAAAGAGCATTGTTAACGTAAAGAGTAACGTAATGAAGGTCATACCTGTTAAGGCGGCAAATCCGTACAGCGCAGGCGTACTTGCGACATCGGCATCGAGTACATAGACGATAGCGACGGAAGCCGCAATCCCTTGTAGCGCACCAATCGGTAAGATGATCGATAGTTTACCGACGAGGAAACGCCATGTTAATGTCTCGCCGTGTTCAGGACGGATCTGGTAAACGGAAGAGAACATCAACGCACCGGCGAATAAAGCGATGCTGAGAATGTAAGCTGCAAGACCGGATCCGTAGTTGTTGACGGTTGAATAATCGTGTTCTTTTAAGACGACGGGCTCAGCGAGCATATTATCCCGGGCATTCGATGGTTTCACAGTCGCATCTTTTGCCCCTTTACCGAGTTCCGTTTTCAATGTGTTGGCTCCGTCTGCAAGTTTAGAGTTACCGTCTGCGAGACGCGATGCTCCGTCTGTCAGTTGACCGGCACCGGAGGAAATGGCAACGGCACCGTCCGATAACTGTCCGAGACCTGAGGTCAATTGACCGGATGCTGTACTGGCATCG
>Ga0308168_1004312_pt1 | contig 10359 bp, 6 predicted proteins | sample PhyCR2_FD_202133 | JGI IMG/M metagenome (GOLD analysis project Ga0308168, IMG submission 202133) | Phyllosphere microbial communities from UC Gill Tract Community Farm, Albany, California, United States - DLSLRC.R2 | ecosystem: Host-associated > Plants > Phyllosphere > Unclassified | place: USA... | reverse complement strand
GATGCGCATTCTCGCCACGCTGCAGGAATGCGATGCCGGCTCGGTCTTCCTCGACGATATCGATGTCCTCGACGAAAAGGACGAAGTGCGCCGCATGCTCGGCTATTTGCCCCAGGATTTCGGCGTCTACCCAAAGGTCACGGCGTATGAGCTGCTCGACCATTTCGCCCAGCTGAAAGGCATCGCCGGCAAGGGCCGGCGGCGCGAAGTGGTGGATGGCCTGCTGCAGCAGACGAATTTGTTCGAGGTACGCCACCAGAAGCTGGGCACCTTCTCGGGCGGCATGCGCCAGCGCTTCGGCGTCGCGCAAGCGCTGATCGGCGATCCGCAACTGATCATCGTCGACGAGCCGACCGCCGGCCTCGACCCGCAGGAACGGGTGCGTTTTCACAACCTGCTGTCCGACATCGGCGCCGACAAGACGGTGCTGCTGTCGACCCACATCGTGTCCGACGTGGCGGATTTATGCGCCAACATGGCGATCATCAACAAGGGCCGCGTGCTGCTGTGCGGCGAGCCGGCGCGCCTGATCGACGACATCGAGCCGCGCATCTGGGCGCGCTTCGTCGACAAGGCGGAGCTGCCGCTGTTCCAGAAGCAGCACGCGGTGATCTCGACGCGCCTGCGCACCGGCCGCACCCTGATCCACGTGTATGCCGAAAACGATCCGGGCATGGGCTTCGAGGAAACCCAGGCCAGCCTCGAGGACGTGTACTTCGCCACCATCGCCGGCCGCCACGATTTCCAGGCCGGGAACGGCTAAGATGGCCGCGCTGTTCTCCATCGCCCGTTTCGAGCTGCGCGGGCGCGTCAGGCAGGTCTCGACCTGGCTCATCTTCTTCGCCTTCATCGCCCTGGCGATGCTGTGGACGGCCGCCGCCGGCGGCGTGTTCAAGGACACCGTGGTCGCCTTCGGCACCCGGGTGCTGATCGACGGACCGCGCCAGGTGGCGCTGACGGTCGCCTTCCTCGGCTGTCCGGCCGTCGTCGTGATGGCGGCCATCATGGGACGCGCGGTCCAGCAGGACTTCAAGCACGGCATGCACCACTTCTTCTTCAGTGCGCCGATTTCGAAAGCGGCTTACGTGTTCGGGCGCTTCCTCGGCGCCTGGGCGCTGCTCGCCTTCCTGTTCGCCGCGATTCCGCTCGGCGCCTGGCTCGGCAGCCTGCTACCGGGCGTCGACGCCGACCGCATCGGCGCTGCCAGCGTGCAAGCCTACGTCCTGCCCTGGCTGCTCACGCTGCTGCCCAACCTGTTCATCTTCGGAGCGATCTTCTACATGCTGGCGGCGCTGACGCGGCGCATGCTGCCGGTGTACGTCGCCAGCATCGTCCTGATGGTCGGCTACACGATCGCACCTTCGCTGGCGCGCGACTTCGACTATAAAACCCTGGCCGCGCTGATCGACCCCTTCGCCACCACCTCGCTGCTGCGCCTGACCGAATACTGGCCGACCGCCGAGCGCAATGCGCGCCCGGTCCTGCTCGAAAGCGTGTACCTGGCCAACCGCCTGATCTGGTGCGGCTTCGGCCTCGCCGTCCTGCTGCTCGGCTACTGGCGCTTCCACCTGGTGGGACTGCTGGAGTCGCGCAGCTTCGATCCGCGCGGTCCTGGCGATGCCGCGCCGACCCTGTCGCAGGCGGCGGTGAATACGCGCGAACGGCCCGACTTCGCGCGGCGCAGCCTCGGCAAGCTGCTGGCGCAGGAAGCGGCGCTGCACCTGCGCCAGTCGGTGGCGACGCTGCCCTTCGTGCTGGTCGCGCTGGCCGGCATGGCCATGATCGCGATCGGCAGCTTCGACATCGGCAACCTGCACGGTGCACGCACCTATCCGGTGACCTGGCAGATGCTGGAACTGATCGGCGGCGTGTTCTCGACATATATCCTCATCGTCACCGCCTTGTATGCCGGCCAGCTGGCATGGCGCGAACGCGATGCCGGAACCAGCCAGCTGTTCGACGTGCTGCCGGTGCCGGGCTGGCTGGCGCCGCTGGCGAAGACCCTGGCCCTGGTCGCGATCCAGGCGCTGCTGCTGTTCGGCGCGATGCTCACCGCGATGCTGTGCCAGCTGTTGCGCGGTTATTTCGCGCTCGAGCCGGGCCTGTACCTGCAGACCCTGTTCACGATCCTGCTCCCGCAATACGTTCTGCTGGCGGTGCTGGCGATTGCGGTGCAGGCGCTGTGCGGCCGCAAGTACCTCGACTACGCGCTGCTGGCGGCCCTGGTGGTGGCGGCCATCGCGCTGCAGGGACGCGGCTTCGACCACCCGCTGCTGGTCTACGCCAGCTTCCCGCCGCTCGACTACTCGACCATGAACGGCTACGGCTACCAGTTGCTGCGCGAGCGCATGTTGTCGCTGTACTGGGGCGGCGGCGCCCTGATGTTGCTGGTCGCCGCCGTGGTGCTGTGGCCGCGCGGCGTGAACGCCGAACTGCGCAGCCGCCTGCGCCTGGCGCGCCAGAGCCTGACTCTGCCCGTGCTCGCCGCCTTCGGCGCCGGCCTGCTGGTGTTCGGCGCGACCGGCGCCCTGCTCTGGTATGAGCTGGACGTGGCCGGCAACTACCGCACCGCGCGTGCGCGGGAGGCGCGCAGCGCCGCCTACGAAACCCTGTATCGCCGCTACGCCCGGCTGCCGCAGCCGCAGCTGGCGGCGGTCGACCTGCGCGTCGACCTGCATCCGCGCAGCCGCACCCTGGCGGTGCAGGGCCACTACCAGCTCGAGAACCGCAGCGGCGCGCCGCTGTCCGACCTGATCCTGTATCAGCAGCCGGGCATGGACCTGATGGCGCGCCCGTCGCAGCCGGCCAGGCTGGTCACCAGCGACCGCGAACGCGGCTTCTTCCACTACCGCCTGGCGCAGCCGCTGGCGCCCGGCGCGCGCATGGCGCTGGCCTTCGAGCTGAGCGCGGCCCCCGGCGGCCTGCTCGGCATCGGCAGCGAGACGCCGGTCAGCGCGAACGGCAGCTACCTCACCAACGAGGCGCTGCCGCGCATCGGCTACCAGGCCGCGGTCGAACTGCTTGACCCGCGCGACCGGCGCCGCCACGGCCTGCCGCGCCGCGCCGCTCCACCTGCAGCGGCGCCGGCCGAATCCATCGCCTTCAGCGCCCTCGTCGGCACCGCCGTCGACCAGGTGGCGGTGGCGCCCGGCACCCTCGAGCGCGAGTGGATCGCCAGCGAGCGGCGCTACTTCCTGTACCGTTCCGATGGCACCATGCCGAACGATTACGCGATCGCCGCGGCGCGCTATGCGGTGCGCCACGAGCGCTGGCAGGACGTGGCCATCGACGCCTATTTCATGCCCGGCCACGAGGCCAACGTCGAACGCCTGCTGCGCGGCGCCAGCGCCGCCCTCGACTACGGTACGCGCCAGTTCGGCCCCTACGGCCAGCACGACCTGCGCCTGGTCGAGACGCCGCGCCGGAGCGGCCGGGCGCAGGCCTTCCCCGGCATGCTGGCCCTGCCGGAGCACGGCGTCTTCATCGCGCGTGCCAACGGCAAGAGCGGCGGCAGCATCGATTACCCCTTCTACACGGCGGCCTTCGCCACCGCGCACCAGTGGTGGGCACGCCAGCCTGGCGGTGCCCTGCTCGCCGACAGCCTGGCCGAATACACGGCCCTGATGGCGGTGCGCCGCACCTCGGGCGCCGCGGCGATGCGGCGCTACCTGCGCGAGGACCTGCGTTCCTACCTGGTGGGCCGTGCGCTGACTACCCGCGAGCGGCCGCTGCTCGACTACGTGGACGAGATCTGGCTACGCCGCAGCAAGGGCGGACTCGCGCTCTACCTGCTTGCCGACATACTGGGCGAAGAGCGCGTGAACGGCGTGCTGCGCAGCCTGGCGGCGCGCAGCGGCGCCGGGGCGCCCGACATGGCGGCGCTGGCGGCCGCCCTGCGCGCGGTGGCGCCGCCGGACAAGGCCTACCTGGTGCGCGACCTGTTCGAGGACATCGTCCTGTACGAGAACCGCGCCGACAGCGCTGTTGCCCGCCCGCTGGCCGACGGCCGCTTCGAGGTCACACTGCGCGCCAGCGCGGCCAAGGTGCGCGCCGGATCGCAGGGCGAACAGGATCTGGCGCTGGCCGACTTCATCGAATTCGGCGTCGACGACCGCGCCGGCAATCCGCTGCTGCGCGAACGGCGCCTGGTCACAAGCCGGAACCAGACCCTGAGCTTTGTCGTCGCCGGCCGTCCGGGACGGGCCGGCATCGACCCGGACCACAAGCTGATAGACAAGAAGCCAACGGACAACATGGTTGTTGTCGACAACGAATAAAACTCGCGTTAATATCGAAGCACTATTTTTATGAGGTTTGCGATGTCGACCATGCTTGCCGAAGTGTGCGAAAAAATCCAGCTCCTGAATGCCGACGAAAAGCATGAGGTGCTGCGCATCCTGTTGCAAGACATCGATGGCCCCGCCGACCCGGATGCCGACGAAGCGTGGCGCGACGAAATCGTGCGCCGCGTGAAGGCGATCCGCAATGGCGAAGCCGCGATCCGCGCGCTGCAGGACTGGCAGGAGTGAGCCGTTCGGCCGGGACGCCGCGGGGCGCGCGACCTGGTCTTATCCGAATCGGGTAAGGGTATAAACAGAATACCGAATAAAACCTGAACGAAAAAAAACCGCGATCCGAAAATCGCGGTTTTTTTTATGTCCCCTTGCGGGGATTACTTCTTGGCGGCTGCGCGTTTGGCGGGCGCTTTGGCAGCTGCCTTCTTCGCGGCCGGCTTGGCGGCGGCTTTCGCAGCCGGCTTCTTCGCCGCCTTCACCGCGACGGCCGCGCCCTCGCCGCCCTCGGCATCGTTCGCCGCGGCGGCCTTGCCCTTGGCCGCCGGCTTGCCCTTGCGCTCCTCGAACTCGAAGCTGATCTTGCCGTCCTTGGCACGGGTCAGGTAGGCCTTGAACGGACGGCGCGTACGCTGCGAAACGAAGCCCGGCAGCAGGTCGGTCTTGCCCTCGTTGAGGAGCTTGGCCATCTGCTCGGGCAGGATTTCCTGCTGCAGGATGATGCGGCCGCTGCGGAAATCGCAGGTCTTCGGCTTGGCCACGCTCTTCTCGCAGACATAGGCCAGGCCCATCTCGTACACGCCGCCGAAGCATTTCGGGCACGGTCCCAGCGCGGTCTGGCCGGTGAAGTCGACGCCCTCGCCCTCTTCCCCTTCCGCCTGGTCCTGGCCGAAATCGAATTCGAGCTTGAAGTTGCCGATCTCCTCGTCGCGCACGATGCGCAGGATGGCCGCGAACGGACGGCCCATCTTCGAGCGGAAACCCTGCAGCGGACCGATGGTGCGCTTTTCGAGCAGCTCTTCGACCTCGTCGATCTCGAACTGGCGGCTGCCCGGCGTCTTGCTCATCGAGAAGTCGCACTTGGTACAGGCGAAGCGGCGGTAGTTTTCCTTGACCACGCCGGCACAGTTCGGGCACGGGGTTTTCAGGGTCGCGTATTCGCCGGGTATCGTGTCGTTGTCGTATTCCTTGGCGCGCTTGACGATGATCTGCGTCATCTGGGCAATCTCGCGCATGAACTCTTCGCGCGAAATCTTGCCCTTCTCCATCTGCGACAGCTTGTATTCCCACTCGCCGGTCAGTTCGGGCGCCGTGAGTTCGTTCACGCCCAGACCGCGCAGCAGCGTCATCAGCTGCGAGGCTTTCGCCGTTGGGATCAGTTCGCGTCCTTCGCGGATCAGGTATTTCTCGGTCAGCAGGCCCTCGATGATGGCCGCGCGCGTCGCCGGCGTGCCGAGGCCCTTGCCGGCCATGGCGTCGCGCAGTTCGTCCGAGTCGACCAGCTTGCCGGCACCTTCCATTGCCGACAGCAGCGTCGCTTCGCTGTAGCGCGCAGGCGGTTTCGTGACCAGGCCGTTCGCGGTGATTTTATCCGTCAGGACCTTCTCGCCTTTTGCCACCGGCACCAGCGTCGCACCATCCTTGTCGTCGCCCGTGGTGTCCTTGCCGTAAATGGCCAGCCAACCCGGGTTGGTCATGACTTTACCTTCGGTCTTGAACTGGTGGCCCGAGACTTCGGTGAAGCGGGTCGTGACCAGGAACTCGGCCGGCGGGAAGAAGACCGCCATGAAGCGGCGCGTGACCAGGTCATAAAGCTTTTGTTCCGGTTCGGTCAAATTCTTGGGGGAGACACCGGTCGGGATGATCGCGAAGTGGTCCGAGATCTTGGTGTTGTCGAAGATGCGTTTATTTGGCTTGACCCAGCCGTTCTTGCTGATCTGCTTGGCGAACTGGTGGTAATTATTGTTCTCGGCCAGCGACTCCATCGTCGACTTGACGGTGGCGATGTAGTCCTCCGGCAGGTGGCGCGAATCGGTACGCGGGTAGGTCAGGACCTTGTGCTTTTCGTACAGGGCCTGGGCCAGGCCCAGGGTGTTCTTGGCCGAGAAGCCAAAGCGGCCGTTGGCCTCGCGCTGCAGGCTGGTCAGGTCGAACAGGGCCGGCGCCATCGAGGTGGTCGGCTTCGATTCCTCGGTGACGACGCCCTGCTTGCCGCGGCAGGCGGCGGCGATCGAGTCGGCGGCAGCCTTGCTCCACAGGCGCTCGGCGCGCTTTTCCGGATCGTTCTCGTCCTTTTTAAAATTCTGGTCGAGCCAGCGCCCTTCGTAGACGCCGGCGGCGCAGACGAACTCGGCGCGCACTTCCCAGTAGTCGCGCGGGACGAACTTTTTGATCTTTTCTTCGCGCTCGACCACGATCGACAGGGTCGGCGTCTGCACGCGGCCCACGGTCGTCAGGTAGAAGCCGCCCTCTTTCGAGTTGAAGGCGGTCATGGCGCGGGTGCCGTTGATGCCGATCAGCCAGTCCGCCTCCGAGCGGCAGCGCGCGGCGTCGGCCAGCGGCAGCATCTCCTCGTCGCTGCGCAGTTGCTTGAAACCTTCGCGGATTGCGGTCGGCGTCATCGACTGCAGCCACAGGCGCTTGACCGGCTGCTTGGCCTTGGCGTTTTGCGCGATCAGGCGGAAGATCAGTTCACCTTCGCGGCCCGCGTCGCATGCGTTGATGAGGGTGGTGACGTCCTTGCGTTTGATGAGCTTGTTCAACACCTTCAGGCGCGATTCGGTCTTGGCGATCGGATTGAGCGCGAAGTAAGGCGGAATCATCGGCAGGTGCGTAAAGCTCCATTTGCCGCGCTTGACGTCGTATTCCTCGGGCACCGCGATTTCCAGCAGGTGGCCGACGGCCGACGACAGGATGTATTCGTCGTTTTCGAAATACTCATCGTGCTTCGTGAAGCCGCCCAGCGTCTTCGCGATGTCGTTCGCGACAGATGGCTTCTCGGCGATGATGAGGGTTTTGGTCATAGGGTTCTCGAACTATATATATGTGTGTTTGGCCTGCGCATCATACATGCTTTGGCGAAACGGTCCGCAATCGACACTCGACGCGGACACTAGTGTCTTAGTAGTAACAGTCTCAAATAAGCGGCCAATGATAAGCGCGTTATCGCGCTGTTCGCAAGTAGGCTCTGCACCTTCCTTGTGCAGTGCGCCATTGAACGCACGGCCGTGGCGCGTCCGCAACGCGAGCATATATCAGTAAGCGTGGGCGCTTTCCTACAGCCTCGCCACCGGCATTCCGATACAAGCGGACCGGGTCGGCGCGCATGATCGGCTCTGTTGGCGCCCACGCGCCGTTTCAGGAGGATCGACCATGAGCGACAAACACAAGGGCATGGTGAACGAGCACGGCCGCAGCGTCCGGCGCGAAAAGATGGTGCCGGTGGCGCCGGAAAGCCAGCAGGGCAAATCGCCCGGCTCCGGCGCGGGCAACCGCCAGTCGGATGTGGGGCTCGGCACCCAGGCCGGCAAGATGCAGGCGACCGATGCCGGTTCGCGCGGCGGGCCGGGTTCGCAGAGCGGGGGGCGCAGCGCCCGCCAGCAGGGGCAACGGATGCAGGCCCAGGCGGAAGCCGACCGGCTCGGCATGTCGCAGCAGTCGGGCGCCGGCGGCCTCGAACAGCGCCAGCATGCCGGTTCCCAGGAGGCCAGCCTGGGTGCGGGATCGCAGCAGTCGGCCGGCGCCGGATCCGGCGGACGCGGCCATCCGGAACAGCCGGGTTCGGACTACGGTGCCGGCCTGGCGGGCACGGACAAGAAGCGCTGAGCAGGCTTCGGTATCGAAGTGATACGCAGTGTCTCAGTCTTTGAGGCAATAGCTCCAAAGCAAGCGTACAAATGAAAACTGCCGCAAGTGCGGCAGTTTTTTTGTCTTGCATCGTTTGATGTTTAATGCAACTGGCGTGGAATCTGTTCGTCGTCGGAACCAAACAGATCGTCGAAGATCAACGCATCCGGTTCCTTGTTCTGGCTCCACATCATCATCAGCACGATGATCTTCAGCTTGCTCAGGGTGACAGGCGATTCGTCCACCGCGAGCGCGCGCTCGATGACGATTTCGCGCTGCAGCGGCGTGAGCAGCTTGGCGCTTTCGAGGAACTGGATGAAACCGATCGCGGCGCTGCCGAGCTCGTTGTATTCCTCGTCCACGTAGTAGCGCGTGCCGGTGGAGGCGACCACGTCGGCCAGCTCTTCGCCCGCCATTTCAGTAAGACCCGTGAGCCAATCGATGGCTTCGCAAATCTCGAAGTCGTCGAAACCGACGGCGGAAAGTTTGCGTGCCAGTGCGGCCGGCTCGGGGCAGGCTTCGGGACGATAGTACGTCTCGTAGAGATAGACCAGGATGTCGAACATAGTGACGCTACTGTAGCAGCTAAGCTCGTACAGGTACAAGCTTGCTGCGTGTGTGCGCATCCCCGGAAGAAATTTCGTCGTTTTTCGGCCTTATCGGTTCATATAGGTTTGCGAATAATGATCGAAAACATGCGTCTTTTTAATATCCTATTCGCGGCGCATTAAACGATTACTCTTTGCACTTTTCCACCAGGGAGACGTTCAATCATGCCCGCCATTTCGAGTGCCAATAAGCCCATGCTCAATTGACCGATGTCCGTATCGAGTCGTTCCAATAATTCGTCGACATCGAGTGCTTCATGTCCGAGTTGCGCAAGCAATTCCGTGCAATCCGATTCGGTCGGCAAAGCCTGCGTGCCCGAAGGCGCAGTGCATGCAAGCGGCGACAGCTGCATCGCCTCGAACACTTCGTTCACGGTCTCCACCAGGCGCGCGCCATCGCGTATCATTTGATGGCAACCCTTGGCCAGCGGTGCGTGGATCGAGCCGGGCAAGGCGAATACCTCCCTCCCCTGTTCGGCGGCCACGCGCGCGGTAATCAGCGAGCCCGATTGCGCGGCGGCTTCGATCACGAGCACGCCGGACGACAGGCCGCTGATGATGCGATTGCGGCGCGGGAAGTTGCCGCTGGTGGGAGGCGTGCCGAGCGTGTACTCGCTGACGATGCAGCCCTCATCGGCAATGCGTTCGGCGAGTGCGCGATTGCGCGCCGGATAGACCAGGTCGGCCCCGGTGCCGACCACGGCGATCGTCGAGCCCGTCCCGCGCAGTGCACCTTCGTGCGCCGCGGCATCGATGCCCAGCGCCAGGCCGGACACGACGCAGACGCCCGCATCGGACAAGGCTTGAGCAAAGGCGCCCGCATTCGCCTTGCCCTGTGTGGTGGCATTGCGGCTGCCGACGATGGCCAGCGCCGGGCGCGCAAGCAGATCGATGCGCCCTCTTATATAAAGCAGCAATGGCGGATCGGAAATGTTGGCAAGCGCTTGCGGATAGGCGGCGTCGCCCAGCGCCAGCACATGATGTGAAGGTGAGGCAAGCCAGGCAAGCGTGGCGTCGATCAGCGCACGTGTGGCGCTCGAAGGCGGCGCGCACAGCGTGCTGGCCAGCGCCGGGCCCACGCGAGCGGCCAGCGCGGCGTGGCCGGCCTGGAAAATGGCCCGCGGCGAACCGAAGGCGTCGAGCAGCAGATGCGCAGTACGCAACCCTACCCCGCGTGCGTCCTCTAAACGCAGCCAGTCGGTAAGCAAGGCAATGCGGCTGGCGGGGATGGGGTCCGTGTCCTGCACGGTGGATTTACTCCGGTGATTTCGCCACGTCGCCGACTTCCACCGGCGCCGTCACTTGCATGATCAGGCCGTAGGAGACGCGCCCGAACACTCGGAAGATGAACAGGCTGCCATATTGTTCATCGGGAAGCTTCATCGTGGCCCGCTTGAATCCGAAGAATCCTTTGCTGCCTTCCGGATCGGCGACCACCTTCCCGAAATGATAGAGCTGCAAAACCGAGCCGACATCGAGTCCGTCAATCGAACCACGGTTGACAGTGACGACCTGGCTCTGTCCGGCGTAGGTGACGCCCGAATAAATCGACATCACGCGCGCATCGACCGGGCGCTGCGGCGCATGCGGCACATAGTTGCGCACGGCCGGCG
>Ga0308168_1004306_pt1 | contig 10370 bp, 14 predicted proteins | sample PhyCR2_FD_202133 | JGI IMG/M metagenome (GOLD analysis project Ga0308168, IMG submission 202133) | Phyllosphere microbial communities from UC Gill Tract Community Farm, Albany, California, United States - DLSLRC.R2 | ecosystem: Host-associated > Plants > Phyllosphere > Unclassified | place: USA... | reverse complement strand
TAATCGCAAACTGCGCGGGCATCCAGGGAAGGGATAATGGTGCTAAGAGGATATTCTGAAAATAAGTGCGGTTTTCCAGTCACACGCGGCCACGTTTCACCGCCAGTATTAATCGCACTCAGCGCGAGAAAGTTCTCATCGCATTTTCGCCGCTGCGCTAATACCCACTATGACAGTATTGTGACGAAAAAACAGAACAGTTATGACTGGATCTTTTTTCCTGCCACTGCGACTGGAGTCTCGCTGAAACCGCTGTGAGATGCCCATATCACAACACAATAAATCTCATTATCCTTCTCTGGCAGCACCTGCTGTCTCCAGACCTTAGGATAATAAAATGAAATATGTTAAATCAGTTTTTCTGCTGGTATTACTGGCAGGCAGCGCCAACACCTGGGCCGTTACTGGGGCAGGTGAGGCAGCAGGTAGTAGCGCATCATCCATGTCAGATGGCACTTCAGATGCCGTCGGCGTGGGCGCAGTCGCTGCCCTGTTAGGCGTGGCTCTCGCGACTTCCGGTGGCGGTGATGGCTCCAATACCGGAACAACGACCACCACAACCTCTACCGTTTCACGTTAATTATTCTTTCACACAGCATGTAGAAAGCCGGTCTCATAAGGCTTTCAATGGCCCTGCGAACTCGCCGGGCCATTTCTGCAAATCACCCCACGTCCGGTAATGCATGTAACACCTGCTCAACCTGTCGACACTCGGCACTGTTCAGCCCTAATAGCGGGCGTGGCAATACGGGCTGGCAAATCCCCAGAATATCTGCGGCGGCATACATCACACGCAGGCTACTCAGCGTCTGGAACAATTGCCACAGCGGTGCCAGCTGCTGGTTGAGTTCTGCAACGCGCTCCCCCTCTCCCTCCTGCGCGGCACGGGTTAACGCCAGAGCCTGTTGCGGTAATAATCCTCCCAGTACGCTAAACCACACATCGCCCCCGGCCAGCAATGCCCCTGCAGCATGCCAGTCACCGCTGTAGCCAACGGCAAACGTTGCGGGAAACAACGCTCGCAGCTCCGCGACATCGTTCTCACGCATATCGGCCTGTCCGGGCTGCTTCAGTGCCTGTATCTGCGGCAATGTTGCCAGCCGCTGAAGCAAACCCTGCGTGAAGGTAAAGTGCGTCGTGCCAGGATTGTTATAGATACAAATGGGCAACTGACTGGACTGCGCCACAGCAGAATAGTGCTGGAAAACTTCCTCTTCACGCAGTGGCGTATAGGAAACCGGCGCCAGTAAAATCCCCTGAGCGCCGGCGCGTTCAGCATCCTCAGCCAACAGGCAGGCCTCATCGGTGCGCAGCGCCCCGGCGCTGCTAATCACCGGGATATCCGGGCCAAGACAGGCCACTGCAGCCTCAATGGATCGCTGCTTCTGTTCACGACTGAGATAAGCATACAACCCGGTACTCCCGTGCAATCCCACGGAATCGACCCCCGCCCGTTTCAGCCTGAGTAACAGTTTTTCCAGAGCAGGAATATCAACCACGCCAGACGAGTTTACAGGCGTGATGGGGAAAGCAGACAGTCCGTGGAACAGCATGATAAAAGCTCCTGAGGTTGCAGAGATGATGCGATAACAGCATGTAATAAAAACCCAAACAGCTCAGCACAAGCGGGTTACACGCCCCTTAACTTGTCGCCTATACTCAATATCAGTCCCTGTTCGGTCAAAGGAGTGAGTGATGTTAATCGGCTTCGTATTACTCGTCAGTGCCTGTGGATATGATGCTTGTGACGCACTTCCAGTTTCCGAGCATATTTATCCCACCCGATACGCCTGTGAAGAGATGGCCGAGCGCATCCTGAAGCGCCGCCCCAATGTGGTGCTGCTGTGTGGGGAGGTTTATCGTTAGCTGTCTTCTGTTGATGCAGCATCATCCACATAACGCGTCACCGCCAGCAGGCGGTTGACGTGGGTCAACAGCAAATCCACATCGGTTTGTAGAAAACCGTCGCCGCTGCGTGACGCGGTGAGTACCGCATTCTGGATATTTTCTGAGATCGAGGACGATCCCTCTTTGCCTGCGGTCAACAGCAGCGCGGCAATCAGCAGGGATTGCGCTTCAACCTGAGCTGTCAGCTCTTTCGTATCCACATCCATTTTGGCGAGCTTCATTAAAATATCGATGACCAGTTGCTTCATGTCGCTATTATCCTTATCAGATTATCCGTATGAAACTACCACTCTCCCCAATCCTGGTAAACAGGACAGACCGCAAGATAAGGCAAATGATTGCGATTTCCAGATAATCTCTCAGTGTGTGTTTTCGCCTTCATCTGATAGCGGAAAACCCACTCTGCTGCCAGGCTTCCCTGACACCCGTTGAGGAGAAACTATGTTCCGCTTTATTTGCTCTTTGTTTTCCAGCCCGGAGTCCCTGTTGCAGGTGATGAGCCAACGCGATATTGCTGAGTCGATCGAAGAGGGTGAACGCATTCTGATTGATGAAGATGGCAGCGCGATGGTCAATTTTTCCAGTGCGGAAGTGCATGAAGACTTTGCCCGGCACGTTAATGCACTGAAGAGGGCCTGAGATGGGAACGGCAATCTTTATGGTGTTAATGGTCTGTGGTTACTGGTATACCAGCCGCGATCTCTCCACACGTTTCAAAATCAAACGTTCATTTGGCTGGGATGTCTACTTCCTGGTGGCGCTGTATGGCTGCATTTTTGTCCTGCAGGGCGTTCTGGCCACCGGACTGATCTGGTTACTGCTGCTGGCCGCCTCGGCAACCTTTAACGCCATTCCGTCACTGGCAGATGGCCAGCATCATCAGTGGCAAATCGAATTTATGACCTGGAGCTTTTTGGGCATTCAGGCCCCCGTGGTCATCATGCTCACCTTTGCCGTGGCCTTCTGCATTTACCGTTCAAGCTGGTCAGGTAGCGCCCGACTGGATAGCTCTGGCCGCAAAAGACTGTACAAAAAGCTCTCGCGCGCCAATGGCGTTGAGGGGTTGCTGTTTCAGTGCATGGAGGAAGGAGAGCTGGCCTGGATTACGCTGAAATCGCGGCGTATCTATATCGGCATGATCCACGCCGCCTCTTATGACAATGTCGCGACAGCCAATGTCGTGCTGATCCCGATGCTGAGTGGTTACCGCGATGGCAAAAGCCTGAATTTATGCATTGAGCATAATTACAGCCGCTGGTATGCCGAACATGGCATCACGCTTGATTCAGAACCGAAATCGGCCATGGCTTTTCGCAAAGTGATCATGCTGGAGCAGATAGAAAGCCTGTCATTGTTTGATGAGGCCAGCGCCAGTGCGCTGGCACGCTAAATCAGAACAAAAGAGACATCAGCCAGAACCCGGCGAAGGTCATCAGCAGCGATCCGAGCACATGCACCAGAATCGAGGTCATCGCCCACAGATAATTTCCTGCCTGCAGTAGCGTCACCACCTCCAGCGAGAAGGTGGAAAATGTCGTCATGCCGCCGCACAGTCCGGTGGTGATCAGCAGCTTCCAGGCCGGATCAATCCCCGGGTGGCGCACAAACCAGGCCACCGTTGCGCCAATAATAAAGCCGCCCACCAGATTCACCAGCAGCGTGCCCGGTGGCAGGTTGGGGAACAGGCTATTCAGACGCACGGCCAGCAACCAGCGGATCACGCAGCCCGCACAGCCGCCAATCATGACAGCCAGTAATGGTTTCAACATAAAATCCTCAAAAATGGAGAGGAAGGTGCCAACAGGCAAATGATACACGGCCTGATACACCGACCTCTGGTTAAACAGAGTCAGGGTTATCAGGCGTCATCAGCCCCTTACAGGCAGGGCGGTTGGGAAAGGTGGAACACCATCACCTTGTGGCGTTTAAGATAATCAGCGCCCACGGGTTTTGCAAGTGGCCTGTTAAACGGTATCATTGCTGAAAAATCAACATATTGTTGATATATAAACATTATGTTGATAACCTACCTCAATCTGTTCTCTTACCCTCGTTGAGTCATTATGACAACCCATTCCCCGGATATTGCCCGCGAACGCGCCCTGATCCTGCAAACGCTGCACGCCGCTATCACAGCCCTGGGCAGTGTGATTGGGCGTAATACAGAAATCGTTCTGCATGACCTGGAACACCCGGAAAAATCGGTGCTGGCCATCACTCACGGTCATATTACCGGCCGTGTCCCAGGCAGCCCGGTACTGGCTGTTCCCTTAGAGGATCAGGGGCTGCGCGCGCTGCTCAACGATAACGCACAGGCGAGCAATACGACGCCGACAGTGATCCCTGACTATCCCACCCGGGGTAAAAACGGCCAGACCCTGCGCAGCGCGACCGCACTTTATCGTGACAGCAATGGTCAGCCGTTTGCCGCCCTCTGCATCAATACTGATAACAGCGAACTGTTGGCGGCGAAACGCTGCCTTGATAGCCTGCTCAACGCAGACGCGCCGCCTCCTCAAACAGAAGAGAGTGTGGATATGGGGCAGCTCATGGCGGATATCATTGCCGACTCGCTGAGTGAACTGAATGGCAACCTGCGCATGTCGCGTAAGCAGGCCAAACTGGCGGCGGTTCGAAAAATGCAGGATCGCGGTATGTTTATCGTCAAGGGCGGGATTGAGAAAGCCGCAGCAGCGCTGGGCGTCACCCGCTACACCATTTACAACTATCTGGATGAAATCCGCGACGAACAGTCAGGGAGCACCTTATGAGCCTGCATATCACCACCCCGCTTCTCTCTTCACGCCCGTTAAGCCTGCTGGCAGGCCGCGAAGTGATGCTGAAAATGGAGGCGTTACAGCCGCCCGGTTCCTTTAAAATCCGTGGTATTGGCCTTGCCTGCGAAACCTGGCAGCGCCGGGGGGCACAGCGTTTTGTCTCTTCGTCAGGGGGCAATGCCGGTTTGGCCGTGGCCTGGGCCGGGCGCCATCTCGGTGTGCCCGTCACCGTTGTGGTGCCGGAAACCACCCCGTTGCGGGCACAGGAGCTGTTGCGGCAGGAGCACGCTGAGGTGATCGTACACGGCAGCTCCTGGCAGGAAGCGAATCAATATGCACAGTCACTGACGGGCAAACAGGATGCGTTTCTGCATCCGTTCGACGATCCGCTGCTGTGGCAGGGGCACGCAACGATGATTGATGAAGTGGCGCAGAGCGGGATGAAACCTGACGCCGTGCTGCTGTCGGTGGGCGGTGGCGGCTTGCTGGCGGGCGTGGTGGCCGGGCTACAGCGTAATGGCTGGCAGGACGTTCCTGTGCTGGCCGTTGAAACAACAGGCGCCGCATCTTTCCATGCGGCGCAGGCCGCCGGGAAGAGCGTCGAACTGGCGGAGATCCGCAGTATTGCCTCTTCGCTGGGCGCAAAGCGGGTGTGCGACCAGGCGCTACGCTGCGCCGGTGAACATCCGATACACAGCCTGCTGGTGTCAGATCTTGCCGCCGTCACCGCCTGCGAACGCTTTCTTGACGATCACCGGGTGCTGGTAGAACCGGCCTGCGGGGCCAGCCTTGCCGTGGTTTATGACCAGCATCCGCAGATCGCCGCTTATCAAAACCTGCTGGTCATTGTCTGCGGCGGTGCCACCAGCAGCCTTGAACACCTGCAAAAAATGGCCGCCGCACTGCGCGGCTGACCCTCAGTCCAGTTCGTACTGAACGGATAACTGCCCTTTCTTCTCTTTGGCACTGGTGATGCACACCAGGCCAACCTGCGCGGTCGACAATACGTGCGTACCGCCGCAGGCGTAAGCAGGCAGCGCTCCCCAGGTGACTTTACGCATCCCTTCCTGCTCACTCAGCACGCGTGGCAAATCTGCCGCCACCAGCGCCTGGGTCAGGCGCTCCAGTTCTGCCACGTCCACGGCTTTCACAGGCTGTTCTCCCGGTGCAAAAACAATGCGCCCGGCACCGGGGCGATGATCACCTTTGGTGGCATACCAGCCAAACTGCTCGCCGACGACACCGATCAGATGCCCGGCCGAGTGCATGCGGGTATGGTGCGCGCGCACCTGCCCGTCAACCTTGATCGCCACCGGCCCGAGCGGCACGCTGGCTGCCAACAGATGGATCACCTGCCCCTCTTCCTGGCTGGCTTTCACCACCTCAATCCCCCCGAGCGTTCCCTGGTCAGAGGGCTGCCCACCGCCCTGCGGATGAAACAGCGTTGAAGAGAGGATCACCCGGTACTGACCATTGTCATCCGGCTGGCAGCTGATCACTTCGCTGGTCATTTCGAGGCTGTCGTTGTGGTAATACGCTCTGTCCGTCATCAATCAGGTTCTCAACAATGAGGAGATTATCGCCCAGCAGGTTAGCATTCCACTCCAGAAAACTAAACAAAATGTTGAAATTTAATCTCTGAAATCTTGATTAATCAACAAAATAGATAAATAGCGTCTTTGACGCTCTGTTCTGCTTAAAAGGGGAAATTTGTCAGCGAATTCAGCAGTTTTTTATCTCGTGATTTTAGTCCATGCTGGATGCCACTCCCTTCACAGAGACAACCCGATGACCAAAAATCTGAATAAAGACACCCAGGTCTGCATGTCACTGGCGGCACGGCCCGGCAATTTTGGCACCCGTTTCCATAACTATCTCTATGACGCCCTCGATCTCGATTACCTCTACAAAGCCTTCACCACCAAAGACTTAAGCGCGGCGATTGGCGGCGTGCGGGCGCTGGGTATCCGTGGCTGTGCCATTTCAATGCCATTTAAAGAGGCCTGCATTCCCCTGCTGGATGAGCTGGACGCCTCCGCCAAAGCCATCAATTCGGTGAATACCATTGTCAATACCGAGGGTTACCTGAAGGCTTATAACACCGACTATATTGCCATCCATAACCTGTTGAAACAGTATCAGGTCCCCACCGGACTGACCTTCGCTCTGCGTGGCAGCGGTGGCATGGCAAAAGCGGTGGCCTGCGCCTTAAAAGACAGCGGTTTCCATCAGGGCTATATTATTGCACGCAACGAAACCAGTGGGCGCGAACTGGCGGAGCTGTACGGTTTTGAATGGCGTGCTGACCTGGAAGGGCTACAGCCTGGGCTGCTGATCAATGCCACGCCTACCGGAATGGCGGGCGGTGCAGATGCCGATGCATTGTCATTTGATCGTGCGACTATTGACGCTGCCAGCGTGATTTTTGAAGTGGTGGCGTTACCGGAACTGACACCGCTGGTACAGTACGCGCGCAGCCAGAAGAAGACTGTCATTACTGGTTCTGAAGTGTTTGCTATTCAGGCAGTGGAACAGTTTGCGCTGTATACCGGCGTTCGGCCCGATGATGCCCTGTTCCGCAAAGCGGCGGCGCATGCACGACAGGGATAGATGACGTGTGGGCTGCCCTGCCGGGCGGCCCGTTCAGCGCTTCTCCATCACCATTTTGACCGCCAGCCCGGCCAGTACCGTTCCCATCAGCCAGCGCTGGGCTTTCTGCCAGCCGGGGCGGCCGGCAAGGAAGGTAGCAATAGTGCCAGCGGCGAAAACAATCAGGCTGTTCACCAGCATACTGGTGACGATCTGCGTGAAGCCCAGCGTCAGGGATTGCGCCAGAACATTGCCCTGCTCCGGGTGGATAAACTGTGGCAACAGGGTGAGATAGATCACCGCCGTTTTGGGATTCAGCAGATTGGTCAGCAGCCCCATAGTAAACAGCTTACGCGGGCTGTCCGGCGGCAGATCGCGCAGCTGAAACGGGGATTTCCCCCCGAACAGTGCCTGCCATGCCATCCACAGTAAATAGGCCGCACCGGCTAAGCGCAGTGCGTCATAAGCCATCGGCACCGCCATCACTAACGCCGTAATCCCCAGCGCAGCGCAGACCATGTAAAACATAAAGCCCAGCGCCACGCCGCACAAAGAGATATACCCGGCCCTGCGCCCCTGGCAAAGGGAACGCGAGATCAGGTAAATCATATTGGGGCCGGGGGTTAACACCATCCCAAGGGCGATGGCGGCAAAGGGTAAAAGCTGGGAAAGCGTAACCATTTCAACCGCCTCTTTTTATCCGTTAAACACGCACCGTATCGTCGCCATACGCCACCCACTTATAGGTGGTCAGTGCTTCCAGGCCCATCGGGCCGCGGGCATGCAGCTTCTGGGTACTGACCGCCACTTCAGCGCCAAGACCAAACTGGCCGCCATCGGTAAAGCGGGTGCTGGCGTTGACGTAGACGGCCGATGAATCCACTTCGTTAACGAAGCGGTCAGCATTCTGGATGGTGCGCGTCAGAATCGCATCAGAGTGCTGCGTGCCGTATTCACGGATATGGGCAATGCCCTCATCCAGTGAGTCCACCAGCTTGACGTTCAGATCCAGTGCCAGCCACTCATCGCGATACTGCGCTTCAGTGACCGCACTGACGCTGGCCGGGCCATTGCTTAACAGCGGCAGCGAGCGTGGATCGGCATGCAGGCTGATGCCTTCCTGCGCCATTCGGGCGCTCAGGGCAGGCAGGAACGTGTCAGCAATCGCCGCATCAATCAGCAGGGTTTCCAACGAATTGCAGGCGCTTGGCCGCTGCTTTTTGGCGTTAACGATCACCTTCAGTGCCGCATCCTGTTCAATGCTGCGATCAACATAGATATGGCACACGCCGATACCGCCGGTGATCACCGGAATGGTGGACTGCTCACGGCACAGCTTATGCAACCCGGCACCCCCGCGCGGGATCAGCATATCCACGTAGCGATCGAGCTTCAGCAGTTGATTCACCAGCTCACGGTCCGGGCTTTCAATTGCCTGCACCGCACCCGCTGGCAAACCGTGCTGTTCCAGAGCATCCTGAATCACCCGCACGGTGGCACCGTTGGTGCGATACGTCTCTTTGCCACCGCGCAGGATCACCGCATTACCGGTTTTCAGGCACAGGCTGGCAACGTCCACGGTCACGTTCGGACGCGCTTCATAAATCACGCCGACCACACCCAGCGGCACGCGGCGGCGCTCAATACGCAGCCCGCTGTCCAGCTTACCGCCGTCGATCACCACACCCACCGGATCGGCCAGACGGCACACCTGGCGTACATCATCGGCAATCCCTTTCAGGCGCGTCTGATCCAGCATCAGGCGGTCCAGCAGTGCGGCACTCATGCCGTTCTGACGTGCATCCGCCAGGTCGAGTTCATTGGCGGCCAGAATGGATGCGCTCTGCGCTTCCAGATGGTCAGCAATCGTCATCAGCACCTGATTTTTCTGTGCGGTCGACAGCACCGACAGCTGATACGAAGCGGCCTTGGCGGCCTTACCCATTTGTTCAAGCATGCGTATTCCTTAAGAAACAATCATATCGTCGCGGTGTATCGCCACCGGACCATATTCATAACCTAAAATTTCGCTGATCTGCTGGGAGTGATGCCCGGCAATCATCCGCATGGCATCGCTGTTATAGCGCGATACACCGTGGGCAACATCACGCCCCTGCAGGCTGCGAATACGGATCACTTCACCACGGGAAAAGTTACCGCTAATTTCACGAATACCTTTTGGCAACAAGGAGCTACCGCGTTCCAGAATGGCTGACAGCGCCCCATCATCCACCACCAGCTCACCGGCCGGAGGCGCACCGAAGATCCAGCGTTTGCGGTTCTCCAGCGGGGTTTCAAAAGCGTGGAAGCGGGTGCCAACCGGGTTGGAGGCAATCACATCTCCAATCACGCCAGGAAGGTTACCGGCCGCAATAATGGTATCAATACCGGCGCGACAGGCCACATCCGCCGCCTGGAGTTTGGTCGCCATACCGCCCGTTCCCAGGCCTGAAACACTGTCACCCGCCAGCGCACGCAGCGCATCGTCAATACCGTGAACATCGCGGATCAGTTCGGCTTCCGGATTATTACGCGGATCGGCAGTAAACAATCCCTGCTGATCGGTGAGCAGCAGCAGTTTATCGGCGCCAGCAAGGATGGCCGCCAGCGCAGAGAGATTGTCGTTATCACCCACTTTGATTTCAGCGGTGGCGACCGCGTCATTTTCGTTGATAACGGGAACGATATGGTTATCGAGCAGCGCACGCATGGTGTCACGGGCGTTAAGGAAACGCTCGCGATCTTCAAGGTCTGCGCGGGTCAGCAGCATCTGGCCGATATGAATACCGTAGATCGAGAACAGCTGTTCCCACAGCTGGATCAGACGGCTCTGCCCCACCGCAGCCAGCAGCTGCTTTGAGGCGATGGTCGGGGGCAGTTCCGGATAGCCAAGGTGCTCACGCCCTGCCGCCATCGCGCCAGAGGTCACAATCACAATCCGATGGCCTGCGGCATGTTGCTGTGCGCACTGACGCACCAGCTCCACAATATGGGCCCGATTCAGCCGACGCGATCCGCCGGTCAGTACGCTGGTCCCCAGTTTCACCACCAGGGTCTGGCTGCTGCTCATTATTTCCTGCCATTTCGTAAAAAAGA
>Ga0308168_1004305_pt1 | contig 10371 bp, 7 predicted proteins | sample PhyCR2_FD_202133 | JGI IMG/M metagenome (GOLD analysis project Ga0308168, IMG submission 202133) | Phyllosphere microbial communities from UC Gill Tract Community Farm, Albany, California, United States - DLSLRC.R2 | ecosystem: Host-associated > Plants > Phyllosphere > Unclassified | place: USA... | reverse complement strand
CAGCCAGTTTTCAGCCAAGGACCAGCGCCCGGCGCTGCGCTTCATGATTGCCATCGACACGGAAAACTTCCGTGCCACCCAGCATCACTTGCTGGTGGCGTTGATCAGCCTCGCGCTGGTGGGTGTAACACTGGCGGCACTGTTGGGGCTCTGGGTCGCGCGTATCGGCCTCAAGCCCCTGGGCAAACTCTCGGATGAGGCGCAAAAGCTTGCGCCGCCGAAACTCTCCGGGCGCCTGCACCTGTCGCCGCTGCCGCCGGAATTGAGCCAGTTCGTCAATTCGTTCAACGCCACCCTCGACCGTGTCGAGCAGGCGTATTCGCGCCTGGAATCGTTCAACGCCGACGTCGCCCATGAACTGCGTTCGCCGCTCACCAACCTGATCGGCCAGACCCAGGTTGCCCTCACTCGCGGCCGTTCGGCAGAGCAATATTTCGAGGTGCTGCAATCGAACCTGGAAGAGCTGGAACGGCTGCGCTCGATCATCAATGACATGCTGTTCCTCGCCAGCGCCGACCAGGGCAGCAAGGCCACCAAGCTGATCGAAAGCGCCCTGGCCGATGAAGTGGCCACCACCCTCGACTACCTGGACTTCATCCTCGAAGACGCCCAGGTCGAAGTGCGCGTGCACGGCGATGCCGTGGTACAGATCGAAAAGGCCCACCTGCGCCGCGCACTGATCAACCTGCTGAGCAATGCCGTGCAACACACCGCGCCGGGGCACGTTATCGACGTGCACATTGAAGTGCAGGCACACCAGGTGGCGATTGGCGTGACCAACCCCGGCGACGCGATTGCCAGCGAACACTTGCCACGCCTGTTTGAACGTTTCTACCGCGTGGATGCATCGCGCAGCAACAGCGGCGCCAATCACGGGCTGGGGCTGGCGATCGTCAAGGCGATTGCGTTGATGCATGGGGGGGATGTGTTTGTGCGCAGTGAGGGCGGTGGCAATACGTTTGGTATCACCCTGCCAGTATAACTGCGTTCGCTGAACAGTTTACCTTTGCTCTAGCTCGTGCGAGTGCTCAGCACTTCGTCGTGCAATGCGCCGCGCTCGAAATCGCTGGTCACCCGGCCGTTGAGTTTGAGCTGATGCGGGTGGCCGCTGCCGTAGCTCATCAGATTGTTGAGTTGGCGCAGATCGGCAGGGTCAAGGTTTGAGGTGGTCTGTGAGTAATTTTATCATGGCTTTTTGGAAACTCTGGGCAGTAGCTCGGTTGCTCGATCAAACTCATAAGTTAACGCTTCATCGTCATTCTGGAACGTTAGCGCTCTATTTAAAGTGCGGATCGCCTCTTCAGGTGAACCCAGCTCAATTAGTAACTCACCAAGGCATACCACTGATTTAATTAGTGTCACTGTGTCATTGGTATCGTTTGCCTGGGAGATGACATCTTCCAGTTTTTGGCGGCCCCTCTCCAAGTCTCCACCGTCTAGTAACAAAAGCGCCTTCTGAAATTCGAGTTCGGTTTTCATATTGATTTCATTTGCATCCATATTTTTTGGAGAAGGCGCTTGATGATTTAGGGATATTGTATTGCCTTATCATGTTTTTTATATTTTTTGTAGATCGAACTTCTTAAATTCTGGGTTTTCGGTGAAGCAATTTTTCCATTGTTGATTCCAGCCAAATTTATGAATATTGGAGTGCTGAGCATTGGGGTGCATCCCACTCGAAGCAGTAGCGTTCGTGGTTTTCATTGCTCAAGTGCAGCAGGCGACCATAGGCGTCGTAGCCAAATTCGACGCTGTGGCCGAGGGCGTCAACCCGCTGGATCAGACGACCAATGCGGTCGTAACGCAGGCGGGTGATGCGCTGGGTTGGGTCGGTATAGGCGGTCAACTGGCCGACGGCGTCGATGTCGTAGCGGTCGACGCGCCCATCGGGGCGCTGGCTTTCTATCAGGTAGCTGCTGGCGTAGATGTAATCACTGAGTAGATCATGCCGACGATAGTGGTACATTGAAAAGGGATAAGGGGTTAGATGAATGTCTGTTTAAGTAGCTCATCTAATGATGAATAAAGCAGTTCGAGGTCGTCTTCTTCATGTAGATAGAGATATATTTTTCCGGCGGGGTTCATCAAAACTGGGTTTCCGTTACCGTCATCTGCTATGACGTAAGCTCCATCTAGTTGCGGGAAATGTTGAGTGTCATATCGATCTCTGAATCGTGTTGTTAATTCGGTGACGGTGGCCTTACCTATGAGTGGACCGTTCTGAAACGCATGGATGCTGATGCCTGCATAAGACCCTCCAAATATTTTTATGAATTCAATATATTGCACGTAAAAATGAGTAGACAGTTCTTTTTCCGCTGACTCTATTTGATGAGCTGTTGCGGGAGAACCCATCAGGTCTTTGTGGGTCGATAGAAAAGATTTTATTTTATTTTGTAGTTCGTTGTTCACAGGTCGCATGCTCCATTACTTGATTTTCCCTGGTGTACCCTATCAAGTGCTTTCTGCGCTTGAGAGGCCCAGAACTCGCGCCTCCAAAAGTTAAACTCTCTTCTATTTGAGATGCCACTCCCCTTCTTGTTGCCTTTAGGATGTTGACCTGCCCCGTTCCTCTTACTGCCATGATGTTTTTCAGGCATGGCAACGATAGGTCCTTCAGTCTGCTGTCTGTGGTGGTGAAGAACAATTTTCTCACCATGTTTATCAACAGGAGAGAGTCCCCAAGGGTGTGGTGAATCTGGTAGCCGTCGGTAGGCGCTCAGTTGGCCGGGGGCGTCGATGTGGTCGATGCGCCCATCCGGGCGCTGGCTTTCGATCAGATAGCCTCGGATGTCGTAATTGTTGGCACCATTTGATTATGGTGAAATGCTGTGAGCGTGTTTGCACAAATGGTTTGCTGAAATTGCGGTATTTATTGGAAATAATACAGAAAACTCTAAATGGTTTCTATTTTTATGGAGAAGTCGAAACCCAATAGTCCGGACTGCTCGACTCGGGCCTTAAATTTTTCCGTAACAAAAACACGGCTTATGTCCTCGTCTATGGAGAATAAGTATTCATCGGTGATGCGATTTTTGTTAAGTATCGGGGTCTCTATTAGAAGTTTATCTTGGTAACTTTCGTAGTTGGATAATTTCATATTGAGACAGTTGGAAATAGCGTTGGTGGGGTAATACCCATAAAAGTCTTTCGACTTACTTTTTGTGGACACGGGTATTATCTGCCCTCGCGGACAAAGGATATCTCCTAGCAAATTCAGCGTGAAATCACTAATTATAAAAAAAGGGCTTAGAGAGCTACTGAAGTCAAATTTATAGTTAGACTTTCCAGTGTCACTCCTCCTGAGCTCAAGATGTATGAGGTCATGAAAGTCCGGAAAAGGGTTCCAGTTTTGACTGGCCGCCCTTCCAATGATGCTCTCTTCATTACTCGGGTAATTCTGAATGAGTGAGCAGAAGTTAACTGTGTCGGATTGAAGTAGGTAAATATTATTTATCATACTATATTGTACCAACTGGCGCCTCGGCTAGCGGATGAGAGGATGTTTTTAATCTTTTGTAATTCATTGATTACAGCTTGTTTACCGCCTATTTTATCTGCGGCAATGATTCTCCTATTGATCGCATCCAAATATTTATTTGGGTGTTTTCCATTGTGCAGTATTCCTGGCATGCCGTTTGTATTTTTAGTCGTTGGCAAGAATACTCCATTCTCAGTCTTATTGATTCCTACGTTGTGTTTTTGCAGAACGTCTCTGGCGGGCTTGGCGCCTTTTGCTGTTTCCGGAACAATATGGTGGGCGGCAGAGTTTGGTGGACGAATTGTCCCATTTCTTTCCATTGAACTGGATAGTTCGCAGCTGGTTAACCCAGAGGGATCAAACCACCCAATCGCGTTCGGCGCATATTGATAGAGATTGATCCCACCCAACAATCCAATCGGATCCGGCTGGGTAAACCGCCCCACATCCGGATCAAAAAACCTGAAGGTGTTGTAGTGCAGCCCGGTTTCGCGGTCAAGGTACTGGCCCTGAAAACGCAGGTTCTGTTCATTACCCGCCTGACGATCATGCCATTCGTCCCGCGTCCTGCCCCACGCCTGGTATTCGCTATGCCACACCGTGTTGCCGGCGGTGTCGGTCAACTGTTCCGGCAGCCCGGCGAGGTTGGTGTGGAAGTAGAAGATCGCCTCGCTACCCATTTTGCCATCAAGACGGGCAAGGGGCTCATAGCTACCCGGATCGGCATACACATACAGGCTGGGCCTACCGTCCTGCACCTCTCCAAGTAGCCGCAAGCCTTGCCAGTGGAACAGCGTGCGATTATTGGGCTCGCTGGCATCGTTGTTGTACACCCGCTTGCTGATGCGTCGCCCCAACGGATCGTAATTGAAAACAATGCGCTGGGCCATTGATCCCTGCTGCTGGCGGATACAGGTCAGCCGGTGTTCCGCGTCGTACTCGAAGTGCTGGATCCGGCTGCTGCCGATGCGCTTTTCGCTCAGCCGGCCAAAGCGGTCATAGCGATAACGCTTGTCTTGATACACATGCACGCGGTTGTGCTTAATCAACCCATTAACCCGGTAGCCATCGAACAGGTTGCCGGCCGCGTCGTAGTTGAGGCTCTCGATGTGCTGGCCCAGCGCCCCAGGGCTGCTGCGGTGCACGCTCTGGATTTGCTCGACGGGGTTGTAGCCATATTGGGCGCTGCCTTGATAGGACTTGCCGGTCGAGGACTGGTTATGAAAGCGCCCGATCAGGTTGTCGTCATTGGCTGCCGTAGCCGGGCGATTAGCGCCTGGGCGCTGGGTCTGGGTCAGTATCTCGGCTACCAGGTTATGGAAGACGAAGCCCGGAGTTTCCGGGTCATCTTGAAACGTGTTATCGATGAATACAGCATCCGGGTTGCCTACCTTGCAGCTATTCAGTCCGAATTTCGGGCGGTGAGGAGCCATGGATGCTCGGTGTATCAGCTATCCACGCCAGCGGATCATGATACTTACAATAGGTGGGCATATAGACCCCCAGTCCATTTTGCAATAATTAAATTTAGTTGTAGATGTCGTGAAGATCCCGATCTTTATTTAGGTGTACGGATGTCGACTTTGTAAAGTACAAATCTAACGTGCCCTTATCGTCTTCATTTTCTATGGCTCTGACACCGTCAAGAACGCATAAGAGCCCAAATATCGCCTCGTCGACAGCCGATTCAATAATCTTGTCGATCATTTCTTTACCATCATTTGCTTGGCGATTGTAGAAGGCAGACAAGTCGAGAGTTGTTTTGTCTGGTGTTCTTCCGGGGGGAGACTCGAGGAGGGAGATCGAGTCCTCAATTGCTGCGTCACGGACGACAATTTTTATTGCTTCAATAAAATCATTGGTATTCATTTTTTGGTTGTCCTTTCAAATGCTTTTGGAAACATTTCTTTGTTGATTTTAACTAGCTCTTTGATCGCTGAGGACGGAGTGTTGGTATATGTTCGAAGATCGCGAATATCTTTGGCGAGAAGGTCGCGAGCTGTACCTGTGTACTGACCTTTAACTGTTGGGATTTTTCTGTGCTCCTTTCGGGGAAGTGCAATCGAAGGGCCTGTTTTAGGGTCGTATCCATTAATTACCTGACCAGCAGGGTGCTTTTGAACTGCATGGTGAACATCCAATTTGTCTCCGATTCGTGATTTACGTTGCAAATCATCAAATTTTCCAACTTCGTACTCTTGGAGGTTGCATCCAGACCAACCCCACGGGTCAGCCCACCCAATCGGGTTTGGCGAATACTGATAGAGGTTCAGCCCTCCCGCCAGGCCAATCGGATCCGGCTGGGTAAACCGCCCCACATCCGGATCAAAGAACCTGAAGGTGTTGTAGTGCAGCCCGGTTTCCCGGTCAAGGTACTGGCCCTGAAAACGCAGGTTCTGTTCATTGCCCGCCTGACGATCATGCCATTCGTCCCGGCTTTTGCCCCAGGCCTGGTACTCGCTGTGCCACACCGTGTGGCCGTCGGTGTCAGTAAGCTGTTCCGGCAGCCCGGCGAGGTTGGTGTGGAAGTAGAAGATCGCCTCGCTACCCGGTTTGCCATCAAGACGGGCAAGGGGCTCATATCTACCCGGATCGGCATACACGTACAGGCTGGGTCTACCGTCCTGCACCTCTCCAAGTAGCCGCAAGCCCTGCCAGTGGAACAGCGTGCGATTATTGGGCTCGCTGGCATCGTTGTTGTACACCTGCTTGCTGATGCGTCGCCCCAGCGGGTCGTAATTGAAAACAATGCGCTGGGCCATTGATCCCTGCTGCTGGCGGATACAGGTCAGCCGGTGTTCCGCGTCGTATTCGAAGTGCTGGATCCGGCTGCTGCCGATGCGCTTTTCGCTCAGCCGGCCAAAGCGGTCATAGCGATAACGCTTGTCTTGATACACATGCACGCGGTTGTGCTTAATCAACCCATTAACCCGGTAGCCATCGAACAGGTTGCCGGCCGCGTCGTAGTTGAGGCTCTCGATGTGCTGGCCCAGCGACGCGGGGCTGCTGCGGTGCACGCTCTGGATTTGCTCGACGGGGTTGTAGCCGTATTGGGCACTGCCTTGATAGGACTTGCCGGTCGAGGACTGGTTATGAAAACGCCCGATCAGGTTGTCGTCATTGGCTGCCGTAGCCGGGCGATTAGCGCCTGGGCGCTGGGTCTGGGTCAGTATCTCGGCCACCAGATTATCGCTGGCGTCGTACTGGTAGTCCTTCTGCAACAGCGGCAGCACTTCGCGGGCGACCTGCTGGTAGTGCAGGGTTTTCTGGCCGAGGCGGCCACTGCGGTCGTAGCGCGTGCGGGTCAGCAGACTGCCCTGGGTGCGCAACACCTCGTCATGCAGTTGGTCGCGTTCGAAGTCGCTGATCACCCGGCCGTTTAAGTTGAGCTGATGCAGGTGGCCGCTGCCGTAGTACAGGTGGTTGAGTTGGCGCTGGTCGGGCAGGGTCAGGGTTTGCAGGTTGCCTAGCTCGTCGTAGTCGTACTGCAGAAGGCCGGCGCTGTTGGTCTCGCTAAGCAACTGACCGAGGGCGTCGTAGCTGTAGTCGAGCCGCTGCTGGTCACCGTGGTTATCGGTAAAATTGATCGCCAGCAGGTTGTCGGCATTGTCGTAGGCATACTCGGTGACCCCGTCGTCGGTGCGTTTGCGAATCAGACGGCCGAGAGCGTCGCGCTCGAAATGATGTACCAGTGGTGTGTGCGGTTCGGCGCTGTCCTTGCCATCCAGATCAGGTTCGGCATTCGGCGCGGGGATATGGTGTATGCCAGTGACATCGCCCAGTGGGCTGTACTGGTAAATACGCCCACTGCCATCCAGGTCCTGCTGGGCCAGCAGGCGGTCCAGCACGTCCCATTCGAAGCGGTAGCGTTCGTGGTTTTCATTGCTCAGATACAGCAGACGGTCATAGGCGTCGTAGCCGAATTCTACGCTATGGCCGAGAGCGTCAACCCGCTTGATCAGCCGGCCACTGTGGTCGTAACGCAGGCGGGTGATGCGCTGGGCCGGGTCGGTATAGGCGGTCAACTGGCCGGCGAAGTCGATGTCATAGCGATCAATACGGCCATCGGGACGCTGGCTTTCGATCAGGTAGCCGCGGGCGTCATAGCGATAGTGCGTATGCTCTCCACGGGCATTGATGGTTTCGCGGAGCAGACCACGCCGATCATAGCGATAGTGGATCTCGTTGTTTGAGCAATCGCGGTAGGTGAGCAGTTGCCCATGTACATTCCAGCGCAGGTATTTGTGCTTGTCTAAAGGGTCGGTGATGCATTCGACCTGGCCCTGCGCGTTATACCGGTATTGGGTTTTTCGACCGAGGGGATCTTGCTCCCACAGCAGATTACCCTGGCCGTCGTAGCCGAAGCGCTGGGTGCGCCCGGCGCCATCGGTGATGCTCAGTGGCAACGCCCAGTGGCGGGTGTAGCGGGTCCGTTCGCAGCGACCCAGTGGGTCGCGGGTTTCGATCAGGCGGCCGAGTTCGTCGTAGCCGTATTGCCACTCGCCGCCCTGCGGGTCGATGCTCTTGAGCAGTTGGCTGCCAAGCACGTCTTCCTGCCAACAATGACCCATGGGATCAATGTGTTTGTAGATCTCATAGAGGGGCCCCCAGTAGTAATGGTCCTGGCGACCGAGGCTGTCGGTGACGCGGGTTTCGCCTTTTTCCAGGTCGTACTCAAAGCGGTAGTCTTCACCATCACTGCCCCAATGGCGAATGACTCGCCACTCATGGTCAGGCTGAGGCTCTAGCAGCGGAGGGAAGTTGCAGAGGCTGCCATCTGGGCGTACTGATTGAGGACGTTGTGCGGGAACTTCAAAGCGTTGCCATTGATACTGCCGAGTCGCACCGCTGGGTAGGGTGTGGCTATCGAGGTAGCCTTGCGCCGTGTAAGTGAAGCGACGCAGGACTTGGCCGGTGGCATCGAGCACTTCCTGCAACTGACCGGTTTGGGTGTAGCGATAGCTGGCCAGCACTTCGGTGTGTTCGATCTGCGGGGCCTCGCCAAGCCTGATATAGAGCCGCTCCACTTGGCTGACTCGCTTCGGGTGTTGCGTGCCATAGCTTAGTCGGATGGTGGTTTGGCTCAAACCGTCGCACACGTAGTGCAGCCGGCCGGCCTGATCGTAGAGAAGGCCCAGCATATTTAAGTTGCGGTCCCCCAATTTAATCAGGCGTGAGCGTTTCGGGTTGTGCGGGTCAGTCTGGAAGACTTGGTAGAGACCGGTGTAGATGTCCTCGACCACGGTCTGCCCGTCTTCAAGTTGAAAGAACGCTAACCCATCGAGAACGCTGACAAAGGCATCGCTTGCCTTTAGCCGACCCAGCTCCAGGCGGGTGCCTTCGTCATCGACATAGATCCACAACTCGCCGCCCTCGGGGTGGGGCACGCGCAGGATTTCCACTTCGTAGGGCACACTCCAGCCCATGCCGAACAGGCCATCGCTGCGCAGGTCATTGCTGTCATAACCTCTGGCCCATTCAATGGGAAGCAACCCCGGCAAGGTGAAGTCGTGATCCTCCGGTCCTCCCAGTACTTTGCTTCCGGTTGAAACAATCACTGGGCTGCCTTTGCATGGACGGATGCGTGGCTGCGGTTTGGGACTGCCCTTGGGGCGTGGGCGAAGCTTGATTTTGCGCGAGATCAACATGCCGGCCACCATGCCGGTGAATTGCGCAATCTTGCTTTTGCCATTGCGGATATCCCGCACGGTCAGTGGCTCGCCACCGATGCGCACGTTGGGAGAGACATTGGCATCGCTGTCGATGGTTGCATCGCACGTGGTCTTGTCGCCGGCTCGGGCGGCAGGCTGCCCGTTGATGAACACCTTGCTGGACCCTTGCGCGATGTAGGCATCGGGCATGGGGGGATGGCGTTCGCAGGTGACCTTATCCTGTTCTGCTGGCTCCGTTCCTGGCGCTGCTGGTGTGGTGACAGGAGGGTTGAAAATGTCGTAGATCGCCATGCCCAGCCCGAGCACTGGTAAGAGCATGGGCGCGGCGGACATTGCCATTGCGCCTACGTTGTCCAGAAATGACGGTTCTGCCTCCTCTTCGGCAGCCTCCGCGCTGCCACCTCCCGAGCTGCGCCCTGCGGCCCGAGCCGCCGGCTTTCCGTTGATGTTGGTATTTTGCGAGCCGCTTTCAATTTTGCCGAAAGGCTCTGCCGGGAACACGCTGTTGGCGAGAGAGTCACACCCGTCGGTGATGGCTTCACCAATGCTCTTGTCGCCTATTGGAATCATGCTGGCGCCGCCTACCAGCGCTCCAGCAATCACAGGGACAAGCACTGCCGCCGCACCGCCCGTGCCCACAACCGCGACAACGGTGCCGGCGATAGCCGCCGCAACGAGAGCGGTCGCGGCGGCGTAGACAACCGCTTCTGCCAAAGCACTCATCAGTTCGGCAGCCAGTGGTGGATGAAGGATCGAATCTCCTTCTCTGGCGGCATGGACGTTCTGCGCCATAGGTGTGTGCTCCTTGCTGAACGGGCGTGTATGTAAATGGGTTGAGTGGCCAGATCAGGAAAAGAGCAGGCTGTCTTTGATCACGCGCCAATGGCTAATATCTGCCTCGGTCAGCGCGCTGTGTTTGCTGTAGTTCAGGACCAGCAGGCGTTGTTGCCCAGGCAGTTGGCAGGCCAACTGGAGCTGATACATAGGCTGATTTCCATGCATGAACTGCAGTGCTGCTTCACGACCTTCGACTTGCTTGTCTTTCCCAATCAATACGGTCACGGGATCAGTGCAGGTCAACGCGGTGAGCAGTTTGTGCAGCAAGTCCAGTTGAAACGTGTAAGCGTCATCCAGGCTTTGGTGTTCTGGTAGCGCGCTACGAGCGATGACCAAAGTGGTTTGCCGCTCCCGAAACCGGAGCATGTTCAGTGTGGTGTC
>Ga0308168_1004303_pt1 | contig 10374 bp, 12 predicted proteins | sample PhyCR2_FD_202133 | JGI IMG/M metagenome (GOLD analysis project Ga0308168, IMG submission 202133) | Phyllosphere microbial communities from UC Gill Tract Community Farm, Albany, California, United States - DLSLRC.R2 | ecosystem: Host-associated > Plants > Phyllosphere > Unclassified | place: USA... | reverse complement strand
CAGTGCCTCACGGCTGACGCCATCCCGGGCCTGAACAGACAGCCCATGCAACACGGTAGCATAATAGTTTCCCAGGCTTTCCGTATCGGTTCCCGCTAACAGTTGCCCAGCCTCTGCCGCCTGCTGCATTCGCTCAACGATCCCCCGGGTGCGACGGGTGCGTTGCAGCATCAGCCATTCACTCAGCAGCGAATGATCTTCACTTAAAGCGCCCGTCGCCGACACCACCATACAGCCCAGCGGCGCCTCAGGGCGGGCATATAAACGGACGGCCTCTTCCAGCATCTCTCTGATGGCCACCTGGATATCAGGATGCCGCAGGGCGCGTTCAGCAAATCCCCCTTCCTGCTGCTCGTAATGGCCGATAGCTTCACGGAACAGCTGCTCTTTCGAGCCGAACGCTTTATAAATACGTGCCGAGGCGATCCCCAGCGCCGCCACGAGGTCAGACAGGGAAGTGCCTTCATAGCCGTGGCGCCAGAACAGATCCCGGGCCTGAACCAGTGCCTTCTGCCGGTCAAATTCTCTTGGTCTGCCCGCCATAATATTTCCAATTAGTCGCGAAAATCAGCGCCTATTATCCTGCATATTTTGTAAAAGCCTACTGTAAATCAATCACCTCAAACACAGGAAGATGAACCCTTTGTGCTGCCGCCGCGATCACAGGTTGCCAGAAACAGGCCGCGCCCCTATTGTTTGTTGATTGACAACCAATAGGAAAACACCATGCAAACGCTCAAAGGACCCAGCCTGCATCTGGCCCAGTTCAGCGACGATATTTATCCCTTCAATACCCTCGACAACCTCGCCGCCTGGGCCCAGGAAAAGGGGTTTAAGGCGTTACAAATCCCCGCCTGGGACAGTCGCCTGTTCGACGTCAATACAGCGGCGCAGAGCCAGACTTACTGCGACGACCTGCGGGGACGCCTGGCCGAACGCGGTCTGGCGATCAGTGAACTGACCAGCCATATTTTCGGCCAGCTGATGGCTGTTCATCCCGCCTATGACACCCTGTGTGACGGCTTCGCACCGCCCGCGCTGCGCGGTGACGCGTCGGCCCGACAGGCCTGGGCGAAAACACAGTTGCTGGCCACCCTTAAGGCAGCATCGCGTCTGGGCTTAGAAGATGTCGGCACCTTTTCAGGCTCGCTGGCCTGGCCCTATATCTTTCCTTTCCCCCAGCGCCCGGCGGGACTGGTGGAGAGTGCCTTTGATGAACTGGCCCGCCGCTGGCGACCCGTGCTGGATGAGGCAGGAGAGCTGGGCGTGAATCTGTGCTTTGAGATTCATCCGGGGGAGGATCTGCACGATGGCATCAGCTTCGAGATGTTTTTACAGCGTACCGGTCACCACCCCCGCTGCAAAATCCTGTTTGACCCCAGTCACTTTGTTCTTCAACAACTGAAGTATCTGGATTTTATCGATATCTATCATCCATTTATCCGCATGTTTCACGTGAAAGATGCCGAGTTCATACCAACGGGGCGCCAGGGACTCTACGGCGGCTATCAGTCATGGGCCGATCGCGCCGGGCGTTTTCGCTCGACCGGTGACGGGCAGGTGAATTTCCCTGCCATCTTCTCAAAACTGGCGCAGTACGATTATCCCGGCTGGGCCGCGCTGGAATGGGAGTGCTGTCTGAAGAACAAGCAAGATGGCGCACAGGAAGGGGCCGAATTTATCCGTCGTCACATTATCAACGTGGCCGATACCGTGTTTGATGATTTTGCCGCTGCCCGCGTCAGCCAGACGCAGATAAACACACTGCTGGGAATCGACTGATTATGGAAAAGAAACACCATTATCTGCGGATTGCAGGACGAAAACTGCACTGTGTCACTGAGGGTGAAGGCCCGGCCGTGCTGCTGCTGCCGGGATGGCCGCAAACCTGGTTTGCCTGGCGTGACGTCATGACAACACTGGCACAGCAAGGCTTTACCACGGTGGCCATCGACCCGCCGGGCACCGGAGAGTCTGAGGTACCCGCAGGCGGTTACGACACCGGGAATATCGCGGCAGTGGCCCATCAGTTGATGACACAGCTGGGACACACCCGCTATCAGGCCATCGGCCACGATATCGGTATGTGGGTGGGTTACGCGCTGGCCGCTGATTTTCCCGAGGCGATTGAACGGCTGATCCTGACCGAAGCGGTGATCCCCGGGCTGGCACCCGCCCCGTCAATTTTTGTTGATCCCCAGGAAAATATCTTCCTCTGGCACTTTATGTTTAATCAGCTGGCCGACCTGCCAGAGGCGCTCACCACGGGCCGCGAACGCGCCTATCTCAGTTTTATCTTTGACAAATGGTCATGGCAGCGTCACCGGGTGGCGGCCGATATCTATATCCAGGCCTATAGCGAGCCCGGACGGCTTCAGGCTGGTTTCAGTTATTATCGCGCCATACCTGAAACCGTGCGTCAAAATCAGCGCCGCGCCCTGACACCGCTGCCGATGCCCGTGCTGGCCATTGGCGCAGAACATGCTACACGTGACGCGCCCTATCTGACGATGCAGCCCGTCGCACCTTACCTGCAAAATGCCATGGTGGAGAACTGCGGCCACTTTATTACCGAAGAGTGCCCTGAGGCATTCTGTCACCTGGCCCTGCCATTTTTACAGGGAATAACCCATGCCGCTGAATAAAGACGTTGCAGCCTGGCTTGCCCGGCAGGTGCCGGCAGAGTCGTTGTCGCTGGCGGCACTTCGCCACCAGACCGATCTCAGTCTGATAACGCAGCAGGGCGAAGCCCGCAATGGGCATTATCAGCACAGTTTCACCTTTCCCGCGAGCGACGGGCACGCCATTACCGTACGGGTCTATGTGCCCTGCACGCTGGAACAGCAGACAGGACGCCCGGCGCTGATCTGGGCTCACGGGGGAGGATGGTGCCTGGGCAGCCTCACGGCGTGGGACCGGCCCTGCCGCCTGCTGGCAGAAAACACCGGGTGCGTGGTATTTTCTGTCGACTACCGGCTTGCACCGGAACACCGCTGGCCCGTGCCGTTAAACGATCTCTGGCAGGCGCTGTGCTGGATCAGCGACCATGCCACAGACTGGGATCTGGACAGCACGCGGATTGCCGTGGGTGGTGACAGTGCCGGGGGGAATCTGGCGGCAGCGGTATGCCTGATGGCTCGGGACCGCGGAGGTCCTGCCATTTATCATCAGCTGTTGCTCTATCCGGCGCTGGATGCCAGCCTGTCACACCCGTCTTATCAGACCTGTGGGCAGGGCTACGGGCTGACAAAAGAGATGATGGCTTTCTGCTGGCAGCATTATCTCGGCCAGCAGCCGCTGCCGGAAACATCGCTGATTTCCCCCCTGCTCCTGTCATCGGCACGCGGCTTACCAGCGACAACATTGTTACTGTGTGAATACGATCCGTTGAGGGATGAAGGCGAAGCCTTTGCCCGGCGTCTTATCACGGAAGGTGTGAACGTAAACCTCCACTGGCTCGATGGCCTGATCCATGGTGCCATGCACATGACCGACATCACCCCGGAGGCAGAGCGCTGCTATACCCTGTCGCGCTTTATCTGAAGAGATTCAGCGCCCGCGCACTGGCGCTGAAACCTGTCGCCGGATAGCAGCCAGCGTCCGGCGACGTATCAGTCCACTGGCCGCACGGATCATCAACCAGTAAGGCAGCAGTTTAAGACGGGTACAGGTATCCGGGCAGCCAATAAAGGTTTCAGTACATAACCGCCAGGCTTCTCCGTCAGGTAACAGGTGAAAATGCAGCACCAGCCGGGCAACCCCCTTATCCTGAAGCCGTCCGAAGTCAGCCGCATCGTCCAGCGCAATAATCCCCATATCCGGCCGCCAGAAACGCCCGGCCAGACCAAACGACATCTGATTGTCCTGACGTTGCAACAGCGTAAATGTGTGCAAACCAAATTCCGGCTGTGGGTTGATCTGCTGCCGGCCGAGGCGCAGCGCCTTCCCCGGTAGCTCGCGCACCGTCATCAGTACATCCGCGACCCGATCGTTACGCATGTCATACTGTTCCACCGCATCAAGGATGGCATGCGGAGTGGCATAAATCGGCGCGGAGTGGTGTTTTTCGTAGAAGTGAGTCGAGGGTAGATACGACGTATAACAAAGAGACTGCTGGCGGTCCTTTTCACTTACCCATCCCAGAATGGTCATTGCTGCTCCTGATTAATATGGCTGACTTCCCTGTCGATAGTAGCGTAGCGGTGTTTTTTACGCATAAAAAAACCGCCTGATAAGCGGCGGTTTTCAAAATACATTTTAGTGATAGCTGATGGTGGTGCCATACAGACTGTTCGCACCCGTTACCCGGGCTATCGCTAACGGTCTTGCCGCAGGTAAGGCAGGCGTTCCCGAGAGTTGAACATCCAGTGATACCAGCGTGGTGCTGCCGGTAACATAGGTCGTGGCCACCGCAGGTGGAACCGTACTCACTTGCCCTTCAGGAAGTGCTGCCAGGCTGGCACCAGACAGCGTGCTCAGGATGACGGCAACAAGGGCGGATTTGCTAAGTTTCATACTATCCCCTTGATGCTCATTCGTAGTCATCGCTATTACTGGTAAATCACCGCAGTGCCGTTCAGTTTATTGTCACCGACAGTGGAAGTGATTCGGAATGATTTCGCGCCCGCCTGGTCAGCTTTTGCAGACAGCTGGGATTCCAGTGAAGAGAGGTTAGACGCGCCGCTGGCAGAAATGACACCTACCTGCTGTTGCTGAGCGGGATCGGCATTCACGAGATCAGCGGAAAAACCGGCGAAAGATACGGAAGTCAGTGCGATAGCGGCCAGGGTCATTTTGATGGTTTTCATAATTTTACTCTCAGTTGAATTCGGTTGTTTGATGTTGCCGTCGTTATTAATTAACGATCGATAGGTAAATGTTATGCCTGTTTGTGATCTCCGTCAACATTGTTTTATTAACGATCGCTAATTTAAAAACTAACACCTTGAATTTATTTACAATAAAGTTATATTTTTTTCTTCTTAACGCCAGATCACTGCACATGCAAACGCCGCTCGACAGCGGGGTTTAATGTTTTTATACTGATTGATAATTAAATGACCGAGCGGGATTGCGTAAGTGAGGAATGATGAATACTGAGCAGGACGCAGGCATCCGAAAAGGCCGGGGACGGCCAAAAACGTTTGACCGGGAAGCCGCGCTGGATAAAGCGCTGGAACTGTTCTGGCGCCATGGCTACGAAGGCACGTCACTGGCAGATCTGGTGGAAGCCACGGGCGCGAAAGCGCCAACGCTGTATGCGGAATTTACCAATAAAGAAGGGATGTTCCGTGCCGCTGTCGATCGCTACACAGAGAAGTTCGCCCGCCAGAGTGAAGCGGCGCTGGTCTGCCCGGAAAGCTGCGTTGCGAGCGGTGTAGAGAACTATTTCCGTTCAACCGCCGCCTGTTTCACCGACGGTAAAAAACCCGGAGGCTGCTTCTTTATCTGCACCTCCAGCACCCTGTCAGCGGATTCGTCGGAAGTGGCCGAAATGCTGCGCGACCGACACAGCAATCAGGAACAGCATCTGCTGGCGTTTTTGCAGGCGCGGCAGGCGGCCGGAGAGCTTGACCCGCACACCCGCGTCAGTGCGCTGGCGGCGTATCTCTGCTGTCTGTTGCAGGGCATGTCGGTACGTGCACGTGAAGGTGCGACGCGCGCGGAACTGGATCAGTTGATTGATACATTGATGTTGCAGTGGCCGCTGTTAAGTAAGCTGGGCTGCTGAAAGCGGAAGGGATCACCCCTTCCGTTTGTACCTGACATTCTCAGCGCGGGGGGCGTTCCAGCCCCAGATGCCCGCGCAGCGTATCCGACTGATACTCCTCGCGGAACATACCTCTTTCCTGTAACAGCGGTACCACTTCGTTGAAGAACGCATCGGAGGCGCCCGGCACCCAGGGCGGCATCACCACGAATCCATCCACTGCCCGCTGCTGATACCAGAGCGCGATCCGCTCCGCCAGCGCAGATGCCGTACCGGTAACGGTAAACCCCGATCCGGCAATCCAGCGGGTAAACTGCCGCACCGTCATGCCCTGCGCACGAGCCTGATTCAGCATTGGCGCAAAGCGCTCACGTCGTGCCAGTCTGTCGGCGATGTCCGGCATGGGGCCATCGAGATCGTGCTGCGCCCAGTCATAGTTCATGGTGTTCGACAGGTGCGTCAGCGTTGCCAGTGGATGATGCAGGCGTGTCAACTCGGCCAGCAACTCATCCGCTTCTTTCTGCGTACGCCCAATCACCGGCTGCAGCCCCGGCAGGATCTTCAGGCTGTCCGCCGCACGTCCCTGCGCCACCACCTGCGCCTTTAACTGCGCGTAATACGCCTGGGCTGAGGCCAGATCGGGTTTCTCAGCGGCAAAGACGGCATCGGCTTCGCGTGCCGCCAGCGCCATAAAGGGTCCGGAACCGCCTGCCTGGAAGGTGACCGGATGCCCCTGCGGCGGGCGTGACAGATTCAGCGGTCCACGGCTGGTAAACCAGGGTGTTTCAATGCCGGCATAGCGGATACGTTCACCGTGTGCATATACTCCACTTTCACGATCCGCCACGATGGCGTCGTCGCCCCAGCTGTCCCACAGGGTACGCACCGCCTGAATAAACGCAGCGGCTTTCTGATAGCGTTGATCGTGGCTGAGCAGTGTCTGACCGTAGTTTGCGGCTTCTGCATCGCTGGTTGAGGTCACCACATTCCAGCCGGCACGTCCCCCCGTGAGGTGATCAAGGGTTGCCAGCGTGCGCGCGGCGGCAAACGGCTGGATCACCGAGCTGGATATCGTCCCGGCCAGCCCGATTTTTTCCGTGACCGCCCCCAGAGCGGAGAGCACCGCAAACGGCTCCGGCCGCTCAGTCACCCGATAACGCACGGCATCGGTGACGCTACCGCCATACACATCATCAATCGACAGCTTGTCGGCCATAAAAATCAGGTCAAACTTCGCCGCTTCCGCCTTTAATGCCAGCGATTTCAGTACGTGCCAGTCCGTCGGGCTGGGCCGTTCCGCGCCCGGCATACGCCATCCTGAATAGTGACAACCCGTGGCGTCCAGAAACAGGGCAAGATGCAGAGACATACAGGTTATCCTTTTGCCGGCTGATGGCTGACGCTCAGATCGCTGTCGAACCACTTCTCAGAAATTTTCTTCAGCGTACCGTCTGCGCGCAGCTCGCCCAGCGCCTGGTCCACTTTGGTTTTCAGCGCGCTGCCCCGCTCATCTTTGCGGAACGGCAGCGCTACCTGTTTCTCACCAAAGGTTTCACCCACCACCTTCAGCGGCAAATGTTTGCGCTTAATTTGCCCCAGCAGGATCACCTGGCCGGAGACAAACGCATCCACTTTCCCCTGCGCCACGCTGCTGACAATCACGTCCATCCCCTCAAAAGTCACCAGCTTAATCTGGTTCTGCGGGTCAAACTCCTTCAGCACCTTCGCATAGTTAGAACCGAGTTCTGCCGCCACGGTTTTGCCTTTCATATCACTCAGTCCATGGATCGTGGTGTTATTTTCACTGACCGCCAGTGCCGCAGCGGAGTAGTAATACGGGACGCTGAAATCATACTTTTTCCGGCGCTCCGGGGTATCCGCAAAGTTACCAACCGTATCGACCTTACGGGTTTCCAGCGATCCCAGCACACCGACCCAGTCAGACGTCACCCACTCCACTTTGTAGTGAATTTTATCGGCCACCGCCTGCAAAATATCCGCGCTAAACCCCTGAACTTTACCGTCCTGCACAAAGTAGTGCGGGTAACCGTCCGGGGTGGCCCCCACGCGTAAAACAGGCTGTTCGCTTGCTGAGTCAGATGGCTTGTCGCAACCGCTCAGCAGCGACAAAACGCAGGCCATCAGCGCTATTTTTTTCCCTTTCATTGTTCTGTTTTCCCGATTAATCAGACTTTATAAGGTTTGCCGATATAGCGTTCCAGCTGTCGCTGGAGTTCGCTCAGCACAATGGTCAGTGCCCAGTACACCAGGCCCACCGCGAAGTAGGCTTCAAAAAACTTCAGTGACTCGGTAGCGATTAACTTTCCCCCCGCCAGCAGCTCACTGACACCCAGCGTGAACGCCAGCGAGGAGTTTTTGATCAGGCCAATCCAGATATTGCCCGCACCGGGGATAGCATTGCGGCACGCCTGGGGCAGCACAATACGCCGCGCCGCCTGAAAGCTGCCCAGCCCGGAGGCCAGTGAAGCTTCCCACTGCCCTTCGTCCACGGAGTCAATTGCCGCACGAAACACTTCCGCCAGATAGGCCGCACTGTTGAGGCTCAACCCGAGGATCACCGCGTGAATGGCATCCAGGTTATTCATCAACGGAAACACCTGCGGCAAGCCAAAGTAAATCATCAGCAACTGCACCAGCACCGGCGTACCGCGAAAGAAAGAGATATACAGATGAGCAAAGGCCGCCAGCGGGCGTGCTGCCCGCAACAGCAAGGCCACGCCCAGCCCCAGTACGGTGGCCAGCACAATGGAAAGCAGCGAAATGGTCAGTGTGACCGGCAGGTACTGAAGGATCTGGGGGATAATGCCCAGCATGTAAGCCACATCAAAATGCATCGATAACCTCCCTGTTGCGATCAGGCAACATCATGAAGAAAGTGCCGGGCGCGACCGCCTGTAGTGATGTCGAACAGCTCGGCGGGTGGGCCCTGTTCAATAATCCGGCCCTGATCCATAAAGAACAGGCGGCTGGAAATATCGCGGGCGAAATGCATCTCGTGGGTGACAATCAGCATGGTGAAATCCCGTTCAGCCAGCGCAGCAATCAGGTTAAGAATATCGCGGCGTAACTCCGGGTCGAGCGAAGAGGTGGGTTCATCCAGCAGCAAGACTTCGGGTTCCAGACTCAGCGCACGGGCAATGCCCACCCGCTGCTGCTGACCGCCGGACAGCGTTGCGGGATAAGCAGCGGCCTTGTGCGCCAGCCCCACGCTGGTCAGCAGTGCCATTCCACGCTCTGCGGCATCCGCACGCGAATAGCCACGCCCGTAGATCAGCACTTCAGTGATGTTCTCTAACGCCGTTTTATTACGGAACAGGTTGTAATGCTGGAACACCATTGCGCTCTGTCGGCGAAAAAGGCGGGTATCACTGCGGCTGAGCCGACGGGCATCAACGGACATCTCGCCAATCGTCAGTTGCCCGCTGTCGGGCTTCACCAGCAGATTAAGGCTGCGTAACAGGGTAGATTTTCCGGAACCGGAAGGGCCGATGATCGAAATCACCTCACCCCGTTCAACGGTGAAATGAATATCATTAAGTGCATGATAATGCTGAAAGATTTTGTTTAGTCCGCTAACCGATATCATCGTCGCCCCGGGTAAATATTGACATCCGGGCAGTGTATCGTTGCAGAAATGAGGAAACGAATGCTTAAAAAATATAAGGTTAGCAGGGAAAAGTCAGAGGGAAAAAAGGCCGGTTGCCCGGCCTTCTGTCACTATCAGTTGTTAACCGGGATCACCGCGCCTTTGTATTTGGTACGGATCCAGTCCTGAATCGCTTTCGAATGCAGCACGGTCACCAGGGCTTTCACATCCGGCTTGTTCTCATCACCACGGTGCACGGTAATGATGTTCGCATATGGGTTATTCTCACCGCTTTCAACGGCAATCGGGCCTTTCACCGGGTCGAGGCCGGCATCAATCGCATAGTTAGCGTTAATCACCACGGCATCACCTTCGTCATTGTTGTACATCTGCGGCAGCAGCGCGCCTTCAACATTGGCGAGGAACTTCAGGTGTTTCGGGTTTTCCACGATATCACTGATACGCGCATCCACTTTGCTGATGCCCGGTTTCAGTTTGATCACTCCTTCTTTCTCGAAGATAGACAGAATACGACCCTCTTCAGCCACCGCATCACGCATGATCACTTTGCCGTTCTGCGGCAGATCTTTCAGGGATTTGTATTTCTTTGAGTAAACACCAATGGGTTCAATATGGATCGCACCGGCGCTGACGAAATCGTAGGTTTTATCCCCGGCGTGATCTTTCAGCACGCTGTTCAGATAAGGGATATGCTGGAAATAGTTGGCATCGATGTCCCGGCTGGCCAGCGCGGTGTTCGGCAGAATGTAGTCCTGGAACGGTTTGATTTCCAGATCAATGCCCTGCTTCGCCAGAATGGGCTTCGCCTGCTCAAGGATCTCAGCGTGCGGCACGTTTGATGCGCCAACGGTCAGCGTATCAGCCCATGCACTCAGACTCAGCGCACCCAGAGTAGCCGCAGCCAGCAGCGTCAGTGTTTTTTTCATTTTGTTTTTCCTAAAGAGTTAACGTTTGTCGAGCCGTGCCGTGAGCACATCACCTAAAAACTGGATGATAAACACAATCACCAGAATCATTGCCGTCGCCACCAGCGTCA
>Ga0308168_1004298_pt1 | contig 10381 bp, 7 predicted proteins | sample PhyCR2_FD_202133 | JGI IMG/M metagenome (GOLD analysis project Ga0308168, IMG submission 202133) | Phyllosphere microbial communities from UC Gill Tract Community Farm, Albany, California, United States - DLSLRC.R2 | ecosystem: Host-associated > Plants > Phyllosphere > Unclassified | place: USA... | reverse complement strand
ATGCGCCAGCAGGATGCCGACCAGGCCGGCGACGGCGGTCACGTTGGCCACCAGGGCAAACGCCAGGTTGACCGGGTGCGGCGTCATGAAGGTCGGGAACTGGTCGGTAAAAAACGCGCCGAGCACGGCGCGCCAGGCTCGCGATCATCAGCGCCATCTGCAGCGCCAGCAGGCCGTTGGCCCAGCCCACCCGGAACGCATAATGCCAGAAACCGGCGCCGTAGCCGGCCGTCATCGCGATGGCCAGCAACGCCGGGATCCGGACGGATGCGCTACGCCCGCACCACAGTTCAAAGGCGGCGGCATTGCACGCCAGTCCGCCGGAAATGCAGCCCATCGACAGCGTCGACAGCGCAAAATCCATGCTCGAACCCGGCGCCGCGCGGCTGGAGAGCAGCAGTACCCAGCCGAGCGCCTGCAGCACGGCGCCGGCCTGGGCAAACCGGGCCGCCCGGTTGACGCTCCCCATCACGGACACCAATGCCAGGGCCATCGTCAGCATGCTGAAGGTCATCGCAACAAGGATCGAGGCAACATCGAAGGGCATCACAGGGGGGAGAAGGCCGAAGAAAGTAGGCACAGCCACATGGCGTAGCATGGCTGTCTGGAAACAGTATAACCTACTATTTGTTGCCTGCTATCAGTGAAACTTGGGGGTGGCGCGATCCGGCACGCCGTTCCCGGCTCCATCCGCCAGCGCCGCCATCAGCACCTGGCCGACCACGCCTTCCATCGCCAGCACGCGCGCGGCGCCGGCGTGCAGCGCGTCGACCAGTTTCTCGGCCGTCATCGAAAACGCTTCGCGCCGACCGCTGCCGGAAAAGATGAACAGGGTACGCAGCGGGCTGACCCAGGCCAGCCTGACCTTGCGGGCGTTGGTGCGGGCGCCGTCGTCGCTGCGGAATTCGCACCACATGCCGCGCTCCAGGCCGTCCAGCGGCGAGATCGCATCCTGCTGTGCCGCTTCCTGGGCGGCGGCGGCGTTTTCCAGCTCGACCCGGCGCATGGCGTCGCGCTGGGCCGCTTCCACCGCCAGTTCCAGCTGGCGCTCCGGCGACAGCTCGATCGGGGCGCGCACGATGGCGGCATGGTACTCGGCCAGGCGGGCAAAGAAGTGCAGGCGCTCGGCATCCTGCCAGCGGATCGCGTCCAGCCACTTGTTGAGGGTGGCCAGCAGGCGCGGCAGGCGCGCGATCAGGGTCTTGCGCTGCTCCTGGGTCGCCTTCGGCTTGATGCTCCAGATCAGGTCATCCATCGCGCGGGTGGCGTTGCCGACCGCACCCGGCTTGTCGTCCTCGATGCTGTAGGCGAAGGTCAGCACGGTGGTCCAGCGCTGCTCGAGGAAGCCGCTGACCGCATCCAGGATCTCGCCGGTCTCAAGGCCGTCGGCGTCCCGATCCTTGCCGGCGCCGATGCGCAGTGCCACCGCGTCGCGCGCGGCGCGCGTGGCCGCCGCCAGCTTTTCCTGCTTGAGCGCAGTGGCCACCGGGGCCGCCAGCGACTGTTCCTCGGCGCGTTCTTCCTGGGCGATGCTGGCCTCGAGGCCGGCCACCGCTTCCTCGAAGCCGGCGCCCGCGCCGCCGCCCGGCTGCGCCACCCGGTCGACGCTGCGCTGCATGGCCTGGAACACCGGGTCGTCGCCATCCTTGTGCTGCTCCCAGCCCATGCGCGACAGCAGGTCGACCATGCGCCGCGCCGGATGTGCTTCCTCGAAGAAGAAGCTTTTATCGAGCAGCGCCGCCTTCAGCACCGGCACCTGCAGCAGTTGCAGCAACTCGCGTGCGCGCGGCGGGATGCTGTCGTCCAGCAGTACGGTCTCGAACACACGCGACAGCAGGTCGAGGGTATTGGCGTCGCCGCGCGACAAGCTGCCCTGCGGCAGGCTCTGCTTCAGGCGCGGCAGGTAGAACACCTGGTGCGGCGCGGCCGCGGCGCCCTGCCCGCCGCCGTTGGCACGGGCGGCGGCCAGCACCGGCTCGATGCCGGCCACCAGTTCCAGCAGCGGCGCGCTGGCGGCCATGGCGGCGCCCGGCGCCGGCTGCGGCAGCGGCGCCGCGCCGCTGGCGGCGGCGACCAGGCCCTGTACCGGCATACCGGCCCATTGCACGGGGAAGCCCGGCGCCAACGCCCCCTCGCCTGTGCCGGCCGCGCCTGCGGCCACGATGGGTTCGACGGCGGCGGGCTGGAGCGGAATATAGAAGGCAGCCTGTGGCGCGGCCACGCCCTGCGCAGAGAGCGACGCGCGCGTCGGCGCGCCCGCGGCCGGCTGGACCTGCTGGACCGGCAACGGGCCGGGAACCACGCCGGCGCCGGCCTGGAGGGGCGTGCCGTCCGCGGCTGCCACCACGCCCTGCAGGGGCTGGAAGGCCGCGCTGCCGGCAGGTGCCGCGAAGCCCGCCGCCGGCTGCACCGGCGGCGTAGAGGCCGCCGGCGCGGGCGCGGGCGCGGTGCCGGCGGCAGGCGCAACGGCGGCAGGCGCAGCGCCGGCAGCCGCATCGGCGCCCGCCCCGCCCTGGAACCCGGCCGCGGCACTCGGCCGCCAGCCGCCGTCGCCGGCCGCCATCGCCGGCAGGTCGGGAATCAGCGGTACCCCATCCTCGCCGCCGTCGTCGCCGAACAGGGCGCGCAACTGCTTCGCCAGCGCGGCCCGGCTGCCGGCGCGCGCTGCCCGGGCGGCGGCGCTGTCGTCGGTTTTCTGGATGCGCAGCGCGTCGACCGAGCCGGGCTGGCCTTCCTTGCGCTTCAGGACCTCGACCAGGCGTTCGAGCAACGGCCCGAGGTCGAACACGATCTCGGGGCGCAGCAGCGGCTGGATCAGGCCGTGGGCTTCGGCGTCGGGCTCGAAGTCGCGCCAGGCCTGGTCGAGCGCCTTCAGGAATACGGCTGGACGGAAGGGATTGGCGTCGGCGCGCAGCAGGCCGCGCTCGAGCAGCAGGCCGAGGCGGACCGACAGCGTCGCCAGCACATCGGCATGCTGGATGTCGAAGGGGCGCGCCAGCGCCGTGAATGCCAGCTTGTCATCGATTTCCTCGAGCGGTACCAGGCTCAGCGCCGCGGCCGCGGCAGGCTGGCGCGCAGGCGATGCCGGGTCGAGGGCATCCAGTTCGGCGCGCACGGCCTGCCCGATCGCGGCATCGGCCAGGTGCACGAAGGCGTAGCCGTTGTCCTTGAGCAGGCGCGCCGACTTCACGCGCTGGTAGACCGCGCGCGTATCCAGGCCCGGCGCATCGACCTCGGCCAGCGCCGCCGACATGCGCACGGCCATGTCGCCCAGCGCATCCTTGACGTGCGTCGAGACGGCGCCGACGAGCGCGTCCAGCGTCGCCTGCAAGGACGCGGCCTTGCGGGCAGCCGGGGTCTGGACTTGGCTTGCGGTCATGGGTTTGGAGAATGGCGTGGAATGCTCTGCTTATTGTGGCACATAATTTCCGGGTAGAAATCAGAATAGTTGGGCCTAAATGACTTCAAGCCGCCGCGCAGCATGGGCCAGTGCCGCTACTGAAAGAATAACCATTCTATTGACGAGCTAACTCATCCATGATTTTTGCGATTATTTGCAACAAACCCGGTAAAGACAAAATAAAAATATTCGATTTTCGCGAATTTTAAGTAAAAACATTCTTTGATACTCAGTCTTAGTCCTACACGAGCTCAAGTGAAGGTCTGATACCCGTTCCATGGCCGGGCTCGCATCATTGCACTACCGAAAACGCTGCTGAACAAACAAAGTTTCAGACAACGTTTTGGCGAGCAGGACATTTCCCATTTTATCGAAAGGAATGATCATGACTACGAATAAAAACTCGCGTCCCGGCAATCAAGGCGGCTCCCACGAACAACACGTGAAGGCCGGCCAGCAAAGCCACAAGAACGACGCCAGCAAGCAATCCGATTCCGCAGGCTCGAGCTCGCGCTCGGGCTCCACTTCGGGCTCGCGTTCGGGAGGCGTCCAGGGCGGTACGCCGGAGCAGCACGCTGCCGCCGGCCGCCAGAGCCACAAGAACGACGGCAACAAGCAGTCGGCCTCGTCGGGTTTGGGCTCGCGCTCGGGCGGCACCCGCGGCGGCTCGCCGGAACAGCATGCCGCAGCCGGCCGCCAAAGCCGCAAGAATGCCGGCAACCGCTGATCGACTGAGCCGCTAGCAGCCGATGCGACAGCAGGGCCTGATGCGCCGAAAGCGCACCAGGCCCTGCTATTGTTTATCAGTCCCCGCTGTTTTTACCTGCCGGCAGCATGGGCAGGCATGTGCCCGGCGCGTCTCCCACAAAAGACACGCGCCAGGCGTCTTGATCCCGGCTACATCATCAGATATTGCGCAGCGGCGCGCCACGCGGCGGCGCGAAATCGGTCACGTCGGTGATCAGTCCCGCGGCCTTGGCTTCGCGCGCGGTGAGGTGGAGGTCGCCGTACTGGTGGATGCCCCACTGTTCCGGCGAGAGTTCGATGTGCTTGCGCAGGATCGACTCGGTGCGCGCATCGTCGGCGCGCAAGCCTTCGACAATGATGTTCAGCGCATCCGGGCGCGAACCCGGCGAAGCCGTCGCATGCGACTTGTGGATCATGAAGCGCGCGGTCTCGCTGGCGTAGCGCTGCCGGCCTGCCAGGAACAGGATCACCGCGATCGACGCCACCGCGCCGCCGTTGTAGGTGATGAAGTTGACCGGTGAATTGGCCATGAAGTTGAACAGGCACAGGCCGTCGCTGACGTAGCCGCCGTTCGACTGGACCAGCACGTGCGCCGTGTCGATGCCGTCTTCGGTCATGTGGGAGGTGGCTTCGAAGACGCGATGCACCATGTCGCTGTTCACGTCGCCCGACAGCGTGAACCACGCTTCCTTTTGTTGATTTGCTTGATCTTCGCTCATAGTCCCTCTCTTCTGTCACAAGGTTCGTGGGACAAGTGTAACAAATCACGGTTTAGCGTCGTGTAGCCTGCCAGCAAGAGTGCGCGCCCCCAGCATGAAAGGCAAGCTGCCAGCTCTCCGGATTGACTTCCCCCGGCCGCTGACATATCCTTCGCAGTCTTGACCGGGAGAGCGCAGCGCAGGCTGCCGCCGAAGGGGCATCACCCGAAAACTCTCAGGCAACCGGACCGGTCAAGGGACGCCGCGCAATGCGCGGCGGATCAACTCTGGAGAGCGGCCCAAGCGGCCCACCGAAGGGGCAGGCGGCAGTGCCGCTATCTCTCAGGTACCGAGGACAGAGGGGTGCGCAAGGCATGCGGACGAGGTCCGCGTGCCCGAACCCCATTTCACGTGCCCGAGGACTCCATGACGCTCAAAGCGACCCCGCTCAACTCCGTACACCGCGCCGCTGGTGCCAAGATGGTCGACTTTGGCGGCTGGGACATGCCCGTCAATTACGGCTCGCAGATCGAAGAACACCATGCCGTGCGCAGCGACGCCGGCATGTTCGACGTTTCGCACATGTGCGTAGTCGACCTGCAGGGCCACAACGTGCGCGCTTTCCTGCGCGGCCTGCTGGCCAACAACGTCGACAAGCTGCAGGCGCCGGGCAAGGCCCTGTACTCGTGCATGCTCAACCCGCAGGGCGGCGTCATCGACGACCTGATCGTCTACTTCTTCGACGAGACCTGGTTCCGCCTGGTGGTCAATGCCGGCACCGCCGAAAAGGACATCGCCTGGATCCGCGAGCGCAACGAGACCTCGGGCTCGGGCCTCTCGATCACCCCGCGCCGCAGCGACATCAACGAACACGTCACCGACGACGGCATCGCGCTGGTCGCCGTGCAGGGTCCGAATGCCCGCGCCAAGTTCTGGGAGACCGTGCCGGCCGCGCGCGAAGCCTCGGAAGGCCTGAAGCCGTTCAACGCTGTCCTCGTCAAGGACACCCCGTTCGGCGAACTGATGGTGGCCCGCACCGGCTACACCGGCGAAGACGGCTTCGAGATCGGCGTCGCCGCCGGCCAGGTCGGCGCGCTGTGGAACGCGCTGGCGGCACAGGGCGTCAAGCCGGCCGGCCTCGGTGCGCGCGACACGCTGCGCCTGGAAGCCGGCATGAACCTGTACGGCCAGGACATGGACGATACCGTCTCGCCGCTGGATGCCGGCCTGGCCTGGACCGTCGACCTGGTATCGGAGCGCGACTTCGTCGGCAAGAACGCGCTGCAGCGCGGCCAGCACCAGCAGTTCGTCGGCCTGATCCTGCGCGAAAAAGGCGGCATCCTGCGTGCCCACCAGAAAGTCGTGGGGAGCGCCGGCAACGCCGGCGAGATCACCAGCGGCACCTTCAGCCCGTCGATGCAGCAGGCGATCGCGCTGGCGCGCGTGCCGATGGACGTGGCCGTGGGCGACACCGTGCACGTCGAAATCCGCGACAAGAAGCTGGCCGCCTCGGTGGTCAAGCTGCCGTTTGTGCGTAACGGCAAAGTGCTGGCCGCGTAAGCGCGCCGCCCGCACCTGAACAAACTATACTGACTGAACCATCCCCATTAGGAGCTACGCATGAACATCCCAGCCGACCTGAAGTACACCGAATCCCACGAGTGGGTCCGTCAAGAAGCCGACGGCACCCTCACCGTCGGCATCACCGAATACGCGCAGGACGCGCTGGGCGACATCGTGTTCGTCGAGCTGCCGCAAGTCGGCAAGACCTTCACCGCCGGCGACGACGCCGCCGTGGTCGAATCCGTGAAAGCCGCCAGCGACATCTATGCGCCGGTCTCGGGCACCGTGGTCGCCGTCAACCAGCCGACCGCCGATGCGCCGGACTCGATCAACGCCGACGCCTACAGCGCCTGGCTGTTCAAGCTGCAGCCGGCCGATCCGGCGGCCATCAACGGCCTGCTGGACGCGACTGCCTACGGCAAGGCGACCGAGGAGTGATGTGTCGACGAGCGCGCCCAGCCGTTGTCACTCGGCGCGCTTGTTGTTTCGCTTTCCCGCCTTCATATCGTACTACTGCACCGCAAGCCCGGTGCCGCAAAACCGTCGCCCCTGCGAAGGCAGGGGCCCAAGTTTCACGATCTAGCCGCAACTTGGGCCCCTGCCTTCGCAGGGGCGACGTTGCCTAGGTCGACACTTACGCAAACTGCCTTCTCATCTACGCCACCATGACCCGCACCAGCCTGACCCAACTTGAAGCCCGCGACGGTTTCATCCCGCGCCACATCGGTCCGTCCGCTTCAGAGGAGGCAGCCATGCTGTCCGTCCTCGGCTACGCATCGCGCGCCGCGCTGATCGACGCCGTCGTTCCCGCCAACATCCGCCGCAAGGACAAGCTGGACCTGGGCGAGTTCTTCGAGCCGCTGCCGGAAATGGCCGCGCTGGCCAAGCTGAAGGCCATCGCCTCGCAGAACAAGGTCATGAAGTCGATGATCGGCCAGGGCTACTACGGCACCACGACCCCACCGGTCATCCTGCGCAACATCTTCGAAAACCCGGCCTGGTACACCGCCTACACCCCGTACCAGCCGGAGATCTCGCAGGGCCGCCTGGAAGCGATCCTGAACTTCCAGCAGGTCATCATCGACCTGACCGGCATGGGCATCGCCAACGCCTCGATGCTGGACGAAGGCACCGCCGCCGCCGAAGCCATGACGCTGATCCAGCGCGTCGGCAAGTCGGCTTCGAAGGTGTTCTACGTGGCCGACGACGTGCTGCCGCAGACCCTGGAAGTGGTGCAGACGCGCGCGAAACCGATCGGCGTCGAAGTACGCACCATCGCCGCCGCCGATATCGAGAACCTGAGCGAGACCTGTTTCGGCGTGCTGTTGCAGTACCCGGGCGTGAACGGTGACGTGCGCGACTACCGCAGCGCATGCGAAAAGCTGCATGCGGCCGGCGCCATGGTCATCGTGGCGGCCGACCTGCTGGCCCTGACCGTGCTGACCCCACCGGGCGAATGGGGCGCCGACGTGGTCGTCGGCAACAGCCAGCGCTTCGGCGTGCCGCTCGGCTTCGGCGGCCCGCACGCCGGCTACCTGGCCACCCGCGACGAATACAAGCGCAGCATGGCCGGCCGCCTGGCCGGCGTCACTATCGACGCGCAGGGCAACAAGGCATTCCGCCTGGCGCTGCAGACGCGCGAACAGCACATCCGCCGCGAAAAGGCGACGTCGAACATCTGTACCGCGCAGGTGCTGCTGGCCGTGATGGCGTCGATGTACGCGATCTACCATGGTCCGGAAGGCCTGGCGAGAATCGCCCGCCGCGTGCACCGCTACACCGGCATCCTGGCCACCGCGCTGGCGGGCGCCGGCTTCCAGCTGGCCAACGACACGTATTTCGACACTCTGACCGTGGTCGCCGAGAATGCGGACGAGGTGCATCGCATCGCGAACGAAAACGGCGTCAACCTGCGCCGCATCGATGCGCGCCGGGTCGGCCTGTCGCTCGACGAGACCACTAGCCGCGACGACATCGCCGTGCTGGCGAAGATCTTCGGCGCCGCCGCCGGTAAAGAGATCGCGATCGATTTCGACAGCCTCGACAGCGACGTCCAGGACGCCTTCCCGGCCGCCCTGGCGCGCACCAGCGCCTACCTGACCCACCCGACCTTCCACCGCTACCACGCCGAGCATGAGATGCTGCGTTACCTGCGCGCGCTGGCCGACAAGGACCTGGCGCTGGACCGCACCATGATCCCGCTGGGTTCGTGCACCATGAAGCTGAACTCGACCTCGGAAATGATCCCGGTCACCTGGCCCGAGTTCTCGAATATCCACCCGTTCGCGCCTGACGACCAGACCGTCGGCTACCGCGAGATGATCGGCCAGCTGGAGAACATGCTGTGCGCCGTCACCGGCTACGCCGGCGTGTCGCTGCAGCCGAACGCCGGTTCGCAGGGCGAATATGCGGGCCTCCTGATCATCAAGAAGTACCACGAGTCGCGCGGCGAAGGCCATCGCAACATCTGCCTGATCCCGTCCTCGGCGCACGGCACCAACCCGGCATCGGCCAACATGGTCGGCATGCAGGTGGTGGTGACGGCCTGCGACGAGAACGGCAACGTCGACCTGGCCGACCTGAAGAAGAAGGCCGAGCAGCACAGCGCCAACCTGGCCTGCGTGATGGTCACCTACCCGTCGACCCACGGCGTGTTCGAGGAAGGCATCAAGGAACTGTGCGAGATCGTGCATGCGCACGGCGGCCAGGTGTATGTCGACGGCGCCAACATGAACGCGCTGGTCGGCGTGGCCGCGCCGGGCTTCTTCGGCGGCGACGTCAGCCACCTGAACCTGCACAAGACCTTCTGCATCCCGCACGGCGGCGGCGGTCCGGGCGTCGGTCCGGTGGCGGTGGGCGCCCACTTGGTGCCTTTCCTGCCGAACCAGGCCTCGACCGGCTACCAGCGCGCAGGTGAGAACACCGAGCAGGGCATCGGCGCGGTCAGCGCGGCGCCCTACGGCTCGGCCTCGATCCTGCCGATCTCGTGGATGTACATCGCGATGATGGGCGCCGACGGCCTGACCGCCGCTACCGAGACGGCGATCCTGAATGCCAACTACATTGCGCACCGCCTGGCGCCGCACTATCCGGTGCTGTACACCGGCCACGACGGCCTGGTGGCGCACGAGTGCATCATCGACCTGCGCCCGCTGCAGGATGCGACCGGCATCAGCAACGAAGACGTGGCCAAGCGCCTGATGGACTTCGGCTTCCACGCCCCGACCATGAGCTTCCCGGTGCCGGGCACGCTGATGATCGAGCCGACTGAATCCGAAGCCAAGGTGGAGCTGGACCGCTTCATCGAGGCGATGATCACCATCCACGCCGAGATCGTGAAGGTCGAGCGCGGTGAGTACGACCGCATGGACAACCCGCTGAAAGGCGCGCCGCACACCGCGGAAGTGGTCACCGCCGACGACTGGCAGCACACCTACACCCGTGAGGTGGCCGCTTTCCCGGTGCCGTCGCTGCGCAAGAAGAAGTACTGGCCGCCGGTCGGCCGTGCCGACAATGCGTACGGCGACCGTAACCTGTTCTGCGGTTGCGCGCCGATCAGCGATTACGAATAAGCGGCAAGGAAAGCGGGTGAAGCGCAAGCAGGCAGTGCGCTTCTTGGAGCCCGCTGCATTGAAACGTCGCCCCCGCGCAGGCGGGGGTCCAAGTTGCACGCATTTCTGGAACGCGTAGAACTTGGGCCCCCGCCTCCGCAGGGGCGACGGTTTTACGGCCAACGTGAAACGCTGTTTCTGCTAGCTGATCAACCGGCTCTGCCCGCGGCTCGCCGCCAGCCGCAGGTAAGGATGCCCTGCCCCGCCCGGTCGCCGGTCCGGCGATCCGGCCGGCCCAGTGTCATTCTGCTCGGCCCGGTTCCTGAGGTCGTGCGTATTCACCGGCGTGTCCGGCGCATGCACCGCCTCGTCCAGCCGGAACGCCGCCACCGCGCGCGACAGCGTCAGGGCCTGCTGCTGCA
>Ga0308168_1004297_pt1 | contig 10382 bp, 10 predicted proteins | sample PhyCR2_FD_202133 | JGI IMG/M metagenome (GOLD analysis project Ga0308168, IMG submission 202133) | Phyllosphere microbial communities from UC Gill Tract Community Farm, Albany, California, United States - DLSLRC.R2 | ecosystem: Host-associated > Plants > Phyllosphere > Unclassified | place: USA... | reverse complement strand
CATCGTCGTGCTGATGGCATGGGTGGCAGCGGTGCCGTTCCGGCTGAACCGCGCCGTCAACGACCTGGTGGCTGCCGCGCGTGCGGAACAGCAGGCGCAGGGGCGCCTGGACGACATCCTGACGCGCGTGCGCGATGCCGAAACGGCGCAGCGCGGCTTCGTCATCACTGGCAACGACGTCTTCCTCGAACCCTACGAAGATGCCCGGCGTACCCTGCCGGCGGCGCTGCGCGACGCCAAGGACAAGGCCCGTTCGGATGCCGAGCGGGGGACGGTGTGGCGCGTCTCGCGCCTCGTCGAACTCAAGCTGGCCGAACTCGACGAAACGATCGCACTGCGCCGCCGCAGCGGGTTTGCCGCGACCGAGCGCGTGGTCGGCGCGTTGCGCGGCAAGCTGTACATGGACGAGCTGCGCCAGATCGTGGCGGCGGCCAATGCGCGCGCGCAGGCCAGGGGCGACGCGCTGCGCACCGAACTGCTGGTGCGCTCGCACAACGCGTTCTACGTCGGCCTGGCCGTCACCGCCTTCAACATCGTTGCGCTGTGCGTGCTGCTCGGTGTGCTCATGCGCATGCTGCAGGAACGCCGCGCCATCGCCGGGCGGCTGGAGGCGCAGGCCGGCCAGCTCGGCACGGCCGTAGCGCTGACGGCGCGCCACAACCGCGAGCTGAAACTGGTGGCGGAACTGCTGCGCGCCGTCGATGCGGTGGCCGCGCCGGGCGACGCCGGAACCGTCGTCGCGCGCGCGCTGCCGAAGCTGCTGCCGGACGTGGCCGGCACGCTGTTCCTGCTGCGCGACGACGACGAGCAGACCCTCGACCGCCAGGCACAATGGGGCGACGCATCCGACCAGCCGCTCGTCATCGACATCGAATCGTGCTGGGCGCTGCGCCACGGCGCCCGCTACCGCACCCTCGGTTGCCACGAGCCGGGCTGCGCCCATTACCGCACGCCGGCCGACGAGACGGCGCCGCGGCTTTGCATTCCGCTCGTCACGCACGACGAACTGGTCGGCATGCTGCACCTCGAGAACCTCGCGACCGGCGCGGAGCTGGACGAGCAGGAGCGCCTGGCCGTGACGATCGCCGAGCAGCTCGCGCTGGCGCTCGGCAATGCACGCCTGCGCGAATCGCTGCGCCGGCAGTCGGTGCTCGATCCGCTCACTGGCCTGTTCAACCGGCGCCATTTCGACGCGACCGTCAAGCGCGAACTGGCGCGGGCACGCCGCAAGCGCGTGCCGGTGAGCCTCGTCGTCGTCGACATCGACCATTTCAAGCGCGTCAACGACGACTACGGCCACGCGGTCGGCGACGCCGTGCTGCGCACCATCGCCCAGCAGCTGCGCCTGGGCATCCGCGAAGGCGACATTGCCTGCCGCTACGGCGGCGAGGAGATGGTATTGCTGCTGCCCGAATGCGCCGCGAAGGATGCGGGCGCGCGCGCCGAGACGATCCGCGTCGCGCTGGCGGCCATCCGCCCGCATCCGGAAGGCGAGGGGCCGGAGCGGGTGACGGCGTCGTTCGGCGTGGCCGCGTACCCGGCCCATGCCGAGGATGCGGAGAGCCTGTTCTGGGCCGCCGACAAGGCCCTGTACCGCGCCAAGCAGCGCGGGCGCAACCAGGTCGTGACGGGGCTCTGAGCGCGTTGCGCCGCCTGCGCAACACGCACATCGATATGCGCTTAATGTTTTAACAAAAACGGCATAACGTAGCGCGAAAGCATTCGTTCCGCCCGCTTCGCATGCACGGTAGCCTGTTCCGGACCTCATCCAGACCGGAACCGATCATGACCATCGTACTGCTGGGCGGAAGCCCCTCCACTCCCTCGACGACCTGGCGCCTGCAGCAGCAGGTAGGCGAACGCCTCGCGGCGCGCGGCCACCGCACGATCACGCTGCACGTGCGCGACCTGCCCGCGGAAGCGCTGCTGCGCGCCGACGTCAAGGATCCGGCGATCGCGCAGGCGACCGCCCTCGTGCGCGACGCCGACGCGATCGTCGTCGGCACCCCTGTCTATAAAGCGTCGTTCAGCGGCGTGCTGAAGGCATTCCTCGACCTGCTGCCGCAGGACGGCCTGGCGGACAAGCTCGTGCTGCCGCTGGCGACGGGCGGCAGCCAGTCGCATATGCTGGCGCTGGACTACGCGCTGCGCCCCGTGCTGGCGTCGCTGGCGCCGCGCCACATCCTGCCGAGCATCTACGCCACGTCGGAACAGCTGCCGTGGGATGCGGAAAACGGCCTGCGGCCGGTACCGGCCATCGCCGCGCGCATCGATGCCGGCGTCGAGCAGCTGCACCACGAAATCCAGCAGGCGCTGGCGCGCAAGGCCGCCGCGCAGACGCTGGCCGTCGCCGCCTGACCCTTTCCGACACCGAACCAACGACGAGGATGCCCATGAACGATTCATTCGACGCCGGCGCGCGGCGGCAGCAGCGCCGCCGCACGCTCGGCATGCTGTTCGCCGCTGCCGTCGCGGCGCCGCTGGCCGGCCTGCAGGGCGCGCGCGCCGCCGGGGGAGCCCCGCGCGAAGTGCGCATCGGCTACCAGAAATACGGCACGCTGACGCTGCTGAAAGGGCGCGGCACGCTGGAAAAACGCCTGGCCGACAAGAACATCACGGTCAAGTGGACGGAATTCCCGGCCGGTCCGGCGCTGCTCGAAGGCCTCAATGTCGGCAGCATCGACTTCGGCACGGTCGGCGAGGCGCCGCCGATCTTTGCCCAGGCTGCCGGTGCCAACCTGGTCTACGTCGGCAACGAGCCACCGTCGCCGCAGTCGGAAGCCATCGTCGTGCCGAAGGGATCGACGTTGCGCAGCGTCGCCGAACTGAAAGGGAAAAAGGTCGCGCTCAACAAGGGTTCGAACGTGCACTTCCTGCTCGTGAAGGCGCTGGAACAGGCCGGCGTCGACTACCGCGCGATCCAGACCGTGTACCTGCCGCCGGCCGAGGCGCGCGCCGCGGTCGAGCGCGGCGCCGGCGACGCCAGGGTGATCTGGGATCCGTTCCTGGCCGCGGCCGAGAAGCAGCTGGGCGCGCGCGTGCTGGCCGACGGCACGGGCCTCGTGGCGAACCACCAGTTCTACCTGGCAGCGCGTCCGTTCGCCGAGCAGTACCCGGACATCGTGCGCACCGTGCTCGACGACGTCGCGCAGACGGACACCTGGGGCCGCAGCCACCCGCAGGAAGTCGCGGCGATCCTGTCGGCCCAGACCGGGCTGCCGGCCGACGTGGTGGCGCTGGCGGGACAGCGCTACGCGTACGGCGTCAAGGTCGTGACGGCGGACGTGCTGCGCGAGCAGCAGAAGATCGCCGATGCCTTCCACAACCTGAAACTGATCCCGAAACCGATCGTGGTGCGCGACGCGCAACCGCCACAGCAACTGCAATTACTCGCCAAGGAATAAACGCATGACCGCTCCGAACGTCTTCTGGTTCATCCCGACCCACGGCGACAGCCGCTATCTCGGCACCAGCCAGGGTGCGCGCCCCGTGGACGCCGACTACACCCGCCAGATCGCCGTGGCCGCCGACACGCTCGGCTACGACGGCGTGCTGCTGCCGACCGGACGCTCGTGCGAGGATGCCTGGGTCGTCGCCTCGTCGCTGATCCACGCCACGCGCCAGCTGAAATTCCTCGTCGCGATCCGCCCGGGCCTGTCGTCGCCGGGCCTGGCCGTGCGCATGGCGTCGACGTTCGACCGCCTGTCGAACGGCCGCCTGCTGATCAACGTCGTGACCGGGGGTGACCAGGGCGAGCTGGAAGCGGACGGCGTCTTTGCCGACCACGCCGAGCGCTACGAGATCTCGGACGAATTCATCCGCATCTGGCGCGCCGCGATGGCGGGCGAGGGCGGCGACACCGGCTTCCACTTCACCGGCAAGCACCTGACGGTGAAGGGCGCGCGCACGCTGTATCCGCCCGTGCAGAAGCCGTACCCGCCGCTGTACTTCGGCGGCTCGTCGGAAGCGGCGCACGAGCTGGCGGCCGAACAGATGGACGTGTACCTGACGTGGGGCGAGCCGCCGGCCGCCGTCGCCGGGAAGATCGCCGATATCCGCGCCCGCGCCGAACAGCGGGGCCGCAAGCTGAAGTTCGGCATCCGCCTGCACGTGATCGTGCGCGAGACGAACGAGGAAGCGTGGGCCGCTGCCGACAAACTGATCAGCCACCTGGACGACGCCACCATCGCGAAAGCGCAGGCCGCGTTCGCGAAGATGGATTCGGTGGGGCAGCAGCGCATGGCCGCGCTGCACGGCGGACGCCGCGACAAACTCGAAGTCTCGCCCAACCTGTGGGCCGGCGTGGGCCTCGTGCGCGGCGGCGCCGGCACGGCACTGGTCGGCGATCCGGAAACGGTGGCGGCACGCATGCGCGAATATGCCGAACTCGGGATCGAGACGTTCATCCTGTCCGGCTACCCGCACCTGGAAGAGTCGTACCGCTTCGCCGAACTCGTGTTCCCGCTGCTGGGCAAGGGTCGCGCGCAGGGCGAGCACTCGATCACCGGTCCGTTCGGCGAAGTGATGGCCGTGGACATCGTGCCGAAGAAGGTGGCGTGATGCGTCCCGCGGCCCAGACCCTGCCGGCGGCCGCGCGCCCGGCCCGCCCGGCGTCCGTGAAGCGTTTGCTCGTGCCGCTGGCGCCGTGGGCGCTGCCCGTGTTCCTGATCGTCGCCTGGCAGATCGCGTCGCGCACCGGGGTGCTGTCCAGTCGCATCCTGCCCGAACCGCTGGCCGTCGGCCGGGCGTTCTACGACCTGGCCGCATCGGGCGAACTGTGGACGCACCTGCGCGTGAGCCTGTGGCGCGCCGCGGCCGGCTTCGGCCTGGGCGCCGCGCTGGGCCTCGCGCTCGGGCTGCTCAACGGCAGCAGCCGGCGCGCCGCCACCCTGCTCGACACGACCGTGCAAATGGTGCGCAACATCCCGGCGCTGGCGCTCATTCCGCTCGTGATCCTGTGGTTCGGCATCGACGAGGCGGCCAAGCTGTTCCTGCTGTCGGTGGGCGTGTTCTTCCCCATCTATCTGAATACGTTCCACGGCATCCGCGCGGTGGATGCGGGCCTGATCGAGATGGCGCGCAGCTACGGCCTGTCCGGCTGGCCGCTGTACCGCGACGTGATCCTGCCCGGCGCGCTGCCTTCGATCCTCGTCGGCGTGCGCTTCTCGCTCGGTCTCGTGTGGGTCCTCCTGATCGTGGCCGAAACCATTTCCGCGCAGGCCGGCATCGGCTACATGACGATGAACGCGCGCGAATTCCTGCAGACCGACGTGGTGCTGGTCGGCGTGCTGCTGTACGCCCTGCTGGGCAAGGCGGCCGACCTGGCGGCACGCGCCCTGGAACGCCGCTTCCTGCGCTGGAATCCTGCCTACCGCTGATGTTTCTCCCCGCACGGCGTCCAGCTGGCGCCGTGCCTCCGTCTTTCTCCCAACGAGGTGCATGATGCCCATCCCGACCCATGCCGCACGCGGCGCCCACCTGAACCTGCGCGGCCTGAGCAAGCGCTATGGCGGACGCACGGTGCTCGACGCCGTCAATTTGAAGATCGAGCCGGGCGAATTCGTCGCCGTCGTCGGCCGCAGCGGCTGCGGCAAGAGCACGCTGCTGCGCGCGATCGCCGGGCTGGAACTTCCCGACGCCGGGTCTGTCAAAATTGGCGGTGCCGACGATAGTGGACGGGATCCCGAAGTGCGCATGATGTTCCAGGGTGCGCGCCTGCTGCCGTGGAAGACCGTGCTGCAGAATGTAGCGCTGGGCCTGGCGGACGGCGGCAAGCGGGCGCGTGCGGCGCTCGACAGCGTCGGCCTGCTCGACCGTGCCGGCGACTGGCCCGCCGCGCTGTCCGGTGGGCAGCGCCAGCGTGTGGCCCTGGCGCGCGCACTCGTGCACGAACCTCAGCTGTTATTGCTCGATGAACCGCTTGGTGCGCTGGACGCGCTCACGCGCATCGAGATGCAACGCCTGATCGAAGCGCTGTGGACAGCGCGCGGCTTTACGGCCGTGCTGGTCACGCACGACGTGCAGGAGGCCGTGGCATTGGCCGATCGCATCCTGCTGGTCGAGCACGGCCGGCTTGCGCTCGACCTCGATGTGAACCTCCTGCGGCCGCGCTTACGTGGGGAATCTTCTTTTGCCGCAATGGAAGGTCGCGTGCTGGCGCGGGTTCTTGACCTGAATCAAGCAGCGTAAATATGTAACAAATTGCATCAGAAGCGGTTACAAATTGATGCCGTTTCTTACATGTTCGCCACACATATCATATTTTATTTGGAGGATTACGGTTCGCACAATACGATCGCTTGTTTGACAGCCAGAAATGATTTATTTAAGGTCCACGAGTCGTTTCGGCGACTTTTCATTATAGCAATGTCCAACAAAGGGAGAAATCATGAGCGAACGCAGACATGAGCAGAAGGTCAAGGATGTTGGCATCGACGACAATTACCTGTGCATTGAACTGTTGAACGGTCTTCGCCTGATGGGACCGCTCCGCACGAACCCCGTCTACCGCGATCCCGTCGTCCCACCCGAAGCCCGGCCTGTCCAAAAAAGCGAATACCGACAAACCGCTGACGCCACCTAAGCAGTCCCTACGCCCTTCCGGCCACGAGCCGGGAAGGGCGCCACCACCCGCGCACGATTGCGCTTCCCGCCCGCGAGAGGCATGGACTGATGGGGTTACAATGTTCCCATGAAAATCCGTGTCGCGACCTACAATATCCACAAGGGCGTTTCATCGTTTCGCAGTACGCCACGCGTGTTGGCGCTGAAAAAAGCCATCGGCGCGTTCGACGCGGACGTCGTGTTCCTGCAAGAAGTGCAGGGGCGGCATGACCGCTACCAGGCCCGTTACAGCGAAAAGGTGCGCAGCCCGCATCACCACTGGCCCGAGAAGGCCCAGCACGAATTCTTCGCCGGCGAAAACCTGCATGCGGCCTACGGCATGAATGCGGTCTACGACCACGGCCACCACGGCAACGCATTGCTGTCCGGCTTTCCGATCTCGAACACGCACAACCACGACGTGTCCGACCATGCCTACGAGCAGCGCGGCATCCTGCACTGTGTGCTGGAAACGCCGTCCGGCAACGTCCACTGCTACGTCGTACACCTCGGCCTGTTCGAAGGCAGCCGCCGGCGCCAGACGGATGCCCTGATCAATTGCGTACAGGATTCGGCACCGAATAACGAACCCGTCATCATCGCCGGCGACTTCAACGACTGGCGCAATACGCTGAGCGATTGCCTGCGCCTGAAGCTGGGCGTCGTCGAAGTCTTCGACGAGCTTGAGAAACCGGGACGCATGGGCGCAAGGATCGGTGATATGGTGCGTAACGTGGCCGGGCGCGAACGCCGCCTGGTCCCGGCGCGGACGTTCCCGGCCGCGCTGCCCTGGTTCCGGCTCGACCGGATTTATGTGCGCGGCTTCCAGGTCGAGCATGCCGAAGTGCTGCACGGCCCGCAATGGGCGCGCCTGTCGGACCACGCCCCGATCGTGGCCAATCTGCAGCTGACATAGCAATGCGCACCGTCTCGTATGTAGCGAACAACGACGTCACCCTCCTCGAAAGCGGCAGCACTTATTTCCCGACATTGCTGGCCGCCATCGATGCGGCGCGTCACGAGCTGTTCTACGAGAGTTACATCTATGCCGAGGACGACACGGCGCGTGCCGTCACCGACGCGCTGATCCGCGCGGCCAGGCGCGGCGTCAAGGTGCGCGTGCTGATCGACTGGTTCGGCACCGGCAACCGCACCGCCCTGCGCCTGAAGGAAGCATTCTGCGCGGCCTGCGTGCATTACCGCACGTTCAATCCATGGTTCAAGCGCGGCGCCGCGCGCAGCCACCGCAAGATCGCCGTGATCGACCGCAAGCTCGCGTTCGTCGGCGGCATCAACACGAACGACGACAACCTGCACGACTACGCACCCCACGCGCCGCTGCCGGCACCGCGCTGGGATTTTGCCGTGCGCGTGTCCGGGCCGCTCGTGACGGAAATCCACCGAGAGGCGCAGGCGCAGTGGACGCGCGCCGGCCACCTGCCGCTCGTACGACGGATCAATTTGTTCCGGGAAATGCGCAAGCAGCCGGCCGCGCTGGGGGACCACCCGATGCGCGCCGCATTCGTCGTGCGCGACAACCTGCGCAACCGCCGCACGATCCAGCGCGCCTACATGCAGGCGATCGGGCAGGCGCGCCGCCGGGTGCTGATGGCCACGCCGTACTTCGCGCCGGGGCGCAGGTTCCGCGATGCGCTGTGCCAGGCGGCGCGGCGCGGCGTCGACGTCTGCCTGCTGATCGGCGTGGGCGAGTTCCGCATGCAGGATGCCGTCGCGGCGTCGTTCTATCCGCAGCTGCTGGCGGCCGGCGTGCGCATCGTCGAGTACCGCAAGACCCAGCTGCACGCCAAGGTGGCCGTCGTCGACGACAACTGGGCCACGGTCGGCTCCAGCAACTGCGACGGGCTGTCGCTGTTCGTCAACCAGGAGGCGAATGTCGTCGTGCGCGACGCGAAGTTCGCGGCCAGCCTCGCGCGCCAGATCGAGCTGGGCGTGGCGGATGGCGTACAGGTTTGCATGGATGACCTGAAACAATTGAGCTGGGTGCGCCGCTGCGGCCACGAAATGGCCTATCTTTTGTATAAACTGACGATGCGCGTGGTCGCGATCGGCTACGCATGAGCGGTGTCCCTGCAGTAACATGAAGCTGTAACAAGAGACGTGTAACCATGACGGAAAACGACAACGTAAGAATCGACAAATGGCTGTGGGCGGCGCGCTTCTTCAAGACGCGTTCGCTGGCCGCGGATGCGGTCGACCGCGGACGCGTGCGGATCGGCGGCGAGCCCGTCAAGCCGGCGCGTTCCGTGAAGCTCGACGACAAGATCTTCATCGACAACGGCTCGAACCGCTGGGAAGTGATCGTGCTGGGCCTGTCGGACAAGCGTGGTCCGGCACCGGTGGCCCAGGCGCTGTACCGCGAGACGGAAGAGAGCATCGAGCGCCGCGAAAACGACCAGGAAGCGCGGCGCCTGTTCCCCGAGCCGGGCAGCACGATCAAGGGCCGCCCGACCAAGCGCGACCGTCGCGCCATCACCCGCGCCGGCGGCTGACAGGGCCGCCGCACCAGCACGGACCGCGCCTGCGGGGGGCGTTCCGATGCTGCGGCCAGACACTAGAACGGTGCCTCTAAGTTCCCGTTTGACATTTCACGGCTGGTAGATAATAGTACGAGCGTTCGGATTTTTTCGGTCAGACAAAATCCTTCTAATGCGAGGCATATTATTAACACGACAGCTAAATCGATGAGCATGCGCAAGGGCGAGATGACGCGGGCCGCCATCCTCGATGTTGCGCTCGAGCTCGCCAGCCGGGACGGCCTGGAAGGCCTGACGATCGGCCTGCTGGCCGACCGCATGAATATGAGCAAATCGGGCGTCTTCGCGCACTTCGGTTCGCGCGAGGATCTGCAGATCGACGTGCTCAAGCTGTACCACCGCCGCTTCGAGCAGGAAGTGTTCTTCCCGAGCCTGAAGGAAGCGCGCGGCCTGCCGCGCCTGGAAGGGATGTTCAACCGCTGGCTCAAGCGCGTTTCGGTCGAGATCGCGTCCGGCTGTATCTATATCAGTGGCGCCGTCGAATACGACGACCGTCCGGGCCCGATCCGCGAAGAACTCGTCGCCATGGTGCGCACGTGGCAGGGTGCCCTGCTGCGCTGCGCCCAGCAGGCGATCGAATGCGGCGACATCAAGTCGGACACGGACCCCGAGCAGCTCGTCTACGAGATGTACGGCCTCGTGCTGGCCGTGCACCATGACGCGCGCTTCCTGCGCCTGCCGGGTGCCGTCGACCGCGCACATCGCGGCTTTGCCCGCCTGATCGCGGACTACCGCAACCCCAACAAGCAAGACAGCCTGGCGGCCACCGCCGGCGCTCAGTAATCCAATACCAAATATTTACCTGTCAGGAGAACAACCATGGGTCAGTACGTCGCGCCACTTCGTGATATGCAATTCGTTCTGCACGAGTTCCTCAATGTCACCGAAGAGTTCAAGAACCTGCCGGCGTACCAGGAGATCGACGCCGACATCATCAACCAGGTGCTGGAAGAAGGCGCGAAATTCACGCAGGAAGTGCTGTTCCCGCTGAATCACAGCGGCGACCGCGAAGGCTGCCACTTCGACGCCGCCACCAAGACCGTGACCACGCCGAAGGGCTTCAAGGAAGCGTATAAACAGTATGTGGAAGGCGGCTGGGCTGCACTGGCGTGCGATCCGGAATACGGCGGCCAGGGCCTGCCGGTCACGCTGAACAACTCGTTTTACGAAATGCTGAACTCGTCGAACCAGGCGTGGACGATGTACCCGGGCCTGTCGCACGGC
>Ga0308168_1004288_pt1 | contig 10398 bp, 14 predicted proteins | sample PhyCR2_FD_202133 | JGI IMG/M metagenome (GOLD analysis project Ga0308168, IMG submission 202133) | Phyllosphere microbial communities from UC Gill Tract Community Farm, Albany, California, United States - DLSLRC.R2 | ecosystem: Host-associated > Plants > Phyllosphere > Unclassified | place: USA... | reverse complement strand
ACATTCCTGCCGTCATTCGCCGAGCAGCTCGGCGATGACTTCCATCCCTTCCACGCGCTCGGCCACGACCTTGATCACGACGACGACCGGCACGCCGAGCAGCAATCCCCACATGCCCCACAGCCAACCCCAGAACAGCAGGCTGACGAATACGGCGGCCGGGTTCATCTTCGCGATCTTGCCCGTCATCCAGGTGGTGACGACCATGCCGACGAGCGTTGCGATCGCCAGCGATGCGCCCGCCACGAGGATCACCATCTGCAACGATTCGAACTGCAGGAAGGCGACGAGGCCCGTTGCGGACGTGATGAGCAGTGGACCGAAGTACGGCATGACGTGCGCCACGCCGGCAAAGATCGCCCAGGCGCCGGCATTCTCGAGGCCGATGTAGCGCAGTGTCACCCACATCAGCAGCGCCAGCAGGACGTTCGTGACGAGCAGCATGAACATGTAGTTCTGGATCGAGGTGTTGATGTCCTCGAGAATGTGCACCGTGACCTTCTTCTGGGTCAGCGACGGGCCCGTCAGCTTGACGAGCTTGCGCTTGAACGTGTCGCCGGCGAGCAGCAGGAAAAACACGAGGAAGACGACCATCGTGGCCTGCGAGACGAAGCTCGCCAGGCCGACGGAACCGGCCAGCAGCCAGTCCATGATGCGGAAATTGCTGGCGCCCGGGGTCTGTGCGGCGGCCGGCGTCGGTGCGCGCCGCGGCACGACGGCGCGGCGCGCGGCGCCCGCGGCCGCCTGTTCGATCTCGGCGGCCGCCGCCTGCACCTGCTGGATCGTCGACGGCCCGTCGGAAGCGGACGTCAGCATGCGCGTGACCTTGTGCGTCAGCGCGGGCAATTCGTCGACGATGTTCAGGACTTCGCCCTGCACGCGCTGCACGGTCAATGCCATGCCGATCAGGATCAGCCCCGTGACGAGCGTGGCACCGATGGCGCGCTTGACGTGCCAGCGTTCCAGCCAGCGCACGACGGGACTCAGGGTGTAGGCGATGAAAATGCCGAGCAACAGCGGCACGAAGAAATTCTTGGCCCATTGCAGGCCGAATACGAACGCGACGGTCGCGATCACGCCGAGCGTGAGGCCGCGCGCATTCACGTGGATGGGCAGGCGCAGGTTGCCGTGCAAGGCCCCCAGCTCTTCGCCGGTCGGCGCCCCCGCATCGTTCACGAGGCCGGCGCTGCGTGCCGCCCCTTCCGTGTCCGCCGCCCCCGCGGCCGGTGTGACGACGGGTTCGAGTGCTTCGGATGAAGCGGGACCGGATTGTGCGAGCTGCATGGTGCCTGCCTGAGAAAACAGCCGTTGTATGGCAACCATGGCCCGGATCCGGCGCCGCGGATGCCGCATGGCGGCGATCACGTCCACCGGCCGGACGGCGTCCGGCCGGGCATGGGCGGCGGCGCTACGCCGGCCGCCCTGTCAACTTTATTTTACGCGGATGTCGTTCTTGACCGACGACACACCTTTCACGCCGCGTGCGACATCGGCGGCCTTCTGCGCATCCTGCGGCTGGGCCACGAAGCCCGACAGCTGCACGTCGCCCTTGTAGGTCTCGACGTTGATCTCGGTCGACTTCAGGGCAGGTTCGTTGAAGATCGCAGCCTTCACCTTCGTGGTGATGGCGGCGTCGTCGATGTATTCGCCCGTGCTTTCCTTGGTCGGGCTCGACGAGCAGCCGACGACGGTGAAAGCGACGGCAGCGGTGAAGAAGGCGGTGGCGATGCGTTTGGTTGCGTTCATGATGAACTCCTTTGTTAGTAGTGATGTTGCTGGTTGTGCTCGTTCATGAGCATGCTGCGAATAAACTATTTACCGAATTCGGCCTTCGCGGCCGACACACAGTTGTCCTTGGCGGCGCCGGCGAAGGCGTCGCACCGTTCCATGGCCACGCGATACGCCGCGGCCAGCTTGTCGTCGCGCGCTTCGTTGCGCGCTTCGATGGTTTTCTGGTCGGCCTTTGCGTCGGCCTGGGCCGCCACGAGGCGCGCCTTGGCCTGCTCGCGGCAGACATCCTTGTCGTTCCCCGCCAGGCCCGCGCAGCGCGCCTTGTCGAGGTCGTAATTGGCGGACGCGATGCGCATGCGTGCCCGCGTGTACGCCTTCAGCGTGTCCTCGTACTTCGCCTGCGCTTCCTCCTCGGTCCGCACACGCGCCGCCTTGGCTTCGAGCACGCAGACATCCTTCGGATTGCCGGCGATCGCGTCGCAACGAGCGCGTGCGGTCTTGTACTCGGCCGCCGCCGTATCGCGTGCCTGCTGGTAAGCAAGCTTCGCTTCCGGCGTCGCAGCCCGCACGTGCCCGGCTGCCCACAACAACGCCGCGCCAAGCAGCAGAATGACATGAGGTATGCGCATCGTTGTCTCCCTGTTACGTTATTGTTCGATGTATGTTGACGTTTTACTCTGCTGTAAGGGCCTTTTCTGTTCGCTGGCGAACACATGAAAAAAGATGTTGAAAATACATCGCCTGCGACAGGGAATGGCCGAGCGATGGGTGCGTCATCGCACAGACCCTGGGGGCAACGCTGCGTAAGCTGAGCGCATATCTTTGCCAGGAGAACAAGTCATGAAAGTTACACGTACCCTCGCCGCCCTCGTGGCGGCCAGTGCGCTCCTCGGTGGTTGCGCCAGCAACTCGTCCCAACCGTATGCCAGCGACAGCTATCGCAGCGGCTACGACAACACGGCCTCGACGGGCTACGGCACGATCGAATCGATCCAGGTGACGGCGGGCGAAAACCGCACGAGCGGCGCCGGCGCGATCGTCGGCGGTCTCGTTGGCGCGCTGGCCGGCAACCAGGTCGGCAGCGGCGGCGGACGCACGGCGGCGACCGTGGCCGGCGGCGTGGCCGGCGCGGCGATCGGCAACCGCGTGGAAGCCAACCGCAATCCGGACGGCCAGCAGATGTATTCGGTCAACGTGCGTCTCGACAACGGCGAATACCGCACCATCGTGCAGGACAACGTATACGACCTGCGCACGGGCAACCGCGTGCGCATCGTCGACGGCCGCGTCTACCGCTATTGAGCGCGCGTCGCCTTCGCATGAAAGCCGGCATGAGCCGGCTTTTTTTTCAATGCGTTTGCCGAGGCCGCAGCACAAAAAAAGACGGCGTCCAATCAAAGATTGCGACGCCGCTCAAGCCCCACCATATTCATGGATGAAACGTAGCCTTAGTATGCCACTCCCTGCGCCCGTTTGCGCTGGATATACCAACCGAGCGCGCCCAGCACGACGGCGGCGCCCAGCGCGGGCTTGCCCAGCTTGCGCTTGCGAATGAAGCCTAGCACGGTCAGGGCATACGGCGCCAGCACCGATACGCTTGTGCCGGTGGGTTTCAGCAGCGCATCGGCGCGCGTGCGCAGCACCCAGGTCGCGTGGTCGAGCACCGAATGGAACATCACTTCGGGACGCGCCGCATGCGAGATCTGGGCGCGTGCATGCGCGACGCCGGTGCGGTAGAACTCGCCGTCGCGCAGCAGTGCGCGCTTGCGCTCTTCGTGGGAGCCATGCGTATGATGGCCGATCGTCTTTTCCATAGTCCGTCTCCTGGTTACATGAGCATGTCGCGGTCGTTGCGCAGTTCCTTCATGGTCTCGGGGAACGCCAGCTTGCCCTGCTTCAGCAGCGACAGTCCCTTCAGCACGAGGATCAGCGTGACGACGGCGAACACGGCGAACATGACGAGCAGGATCTTCCAGCCCATCTCGTCCCACGCGAGCGCCACGATCGTGGCGGTGCCGTAGGCGAGCGCGAACCACGTGGCCAGCACGGCAAGCGCGAAGATGGCCACGAGTTCGATCACGTGATTGCGCACTTCCGCCAGCTCGAGCGCCGCCAGTTCCATGCGCGACACCACGAGCCCGAACAGGTTCTTCGCCAGGCCCGTGATTCCTCCCAGAAGGCCGGGGCTATGCACGACGGTTTCGTTGTTATCCATGGCTGCCCCGCTCGATATTATTTACGTCCGAGGATAACGCCCAGCAGCAGGCCGACACCGGCTGCGACGGCAACGGTGCGCCACGGGTTGTCCTTGACGTAGACATCGGTGGCCTGTGCCAGTTCCTTGCCCTTGACCTTGGCTTGATCCTGGTACTTGCTTGCCTTGCCCAGCGCCTGGTCGAGCAGTTCCATGCCGCGCTCGCGCAGCTCGTCGGCCTTGTTGCCGGTAAGGGAAGCGGCGGCGCTCAGCAGCGACTGGGCATCCTTGACGAGGGCCTTGACGTCGGTGTTCGCATTGTTGGCGGCGCCGTTCAGTTGCGAAGCGTTGGCGTTGGCACGAATGGACTCTAACATGGTGTACTCCTTTTTTTGATGGGTGTGGTGGGTGGTTGCAATCAGGCCAGCAAGTCGCGCATGTCGTCGGCGTGCTCTTCCTCGACGGCCAGGATGTCGATCAGCATGTTCTTGGTGGTCGGATCCTTGTCGCCGATCGCCTGGATCATCTGGCGATACGATTCGATCGCCACGCGCTCGGCGATCAGGTCGGCACGGACCATCGCCTGCACGTCGTCCGAATCGTCGTACTCGGCATGGCTGCGCTGGGTCAGCGTGGCCGGGTTGAAGTTGGGCGAACCGTTCAGCTGCACGATACGCTCGGCAATGCGGTCGGCATGGTCCTGTTCCTGCTGCGCATGCTCGAGGAACTCGGCCTTGATGTGGCCCGTGTTCGGGCCGCTGACCGTGTAGTAGTGACGCTTGTAGCGCAGCACGCACAGCAGTTCCGTCGCCAGCGCCGCGTTGAGCATGGCGATCACGCCTTCGCGGTCCGCTGCGTAGCCGTCGGTCACGGCGCCGTCTTCAAGGTTGGCGGCCGCACGGCGGATCTCCGCGATGTCGAAGCCATGCGCCAGGTTGGATGCGTTCTGTTCCATGATGAATCTGTCCTTTGTTTCGTGGGGTGAAAACTCAGCGCTGCGCCGCCCGCGGCGGGATCGTCGCGCCCTCGTTCGACAGCACGATCTCCACGCGGCGGTTCAGCTGGCGGTTGGACGCCGTATCGTTCGAGGCGACCGGGAACGCCTCGCCGTAGCCGCGCATGGCGATGCGCTCGCGCGGCACGCCCAGGCTCGCCAGGGCCTGCGCGACGGAAGCCGCGCGGCGCTCGGACAAGTCCTTGTTGTGCGCCGCGCTGCCGGTGCTGTCGGTAAATCCTTCGACCATGACCGTGCGGCCGGGGTTCTGCGTCATGATCTCGGCCAGTTTGCGCACGCTCGCCATGCCGTTCGCGTTCAGTTCCGCGCGGTCGGTGGCGAACAGCACGTCGCCGATCGTGACGACCATGCCGCGCTCGGTCTTCTGTGCATGCAGCTCGACCAGCAGTGCTTCGAGGCGCGATGCGCGCTCGGACTGCTGGGCGGCCTGCTGCTGGGCAGCGGCAGCCTGCGCCTGGGCATCCTGGGCCTGCGCCTGTGCGGCGGCGGCCTGGGCCTGGGCGGAGGCCGCATCGCGCTTGGCGCGGTCGGCTTCGGCCGTGCGGGCTTCCAGCTGGACGCGGTCGCGCTCGCGGCCGGCGTTGGCGACTTCCGCTTCGGCCGACTTGGCCTTCGCCACTTCCTGGGCGGTGGCGATGCGCTGCTTGGCCACGTAGGCCAGGCGGTCGATCGCGTCGAGGCTTTCCTTGTTGGCGGCGGCCTGGTTGGCGCGGTCGAGCGCCTCGCCGGCCTGCTTGAATTCCATCGGCGCGTACGTCGCGATCTGCGGATTGTTGTTGGCGGCGACGAAGTCGGCACGGGCCTCGTCCAGCGTGGGCGTCGTGGTCGGAACGGTGCTGCACGCGGTCAGCGCGACGGTGCCTGCAAATGCGATAGCCTTCAGGAAATTCAATTTCATGATGCTTCCTTTCTTGTTCGGAACGCGCCTTCGTGGCGCTGTACTTGGGTCCCCGCCAGGGCGGCCGGCCATGCCGGGGATGAGGTTCGGACTGCTGTCACGGCAGCGCGGCGGCGGCCGCGCCGCGTTACTGCTGCTGGTCCGAGTTCGCGCGGTCGACTTCCTGGCGCAGCGCGCGCAGGTCGGCGTTCAGCGCATCGGCGGCGGCGGTTGCCTTGGCCGAGGCGGCCTTGCTCTGCGCCAGCTTGGCGTCGGCCTGGGCCTGCACGGCCAGCTCGCGCGCCGTCTTGTAGTCCTTGGCGGCCAGGGCCTGGTTGGCGCGCATCATCTTGTCGCGCGCGGCGCTGATCTCGGCCGGCGCCAGTTCGGGCGCGCCCGCCGTCACGGCATTCTCGACGGCATTGTGCGAAACCGCGACGGCAGCCGTGGCCGGGGTCTTTTCCGGGCTGGCGCAGGCGGCCAGCGAGAGCACTACGGCGGCTGCGCCGACCCGCGTCAGCAGGTTCATCGATTTCGTGTCCATCATGCGACTCCTGTCTTTGGATTGTGTTGGTAACGTTATAACCCTCACACCCGCCGAGTTCGGTTCGCTGGCGCACATAGACGCGCCCTTGCCCCTGCCGCGACTGGACCACGGTGCGGCACCGCACATAGAGGGGGTCGGCCTTTACGTTAATCTGCAAAACAACCATCCCGCCAGAACAACATAAGGAAGGCCAATGACAGCCCAACAGCCCACGCAGCCCACGCACGGCGCGCACATGGCGCGCCCGCTGAAGATCACGCTCGGCATCGTCGGCGTGCTGGTCGCGATCCTCATCATCGCCATCATCATCCTGCTCACCTTCGACTGGAACCGCGTCAAGCCGTGGCTCAACGAGAAGGTCAGCGATGCCATCGAGCGCCCGTTCGCCATCCGCGGCAACCTCGCCGTGCACTGGGAACAACCGTCGAAGACGATCCCGAAAGGCCAGCGCACCTGGCGCGACTACATCCCCTGGCCGCACCTGTACGCGGACGACGTCCACGTCGGCAATCCGGCCGGCCTGCCCCAGCGCGACATGGCCAGCGTGCGCCAGTTCTCGTTCTCGCTCGACCCGTTCGGCCTGCTCGGCCACCGCATCCACGTGCCCGTGCTGCGCTTTGACGGCCCGCAGGCCGAACTGCTGCGCACCGATGCGACCCACTACAACTGGGTCTACAAGCGCGAACAAAAGAAATCGAAATGGGAGCTGGACCTCGAGCGCGTCGTGCTGAACAAGGGCACCGTGCGCGTGATCGACGCCGTCACGAAGGCCGACGTCACGGCCGACATCGAGACGATCGCGAACGACCCGACCTACGGCATCGCGTTCAAGCTGCGCGGCGAATACAACGGCGCGCCGTTGACCGGCGGCGGCAAGACCGGCGCCGTGCTGTCGCTGCGCGACCAGGACGAACCGTTCCCGGTGCAGGCCGATATCCGGTCGGCCAAGTCGCGCGTCGCCGTCGAAGGCACCGTGACGCGGCCGGCGCACCTGGCCGGCCTCGACCTGCGCCTGACCCTCGCCGCGCCGTCGATGGCGCGCCTGTACCCGTTCACCGGCGTGCTGCTGCCCGAGACCCCGGCATTCTCGACCGAAGGCCACCTGACGGGCGAGCTCGGCACGGACAAGAGCCGCTGGGTGTACGACAAGTTCAAGGGCAAGGTCGGCGAGTCCGACATCGCCGGCCGCCTCGAATTCGCGGGCGGCAAGCCGCGCAACAAGCTGACCGGCAACGTCGTCTCGCACCAGCTGCGCTTTGCCGACCTCGGTCCGGTCGTCGGCGCCGATTCGAACGCGAGCAAGCAGGCGCGCGGCGTGGCGCCCGTGCAGCCGGACAACAAGGCGCTGCCGGTCGAGAAATTCCATACCGAGCGCTGGAAGACGATCGACGCCGACGTGCGCTTCGCCGCCGACCGCATCGTCAAGGACAAGGACCTGCCGATCAGCAAGGTACAAAGCCACATCAAGATGAACGACGGCGTGCTCACGCTGCAGCCGCTCGATTTCGTCATGGCCGGCGGCAACGTCAACTCGAACATCAAGCTCGACGGCAGCAACGCGGACAAGCCGATCAAGGCCACGGCCGACGTCAAGGCGCGCGCCATCCAGATCAAGCAATTGTTCCCGCAGGTCGAAAAAATGCAGGCGACGGTCGGCTCGATCTATGGCGAAGCGAAGCTGACCGCGACGGGCGATTCCGTCGGCGCCATGCTGGCCAACTCGAACGGCGAAGTGAAGGGCCTCGTCAGCCAGGGCGTCGTCAGCAAGCTGCTGCTGGAAGAGGCCGGGCTGAACGTGGGCAACGTCATCATCACGAAACTGTTCGGCGACAAGCAGGTCCAATTGAACTGCCTCGCGGCGGACCTGGGGGTCAAGGATGGCGTGGCGAGCACGCGCACATTCGTGCTCGACACCGAGGAGGCCATCGTCGACATCAACGGCTGGGTCAACATGTCGACCGAGCAGATGGACCTGCGCATCAAGCCGGAAACGAAGTCGCTGCGGCTGTTCACGCTGCGCACGCCGTTCTACGTGCGCGGCACGTTCAAGCATCCGGACCTGTCGCTCGACAAGAAAGTGCTGGCGCTGAAAGGCGGCGCGGCCGCGGCACTGGCCATTGTCGCGGCACCAGCCGCCGCCCTGCTTCCGCTGATCAACACCGGGCCGGGCGAGGACAGCCCGTGCAAGGCCCTGCTCGCGCGCGCAGGCGCGAAGCCTGTCGCCCCGCCGCCGGGCCAGAGCGCGAAGCGCTGAGACGTGCCGAATTTGTTACAAAGTGTTCAATGTTATTTGTCGTACAGACCGCTATGCGTTGTACATGTACTCTGAACAACATGGAAAGGCCGGCGGCGCTCACGAAGCGCAGGCCGGCATCGCGAGGAAAGCAGGCGTAATGAAACGATTTGGTATGGGCACTGTCCGGGCGGCGGCATCGGCAACGACACTGCTGGCGGGACTGGTCCTGTGCGGGATCGCAGGCTGTGCAACGGAGCGCCCTCAGGCGACCGCTGCACAGACCGATGACGCCGGCATCACGGCCGGCGTCAAGGCTGCCCTCCTCGGCGATGCCAGCCTGAAGGCAAACGAGATCGACGTCGATACGGACCAGGGCGTTGTCCGGTTGAGCGGATTCGTGAGCTCGGCGGACGACGTGGCGGCAGCCGCCGCGGCCGTGCGCACCGTGAGGGGCGTCAAGTCGGTCCGGAACGAGCTGCGCCTGAAATAAGCATTGGAACCGTGTTAGCGAAACCAACCCACCGAAAGGAGATCATCATGAAAACCATCAAGCACATCATCGCGACCGCATCCCTGGCCACCGTCGCCCTGGGCCTTACCGGCTGCGCCGGCATGTCGAACCAGGACCGTAACACCGCCGTGGGCGCAGGCGTCGGCGCCGTGGCCGGCAGCGTGCTGACCGGCGGCAGCGCCGTCGGCACCATCGGCGGTGCAGCCGTCGGCGGCGTGGTCGGCAATCAGGTGAAGTCGACGCACTGAGCGCGTTTAATACGCCACATCGAACGACGCCCCGCATGACGGGGCGTCGTTGTTTTTGGCGGGACGCGTGTCATGCAGACACCTGCATGCGCCAACTTGCGCAGGTACCGTCAATGCCTCGTCGTCCCGGAGCTGGCCGGCCGCCATGGCACGGCCCCGGCACGACGTGCATCGTTCGAGGCATATGTGCCCCTGTGTGCGCAGGGGCGACGAATCAAGCGTATTGGCGCGGATGCGCGAATCAGACCAGCACCGGCGCCCCGACGCCCGCGCCGGCTTCGCGCACGATCTCGTAGCACGTGCACGCCGCCGCAGCAAGCCGCTCCGGATCGAGGATCTCGATGTTGCCCCGGCTGTAGTTGATGAGGCCCTGCTGCTGCAGCGCGCTGGCGGCCTTGGTGACGCCGACGCGGCGCACGCCCAGCGCGTGGGCGAGGAATTCGTGCGTGAGGTGGAATTTGTCGGACTGCAGGCGGTCACGCGTGACGAGCAGCGAACGCGCCAGCCGCGCTTCCAGCACGTGGTAGCGGCTGCATACGGCAATCTGGATGGCCTGGGCCAGCAGCGCGTCCGTGTAGCGGTACAGTACGCGCTGCAGGGCCGGGTTGTGGGCGAATTCGGCGCGCAGGCGGTCGGCTTCGATGCGGCTCGCGCTGCCGGCGCGCTGGACCACGGCGCGGATCTGGTTCGTGTCGTGGCCGAGCGCCACCGTGGCGCCGAGCATGCCCTCGCGGCCGACGAGGCCCACTTCGAGCGTCATGCGGCCTTCGGCCACGCCCATCAGCGAGATCAGGCAGTCGTGCGGAAAATAGATGTGGCGCAGGCGCTCGCCCGGCTCGCACAGCACCGCGCCGACGTCCACCTTGACCTGGTCGAGCCCCGGCAGCAGCCGTGCCAGTTCCTGCGGCGGCAGTGCGGCCAGCAGCAGGTTGGCATTGTGCTCGGCGAGCATCGGTGGGGCGGGAGAATTCATCGGGCCCTCGCGGTTGGACTTCATGATTCGCAGCGTGTGAGGTTCGAAAAAACACGGTATTTACAC
>Ga0308168_1004275_pt1 | contig 10418 bp, 8 predicted proteins | sample PhyCR2_FD_202133 | JGI IMG/M metagenome (GOLD analysis project Ga0308168, IMG submission 202133) | Phyllosphere microbial communities from UC Gill Tract Community Farm, Albany, California, United States - DLSLRC.R2 | ecosystem: Host-associated > Plants > Phyllosphere > Unclassified | place: USA... | reverse complement strand
AGGGCCTGCGCCATACCTTGGGGATCATCTTCCACGACGCCACCTGAAGGGCTGCCGCCCTCATGCAGTACACTCTCCACACCGTGCCCACGAAGCGCGGAAAACCATCTATCGGAGAGAAGAAGAAGCATGCGCGCGCGCCAGATTTCCCTGCAGTGTTCCCTATTTGTCCTGGCTGCCCTCGGCAGCCTGTCGGCACACGCCGACACCCTGGTCGACAACGCCAACGGCTATACCCTGAACGGGAAGGGTGAGCTGGTCCAGTTCACGGCGATCGCCTTCGACGACAAGGGCCGCATCATCGCCGTCGGCAGTGGCGCCGACGTCGCCGCCAGGGCTCCAAATGCGAAGCGCATCGACATGGGAGGCCGCACCCTGCTGCCCGGCCTGATCGACGCCCACGGCCACGTGTTCGGCCTGGGCCAGCAACTGACCCAGCTCGACCTGTTCCACAGCACGTCGCTCGACGGCGCCCTGAAGTCGATCGGCGGCTATGCGCGCGCCAACCCAAGCCACGCCTGGATCCGCGGCCGCGGCTGGAACCAGGAGAACTGGAAGCTGGGCCGCTTCCCGACGGCGAAGGAGCTTGATGGCGTCGTCGCCGACCGCCCGGTATGGCTGGAGCGCGTCGACGGCCACGCCGGCTGGACCAATGGCCGCGGCCTGGCGCTGGCCGGCATCACCAGGTCGACCCCGGACCCGGTCGGCGGCAAGATCGTGCGCGACGCCAACGGCGAGGCGACCGGCGTGCTGGTCGACACCGCCCAGGAATTGCTGACCAAGGTGCTGCCGCAGCAGACCGAGGCCGAGGGTCGCGTCATGCTCGACCGCGCACTGGGCGAACTGGCGCGCGTGGGCCTGACCAGCGTGCACGACGCCGGCGTCGACGTGGCCCAGGACCGCCTGTACCGCGCCTATGCCGACGACGGCAAGCTGACCACCCGCGTGTACGGCATGATCGCCGGCACCGACAAGGACTTCGACCAGCTGGCGGTGAAAGGCCCGCTGAAGGACTACGGCAACGGCATGTATGCGCTGCGTTCCGTAAAACTGTACTCGGACGGCGCCCTGGGCAGCCGCGGCGCGGCCCTGATCAAGCCCTACAGCGACGAATCGCACTCGCACGGCCTGCTGTTCTACAAGACCGCGCAGATGGACGCGATGATGGCCAAGGCCATGCGCAAGGGCTACCAGGTCAACGTCCACGCGATCGGCGACGCCGGCAACAAGCAGATCCTCGACATCTACCAGAAGGAGTTGAAGGCGACGGGCAGCGCGGCGCAACGCCACCGCATCGAGCACGCCCAGGTCGTGACCCCGGCCGACATCCCGCGCTTCAAGACGCTGGACATCATTCCGTCGATGCAGCCGACCCACGCGACCTCGGACAAGAACATGGCCGAGACCCGCATCGGACCCGATCGCATCAAGGGCGCCTACGCCTGGCGCAGCTTCCTGCACCAGGGCTCGCGCATCGCCTGCGGTTCGGATTTCCCGGTCGAGTCGCCGAATCCGTTCTTCGGCATCCACGCCGCCGTCACGCGCCAGGATGCGCAAGGGCAGCCGGTGGCCGGCTGGTATCCGAACCAGGCGATGTCGCTCAAGGAAGCCTTCCGCTGCTTCACGCTGGATGCGGCCTGGGCCGGGCATCAGGAGAAAGACCTGGGTTCGCTGGAGCCGGGCAAGCAGGCCGACTTCATCGTGATCGACCAGGACCTGTTCCGCATGCCGACCTACGACATCCACAAGACCGGCGTGCTGGAAACCTGGGTGGCGGGACGCCAGGTCTTCAAGAAATGATTTGACGAGGTTGTATAGACAACCTAGACTTCAGAGCAGCTTTGCGGCGCGCGGATAGCGCGCGCCGTATCCCCGACCGAAGGAGCCGCCATGTCCCAAGATACCCGTCCTCTCGACGACCCGCGTTTCGACCCGACCCGCGTCATTCAAGCGCCACGCGGCAACCAGCTCAGCTGCAAGAGCTGGCTGACCGAAGCCGCCTACCGCATGATCCAGAACAACCTCGACGCCGAGGTCGCGGAAAACCCGCAGCGCCTGGTGGTCTACGGCGGCATCGGCCGCGCCGCCCGCAACTGGGAATGCTATGACCAGATCCTGGCCTCGCTGCGCGCGCTCGAGGATGACCAGACCCTCCTGATCCAGTCCGGCAAGCCGGTCGGCGTGTTCCAGACCCACCCGGATGCGCCGCGCGTGCTGCTGGCGAACTCGAACCTGGTGCCGAAATGGGCCGACTGGGAACATTTCAATGAACTCGATCGCAAGGGCCTGTTCATGTACGGCCAGATGACGGCCGGCAGCTGGATCTATATCGGCACCCAGGGCATCGTGCAGGGCACTTATGAAACCTTCGCCGAGGCGGGCCGCCAGCACTTCGGTGGCGATATGGCCGGCCGCTGGGTGTTGACGGCGGGCCTGGGCGGCATGGGCGGCGCCCAGCCGCTGGCCGCCACCTTCGCCGGCGCCGTCTCGCTGACCGTCGAATGCCAGCAGAGCAGCATCGACTTCCGCCTGCGCACCCGCTACCTGGACAAGCAGGCGCGCGACATCGACGAAGCGCTCGCCATGATCCGCCAGCACAAGGACGCGCGCGAGGCCATCTCGATCGGCCTGCTCGGCAATGCGGCCGAGGTGCTGCCGGAACTGGTGCGCCGCGCGAAAGAGGGCGGCCTGGCGCCGGATCTCGTCACCGACCAGACTTCGGCCCATGACCTGATCAACGGCTATCTGCCGATCGGCTGGAGCGTCGAACAGTGGAAGGCGGCGCAGGCGGACCCGGGCCAGCATGCGCGCCTGAAGGCCGAAGCGGCGGCATCGTGCGCGATCCACGTGCGCGCCATCCTCGACTTCAAGGCGCTCGGCGCCCACGCCGTCGACTACGGCAACAATATCCGCCAGGTGGCCAAGGACGAGGGCGTGCAGGATGCCTTCGACTTCCCGGGCTTCGTGCCGGCTTATATCAGGCCGCAGTTCTGCGAGGGCCGCGGCCCGTTCCGCTGGGTGGCGCTGTCGGGCGACCCGGAAGACATTTATAAAACCGACGCCAGGATCAAGGAGCTGTTCCCGCACGACGCGCGGGTGCACCGCTGGCTCGACATGGCGCGCGAACGGATCGCCTTCCAGGGCCTGCCGGCGCGCATCTGCTGGCTGGGCCTGGGCGAGCGCCACCTGGCCGGCCTGGCCTTCAACGAGATGGTGCGCACGGGCGAGCTGAAGGCGCCGGTGGTGATCGGCCGCGACCACCTCGACACCGGCTCGGTGGCCAGCCCGAACCGCGAGACCGAGGCGATGCGCGACGGCACCGATGCCGTCTCGGACTGGCCGCTGCTGAACGCCTTGCTGAACACGGCCGGCGGCGCCACCTGGGTCTCGCTGCACCACGGCGGCGGCGTGGGCATGGGCTACTCGCAGCATTCCGGCGTGGTGATCGTGGCCGACGGCACCGAGGCCGCGGCGAAACGCCTGGCAAGGGTGCTGGTGAACGACAGCGCCTCGGGCGTGATGCGCCACGCCGACGCCGGCTATGACAGCGCCATCGACTGCGCCAAGCGCAATGGCCTGAACCTTCCAATGATCAAATAAACCCAGCAGCGACCATGAACGACACTCTTCAACGCCTCACCCTGCAACCCGGCGCACTGGCGCTCAGCGACCTGCGCGCCGTCTGGGGCGGCCACCAGCGACTGGACCTGGCGGCCAAGGCATGGGACGACATCGCGGCCTCCGCCGCCACCGTGGACGCCATCGTCGCCAAGGGCGACCCGGCCTATGGCATCAACACCGGCTTCGGCATCCTGGCCAAGGCCCATATTCCCAACGACCAGCTGGCCACCCTGCAGCGCAACCTGATCCTGTCGCATGCGGTCGGCACCGGTGAGCTTCTTTCGGACACCATCGTGCGCCTGATCCTGCTGACCAAGATCGGCAGCCTGGCGCGCGGCTATTCGGGCGTGCGTCCGATCATCGTCGAGACTCTGGTCGCCCTGTACAACGCCAACATCATGCCGGCGATTCCCTCGCAGGGTTCGGTCGGCGCCTCGGGCGACCTGGCGCCGCTGGCCCATATGACGCTGGCGATGCTGGGCGTGGGCCAGGTGCGCCACGATGGCGTGCTGGTGGAAGCCGTCGACGCATTGCGCGCGGCCGGCATCGAACCGGTGACGCTGGCGGCGAAGGAGGGCCTGGCCCTGATCAACGGCACGCAAGTCTCGACCGCGCTGGCGCTGCATGGCCTGTTCATGGCCGAACGCCTGCTGGAGGCGGCGATGGTCACCGGCTCGCTGTCGGTCGATGCGGCGCGCGGCAGCGATGCGCCGTTCGATCCGCGCATCCACGCGGTGCGCGGCCAGCCGGGCCAGATCGCGGCGGCGAAGATCTACCGCGAACTGGTGGCGGGCAGCGCGATCCGCGCCTCGCACCTGGTGGGCGACGAGCGGGTGCAGGACCCGTACAGCCTGCGCTGCCAGCCGCAGGTGATGGGCGCCGTGATGGACCTGATCGCCAATGCCGGCCGCACCCTGCTGATCGAGGCGAACGCCGTGACCGACAATCCGCTCTTGTTCGAGGGCGGAGAGATCATTTCTGGCGGCAACTTCCACGCCGAGCCGGTGGCCTTCGCCGCCGACACGCTGGCGCTGGCGATCGCCGAGATCGGCGCGTTGGCCGAGCGCCGCATCGCGCTGCTGATCGACGCCAACCTGTCCGGCCTGCCGGCCTTCCTGGTGCGCGAACCGGGGCTGAACTCGGGCTTCATGATCGCCCACGTGACCGCCGCCGCGCTGGCCTCCGAAAACAAGTCGCTGGCCCATCCGGCCAGCGTCGACAGCCTGCCGACGTCGGCCAACCAGGAAGACCACGTGAGCATGGCGACCTTCGCTGCGCGCCGTCTCGACCAGATGGCGCACAATACGGCGGTCATCGTCGGGATCGAGCTGCTGGCAGCAAGCCAGGGCATCGAATTCCACCGCCCCTTGAAAAGCTCCGAGACGCTGGAATCGGTGCATGCCCAGCTGCGCCAGCACGTCGCGCCCTACGATGCCGACCGCTTCTTCGCGCCCGATATCGAGGCCGCGCGCAGGTTGGTGGTCGACGGCGCGCTGTCGGCGTCGTGCAAGGAGTTGTTCACCGTACTGCACCCGTAAACACAAAGGAGGCAAGATGGAGTTCCGGTTCAAGGCAGGCAGGCTTCCCATGCTGGTGTCGATGCCGCATGCGGGCACTGACATCCCCGACGAGGTGGCGGACACGCTGGCGCCCTGCGCCGCGGCGCGCGCCGACACCGACTGGCACTTGCCGGAACTGTACGGCTTCCTGGAAGAGATGGGCATCTCGACCATCTCGGCGCGCTGGTCGCGCTACCTGATCGACCTGAACCGCCCGCCAGAGAACACCAACCTGTATCCGGGCCTGGACACGACCGGCCTGTGCCCGCTCGACACCTTCGGGCGCGAACGTCTTTACCGGGAGGGCATGGAGCCCGACCAGGCCGAGGTAGGGCGGCGCCTGGAACGCTACTGGCGGCCATATCACGCGCAACTGCGCGCCGAACTCGATCGCCTGAAAGCCGAACATGGCCGCGTGGTGCTGTGGGAAGCGCATTCGATCGCCTCGATCGTGCCGCGCTTTTTCGAGGGCAAGCTGCCCGACCTGAACTTCGGCACCGCCGAAGGCAAGTCGTGCGACCCGGGACTGGAGGAGGCGGTCCTGGGCGTGGCGCGCGCCCAGGAGCGCTACACGATCGCCCTGAACGGCCGCTTCAAGGGCGGCCATATCACGCGCCACTACGGCCAGCCGCCGCACGGCGTGCATGCGATCCAGCTCGAGAAATGCCAGTGCCTGTACATGGACGAGGCGCCGCCGTTCGACTATCGCCCTGACGTCGCCGCTCAGTTGCAACCGCTGCTGCGCGACATGGTCATGGCCGCGGTGAACTGGGTGCGTCCATGACGACAGCCCTGTTCGCGCGCCATGCGCTGCTGCCGCAAGGCTGGCAGCGCGACGTCCTGCTCGAATGGGATGCGCACGGCGACCTGACCCGGGTGGCGCCCGGCGCCACCGCTTCCCCCGGCATGCGGCAGGCGCAATACGTCCTGCCCGGCATGGTCAACCTGCATTCGCACGCCTTCCAGCGCGCGCTGGGCGGCCTGACCGAACGCGCCGGCGACGGGCCGGACAGCTTCTGGACCTGGCGCGACCTGATGTACCGCTTCGCCGCCCGCATCACCCCAGGCCAGATCGAGGCCATCGCGGCCCAGCTGTTCGCCGAGTGCCTGCGCCACGGCTACACCTCGGTGTGCGAGTTCCACTACCTGCAGCGCGACGCCGACGGCGCCGCCTATGCGCGGCCGGCCGAGACGGCCGAGCGGGTGGCCGCGGCGGGACAGGCGACCGGCATGGGATTGACCCTGCTGCCGGTGCTGTACAGCCATGCGGGCTTCGGCGAAAAGCCGCTGGCGCCGGCGCAGGCGCGCTTTCGCACGGACGTCGACGAGGTGCTCGGCATCGTCGAGGCCCTGGGCCCGCTGCGCGGCGGCCAGCTGGAAGTCGGCGCCGCGCCGCACTCGCTGCGCGCCGCCACCATCGATCAGATCCGGGCGCTGGCGGGCGGCTTGCCGCCGGGGCGTCCGCTGCACATCCACATCGCCGAGCAGCAGGGCGAGGTGGCGCAGTGCCTGGCGCATGCCGGCCGGCGCCCGGTCGAATACCTGATGGACCACGTCGCGCTCGATGCGCGCTGGTGCCTGGTGCACGCGACCCATTTGAACGAGAACGAAGTCGTGGCGCTGGCAAGGAGCGGCGCGGTGGCCGGCCTGTGCCCGACCACCGAGGCCAACCTGGGCGACGGCCTGTTCCCGCTGGCGCCCTTCATCGAGGCGGGCGGGCGCTTCGGCGTCGGCAGCGACAGCCACGTGTCGCAAAGCCCGGTCGAAGAGCTGCGCTGGCTCGAGTACGGCCAGCGTCTGTTGCACCAGCAACGCAACGTGGCGCACACCCGTGAACGGCGCGACGTGGGCGACTATCTGTGGCAGGCGGCGCTGCAGGGCGGCGCGCTGGCGACGGGGCGCCGCGTCGGCCTGCTCGAGGCCGGCCGGCGCGCCGACCTGCTGGTGCTGGACGAGCAGCATCCGAACCTCGATGGCGTGATTGAATCCGAAGTGCTCGGACGTGTTGTATTCTGTGGCAACGACAACCTGGTGCGCGACGTGCTGTGCGGCGGCCGCTGGGTGGTGGAGGACGGGCGCCACATGGCGCAGGACGAGGTCGCCCAGCGCTACCGCCAGGCGCTCAGGGATTTGCGCGCAGTGACCCAGGAGGTGTGAAATGACAGTCTTGATTCCGTTTGCAGGCTTGGCCCCGGCGCCGTGGAAGAACGGCGGCGGCAGCACGATCGAGATCGCGATCGGCCCGCCGGACGCCGGCTTCGACGATTTCGACTGGCGCGTCAGCCTGGCGACCATCGCCGAGGACGGCGCGTTCTCGCGCTTCCCCGGCGTCGACCGCACCCTGGCGCTGGTCGACGGCCATGGCCTGACCTTGCAGATCGACGGCGAGCCGACCCTGATCAGCGACGCCGAACCGGTGATCGCGTTCGACGGCGATTCCGAGGTGCAGGCGCGGCTCAATCGCGGGCCGACCCTGGACTTCAACGTCATGTCGCGCAGCGAGCGCTGCTGGCACCAGTTCGGGCGGCGGCGCCTGAGCGGCGACTCCACCTTCGTCGCGCGCGCCGAGGTGACGGTGCTGTTCCTGGCCGAGGGCGACAGCCTGCAGCTGGCCAGCGACGACGAGCGCATCGGCCTGGTGCGCTACGACGCCGTGATCCTCGACCAGGGCACGGTGTGGTCGCTGGAAGCGGGGCAGGCCACGATCTTCATCGTCGACGTCCACTATTATTCGGAAGACGACGACGCCGAGATGTATGACTGACCTGCTCTTCACCAACGTCCACCTGGCGACGATGGAGGACGGCTACGGCGAGCTGCCGGACGCCGCGCTGGCGGTGAAGGATGGCCGCATCGCCTGGATCGGCAAGCGCCTTGATGCCCCGCCGGCAAGCCGGGTGCACGATTGCGGCGGCGCCTGGATGACGCCGGGCCTGGTCGACTGCCATACCCACGTGGTCCACGCCGGCAACCGCAGCAACGAGTGGGAAGCGCGCCTGAACGGCGCCACCTATGAAGACATCGCGCGCCAGGGCGGCGGCATCATGTCCACCGTGCGCGCCACGCGCGCAGCCAGTGTCGACGACCTGGTCGCGGCCAGCCTGCCGCGCGTGCGCGCCCTGCTGGCCGAGGGCGTGACCACGCTCGAGATCAAGTCGGGCTACGGCCTCGAACAGGGCGCCGAAGAACGCATGCTGCGCGCCGCGCGCCGCATCGGCGCGCTGCTGCCGGTGCGGGTGGCGACCACCTTCCTCGGCGCGCACGCGCTGCCGCCGGAATTCGCCGGCCGCCAGGACGACTACGTGACTGAAGTGTGCGAGCGCATGCTGCCGGCGCTCGCCGCGCAAGGCCTGGTCGACGCGGTGGACGCCTTCTGCGAACGGATCGGTTTCACGCGCGCCCAGACCGGGCGCGTGTTCGACGCCGCGCGCAAGCTCGACCTGCCGCTCAAGCTGCACGCCGAGCAGTTGTCGGACCAGGGCGGGGCGGAACTGGTGGCGCGCTACGAAGGCCTGTCGGCCGACCACCTGGAACATCTGAGCCCGCAAGGCATCGCGGCGATGGCGCGCGCCGGCACCGTGGCGGTGCTGCTGCCGGGGGCCTATTACTTCCTGCGCGAGACCGTGATGCCGCCGATCGACGCGCTGCGCGAAGCCGGCGTGCCGATGGCGGTGGCCACCGACTGCAATCCCGGCACCTCGCCGATGACGTCGCTGCTGCTGGCGATGAATATGGCGTGCACCCTGTGGCGCCTGACGCCGCAGGAAGCCCTGCTCGGCGCGACCGCCTATGGCGCGCTGGCCCTGGGCCTGCAGGCCGAGATCGGCACCCTGACGGTCGGCAAGCGCGCCGACCTGGCCTTGTGGAACATCGCCCGTCCCGCCGACCTGGCGTATGCGATCGGCTTCAATCCCTGCCAGGCCGTGGTCAATGGCGGCGTCCTGCGCGCGCCCGGTCTTGCCGTGTAATTTGGCAACACTTGTCCCTTTGTCGCAACACTCGCAGCCACGGTGGGTAAGTGCTTGATCACCCTCAAGCCTGGCTTTCTTGCCTGGCCGATGATGGATTCAACACGCGATAACGACAAACGGTTACTACGGCGGTTACAGCAGTAAGCAAATGTAAGCCTTAATGGATCATTAAGAATGGCCAACTATAGTCATTCATGTGATTCCCATCTCCCCTCCCCATTTGCCAAAATGGGTTTGCCCACGGTGCCAAGGCCCGTGGGTTTTTCTTTCGGGCGTCGCTTTTATTGCGTGCTTCAGCTGCGCTGCGCGAGCGACAGCAGGCTGTCGCCGGTGACGCGGCAGATGCGCCAATCCGGCATGACGTCCGCGCCCATGGCTTGGTAAAACTGGATGGCCGGTTCGTTCCAGTCCAGCACCGACCATTCGAAACGTCCGCAGCCGCGTTCGACCGCCAGCTGCGCCAGGCGTTGCAGCATCTGCGTGCCATAGCCCTTGCCGCGGTGCGCCTGTTTTACATACAGGTCTTCCAGGTACAGGCCCTTCCTGGTGAGGAAGGTCGAGAAGTTATGGAAGAACAGGGCGAAGGTGACGACTTCACCGTTTTCTTCACCGACGATCGCTTCGCACGATGGGCGCGCGCCGAACAGGCCTTCGTGCAGCAGGGCTTCGGTGGCGACCACCATGTGTTCGAGTTTTTCGAACACCGCCAGCTCCACGATCATGGCGTGGATGTGGGCGACGTCTTGCGGCTGGGCGGGGCGGATGGAAAAGGCGGTGTTAACATTCATGGCGATTCAATGGCATTGTTCAGGTTAGCGGATTGCACGCGCTTGGCGGCAGGCGTGCGCACGGCCCAGGCGACGCTGGCCAGGCACAGCACCATGCCCAGGAATTCGAGCAGGCCGGGGCGGTAGTCTTCGAGCTGGACCGACAGCAGCACCGACAGCACGGGCGTGACGACGCCGATGTAGACGGCCTTGTTGGCGCCGATGCGGCCGATCAGCGTGAAATAGGCGAAGAAGGCGATGACCGAGCCGAAGATCGACAGGTACACCAGGCCCGCCCAGTAGGTGGGGCTCTCGGGTAGGGTAAAGGCATTGCCGTTGGCAAGCGACCATACCGCCACCATCGACGCGCCCCACAACATCGACCAGGCCATCGTCAGCGGCAGGTTGGACGATTGTTCCTTGACCTTGTTGACCACGATGCTGCCGGCCGAGCTGGCCAGGGTGGCGGCCAGCGCCAGCACCACGCCGGCCAGGAAATG
>Ga0308168_1004269_pt1 | contig 10429 bp, 9 predicted proteins | sample PhyCR2_FD_202133 | JGI IMG/M metagenome (GOLD analysis project Ga0308168, IMG submission 202133) | Phyllosphere microbial communities from UC Gill Tract Community Farm, Albany, California, United States - DLSLRC.R2 | ecosystem: Host-associated > Plants > Phyllosphere > Unclassified | place: USA... | reverse complement strand
GCACAGCGATCGGCTGGAGCGGCGAAGGAGATCAAAGGACTGATTGAGCAGTCAGTTGAGCATGCCGAACAGGGAATTTCGATGGCCCTGGATGCCGGTGAAAAAGTTAAGCAAAGCGTGGAAGCTATTGAGCAAACATCTCAATTAGTCAGAGAGATTTCATCTTCTTCTGAAGAACAAAGTGCGGGCATATCTCAGATAAATATTGCGGTGACACAGATGGATCAGGTTACGCAGCAGAATGCCGTACTGGTTGAAGAGTCTGCATCATCTGCTGATGAACTTGCAAGCCGGGCCGCAAGCCTGAGGGATGCTGTCAGCGTATTCCGCACAAACGCTGTATAATTGGTTCAAATACTTTAGTTGTGTGCCATTTAATGCGGCAACATTTTTACAAAACTTCTTCTGTATTTGCATTTGATAAGCCATCTTGAGGGATGGCTTATCTCATTTAAAACCATGATAAAGTTATACTGTTGCAATTAAAGGCCCGGTGGACTAATTGAACGCCTGTTGAAATATTTGGCATTACCCCCCAACTGCCCATATGAGCTACGCTCATAACATCCGTAATGCAACCTGCAACGCGTTCCTCTTTATAGTTGTTTCTATTGCGGATGGCCTTCAAATTCCTCTCGTGCCGGACGGCGCGTTACACCTTCCCCCTGGGGCGCTGTTCTGCACTCGCGCCATCCGGCCATTCAGTCAAATCTCTTACTACGCAGTTTCATCAATCAGACTTCAAATTTAAAAATGCCGATATGCAGCAAATCATTAGAGGCGGGGTTAGCTGCATAGAGGCGCTGGCCTGCTCTCGGTAAACTAACATTCCATGATGCAAGCAACGTCCGCTTTTGGCACCAAGCGGACATTAAAGAATACCTGAGTCCGTTATGTGCGACACCGGTCAAAGTCGGGTCAGAAGTTAAAACGAACCCTACTGACATGCATACTTGAGGTCTGTGGTGCTCAATAGTTTTAAAAGCTATGTGCTGACACATCTGGCCTGTGCGCATTTCATATATGCCTGTAGATATAGCTCACTGAGGGGTTATGAAAAGAGTTGATGGAACCAGTCATAAAGTTCAGGACGCGCTGCTACCACCGAACCTTCACGGGCTTCTTCGCCAGAAAATTGCCTGACCTGAATGCCGTTCTCCTGGGCAATCAATTTTCCTGCGGCGATATCGTAATAACTCAACCCGTCCTCAAAAAACGCGTCCAGTCTGCCTGATGCGACATAGGCAAGATCGAGCGCCGCCGAACCCAGTCGCCGGACGCCTGCGCTTTCAGCCATAAGCCGCGCCAGGCCGTTAAAAAGTACCGTCTGGTCAATTACCTTTAACTGTCCAGGAACAGGCAGCGAGACCGAGCACAGTGCTTCAGCCGGTGTTTTCGCCGTCAAATCCGGAAGCGGCAGACCATCCAGGCGGGCACCTTGACCTCTGATGGCGGTAAAGCACTCTTCCCGAAGCGGATCGTATACAACGCCCAGTATTTCCCCCTCGTCATCGCAGAGCGCAATACTGACCGCAAAGTAAGGGATACCCCAGATAAAATTGCTGGTGCCATCCAGCGGGTCGACGACCCAGTATTGCGAATGATGGCCGCGGGTAAACCCCGTTTCTTCCCCCAGGAAACCAAAACCCGGCGCGTCTTCGTTAAGACGCGAAAAGATGATGCTTTCTGCAGCCAGATCGGCGGCAGAAGCATAATCTGCGGTGCCTTTCTTACAGATGTCGGTGTCTTCCAGGCTGCCAAAGCGTTTAATCAGCTCAGCACCGCCTGCCCGGGCTGCGCGCTTCGCCGCCAGAAGAAGGCGAGGTCTGTCGAGGTCATTTTTTGTCATGCCTCCTCCTTCATAAAACGTGGGTTATCAAACGTAATGCCTACACGCTTGCCGCGCGGCAGAGGGGCGCTGGCTTCAGCCGAGAGGCTGTGCTTGGGGCTGAATGACAAGATGTGAACCCATGCGCGGCCAATGTAACGTACATCCGTGATGGTCACGTCGCAGTCGCCAGTACCTGGCTCACAAAAGTGAACGCTTTCGGGGCGCACGAAAAAGGTTGCTCGTCCTCTTCGTGACGGAACGATGATGTTTAAAAAAGGACCTTCATCCGGTCTGAAGCCCTGGTCTTCCAGCACGCCGTCGATAAAGTTGGCCTGACCGACAAAGTCTGCCACAAAGCGCGTTTCGGGACGGGAATAGACCGCTTCCGGGCAGGCGAGTTGATCGACTTTTCCCCCCCTCATTACGGCAATGCGGTCAGACAGCGCCAACGCCTCTTCCTGATCGTGTGTGACATAAATAGCGGTCACACCGATGCGCTGCTGTAATTCGCGCAGTTCCTGCCTTAACGAGACGCGGAGTTTTGCGTCAAGGTTGGACATCGGCTCATCCAGTAACAACAGCGGCGGATCGATAACAAGTGCGCGGGCCATTGCGATGCGCTGTTGCATGCCGCCGCTCATTTCAGCCGGATAGCGGTCTTCCACATGGCGAAGCTGCACCTGAGCCAGTGCAAGGCGAACCCGTTTTTGAATGTCTTCCCTGCTGATTTTCCGTAACTTAAGTCCGTAAGCCACGTTATCGAAAATGGTTTTATTGGGCCACAGCGCGTAGTTCTGGAAGACAAAACCGATATTTCTGTCCCAGGGGGCGCGTGTTGACACGTCGACGCCATCAAATAAGATGTGACCGCTGTTAATCGCGTGAAAGCCTGCCACTGAACGAAGTAAGGTCGTTTTACCGCAGCCTGACGGGCCCAGCAACGTAAAGAACTCGCCCGGTCGGATCGTCATTGAGACATCATCCAGAACAAGATGCGTGCTATAGCGTTTTGACACAGACTGAATAGTCACCTCACAGCCTCGCCGCGATGCTGCGTCGGGATGAATGTCAGACATAATTGTTCCTCTCCGACTGCCCGTAACGGACAACGGCATAAAGTGGCACATAGATAATCAGCATCAGCAAAATCGTCTGGGCTGCAGAAATGCCAAAATCGGCATCGACCAGCGTGTTTTCAAATATCACGGCCGTCATGGGCTTCCAGGGCGGACGATAGAGGACGATTGTCGAAGACAGTTCAGTGACGATATGTAAAAACGTCAGCGTCGCACCGGTGAGTGCCCCGGCCAGCATTAGCGGGGCCGTGATGGTCAGAAACACGCGAGCGGGTCTGGCACCTAAACTGATGGCGGCTTCGTCGAGAGCAGGATGAACCTGGCGGAGTGCGGCTTCAGACGCTTTAACGGTAAAGGGCAGGTTTCGGATGACGTAAGCCAGTGCCAGAATAAACCACGTCCCGGTGAACTGCAGAGGTGCCTGATTGAAAATCAGGATCAGCCCGATGCCCAGCACGGTTCCAGGAATAACATAAGGCAACATGACAAGACCACTAAGCGAAGGCGCAAGGAATGTGTAGCGTTTACGCACCAGAACGTAAGCCACGCCCAGTCCCCCGGCAAAGGCAACCAGCGTGCCCGAAAGACCCAGTGACAGCGTGACCCATGCGGGCATCAACCCGTTTTTCCACATGGTTACATAGTTAGCCAACGTGGGAGTCAGCGTTGGCAGGCCCACACGCCATTTAACAAAGCTGGTAACCAGCACAGTGATGTGCGGGACAAAGGCCAGCAGCAGAACACAGCCGCTCAGGATAAGGGTCAGGCAGTGACCTGCACGGGAAAGTTCGCGTTGTTCGGGACGCCGTGATGAAACGGCAGCATAGCCACGACGTGAAAGATAGAGCTGCTGCATCATAAGAAAAAGGCTGGAAATCGCGACCAGAACCACTGAACCCGTGGCCGCCAGTGCAGGGTTTCTTCCCGCTTCACTCAGAAACGCGTTATAGATCAGTACAGGTAAGACATTCAAATCAAGACCAATGATGCGCGGTGTGCCGAAGTCTGACAGGGCCGCCATCATCGCCAGATAGAGCCCTGTCACGATTCCCGGCATGGCTAACGGAATCTCCACTGTCAAGCGGGCACGTAAGGGGGATGCGCCCAGAGACTCAGCTGCCTCAATATGGGACGCATCCAGTTGCCGAAAGGCGCTGTAACTGAGCAGAAATATAACCGGAAAAACCAGCCAGGTAATAACCCAAATGACCCCATAAATGCCCACAATTGACGTCTGCAGGTCCAGCAACGTCGTCACAATCCCGTTGCGTCCCAGCAGAAGCCGCCAGGCATAGGCACCAAGGAAAGGGGGAGAAACCGATGCCATTGTCACCATGAAAACAAGCGCGTTGGCGCCTGCAATTCTGAAGCGCGCGATCATATAGGCCAGCGAAACGCCAATTAACGCGGCGAGCGTCGTGGCAAAAAAGGAAATCATCAGGCTGTTCAGGGTAGCGTACAGCGTTTCACTGGTGGCAAAAAAGGCAAAATAATGGCTGAGCGTATAGGTCAGCGTCGGATTTTCTGCTGTGATAAACGCATTCGTCGCGTGCCCGAGAATGACTGTACCGTCTGGCTGCAAGGTAGCCGTCAGCGGTTTTGTCGCTGTTCGACTGAAAAGGCTTCGCGGCGCTTGCTGAGTCAGGAGTAAAGTGTCGCTACCTACGCCTAAATGCATTTCTCCGCAGCTTGCAGAGGTAACGCTGAGCGGCGATGTACTGTGAATCACTATCTTATCTGTGCCAGAGGCGATAAAACGCAGTGGTTCATCACCACGTTTTGTCACCGTCACGCCATCCTTATCCGTTTTCAGCGTATAGTCGCGTGTCATTTCCGGAACGGCGTCAAGCCCTCCAGCCCGACTCACAAGGGTAAATTTGCCACTGTCGCTCAGCAATGATGCGCTGAGCAGGCGAGCCTGAGGCCAGAGGATGGTTATTCCACAGAACAGCAGCATAAGGACGGTGAACCAGCGCCATGAATCACGAAGCCCTTTCATTTTGGTAACGCCGCCTGAAAACGTGCAACGACAACCTGTTTAGGATCCTGTGGCGAGATAATGTTGAGCGTGCTCAGTTCGGGAAGCACAGCGGGAGGTGCGACATCTGAGCGGGCTGAACGACGTATCGTGAGATCCCTGACTTTTTCATGCGTGTCTTTCTGTCCGAGAAAGTCGATAAACAGTTTGGCCTGATTGGGATGAGGAGCGCCCTGAACGACAGCCTGTGCATCAATCTGACCGGTCACCGCATCAGTGGGATAAACAATGCTGACCGGCAGTCCGTTGGCTTTCCATTTAGCGCCCAAATCTTCGTTTATCCAGCCTGCCGCGGCTTCGCCATCACGGACGGCGTTGAAGGCATCATCGGAGCCTGCTGCGATCCGTGCACCTTTGACCAGATTGCTGATAAACGGCCAACCAAACTGTCCGGCAAGCGCCGATATCAGGGTATAACCGGTTCCCGAACGGGCCGGATCGGGGATGATCAATGTCCCCTGTTTTCGCCATTTTCCTGTTACCATATCGGCCTGCGAGGACGGCATTTCTGTTGAAGGGACACGCTTCGTACTCACGATGATGGGTTGCAGAAGAAGGGTAAAAGGATGCCAGATATGACGTGGATCTGTGGTCACCATTGCACTGTCTGTTTTGCTCTCATAAGGCTGGAACAGAGCTGCATTTTCATCATAAATCTGGGTGGGGCCTCCCCACATGAGATCCGCTGAAGGGTTGCCTGCTTCGGCGCGCAGCCTTTCGACCACTTCGCCAGTACCGCCTCTGACCAGTGTGATGTTAATTTCCGGATGCACTTTTTTAAACATCTCAAGGACAGGTGATGTCGTCGTTTCACCGTGAGCCGTGTAAATCACCAACTCAGAAGAACTGGCGGTGCCCGTCATTAATAACGCGCTGACGGTTAACGCGACCAGGGAATAAAACACCTTACTCATTGTCGGCATACTCCTGCATTTAAATCCAGTTAATGGTTTAATTAAATCGTGAATGTGGGCAATTAAACGGGGCTTTTATGATTTTTATATGACAAAAATCGATTTTTTTAAAAAATTGAGCGCTGGACGTGATTAGGCTCTCCATTCTATTATCCATTTAATGGATTTAACAAAGGCGAAAGCACTGTGGCATACCCGGGTAATAACCATGCCTTTTCAGGCCGCTATAATCGCAGGCTGGTTTTTGATCTGATCCGTACTGCTGGTGTGCTGTCGCGATCGGACCTGGTCAACGCAACAGGACTCCAGCCTCAAACGATTACTAACATCACAAAGGATTTGCTTGAGCGTGGGCTGGTCAGTGAGGAAGGGCGCCTGCAACACCGACGCGGTGCCCCGCAAAAGTTGTTGCGGCTTAACCATCGCGCAGGTTGTGCTTTAGGAATACATCTTGATCGGAAAGGGATTACTGCTGTCGCCTGTGACCTTGCCGCAAATGCGTTAGCCAGCCTGCACGCTCCAATGGAGTGGAATAATCCTGAAGCGAGCCTCGACACCATCGCCCACGTCATTGCCGATCTGACGCTGAAGTGTGAGGGGATACCTGTGTGGGGAACCGGCATCGCGATGCCGACCCTGCAGGAGGCCGGATACGAGGAGTACGTCGGTGCACCGGGTTGGCAGTCGTGGAGCCAGATTCCCGTCGCCGACAGGCTTGAAGCGCGCTGTGAGATACCGGTTATTGTTGAGAATGATGCGACTGCCGCTGCGATAGCAGAACGCCATGCGGGGGCTGCCAGTGGACTGACGCATTACGTCTATATCTTCGTCGGTCACGGACTGGGTGCCGGAATCATTGTCGACGGTCTGCCGTTTCAGGGGGCGTTTAACAATGCGGGTGAGATTGGGATGATCTGCTGGCCACCTGAGTTAACGAAGTGCCCCCGCGATATTCCCCCTTTCTCATTAGAGGAACTGGCAACCACGTTGAACGTTGACCTGGATGCGGTTGAAAAGCCCGGCTATCTTGAAAAATTGTACGTTCAACGAGACAGTCAGCTGATGTCATGGCTGGAATGCAACAGTAAGCGGTTACGTATCCTTATTTCAGTCATTGAAAACATGTTCGATCCGCAGAAAATTTTGATTGGGGGCTATCTTCCTTCAGCGCTGTTTTCCTCGCTGGTTGATCGCACCTATCCATTACTTCCTTCTGTCTCTGCCCGAAAAACAAGAGACACGTCGCGGTTAGAAAGTGCGCGTCTTGGAGCTATGGCCCCTGCAATTGGCGCTGCGCTTTTGCCCGTAATAGCTCATGGCAGCCCGCATTTCAGACAACTGTCGCTGATGCGCACCAGAACTCAAACTATAGATCCTGAGGTTTTATTTGATCGGATTGCTGGTAAGGTTGATTAAAATCGTTGCCAGTTGGATGGCATGAAAGCATATCTAACCGTGCTTTCATTTTTTAATTTGTATATTCCTCGAATGATGTCTCCTTTTGGCACCGGGCTGCTGTTGCAGCCCTCCTAAATCAAACTTCAATAGACTCAGATATCTCCAAGGCATCATCCACTTCAATACCGAGATAACGGACGGTACTTTCGAGATTTTTGTGACCTAAAAGTAGCTGGATCACTCGAAGATTCTTCGTTTTTTTATAGATCAGACATGGCTTGGTTCTTCGCATAGAATGCGTACTGTACAGAGTCTCGTCGAGACCCAGCTTATCAATCCATCCATGAAAAATACGGTTATATTGCCTGGTTGAGATATGTCGTGAAGAACCGACGCGGGACTGGAATAGATAGTCGCTACTATGTAGATGAGCCATTTTGATCCAGGCTGCTACAGCCTCTCTTGTTCCTTTAGTAAGTTCAAACTGTACAGGACTTCCAGTTTTTTGCTGCAGCACTGTCGCTCTGCCCGAAACAGAGTGCCCATAGGCTACATCAGAAACTTTTAGCTTTACCAGATCACAGCCCCGAAGTTTACTGTCCAGAACCATGTTAAACAGAGCTAAATCGCGTACTTTTCCTTCCAGCTCAAGTCTGATACGGATACCCCAGATATGAGAGATCTGAAGAGGCCGTTTCTGGCCAATAATACGGCCCTTGTTCCAGGGGAATGTTGTCATGCTCAATCTCCTTTGGGTTAGGAGATGTGATTATGGTTGTCCCATATGAGCGAGCAGGGGACAGTGTTGTGGGGCAGGGGAGGTCATGATGCCTCAACCGTGAAAGTGCTTTAATTTTGTTTGTTCTGGTAAAGATCCCAGCGATTGCCGTAGATGTCCTCAAACACAACGACCATTCCGTAATCCTCCTCGCGCGGCTCCTGGCAGAAGTGAACCCCCTTCGCCTTCATGGCGTTGTAATCGCGCCAGAAGTCGTCAGTCTGCAGGAACAGGAATACCCGTCCGCCGCACTGATTGCCGATAAAGTCTTCCTGCTGCTCGTTTGAAGCACGGGCCAGGAGAAGATTACAGTCGCTCCCCGGGTTCGGCGTCACCACAACCCAGCGCTTGCCAGGCTGTGGCGTATCTTCAACCAGCTTAAAGCCCAGCTTGTCGGTGTAGTATTCAATAGCGCGGTCATAGTCGTCGACCACGATGGCCACATAACCCATGCATCGTTTTTGCGTTCTCATTTTTGCTCCATCAGGGTTTAGATAAGGCTGTCTTGGAACAACTTTTAACACAATCTAACTCTTCTGGCTGTAAAGATGAGGCCAGAATAATAAAGTCCGCTTATGGCACAAAGCGGACAGGCTGACTGAGCTGGACGTCCGCTATGAGCGAAAAGCGGACGTCAACATGATAGCAATAGGGAAGTTCTGCCACTTTAAACATAACAACCCAAGCACGTATGAAATGAAAAAAACCGCCATCTTTCGTAGCGGGCTGAACAATGGGGTTAATGTTCATAATTATTTCTAAGTTTCACGCCGAAGCCAGCAGGAACGGCACACTTCAAGCCTGGCCAGGAAACCCAAGAATGGCAAAAAAAGCCCCATAAAGCGGGGCTAAGCAAGACAGAGGCTCTCATAGTTCCCTGGTGTGGGGATAAATAGATTATCGGATATTTTCTATAAAACATTAGCGCATCCACACAGAAACTTTCCACATCGGCTCCTGCCCTGTAATCGGACATCTCTTGCCGCCCCCCTAAGACGCCCTCAGCGCAATTCTGCGGCGAACGAAGCGTTTTTGGCACCTTTCCCGGCCAGAATCCTGAAAATTGCCTCTGAAGATTACGGAGCATCTGAATTGTTATGCAGTGAGATTTACTCTCCACCGATTAGTGCTCGCAGATGTTGGAATCGTCCGCTTCTGGCACAAAGCGGACAAGCTAACTGAGCTAAAGTCCGCTATGAGCGAACAGCGGACGTAATGCCTTCATTACGGACAGGCTTAAGCCACTTGATGTATGCTGGGACAGCCAATATAAGGATGAGAAAATGACTGAAAAAAAAGAACCCTCATGGAACCGTATGGTCCCAGAGCTGACGGTAATGGATTTTCCCGCCTCCCTGCACTTCTATGTCAATGTGCTTGGCTTCAAAATTATGATAAAGCGAACAGAGCCCGATTTTGCTTATCTCAATCTTGGTGAAGCCCAACTAATGCTTGAGCAATACAACCCGGATGGGTGGAACACGGGAGAACTTACGAAACCACTCGGACGCGGTATAAATTTTCAGATAGAAGTTGATGACGTTGAACAGATTCTTGCCCGGGTGCATGTGCATGGCGTAACGCTTTATCGGGATCTCCACGATAACCATTACAGTATCGGAGAAAGCTCTGCCTGCCAGAGAGAGTTTCTCGTGCAGGATCCAGATGGTTATCTTTTGCGATTTAGTCAGTTTGTCGAATGAGATAATAGTGTCCTCTTCTGCTGCGGGACGCGCCAGATCACTGAATTGAAGGGCCGCTATGAATGAAAAGCGGACCAAGCGAGTTTCGCTTATTAGTTTAAAAACAGCGATAGAGAAATTAAAAGTATGTACTTCATATAAAAGCCTTTAACTCCTCAGCGTTGATGTTCGCCAGCATTGATGCTTTCAAATGTGGGGATGAAGCGAGATACCTGGATATCAGATTGAACCCTGCGGTATAACCCAGCCACCTTGGTAAATCTCCAGTTCCGAAAAACCAGGTATTATGGTCGTAATCAGTGTGATTCCAGTTTTCAAAAATGAGTGGATAGTAGGGCTTAACAATATCGGACTTGAGGCTTTCCCAGGGCTCAGCTTCACCACCCAAAAGCTCAAGAGAAAAATGCCCGGCAAGTCCTTCAGAGACCAGTACTTCTCCCAGCGTTGAGCCGTATCCCGGTCCTGCCCACCTTGCAGCATGGTGAAGTTCATGAGCAAACATACGTTCAATAGAGTGCGCAACGTTTTTGCAAAATGCAGGGTTTTCAGGATCGACGGTTATATAGATAACTCCAGATTCAGGACAAAAACCGGCATGCCCTTTTTCAGGGATAACACACTTCCCAGCCTTAACTATGACATCAACTGAAGGAGTCGGCATCAGCCTTGTGACTTTTACAAAGGTATCGTT
>Ga0308168_1004267_pt1 | contig 10434 bp, 8 predicted proteins | sample PhyCR2_FD_202133 | JGI IMG/M metagenome (GOLD analysis project Ga0308168, IMG submission 202133) | Phyllosphere microbial communities from UC Gill Tract Community Farm, Albany, California, United States - DLSLRC.R2 | ecosystem: Host-associated > Plants > Phyllosphere > Unclassified | place: USA... | reverse complement strand
CAGGGTCAGGAAGCCGTCGCCGCTGGGGCGCAGCACCACCAGCACGCCGGCCATGCCGACCGCGATCGCGACCCAGCGCGCGGCGTTGACGCGCTCCTTCAGCACGAACACCGACAGCGCCGTGATCAGGATCGGACCGATGAAGAAGATGGTATAGGCCTCGGCCAGCGACAGCGTCTTGAGGCCGTAGGCGAACAGCGCCAGCATGACGACGCCGATGACCGCGCGCAGCCAGTGCAGCGGCCAGCGCACGCGCAGGATCGAGGCGAAGCCGCCGCGCCAGGCGACATAGGCGCATACCAGCGGCAGCGAAGACAGCGAACGCAGGGCCGCCACCTGCATCGCCGGGAATTCCTGGGCCAGCAGCTTCATCGTCGTGTCCATCACCGAGAACAGCACGACGGCGACCAGCATCGCCTGGATGCTGCGCAGGTTGCCGGAGAGTTTGTTGGAGGTAGGTGGCATGGTGACAAAAAACGGCGCCTGAGCGCCGTCTGCAAGGTGTGTGCGCGTGTTTAGCCGAGTTGCGCCAGCAGCTTTTCGGCCGAAGAGACGTCGAAGCCCGCGCTCTCGATATTCAGCTGCTCCACCACGCCATCCCGCACCAGCATCGAATAGCGCTTGGAACGGATGCCCATGCCCTTGGCGACCAGGTCGAACTCGAGGCCGAGCGCCTTGGTGAAGACCCCGCTGCCGTCGGCCATCATGCGCACGATGCCGGTGGCCTTCTGGTCGCGGCCCCAGGCGCCCATCACGAAGGCGTCGTTGACCGACACGCACCAGATCTCGTCCACGCCCCTGGCCTTCAGCTGGTCCGCCAGCTGCACATAGCCCGGCAGGTGCTGGGCCGAGCAGGTCGGCGTGAAAGCACCCGGCAGGCCGAAGATGGCGATGGTTTTGCCCTTGACGAGCTCGGCGACATCGAAAGTATTCGGGCCGAGCGCGCAGCCTTCGGTTTCAGTCTCGATGAATTCCGCAATGGTTGCCTGTGGCAGGCGGTCGCCGATCTGGATGGTCATGTAGAACGCTCCTGTTGTAATGATAATTAGAACCCGCAAGTATGCCTGATCCAACGCAAACCGGGGTCAGAGCCCGATTTTTGGCAATTGCCCATAAGCGCAAACTTCGGGGTCAGAGCACAAGATGCCAACACTTCGGGGTCAGAGCACAATTCAGAAAAACGTCCTTGAAGCAAAACTGTTCGCGCACCTCCAGGTTTGCCGCACAATCCCGCCACCGTGCGTCACACCGGCAGCTGATCCGTAAACAAAATCAATTGCCCGACACTGTGCTCTGACCCCGAATTTCCCTGTCCTTGTGCTCTGACCCCGAAGTTGATTGTCGGTGGGTTATTTCCAAGAATCGGGCTCTGACCCCGGTTTGATGCCGGATAAACGAAGGGCCGGTACCGCTTGGTTCGGTACCGGCCCTTGCATCATGGAGGGTGCCGGTGGTCAGCCGGCGGTTTGCTGCTTAGTCTGCTTGCTTGCGCAGGAAGGCCGGGATGTCGTAGGTTTCGACACCGTTGTTCTGCATCGCGCGGACTTGTTCCGATGCCTGCTCGCGGCGCCACACGGCCGGCTGCTTCATGCCGACGTCGGCGGCGCCGGTGATGGCGCCCATGCCCATGGCGCCGGTCGACACCGTGGTGGTGCCGGCCATCATCGGCGCGTTGTAGGTGCCGGTGCGCAGCACTTGCTGCGGCTGCACCAGCGAGATGCTGGCCTTGTTCTTGCCCAGGCCGGTCGCGACCACGGTCACGCGCAGCTCGTCGCCCATCTCGTCGTCGTAGGCGATGCCTTGGGCGATCGCGGCGTCGGGCGCGGCGAAGGCGCGCACGGCGGCCATGACTTCCTTGATCTCTTTACCCTTCAGGCCGCGCGAGGCGGTGACGTTCACCAGCACGCCCTTGGCGCCCGACAGGTCGATGCCGTCCAGCAGCGGCGATGCCACGGCCTGCTCGGCGGCGATGCGCGCGCGGTCGACGCCGGCGGCGGTCGCGGTGCCCATCATGGCCTTGCCCTGCTCGCTCATGATGGTCTTGACGTCGTTGAAGTCGACGTTGATGTGGCCCGGCACGTTGATGATCTCGGCGATACCGGCGACGGCGTTGTTCAGCACATCGTCCGCATGCTTCATCCAGTCCAGCATCGATTCGTCTTCGTAGATGTCTTCCAGCTTTTCGTTGAGGATGACGATCAGGGAGTCGACGTGCTTGGTCAGCTCTTCGAGGCCGGTCTCGGCCACCTGCATGCACTTGTCGCCCTCGTACGAGAACGGCTTGGAGACCACGGCCACGGTCAGTGCACCCATGTTCTTGGCCACTTCGGCCACGATCGGGGCGGCGCCGGTACCGGTACCGCCGCCCATGCCGGCCGCGATGAAGACCATGTGCGCACCGCGCAGCGCATCTTCGATGCGCGCACGCGACTGCTCGGCCAGCTGGCGGCCGATTTCAGGACGCATGCCGGCACCCAGACCCGAATCGCCGATCTGGATGATGTTGTGGGCACCCGAGGCGTTGAGCGCCTGGGCGTCGGTGTTTGCGGCGATGAACTCGACACCGGAAACACCTTTATTGATCATGTGCTGCACCGCGTTGCCACCCGCACCGCCGACGCCGACCACCTTGATCACGGTGCCCAGTGCTGCGTTATCGACCATATCAAACTCCATGATGAACTCCTAATCTCAATGTGCCGTTTCCAAGCTGCAGACCTCATCGCCTTTCGATCAGGCCTGCAGGTTGGAAACGCGCCTATATTTTAAAAATATTTACGATCGTTACCAAGAAAAACCGTTACCAAGTGTTTCTGTTCACTAAAAAAATCGACTTTACGTTGCATTTTGGATGGGCCCGTCATCATGGTCCTTTCAAACTGTTGCCGCTGGTCAGTTTTTCCACGCTTCCGCCGCTTCAACGCCACTTCAACGCCACTTCACAATTCCGTTTAGAAGTTCCCGAGGAACCATTCTTTCATGCGCTGCCAGACCGCCTTCACCGACCCGTCCTGGCGCGTCACGATGTGTCCGCGCAGATACTGTTTCTTCGCTTCCAGCAGCAGGCCGAGTACGGTCGCGTAGCGCGGGCTGCGCACCACGTCCGCCAATTGGCCACGGTATTCCGGCGTGCCAAGGCGCGCCGGCTTCAGGAAAATGTCTTCGGCCATCTCGATCATGCCCGGCATGATCGACGAGCCGCCGGTGAGCACGATGCCCGAGGACAGTACGCCTTCGTAGCCCGATTCGCGCACCACCTGGTGCACCATCGCAAACAACTCTTCGACGCGCGGCTCGATCACGGCCGCCAGCGCCTGGCGCGACAGCGAACGCGGACCGCGGTCGCCCAGGCCGGGCACTTCGAGCGTCTCGCCCGGGTCGGCCAGCACCTGCTTGGCCACGCCGTAGCGGATCTTGATTTCTTCCGCCTCGCCGGTCGGGGTGCGCAGGGCCATCGCGATGTCGCTGGTGATCTGGTCGCCGGCAATCGGCAGGACCGCGGTGTGGCGGATCGCGCCATCGCTGAACACGGCGATGTCGGTGGTACCGCCGCCAATGTCGATCAAGACCACGCCCAGTTCTTTCTCGTCGCCGGTCAGCACCGAGTCGGCCGAGGCCATCGGCTGCAGGATCAGGTCGGAGACCTCGAGGCCGCAACGGCGCACGCACTTTACAATATTTTGCACTGCGGACACCGCACCGGTGACGATGTGCACCCGCACTTCCAGGCGGATGCCGCTCATGCCGATCGGCTCGCGCACGTCTTCCTGGTTGTCGACGATGAATTCCTGGGGCACCGTGTGCAGCAGCTGCTGGTCGGTCGGGATGTTGACCGCCTTGGCGGTCTCGATCACGCGCGCCACGTCGGTGGCGGTGACTTCCTTGTCCTTGATCGCCACCATGCCGCTCGAGTTGAACGAGCGGATATGGCTGCCCGCGATGCCGGCATACACATTGCGGATCTTGCAGTCGGCCATCAGCTCGGCTTCCTCGAGCGCGCGCTGGATCGATTCGACGGTCGCCTCGATGTTCACGACGACGCCCTTCTTCAAGCCTCGCGACTCGTGCTGCCCGAGGCCGATTACTTCGTGGCGCCCATCCGCCATCACCTCGGCCACCACCGCCACCACTTTCGAGGTGCCGATGTCGAGGCCGACGATCAGGTTTTTCGCGTCTTTAGTCATGTTAGCTGTGCCTGCTTAAATTAAATGTGCTTTGTTGTTTTGCTTGGTGCTTTTTTTTGCTTCGCCGCCTTGACCGGCTTGGTGGCGTCCGTCGGCACGCTCAGGGCCGCCGACGACAGCGCCAGCCCGTTCGGATAGCGCATGTCGATGGTGTCGATGCGCCCTTCCTGCAGCCGCGCCACCAGTTGCGGGTAGATGCTCACCAGCCGCTGCACCCGCGCCTTCATCGTGTTGCGGTCCTGCTCGCGCCCCAGTTCGACGCTCATGCCGTTGTCCAGCTTGACCGTCCAGGCGTAGCGGTTCGACAGGCTGAGCGAGGCCGGCACCAGCGCCACCTGCGCGAACCAGCCGCGCAGTTCGGCGAAGCGGGTCAGCACTTCCTTTTCGCTGCCGGCGGGACCGTCGAACGCAGGCAGTGCGTGGTCCTCGTCAGCCTCGGCCAGGTTGGCGGTGAAGGATTCGCCCTTCACCGACAGCAGGCGCCCATCCTCGCCCCAGGTGCCGAGCGCCTCGTGCTCTTCCACGGCGACGATCAGCTGGTTCGGCCATTCGCGGCGCACGCTGGCCTTGCGCACCCAGGGCACGGTCTCGAAGGTCGCGCGCACCTGCTCCAGGTCGGAGGTGAAGAAATTCCCCTTGATCTTCCCCAGCACCCCGTTGCGCACCGTCAGTTCGTTCACGTGCTGCAGGTCGAGGCCATACATGCTCTCGACGCGCACCGCGCGCAGCGTGAACATCGGGCGCTGCGACAGCCACCACACGCCCGACGAAATACAGGCGAGCACCGCCAGCGCGGTGATCGCGCTGGCGGTTGCATTCAGGGCTCGCACGTCATGCCACATCGTCGTTCCTTATTCCTTGCCGTTGGCCGCAGTGCCGATTTTCAGGCTGGCCGAGCGCAGGATTTCCACGCACAGGTCTTCGTAGCTGGTGCCCTCGGCCCGCGCCGCCATCGGCACCAGCGAGTGGGTGGTCATGCCGGGAGAGGTATTTACTTCCAACAGGAACGGCCGGTTGTCGGTCTCGCGCAGCAGCACGTCGATGCGGCTCCAGCCTTCGCAGCCGAGGGCGCGGTAGGCCTTTTCCACATGGCGCTGGATGGCCTCGGTGGTGGCGGCATCCAGCGGCGCCGGGCAGTGGTATTTGGTGTCGTCGGTGAAGTACTTGTTCTGGTAGTCGTAGTTGCCCTCGGGCGCCACGATCTCGATGATCGGCAGCGCGCGCGCGCTCGGGCCCGTGCCCAGCAGCGGCACCGAGAATTCGCGCCCGCTGATGAATTGCTCGGCCAGCACCAGCTTGTCGTACCGGTGGGCCAGGTCGACCGCCGCCTTGAAGTCCTCGGCACGGGTCACCTTGGTGATGCCGATGGTCGAGCCTTCCAGCGGCGGCTTGACGATCAGCGGCAGGCCCAGGTCGGCCACCACCGCATCGAGGTCGGTGTCGGTATCGATGACGGCATATTTCGGGGTCGGCACGCCGTGCGCCAGCCAGACGATCTTGGTGGTGATCTTGTCCATGCCGACGCTGGACGCCATCACGCCGCTGCCGGTGTAGGGAATGCCGAGCTGCTCGAGCGCGCCCTGCAGGCTGCCATCTTCGCCGTAGCGGCCGTGCAGCGCGATGAACACGCGGTCGAATTTTTCCGCGGCCAGCTCGGCCAGCGAACGCTCGGCCGGATCGAAGCCATGGGCGTCGATGCCCTTCGAACGGAGTGCCTGCAGCACGCCGCTGCCGGACATGATCGACACTTCGCGCTCGGCGGAACGGCCGCCGAACAGGACGCCGACCTTGCCCAGCTGGGCGATGTCGGTGGGGGTCAGGGTAGTCATGATGCGGCCTTTTGATGCGGATTCAGTTGTGTGACAGAGGACGTGGAGGACGCCGTCAGCTGGCCGGGCACGCCGCCGATCGAGCCGGCGCCCATGGTCAGCACGACGTCGCCGTCGCGCGCCACGTTCAGGATGGTGGCCGGCATGTCGGCGATGGCTTCCACGAACACCAGTTCCAGCTGGCTGCTGGTGCGCAGCGCGCGCGACAGCGCGCGGCCGTCGGCCGCCACGATCGGCGCCTCGCCGGCCGCGTACACCTCGGCCAGCAGCAGCACGTCGGGCGCACCCAGCACCTTGACGAAGTCCTCGAACAAATCGCGCGTGCGGGTATAGCGGTGCGGCTGGAAGGCCAGCACCAGGCGCCGGCCCGGATAGGCGGCGCGCGCAGCGGCGATCGTCACCTGGGCTTCCACCGGATGGTGGCCGTAATCGTCCACCAGCGTGAAGCTGCCGCCATCCGCCAGGGCGATCTCGCCGTAGCGGGTGAAGCGGCGGCCGACGCCGCGGAAACCGGCCAGGCCGCGCGCGGTGGCTTCATCGGGCACGCCGATCTCGCGCGCGATTGCGATCGCCGAGCAGGCGTTCAGCACATTGTGCATGCCGGGCTGGTTGAGCACGAAGGGCGTGTCCGGATAACCTTCCTGACGCACCGTGAAGTGCATCTGCACGCCTTCGGCGTGGGCATCCAGCGCGCGCACTTCGGCGTCTTCCGAGAAACCATAGGTGGTCACCGGCTTGGTCACTTGCGGCAGGATGGCGCGCACGTTGACATCGTCGATGCACATCATTGCGCGGCCATAGAACGGCAGGCGGTGGGTGAAATTCACGAACGCGCCCTTCAGCTTCTCGAAGTCGTGCTCGTAGGTGTCCATGTGGTCGGCGTCGATGTTGGTGATCACCTCGATCATCGGCGTCAGGTTGAGGAAGGACGCATCCGATTCGTCGGCCTCGGCCACGATGTATTCGCCGGTACCCAGCTTGGCGTTGGCACCGGCGCTGGTGAGCCGCCCGCCGATCACGAAGGTCGGGTCCAGCCCGCCCTCGTACAGCACCGAGGCCACCAGGCTGGTGGTGGTGGTCTTGCCGTGGGTGCCGGCGATGGCGATGCCGCGCTTCAGGCGCATCAATTCGCCCAGCATGATGGCGCGTGGCACCACCGGGATCTTGGCAGCGCGCGCGGCCACCACTTCCGGATTCGCTTCGTTGACGGCGGTCGAGGTCACCACCGCGTCGGCGCCGCGGATGTTGTCGGCGGCGTGGCCGATGGCGACGCTGGCGCCGGCATCCTTGAGGCGCTGGCTGGCGACGTTGGCGGCCAGGTCCGAGCCCGACACCTTGTAGCCGAGATTGAGCAGCACCTCGGCGATGCCGCTCATGCCGCTGCCGCCGATGCCGACGAAGTGTATGTGTTTGATCTTGTGTTTCATCGTGCGCTTTGTCCTTGTCCTGCGAGTTCTTCGAGTACCGCCGCGATGGCCTTGTTGGCATCGCGCTTGCCGACCGCCTGCGCCGCCTCGGCCATCGCCAGGCAGTCGTCGCGGGAAGTCGTTTGCAGCAGCTGCGCCAGGCGCTGCGGATTCAGTTCGCCCTGCGGCAGGTGCACGGCGGCCTTCTGCTTGTCCATCCAGATGGCGTTGTCGCGCTGGTGGCTGGTGGTGCTGGCAACAAACGGCACCAGCACGCTGGCGACGCCGGCGGCGGTCAGTTCCGACACCGTGATCGCACCGGCGCGGCAGAGCACCAGGTCGGCATTGGCGTATTCGGCCGCCATGTCGTCGATGAAGTCGACCACATTGGCCTGCACGCCGGCCTGGGCATAGGCCGCGCGCAGGGCATCGATGTTCTTCTTGCCCGACTGGTGGGTGACGACCGGGCGCAGTCCTTCCGGAATCAGCGCCAGCGCGGCCGGCACGGCATCGTTCAGCACTTTCGCGCCCAGGCTGCCGCCCACCACCAGTAGCTGGAGTGGACCGGAGCGGCCGGCGAAGCGATGGCCGGGCGATGGCATTGCCAGGATTTCCTTGCGCACCGGGTTGCCGGTGACGACCGCCTTGCCGGCGGCCTTACCGAAATCCGCCGGGAAGCCGAACAGCACGCGCTGGGCCATCGGCGTCAGGGTCTTGTTCGACAGCAGCAGCGCGGCATCGGCATTCACCAGCGCCAGCGGAATCCCGCGTGCACGCGCCATCATCCCGCCCGGCACCGTGACGTAGCCGCCCATGCCCAGCACCACGTCCGGCTGGCGCAAGGCCAGATACTTGCGGCAGGACGCGAAGCTGGCGGCCAGCTTGAAGGCGCCGCTGATGGTGTGGCCGATGCCCTTGCCGCGCATGCCGGCGAAGTCGATGGTGTCCATCGCGATGCCGTGCTTCGGCACGATCTCGCCTTCCATGCCGTGGGCGGTGCCGAGCCAGCTGACTTCCCAGCCACGCTCGCGCATCGACTGGGCGATGGCGATGCCGGGGAAGATGTGGCCGCCGGTGCCGGCTGCCATGATCATCAATCGCTTGGTCATTATTGGCGTCCTCCGCGCATGCGCACCCGGTTTTCGTAATCGATGCGCAGCAGGATCGCCAGGCCGACACAGTTGAACAGCACGCCGGAGCCGCCATAGCTCATCAGCGGCAGGGTCAGGCCCTTGGTCGGCAGCAGACCCAGGTTCACGCCCATGTTGATGAAGACCTGCACGCCGAGCCAGATGCCGATGCCCTTGGCGGTGAGGCCGGCAAAGTGCTGCTCGAGCGCGATGGCCTGGCGCCCGATGTCGAAGGCGCGCTTGACCAGCCAGTAGAACAGGCCGACCACCACCAGCACGCCGGCCAGGCCGAGCTCTTCGCCGATCACGGCCATGATGAAGTCGGTGTGGGCTTCCGGCAGGTAGTGCAGCTTTTCCACGCTGCCGCCGAGGCCGACGCCGAAGAACTCGCCGCGGCCGAAGGCGATGAGCGAGTGCGTCAACTGGTAGGCCTTGTCCAGCGCATTGCCCTCTTCCCACGGGTTCATGTAGGCGAACATGCGCGCGCGGCGGAAGGGCGACAGCGCGATGATGCTCGAAAAGACCAGCACCAGCACGGCGCCGATGCCGCCGAACCAGATCATGTTGAAGCCGCCCAGGAACAGGATACCCATCGAGATGCAGACCACCACGCCGAAGGCGCCCAGGTCGGGCTCCAGCATGAGGAGGCCGCCCACCAGCGCCATCGCGGCGGCCATCGGCATGAAGCCCTTGGTCAGCTTGTGCATGTACTGCTGCTTGCGCACCGTGAAGTCGGCGGCGTACAGCACGGCCACCACCTTCATGATCTCGGACGGCTGCATCTGCATGATCTTGAGCGGCAGCCAGCGCCGCGCGCCATTCACCGACACGCCCACACCCGGCACCAGCACCAGGGCCAGCAGGATCAGGGTGCCGACGAACATCAGCGGCGCGAAGCGCTGCCAGGTCGCCACCGGAATACGGAAAACGAACAGCCCGACCACCAGCGAGAAAGCGATCGAGGCGGCCTGGCGCAGCAGGAAATAATTGTTCTTGCCACCCAGGTAGGCGAACTTGGGCGAATCCGGCAGCGCGATCGAGGCCGAGTACACCATCACCATCCCGAACAGCATCAGCAAGACCACGACCCAGACCAGCGGCTGGTCGTATTCCATCATGCGCGACGGGCGCGCACGCGTGGCGATGGTGGCTTCGCTGGCCGTACCGCCGAATTTAAAAGGGAGCTGGAAGGCCATCAGAGCTCCTGTCCGTTCTCGAGCGCGAGCTCGCGCACGGCATCGACGAACACCTGGGCGCGGTGGGCGTAATTGGTGAACATGTCCAGGCTAGCGCAGGCCGGCGACAGCAGCACCACGTCGCTGCTCCGCGCCAGCCCGGCGGCGCGGCGGGTTGCTTCCGGCAGGCCGTCGAGGTCGAAGCACGGCACCCCGGTCGGCTCGACCGCGGCGCGGATCGCCGCCGCGTCGCGGCCGATCAGCAGGATCGCGCGCACATAGCGCGAACATGGCCCGGCCAGCGGTGCGAAGTCCTGGCCCTTGCCGTCGCCGCCGGCGATCAGCAGGATCTGGCGGTCGGCGTCGCCGAAGGACTTGCCCAGGCCTTCCAGCGCGGCGACAGTCGCGCCGACGTTGGTGCCCTTGCTGTCGTCGTAGTAGTCGACGTTGGCTATGCTGGCGACCAGCTCCACCCGATGCGGCTCGCCGCCATACTCGCGCAGGCCGTGCAGCAAGGGCGCCAGCGGCAGGCCGGCGGCGCGGCACAGGGCCAGCGCGGCCAGTGCGTTGGAGGCATTGTGCAGGCCGCGGATGCGCAGCGCGTCGGCCGGCATCATGCGGTTGATGAAGAGCTCGAGCGGCTCCGCGACTTCATTTTTCTTGCGTTTCTTTTCCGGCTCTTCCGCCGCATTGGCATTCGCCAGCCACAG
>Ga0308168_1004266_pt1 | contig 10436 bp, 9 predicted proteins | sample PhyCR2_FD_202133 | JGI IMG/M metagenome (GOLD analysis project Ga0308168, IMG submission 202133) | Phyllosphere microbial communities from UC Gill Tract Community Farm, Albany, California, United States - DLSLRC.R2 | ecosystem: Host-associated > Plants > Phyllosphere > Unclassified | place: USA... | reverse complement strand
AACTGCTGAACGGCATCAACGACTTCGTCACCGACGAAGGCCACGGCATGTTGAAGGTCTGGATGAGCCACGGCGACAAGGTCCTGGACATGCCGGCCGGCTTCAAGCTGATGGGCTCGACGCCGTCGTGCCCAATCGCCGCGATGGCGGATGAAGAGCGCGGCTTCTACGCGCTGCAGTTCCACCCGGAAGTGACGCACACGACGCAGGGCGAAGCCATCATCGGCCGCTTCGTGCACGAGATCTGCGGCTGCAAGAGCGACTGGAACATGCCGGACTACATCGGCGAAGCCGTCGAGAAGATCCGCGCTCAGGTCGGCACCGACGAAGTCATCCTCGGCCTGTCCGGCGGCGTCGACTCGAGCGTGGCCGCCGCGCTGATCCACCGCGCCATCGGCGACCAGCTGACCTGCGTGTTCGTCGACCACGGCCTCCTGCGCAAGGACGAGGGCAAGATGGTCATGGACATGTTCAGCAAGAACCTCGGCGTGAAGGTGCTGCGCATCGACGCGTCCGACCAGTTCATGGGCCACCTGGCCGGCGTGAACGACCCGGAGCAGAAGCGCAAGATCATCGGCCGCGAATTCGTCGAAGTGTTCCAGGAACAGGCGAAGCTGCTGACCAGCGCCCGCTGGCTGGCGCAGGGCACGATCTACCCGGACGTGATCGAATCGGCCGGCAAGGGCAAGAAGGGCCAGACGATCAAGAGCCACCACAACGTGGGCGGCCTGCCGGAAACGCTGAACCTGAAGCTGCTGGAACCGCTGCGCGAACTGTTCAAGGACGAAGTGCGCAAGCTGGGCGTCGCCCTGGGCCTGCCGCACGACATGGTCTACCGCCACCCGTTCCCGGGCCCGGGCCTGGGCGTGCGCATCCTCGGCGAAGTGAAGCGCGAATTCGCCGACCTGCTGCGCGAAGCGGACGCGATCTTCATCGAGGAACTGCGCAACACGCCGTTCGAAGCGCCGCGCGTGCCGGGCATCGACGCCGGCAAGGCGCCCGTGAACTGGTACGAAGCGACCTCGCAGGCGTTCGCCGTCTTCCTTCCGGTGAAATCGGTCGGCGTGATGGGCGACGGCCGCACCTACGAATACGTCGTGGCGCTGCGCGCCGTGCAGACCTTGGACTTCATGACGGCCCAGTGGGCGCACCTGCCGCACGAGCTGCTGGGCAAGGTATCGAACCGGATCATCAACGAAGTGCGGGGCATCAACCGCGTCGTGTATGACATCTCGGGCAAGCCGCCGGCGACGATCGAGTGGGAGTGATTTCCGACTCGGCAGTAGCCGGCAAACTCGAGCGTTCGAGATGAGCCAAGCCCCTGATTTCAGGGGCTTTTTTCTTTTCTGCATTGGCAGAGGCTGGCAGACTCTGGCAGCGTCAAGCGCCATCTTTTGATGGCATCGACAATGGTGTCGTGACAGCCGGGTACTATTTCTACCTGTCGGTACCATCTTTCCCTACTGCAGCCGATCATGGTGCTGGATTCGTATAACTGATTGAATCTTTAGGAAAAAGTGACGTCAAAGTTGGCGTCTCCAACCATGGTATCGAGGTTCCTATGCTCACCGATGTGACGCTGCGAAACCTGAAGCCCAGAGACAAGGGTTATAAGGTTTCAGACCGGGACGGACTATACGTGTACGTGCTAGCCTCCGGGACAATTTCATTCCGCTACAACTACGCTATCAATGGAAGGCAGGAGACCCTGGTACTCGGACGGTATGGGCCGGGTGGTCTGAAGCTAGGGGAGGCGAGGGAACTGCTCACAGAGGCGAAGAAGGCCCTGGCAGTCGGACGTTCTCCGGCAGGGCAAAAGGCTAATATCCGCGAGCGCCGCAAGGACCAGAACACCTTTGGGCAATGGGCCGAGGAATGGCTGGAGCGCTACATGATGGCCGAGTCGACCAGGGACATGCGCCGCTCAGTGTACGAGCGAGATCTCAAGAAACCGTATGAGAAGCTCAAGCTGGACGAGATCACGGAGGAAGAACTGCGCCGGCTTTGCGACCGCATCGTTGCGCGCGGTGCGCCGGCAACTGCAGTGCAGGTGCGTGAAGTCGTCATGCTCGTGTTTCGGTATGCCCGCGAGCGAGGCCAGAAAGTGGCGAATCCTGCCGACGAAATCCGCCCAAGTTCGATCGCACGGTTCCAACCGAGGGAACGCTCGCTGACTTCGGAGGAAGTGCGTCTCCTGTACCATTACCTGGAAAAAGTGGCCACGAGTGCGACCCTGCGCCTTGGGGTAAAGCTCCTGCTCCTGACGATGCTCCGAAAATCGGAAATGGCAGAAGGTATGTGGACTGAAATTAACTTTACTGATCGGGTCTGGACGATCCCAGCCTCGCGAATGAAGCGTCGCAATCCTCACAATGTCTATCTGGCCGAGCAAGCCCTCGATATTCTAGTCGCGTTACGAACCTGCGCAGGTGCTTCTCCCTATGTTTTTCCGGCCAGGTACGATGGAGAGCACCCGATCAGCAACGCGACGCTAAACAGGGTGACCACGGCCGTCCTGGAAGAGGCATGGAAGGATGGCGTACCCCTTGCGCATTTCACGCCACACGACTTTCGTCGCACCGCGTCGACGACGCTGCACGAAGCTGGATTTCAATCCGACTGGATCGAAAAGTGCCTGGCGCACGAGCAGCGGGGCGTTCGTGCCGTCTACAACAAGGCCGAGTATGCGGACCAGCGTCGTCACATGATGCAGGCATGGGCTAATTTGGTCGATAACTGGACAAGTCGTTCGCTTTAGAACGACCAGCAAAACCGTCTAGTTGCTCTTCACGCAACAGCCGAGTACACTGGGCTCTACCACCATCCGCTTTTGGCCCGGCTGGTGTAAAACGTGAGGGCATGTAAGCGACCGTTTCGGTAAACATTGAGAGGTAATCCCTCTGCAAAAATACCTCAGTTTTCGACATGGAAGACGGTGGCAGTTGATGACAAGGCAAATCTAGAAATTTCGCTTATGGCTAAAGTAACATTCGCTCCCCGATTGCAGGACAAGGCCGATCTTATGGAAGGGCGGCTTTTGAAGAGCCTGAATCAAAGGCTCAAAATTATTGCAGGGATGACGGTTGAGTCGCTCCTACGCGACTCGCACATCATCCGAGGCACATCTCAGCCCGACACGCTCTGGGTAACGCGCGTTTCTTACGACCATCGACTTATTTTTCGTCGAACTGGGACAGATTCAATTGAGGCCGTCGATGTTGTGTCGCACGAGGATCTTAACAAGTTTGTCGGATTGCGACCATGAAGGGATTTCACAGTTTTACGTTCAGCGCATCATCGCTTCGTAGCGAGGCTAGTAACCTCAGAAGGCTGCTCAAGCCAGGCTCTGCAGTAGAACTCGAGGAAGAACTGCACCTCTCTCCGGCTTTCAAGGCATCTCCAAATTTGGTTTCGATAATCGGCGCTGCCTTTGGAGGGGTCGCTAACCCCGATTTGATTGCACAAGAGTTTTGGATTCTCGACAAGCTCCGATGTGACTTCGCGGTTGGTAACTCGCGGCACCAAACCTACTGCTTTATTGAGCTCGAGGATGCCGTAAAGAAAAGTGTCTTTGTCGAGCGCAAGCCAACCCTTTTCAATGGCCTGTTGGGCCGTGCGCCCTACTACGATTGGGCTCCCCGTTTCGAGCACGGTACCAGCCAGATGCTCGACTGGATCCGTATCCTAGAAGACTCCAAGCAGACTGGTGACTACCGTGCCCATTTTGGTTCACCAAACGAGTTCGAAGCTCAATTCGTTCTGGTAATTGGACGTGAAGAATTCTTGTCCGCAGATCAAAAAGAACGCTTAGCTTGGCGATGCAAGAGTGTTCAGGCGGCCGGGCATAAGGTTAAGTGCATTACTTACGACCGCCTGCTCGATGAGGCCGAATATCAGCTCGCGAATTATCCGGCTGTTGCAGCAGCTTCTAGCTCCCTTCTTAGTGGTACGGGGCCGACCGCCCCGTCCAGTAGTGCCAAACCCTGAACGGATGATACCTTTTCTCATTCCTTTGCTCTCAAGTTCATGCGCAAGGCTGCGTTTAGTCCTTTATACGGGGGCGTACTATGCACTTCACCGGATATCCGCCTTCGCCTATTGTGTTGAAAAATTCGAGTTGCAAAGATTTCAGTCAGGGTAAACGGTGTGGAAACTCAACAAGCCTTGCATAATAGTTTTTTAATGACAGGAGTATAATATGAGATCGAAACTGCTGAGTAATGAAGACTTGAGAGGACTGCGTTATCTGAATGATGAAGCTGACAACTTAAGGAGGAAGGCGGTTTACCTAATCAGCAGCTTGGTAAACGAATTTGGCGCTGGCTATTCGATTGGCGGCTTGCCCCGAATGACGATTACGAAAGCAGACGAGCCGAGCATTTTGGGGGAGGTAACTAGCGATTTCGGGAAGGGTCGATTCGTCACCAAGTTTGGGACTGAGGGGGCAACAATTAAGGCGCAACTCGTGGTTGAGCGTGCGATCGTTAATCAAAATGGCCAAGAGACGTGGGAACAGGTCCTAGCTATTCCATTACCTAAACTAGTATGGGAGGTGGACGGCGAGCCCATCAGTGATAGCGATAGGACTTTCGTGCTCGGGGCCTCGGTTCTGCATGCGATCATCAACGGCGCAGCCGATGAGTAAAACCAGGTGCGATCGCGCGATATACCGTTATGCAGCAACCATCTCAGATGGCTTAACAATGTTCAGGATGTTGGCGCTCGAGACCTGATATCGGCGAACCAGTTCGCTCATCGAGACGCCGCCTGCGTAGCCGTCCGCGATCTAGCGGCGCTTTGCCTCGGTGGTCTTCGATGGCCGCCCCAGCGTTTGCCTACTGCCTTCGCATGAAATAGGCCCGACTGTGTCCGCTCTGATGGTAGATCACGCTCCATGGGGCTATCTTTCCGACATATCAAAATGCTCGTCAACACTGATGTGAGAAATAGTTCTTGTTCAACACACCTCATGCATATCAAGCTCTGTGCCAAGTTGGATGATGACGTGCTATAAGTGACATAGGCACCTAAGACTGCTAAACTCTCATGTTGCTTGCTCAAGTTTGGTCTCACGATGCTTGACGAGTAGACACTTAGAACCAACTCCTAGGACACGACATGGCTGATATGCTTTCCGTTGCAAAATACATCACAGAGCGTCATGGTGATATGACTGCGATGAAGTTGCAGAAGCTCATGTACTACGCTCAAGCGTGGCATATGGTTTGGGCTGAGCGTCCGTTGTTCGATGATGATTTCGAGGCATGGGCAAATGGCCCTGTGCTACCGTCCCTCTACGACCGTCATCGCGGGATGTTTTACGTTTCGCCGGCTTTGTTCCCCTACGCTGATTCTGCCACTCTTCATCCACAAGAGCGAACTAACATTGACAAGGTCCTTGGCTTCTACGGACAGCAGACAGCCCAATGGCTGAGCAACTTAACCCATCAGGAAGCGCCTTGGTTGCAGGCGCGTGGTGCTCTTGCCCCTGGCGCTGCTTCGAGCGAAATCGTCCCCAAATTCGCGATGCATGAATATTATTCCGGCTTGTAAGCTAAATGGCATCAAAGAGCGAGAAACGAGCGCAACGCGAAGCGAACAAACTTGAGCGATTTGAGGCTAGTAAGGCAGCGACCCTTGCAAAGGTCAAAAACCTAGATCAGCCTAAAATTGTCGTTGATGTTCCGGATATCGCTGCACCTCGTGTCGCGCCACATTTGGCTCGTGCCGCAGCTCAAGCGCAACAGATTCCTAAGACGATCGTTGAGGGAAGCCGCTTTTCGTCTCGCATGACTTACTGTGTCACTAAAAAAGATCATCAAGGGATGTGGAGTTGGCAGGAGCTGCGTGCATGGACTAATGAGGAGTGGTCCAAGGATATTTTTCCCGCCCTCACAAACTTCTCTAAGTTGACTTGGGGTGAGATTGACCGCTTCTCGTCCGACAGCGGCCACAAGATGCATCACACTCACGATATCTCCCAACTCCATGAAGAAGCGCAGAAGCGTTGGATCGAGCTTGATCTAGAGCAATTCGATACAGTGTTCAGGTTTCGAATGGGGAACACAGAGCGTGCTTGGGGTTATGTCGTACAAGCTCACTTCTTCATGGTGTGGTGGGATAGGCATCATTCGATCTATCCGGTTTGAATTCACGATTAACCGAATTTCTACCGCAGTTAACCGCACCGCCCGATCTAAATTTTTTATACTGTATGGGTCGGTAGAGGACGAACGTAGGATTAGTCCAGGCACAAATATAGTACTGGTTACACCGCTATCACAAGTTGCGCATTTGAGATGAGCGGCGAGCAGACATTCATCAAGTGTTTCTTCCGCTTGCCCGCTCGCTCATTTGTTGGTGTCATGTTAAAGGCTTTGTTAGTCGCACTTATTGCCAGGCTGCGGTTGCTGAACTCCGGCAGTCTGTTGCCGCTCGATCCACTCATCGATTTCGGCCAAATCCCATCCCACCAGACGCCGTGTTACCGAAAAGCGCCTCGGGAATTCTCCGCGCTTTTCCATGTCAAGAATAGTGCGCTCGCACAGCGGTACTTTTTTTAGAAGCTGCTTCCGATTGATTACAACCCTGCCCAATGGCATTAGATCCTTGTTGGAAGGTATAGCATTCATTTCTATATCCTTATCGGGGTAGGTATTGGGATTACTTTGCACCCGGACGAAGATAAAGACAATATGAAGTCGACTGCCTTTCATTCATGATCAATAAATTCGCTGGAACCTATTACTTTGGTGGCTCGATTGCTATTGAGTAAATAGATGGGCAGTCACGCATAACCATGGCTATCCAGAACCTGCTGCATGTTCGCACCTTCCCATGAACCCGGCCGTGTATTTGTCATCGCTGCGTCCTCAGCCAGCATAGCGAGCAACCGAGAAACATCTAGTTTCCCATGCGTAGTCGCCCCTTCCAGACTGGCTTCGGCCAAGTTGCAGTTGGCGACAACCGCTTGCAAATTGACATAGGTGTCCTGATCAAAGGCGAGCGCAATTGCGACCGGGGCATTCGTGACGATGGCCGGGCTTTTAGAAAGTGAACTTCCTCCAGGTCAGTGTCGCGTTGATTTCGTCGGTCACAGACAATGCGTTCAGTATCCTTTTTCGAAAGACCAACGTAGACGCGATCGCTCTGTCTGGCGTCCGGTTTTGAAAACAGGAAATCAACGACGGGATCGAAACTGTATTCGACTTCGCCACGAATTTCGTCATCGAATACATGAGCGCCGTCTAGCGTGATTGCTATTGTTCCGTTAGGGTCGCATTCCTGGAGTGTCCTCGACGAAGAGTCAATACACTGATGCGCTAACCTACAACGTCGCGCGGCGTCTAACGTTAGCCAACAATTTTAGGACCGACGTGGGGCATGACGAGCGTGCTGCTCTGGCAAAACCCAGGCAGATTGCGGGTTTGCGACCACATTGCAACTCCCACCCCCGGATTCGAAAAGGTAGTCATCCCAAGCCCTCGTGCGAAAGCCAGCGCGCCAGCCACTTGTTCTACGTGCCTGGGGTACAAGAATCCTATGCAAGCTAGAGGAAACTCAGTAGTTCAAAAGTCATGGTCTCGTCAATGGTACGCTCAGTTTTCGGGGCAGAACTTCTTTTTGTATTGATAGATTAGCTACTTTATTGATAATCGAGTGGGAGTGATGTTTTCTATTGGAAATATTTTCTTGTAGTGTAAAAAGGCTCGCTTCCGCGAGCCTTTTTTATGCGACATGAATCCGCGGCTCAGCACTGTATTCAGCGTGCTCAAAGCCCGTACTCTGTAGTTGTGTTGAGGTCAGGCGGCGCCCTGAAAAGCCGTCTGGACAAATTCGACTCCCTTGGATCCACCCCATCACTCGTTCCAAGCTTCGCTGGCCAGCACAAGCCAGTAACAATGTCGTCCGATGCGTGCGGGCGCGGCACACGTGGATTTCCACGTAGACGCGCCGGAACGGACCGACCGCACGCCGTCGCGCATGCGTACGGCGCTTACTGGCGATTCGCACTACTATTCTCATGCAATCATGGCAACAACATTTGTATGATTCTATTGGGGAGAGTTACATGGCTACCTATGTGCGCTTTGGCTGGATGATCGCCTGTTCCACGCTCGTCATGTTCGGCCTGATGTATTTGAACACCTACGAACTCGCGCATGTCCATTTCAGCCAGACCCGGGCGTGGATGGCGCTGGTCATGGGCGCGGCGATGGCCGTCGTCATGCTGGCCTTCATGCTCGGCATGTACAAGGACAAGCGGCGCAATGCGGCGATTTTCATCGGCGCCGCCGTGGTCTTCGCGGTATCGCTGTGGTTCGTGCGCAGCCAGTCGACGGTCGACGACGTTTCCTACATGCGCGCAATGATTCCTCACCATTCGATCGCGATCATGACGAGCGAACGCGCGCGGATCCAGGATGCCCGCGTACGCAAGCTGGCCGACGGCATCGCCGCGACCCAGCGCAAGGAAATCGCGGAGATGGAGGCGCTGATCGCCGACATCGAACGCAACGGCCCACGGCACTGAGCGCGCATGGACGGGTTTCCATTGTGGGCCCAGGCCGGTTTCTGGGGATTCGTTGCCGGTGCCGCGCTGCTGGTCGGTGCAGGGGTCGCGTATTTCGTGCACGTTCCCCAGCGGCTCATTGCGGGTGTCATGGCATTCGGCAGCGGCGTCCTGATTTCGGCACTGTCGTTCGAACTGATGGATGAGGCCTACCGAAAAGGAGGCTTCGATTCGACCGCCATCGGCTTTCTCGGCGGGGCGCTCGTCTACACCCTGGCGAACTGGGTGCTGGCCCGCCACGGCGCCAAACACCGCAAGCGTTCGGGCGGCAGGCAGCCTTCCGAACAGGACGACAGCGGCAGCGGCGCCGCCATCGCCGTCGGCGCGCTGCTGGACGGGATTCCCTAGTCGATCGTCATCGGCCTGTCCATGCTCAAGGGCGGTACGGTCAGCACCGTGGCGGTGATTGCGATCTTCCTGTCGAATATTCCGGAAGGCTTGTCCAGTGCAGCCGGGATGAAGAAAGCAGGGCGCTCGGCGACCTATATCTTCGGTGTCTGGGGCGCGATCGCGCTCGCTTCCGGGATCGCTTCCGTGGTCGGCTACACGGTATTCCAGGGCTTTTCCGCCGACGTCGTCGCGGCGACGACGGCGATCGCCGCCGGCGCCATCCTGTCGATGCTGGTGGACACGATGATTCCGGAAGCGTTCGAGGAGGCGCACGATTTTGCCGGGTTGATCACCGTCGCCGGGTTCCTGGCTGCGTTCGTGCTCAGCAAGATGGGCGGCTGAACCGCCGCCTGGCACCGAGTACCGCCTGCCGTCATTGCGGCGGTGCGCCGACCGGAAACACGACGCGGGCACGCAGTCCCCGTTCGCCGTCGGGCCTGTCGAGCAGCGCGATGGTCGCGCCGATCCGCTCGACGATCGAGGCCGTGATCGCGAGCCCCAGGCCCTCTCTTGTCGTCTCCGGCCCGGATCCATTACCGTGGCCGCGCATGAGGACTGCCATGACAGGAGACCTCACTTAGCGAATACTTAGCGCTCATCCGGATTGCGCACCCTGCGGCGGCGGTATGGGGGCATACTGATGGCGAAGCGTCGGCGGCAGCGGCCATGCCGGCGCCGCCCGCAACAGTGACCCGGCATAAACATGAACCAACGCACCCGCTCCGATCCCCGCCGATTCGCCATGTGGCTGCTGGTGTTGCTGCTGTCGATATGGCCGGACGGGGTGCGCGCGGACGGTGGCGGCTTCGGCTATTTTGCGATCGGCGAACCGGAGGCCAAAATCGCGTTACCGGTGCGGCATCCCCGGACGAGTCTCGTCCTGATGGGGGGAGGCCAGGACGTGGACCAGGCCTTTCGCTGGATGATACGCAGGGCCGGCATCGGGCCGGACACGGGCGGGCGCTTCGTCGTGCTGCGGGCCAGCGGTGCAGACGGCTACAATCCCTACATCTACTACAGCGGTGCTGGTGGAAAGACGGGCGAACCTCCGGACCCTGACTGGGTGGGCGGGGCGGCCATGGGCGTGAGTTCGGTGGAAACGCTCGTGATTCCCAGTCGGGCTGCCGCCGAGGATCCGTTCGTCAACGCCGTCGTGCGCCGCGCCGACGCCGTCTTTATCGCGGGAGGCGACCAGAGCCGGTACATCCGCTTCTGGAAAGGGACCGCGCTGGATCGCAGCCTGACTGCCTTGCTGAGCCGGAACATACCGATTGGAGGCACGAGTGCGGGCCTTGCCATTCTCGGAGAATATGCGTTCGCCGCGTTGCGGGGCTCGATCGATTCCACGGCGGCCCTGTCCAACCCGTTCGATCCGCGCATTACGCTCGACCCCGATCCGGCCGATCCCGGCCAGGGCTTCCTCGTGCCCAAGCCGCTGGCGGGCGTGCTGACGGACTCCCATTTCGATCGTCGC
>Ga0308168_1004265_pt1 | contig 10438 bp, 24 predicted proteins | sample PhyCR2_FD_202133 | JGI IMG/M metagenome (GOLD analysis project Ga0308168, IMG submission 202133) | Phyllosphere microbial communities from UC Gill Tract Community Farm, Albany, California, United States - DLSLRC.R2 | ecosystem: Host-associated > Plants > Phyllosphere > Unclassified | place: USA... | reverse complement strand
TGCTGCCGAGTGGCAACATTACGTTTATGGTTCATTTGCAATTAAAAGATGACTTGGATGAACTCGAAACTTTAAAAAAAATAAATGATATCAACTATAAAATAATTTCGGGTAACCTATCCATTCAATATGAATCTGTAACTTTCTGTTACACGCTGATACGCCCTTACGGTATGGGTGCTAAAAGCTTTGGTAATTTTGTAGATTACCACACGTTTGCCATGTCTTATATGGTTGAAGAACTTGGACTTTCAGAAATCACAAAATGATCAATGAAGACATTTTCAATACTTACCTAAGCAGCTTAGATGCTATCCTTTCGGAAGAATCTGAGCTTAAAAGAAGAACTGTCAGGTCAGTTTTAGATCAAAATGATGCTGACAGTTGGGATGATGCCGTCAAGCATTATGATGCTATTAGACAAGATATTACTGATATAGAAAGAATTTGCGTTAACATCTCTGAAGCCAGAAGGGTTGTCAATCGAGTTAAAGATCATGTTTTCTTTAGAGAACATACATTCATTGTGGACGATATTGCTGTAAAGCGACGCTTTGATGCAGATCCAGAAATTGTGAATGCTTGGAGTAGGCTTACTGAAGGTGACCATGTAAGTAGTGATTTGGAACTGTTCAAACATGAGCAAGTTGAGTCTATACTTGAAAGGAGAAAAGGTTTAGATTATGTCCAGGCTCATACGGAGACTGTTAAACTAGGCTTTAACTGGAACCCAGAGGAGGCATATGATGGCGATTCTGGTTAGAATAAAAAAAATCAAAACTACAAATGACTTAGTAACTTATTGTTTCGCAAATGAAAGCGGAAACACCGGAACATTTTCTGTTAATGCTAGCACTGGCTCTCTACAGCTTCTGTCATCAATGCCAGACGATAACAAGAAGTTTTATTTTGCCAGAGCCGCACGTAAAGTTATGACAGAATGGCAGGACAAAGGAAGTTTACCAGATATGACTTTTTGGGCTAGTTAACTGCACTTAACGTTTAACCTGCGCACCCAAAAATCATTAGCCCGCCCTTGAGCGGGCTTTTTTGTGCCTGCAGATCCCGCTTCTTAAAAATAAATTACTCATCATATCAATAGTATGGCTATTCAATAACCAAAATGAATACTTTGAGTATTTACTTAATTAAATACTGTGAGTATTCTTTATCCCATCAGCAGGACGCACTAACCAACAGGATGTTGGGTCGCTCTTTAACATTGATGGGGTTTGTCTCCGCCGAAATGCGGGGAACCAAAGTGAAGTTGGCTTTGGGATTGGATGAATACCTGCGCCAACAGGTTCACGTACGGGAAATAGCTACCTGGGCAACACAGGCGGCCGTATCGAAAGCGAATAGCCGTAAAGGCTAACGGCCAGACCCGCTTGATGCTGGTGAATTAACACCCTACCCCGATCATCGGGATGTCGTAAAACGTAGGCTGGTTTGAGTCCAGCTAAGCCGGAGAAGGCACCGGTCATCCAATCACCTAAGCCAATTACCGGAGGTACACATGACAATCGTAATGACCATTCTGGCCTCTGATAACGCCAGAAATCGCCGCAGGGCAAAACGTGCAGCTGAGCGTGAGCAGCTTGCTGGCCAACAGCACATCAGCCGCATCGAGAAGGCTTGCTCCTCCCCTTCTCTGCGTGACAGAAGGCAGCCAGGAATCAACCTGACTAACACGAAATATCAGAGAGTCGAGAACGAAACTGGGCGTCAGATTCATGCGGTTCAGAAAGTGCGTGGCAAATCGATTCCACTTATCTGACAGAAGCAAACTCACGACTGGAAAGTATTTTCACCTCTAAATGCGGTCCGCTCTCAGTGACCGTCTGGTAAATGTTGAGATGGTTTCCGGCCTTGCTAACATCAACCGCCTCTTCCGCAACTAAATCCTTTGAGCTTAACCACTCATGCTGGAGCCTTTTAGCAGCTATTTCACTGATTACATGATTGCCGCATCTGACACATGAAAATTTGAAGTAATTAGTGTGGTCGACAGATTTTGACGTGGATTTTCCATCACAAAGCGGGCAGCTGTTGTCCATTTAATCCTCCTTAGTTAAGTGAATTTTCAACTTAGCACCGAATCAATCATAGATGCCAGCCATCCCTATGCTAATTGGCGGAAGGGATGCGCTGGCTATCGCAACTCAAAAGACATCGTAACGGCGAGGTAAATATGAACGTGGAATGGAAGAACCCAAAGGAACCACCGGTAGTGAATCGTGGCGAAACAGTAAAGGTTTGGGCGCTGGTCGAATCGTGCATGTACGACACCAAATGGGGCGGACTTAGTGACGATGGAAAAGCAAAACGCACATCAACCCTTAAGTCTAAGACGGCGCGAGTGGTCGAATTTCACTATGGCAACGTAACCGCTACTGCAGAAGAAATAGCATACATGGAAGAGCAAGGTGAGTTTCCGGAATCAGCGCCCGGGCTACTTAATGACTGGATGAATGAAGATGGAGAGTTTCATGGCGTAGAAGGATTTTACCGTGAATACGCCGATGAGGGTGGGATGTGTATCGACTCTGTTACAGAAACTTCAAGCGGCCAGTTCTGGATTGAAAGTGGATGGTATGGGGAAGGAAATCCAGAAACTATCCTGCTGGCTTGGGCTATTTTCGAGAAGCCTGAAGTGCCAGATGAATTACCAGTTTTCACCACTGAGGCTGCCTAACCCGCAGCCTTTTTCTTATCTGGAGGCACCATGTTAAGCGCGTCTGATTATGCATTTGGCTGGCTTGTGTTTGGCGTGCTGATGGTGCTGGGGTTTATAGCAGGAGGGAATGTATGAGTGAGTTTAAGGGTACACCGGGACCTTGGGAGCGCGGTGGTGGCGAGAATGGTGGTGGCGAGCTGTTGGTGTATTGCAACAATTCTCTTGGTACGGCCATTTGCGACGCGACAAGCCATTACAGCGTATTCGACAAGACAACAAGAATCGCCAACCTTGATTTGATAGCTGCCGCACCTGAGCTTCTTGAGGCGCTTCAGAACCTGAAGCGAGAGCTAGTCCTGTCTGATGTCGACTTGGCTTATATCGAATCTCATTTCAGGCCACATATTGATAGAGCTCGCGCCGCCATCGCCAAGGCATTGGGCCAGTAACCACTACAGGAGAGGGATGTGACTAACGAGAACTTTGAGTTTGAAGAATGGATGGATTTTCTGCGTGACCATGCAGCAAAAAAAGGTGGCGCTGCAAACTTTCCTGAAGAATGGCAGGAGGATTTTGACGCAGGACTAACACCAGAAGAGGCATGGAGCAAAGCCTGGGATTGAGTAACACCGTAAAGCTGTCTGCTTAGACGGCTTTGAGGTGCTACGCACCAACGCTGAAGTTTCAGCAGGATAGATAACCAGAACGTTTCATCCTTATGGGAGCCGCAATGGCTCCCTTCTTTTTGCCCAAAATTCAGGAGAAGGAAATGACTGAGACTACCGATTTAGCAGTGCTGGAGATTAAACCTGAACAGGCTCCGGCACTGTATGTACCCAACGGACTCGAGGCTTACCTTGAGCAGATTCGCCAGCAGGTTAACGAAGTGCCTGACCTGAGCACCGCAAAAGGCCGGGCGCGTGTCGCATCACTGGCGGCGCAGGTATCGCGCAGCAAGGTAGCTATCGAAAAGCCTGGTCGCGACTACCTGAAGCGCCTGAAGGAGCTACCTAAAGATGTAGAGGCTGAGCTTCGCCGTTGGGTTACTGAGTGCGACACGTTGCGTGATGAAGTGCGCCGCCCCCTTACCGAGTGGGAAGCGGAGCAGGAGCGCATCGCAGCAGAAAAGGCTGCTGAAGATGAGCGCCTGCGTATTGAAGAAGAAGCTCGACTGCAGGCCATTAAGGATGCAGAGAAGCGAGAAGCCGATCACGAAATGGCGCTGCTGCTGAACGACAAGTTCGACCGCGAAGCAGCCGAGGCTAATGCCGAAGCAGAACGCCAGCGCGCCGCACATGAAGAAGAGATTCGTCGTCAGGCCGCTGAGCAGGCTCGCATCGAAGCAGAGCTGGCAGCACAGCGTGAGAGAGAAGCAGCAGCCAAGCGTGAAGCCGATCTGCAGGCTGCCAAGGAAAAGGCTGAAGCCGATGCTAAAGCTGCACAGGAGCGCGCAGAACGCGAAGCCAGAGAAGCGCAGGAGCGTGCTGAGAAGCAGGCGCAGGAAGCACGTGAGCGTGCTGAACGTGAAAAGCAGGCGGCTATCGAAGCTGAGCAGCGCAAAGCACGTGAAGCAGAGGCCGCCCGCCTGGCTGAAGAAAAACGCATTGCTGATGAAGCCGCCGCGCGTGCAGCTGATGTTGCTCACCGAAAAGCAGTGAACAACAAAGCGCTGGCAGACCTCGTCGCTGTCGGCCTGACCGAAGAAATGGCGCGCAGCGCAATCACAGCGATCGCCAAAGGCGAAGTGTCCGCCATCCGTATCACCTACTAAAAACCAACCTAACCCTTTTAACGGAGTATCCCCATGCAGGCTTTCGCTATCGCTGGGGCGGCATCGGGCTGCCCCAAAAACACCATTTTCGACTACAAACTCACCGGCGCTGACGTTATGCACTGGCAGCCAAAGAGCCGCCTGCAGCAGCTGTGGGAGCGCCTTGTTCAGGTCGTAGCTCAGGAGAGCAAGCCATGAATGCACCGGCAGCAGCAGAGCAGTACCAGAAGCAGCAGAGCGAACTGGATCGTCAGCGCAAGGAAGAGGCTGAGCATGAGCGACTGAACGATTATGACTTTATCCGCGCCCTATTCGAAATGGCTTGTCCAGGAGTGAAAAAATGAGCCTTGCAACAACAGTCGAAGAAAGTAACGCAAAGCGTCGCCAGTACGTCCTGAACGCCCTCCACTATCGACGTAATGGTATGCGCAACTCTATGCGTGCCGCGCTTAATCTGGCGTGGTGTGAGCGATTCAACAGTAGATATTTTCTCGGGCCCTGCCCGTTCTGAGGTGATATGTGAGTAAGGAATTTTACGTCAGGCTGGCAGAGATACAGCGCACGCTGGAGGCACCAAAAGGCCAGTACAACAGCTTCGGCAAATATCACTACCGCAGCTGTGAAGACATTCTTGAGGGTGTTAAGCCGCTGCTTAATGGCCTGTTCCTGTCTATCTCTGACGAAATCGTTTTGATTGGCGATCGGTATTACGTCAAAGCCACAGCGACGATTACCGATGGCGAAACCACGCACAGCGCCTCTGCAATGGCCCGTGAAGCTGTAGACAAGAAAGGCATGGATGACGCCCAGATTACCGGCGCAACAAGCTCATACGCGCGTAAATATTGCCTTAATGGCCTATTCGGTATCGATGATTCAAAAGATGCTGATACCAACGAGCATCGCCAGCAGTCAGCCTCAGCACCTCAGCAGCAGAAGCCTAAGCCTAAACCAGCTGATATCCTCGCTGCCTTCTCTGAAGCAGCGCTCAGTAAGAAAACCCCGGAAGAACTGAAGCAGTCATTCGCCAAAGCCTGGCAGCTGCTGGATGGCACCCCGGAGCAGGCGAAAGCGAAGGAAGTCTACGACATGAAGAAATCAGAGCTTGAAGGAGCCACAGCATAATGCCAATCAACACGATCACAATCGCAGGTAATGTCGGCAAGGATGCCGTTCTGCGCGTTACTCCAAACGGAAAACACATCGCGTCGTTCTCCCTGCCGGCCAAATCAGGCTTTGGCGACAACGAGAAAACGTCCTGGCTGCAATGCAAGATGTTCGGCGCGATGGCAGAGAAATTGTCTGCAAGCATCCTGAGAGGCGCGAAGGTCACCGTTACCGGCGAGTTCGTTCTGGAAGAATGGACAAAGGATGACGGCACCAAGGTTTCAACGCCAACCATTCTCGTGCGGGATATCGACCTGCCACCAAAGCAGAGCGGCCAGCAACAGAGTCGGCCGCAGCAGTCGCGTGGTCAATCTACCGAACCTGATTACGACACCGATATTCCATTCTGATTTAACCCACCAATAAGGCACTGATATGAACCTCACCGAACTTTCGGCGGACTCTGCACGTCCTGATGAAACGCAGTCACAGCGTTTACATCGGCTGGCTATGCAGGACGCACAGCAGCAGATTGCCGCCCGTTACGGTGAGCAGTGCAGGATTGAATTACGCACTGAGGAATCACTGGGAGCACGGCGCAGGGAACGCGCCACCCGTGAGTGCGCACGACAGGCAGCCTTCTATCCGCATCTGCCGAGAATCGTTATGACGAAGCCTGATGTTGTCTGGAATGACTACGAGACAGAGATGCGCGGCCGCTTTGGTCACGTGGTGCAGGATTAGCAATCATATACAAACTTATTTGCAGGAGGTGAAATTGCAGATTCAGGAATACCGGCGTCGCGGCAATCAGTTAACTCTTGGCCGCCGCTGGTCACCCGATGAAATAGGCCTTCTTAAAGAACTCGCAGCAACCATCCCACCCAAACTTATAGCCCGGCGACTCAACCGATCTTACGAGTCCGTTCGCCAGCGAGCCAGTCGCAGCCGGATACGGTTTCTGGAGGAGCGCAGCAAAGCTAACGATGGCACTAAGCCAAATTTATGACACAAAATCACTGTATGCATAAACAGTATTTGGCTTTTAAATTTCTTTGTTCACGCGTAATGTATCTATGTAAGGCAATAACATAACCTACTGAAGATAAATGATTTAAATTGCTTTAGACCAGTAGGATTCAAATTCGTAATTTCACCAAAAAGGAATCTACTATGGCTGACACAACTCAATTAGCACAACAGGCTATCGATAGCGTAAACCAGCTGAAGGAAATGGCTGATCAGGCGGTTCAAAACCAGACGGCGTACGACGAGCTGAGTGAGGAAAACGGACGTCTCAATTCAGAGGTAGATTCACTGAAAGAAAATCTTTCGGACCTGAGTGAGGTTTTCCATCAGAAAGTCATCGAAGAAGACGATTACCTCAGTTACGCGGAGGACATGCTGAAAGATATCAGCAACATGATCGACAATGGTGAGCTTAGCCCTCTTTCGATTGAAAAAGCAGAAACGCTACGCATGACTCTGTGGGTGGTGGCATCCATTCGAACCAGCAATCATAATAACGATCCCCGGCGTCCGGGCGATTCGCCTAAGCGGACGCTGCGTCAGGTTGCCGGGTACGATGATTAATCTGATTAAAACCTTGAAGCCGCCTACGGGCGGTTTTTTGTTGCCTGCTATCTTACTATTTTCGCCGCAGCATTGAGCCTGACAGCGGCATTAGGGGTAAGAGAATGAGTGAAGTTGTGATTTATAAAAGCCCGCATCTTAGCTAAGAAAGATATTATGTCCGACCGGATTATTTCAATGAGCTCAAAGTACAGAGTGACACGCTGTAGGCGGCGATCTTGCCAATCATTAAGCGCGTGGAGAGTGAATAATGGTCACATTCAAGCCTGGCTCCTGCCATATGCCTTCTTTACGTGTATCAGCTCAGCAAGCGTTATCACTGGGCGTAAAAGTAACTGGAGACTTCCAGCAACAAACAACCATGTACCATCAGTCATTAGTGAGTCGTAAAAGAAAAAAATGCTCCCAATTAAAAACCATACAGCTATCAGTAAATCGTTCAGAGCACCCAGAGCGCGATATCTGCGCTCAATTACGATGTGATCTGCGCCAAAGTGAATTACAGCTTCATGTTTTCTCTTTGAATCTTCCATGCTCATGAGGGGTCGATCTCTTTAATCATTTCTTTACCTTGGTTGTGGATGTTGCCGACCTTGCTGGTCACTGGGTGCCAAGAGAAGTCTTTTTCTGGGAGAGCGGCTTCGTGTGCGATTTCCTGAGCGCGTTCGGGACTGGTTTCAGAACTAAGCCACTCCCGAACTGCGTCAGGGGTGAGTACCAGTGGTCGACGGTCATGGATATCAACCATGCCTTTGTTACTTTCAGCAGTGACAATGACAAAGCCTTCATGTCCATGATCTTTGTCGTAAGGCGATTTGCCGATGGCAGCAAAGAACAATGGGTGCTTTTTCTTATGGTAGATGAAGTAGGGTTGCTTCTTCTCACCGCCCTTCTTCCATTCAAACCAGCCATCTGCAGGCACGATTGCACGCCCGTGCTCCCATAGAGGCTTAAACATACGTCCACTGGCAGCAGTTTCGCCGCGAGCGTTGATGAGTGGCTGCTTGTTCCACCATTCAGGGCCATAGCCCCAGTAAACAGGGTCAAGGTGCAATTCATCCTCACGTTCGTTAAGCAGCAAAACCTTTGTACCGGGAGCCACGTTAAAGCGCCCTATCGGCTCAGGGTCATAGATAATTTCGTCAGGCTTCACGCCGAGTGCTTCGAAATATTCATCTCTGCTGCTGTACTGCGCAAAACGTCCACACATAAACACCTCCTGCTTTAAGGATAGCGCTATATACTCGCTTGAGGAGGACATCGCGATGTCACACAACTTAGCAGCACGTAGCAGAGAAGAGCGCGACAGGATTAACGTGGATTTAGCCGCGTCAGGAGTCGCATACAAGGAGCGTATGAATCAGCCTGTAATCCCGCATGAAGTGGAGATGCGGCAGCCTGAAACGATGAGGGAGTATTTCAAAGAGCGGTTGCAGCACTACAGGAACGTTGCGCTGCAGTTTCCGCGCGGTACTGACCCGGTTTATTTTAAGGAGGAAGGTAAGTGATAGTCCTTTTCATCCCATCCCTCATCAGCCTGCTGGTTTCTAAAGCCGAAGAGAAAGGCTCTCCTTTGACTGAAGAGGAGGTGTTGGCTATTCGTGATAATGCCACGGCTATTGTCACGGATGCTCAAGGCGTCTTAGCGGTAGCTGAGCGGCGTGGGTATCAGGATATTGATCCAGAACATTGCTGGGAGGAATGGCTGGACTTTAATAAGCAGGATTAAGGTCACCACATAGGGCCGATGAGGTTTCCACGGGGATCGGACCCGGTTTATTTCAAAGAGGAGAATTGATGGCTGCCCACTTTAAACCAAAGAAGTGCCCGGAATGCGGCTCAGCGAAGATAATCAAGGACAGGGTTATCGGGCAGCATACCGGCGACTGGAAGTGTGTTGATTGCAGGAAGGTATTCAGTAAGTTCGAAACTGAAGACTGGCAAAGACGATAAGATTTCCGCGTCCATCGGGTCCGGTTTATTAGAAGGAGGATGCTAAGTGACAGAGGACTATTTGATTTTCGGTGCAGGTTATAACGGTGAATTGAGGGAATTTGATGAATGCCTGGATGAGATTGAAATCATTACAAAGCCCTCGATGTTCGCTAATCAATCCATCGTCCACCCGGCAAAGCCGCTGGAGTTTATAAGGCTACGTGTTAACACGTTGAGTGTAGACGGTCACAGATACAACGTTGCTTCGTCAGGAATACCTGGTGATGAGGAGCTGAGGATTGCTGTCATGAGAGAGCGTCCGAGACCGGTTCCCGCAAGATAGTACTTGCAGACATGCCGCCCATTGAGGCGGTTTTTTTACGCCCAAATTTCGGAGTGACCACTATGCGTATTGAAATCGGTGACAAATATCTGGTCACAGCAGACCAGTACAACTACATCCTTCAGGAGAAGAAGGTTGCCAAAGAGGGTAAGAATGTCGGCAACGAATATCTGCAAACTGTCGGCTACTTCACCCGCATAAGCCAGCTTGTGACAACTCTGATTCAGCTTGAGGCGCGCCAGTCTGACGTCGCCAGCCTGTCGGAAATGGATGCGTTGATTAAGGCAGTGGGCAGCCAGTGTGAAGCAGCATTTAAAGCTGAAGTGGTGGAGGTGTGACATGCACAACGCAGATATTTTGGATGACGCTGCAGAGCTTGAGCAGCAGATGATCGAGATTGCCCTGGCTAACCGCAAACACCCGGAAATGGTATTTACCGGTGCCTGCTATTACTGCGAAGATGCTGTGCCGGCAGGATGCTTCTGTTCGGCTGAATGCAGGGAAGACTACGAGCTCATTGAGCGCGCTAAGCAGCATCGCAGGGTGGCGTGACTCCGATAGCAGAGAATGCGCTAAGGGCTGTAGCGCGTAAGTGCAGGAGCGAAATCATCAAAGCCATAGACGGCAGGCCCAAGAAAGAACACGACCGCATCATCACTGCCATTCTCGACAAACACGCCAGATCAATCACCGCACTGCCGCCGAATACGTTTCCAGCAAAGCTGTGGCTGAGCTATTACGTGCGGCAGGTAGATAGGGAGATAAGACAATGAGAGGAATAAATGAATGAGCTGGCTCTTTTCGCAGGCGCTGGCGGAGGAATACTCGGCGGGCACCTCCTTGGATGGCGAACAGTTTGCGCCGTTGAGCGTGACGCATACGCAGCACAAGTTCTGGCGCAACGACAAAACGATGGAGTTCTCCGACCTTTCCCGATTTGGTCTGACGTGTGCAGTTTTGACGGAAAACCATGGAGAGGAATTGTTGATGTCATTTCTGGCGGGTTTCCCTG
>Ga0308168_1004259_pt1 | contig 10447 bp, 10 predicted proteins | sample PhyCR2_FD_202133 | JGI IMG/M metagenome (GOLD analysis project Ga0308168, IMG submission 202133) | Phyllosphere microbial communities from UC Gill Tract Community Farm, Albany, California, United States - DLSLRC.R2 | ecosystem: Host-associated > Plants > Phyllosphere > Unclassified | place: USA... | reverse complement strand
ACTCAGATCCCGGGTTTCAAAAAAAGTGAAAACGACGATAGTCGTCTGAATCTTATTGTCAGGAGCCGGTTGAAAATTATCTACAGGCCTGAATCGGTGAATGCTTTTTCCGTCAGAGATGAAGATAAGGTGTCTTACCGTATTGAGAACGGAAAATTAATCGTCTGTAATCAGAGTCCGAATGTCCTTTCCATCAGAGATATCAGCAATGGAAAACATGTTATCGCGGGTAATCTGACCCTTAAGCCTGGTGAGGTCATTTCTACAGTGATTAAAGAAAATCACCTGAGCGGTCCGCTGAAGGCTTCGATGATTAATGATTTTGGCACGCCAGTAAATTTTCTGCTTACCAATAAATAAACTGATAATTCCGGCAAAATGAACACCAGATTCTTCCTTTTTATTTTTACTTGCTGGCCCGTTTTATTACATGCTGAAGAATATGAGTTCAGCTCCGCTATGCTCAAGGCAAGTGGCTTCAGTACAGTTACTGCTTTATCAGACGATGGGGCTTTTTATAAACCAGGAGAGTATGAGGTTTCTGTCTATGTGAACAGTAAACTGTATTCAAAAAAGACTCTGCTTTTCAGAACGGAGGGTAAAAAATTAGTTCCGTTATTTACAGGTGATTTTATTAATACGTTACCGCTCAAAAAAAAACCCAATGCTCTTGCTGAAGACAGAAAATATATCCTGGAAGATGTCCTGCCGGAAGCAAAGGTTGTCCCCGATCTTTCCTCTCTGAGGGTTAACCTTACCGTGCCTCAGTCTCTGATCGAAAAGCGGCCTGATGACTACATTCCGTCGAGCGAGTTTGAGGCGGGCAGCAGCGTTTTATTCTCAAACTATACGGTAAACCAGTATGAATCGCACAGCCCCTATGCCGGTGTGTTGAGATCAACGTACCTCGGACTTAACAGTGGATTTAACTTAGGCCGGTGGCAGTTCCGTCAGTTGGGTAACTTCAGTCGTAACCGTTACCGTTCACAATGGACTTCATCACGGCTCTATGCCAGACGTGCCTTACCCGCGCTGAGAAGCGAGCTGTCGCTGGGACAACTCAGTACGGGCTCAGAGACCTTAAGTGGGCTCAGTTTTACGGGATTAAGCCTGAAGACGGACAACCGTATGCTGCCCCCGTCACTGGTTGCCTACGCGCCGACGGTAAGAGGAACGGCGCGTACGAATGCGAGAGTCGAAGTTTTTCAGAAGAAAAACAAGATTTATGAGACGACTGTGCCGCCAGGTCACTTCACAATTGATGATCTGGCACCTGCATTCTACGGTGGGGACCTGACGGTCAGGGTCACGGAGAGTGACGGCAGCATGACGGAATATTCTGTGCCTTACTCTACCCTTCCGGATTCCGTCCGGCCGGGACGTCTTGACTATACGTTTTCCGCGGGGAAGATCAGCGACTACGCCCGCTATAACCAGTTTTCTGAGCTTTCCGTCAAGTACGGCGTTTCAAATATGGTGACGATGAACAGCGGCTTGCGCATGGGCAGCGGTTATCAGTCGGCCAGCAGCGGGGCCATATATTCATCGTCACTCGGTGCCTTCGGCACCTCCGCAACCTGGTCTGACGCCAGACTGAAAAACGGGCGGACCACTCAGGGATGGATGGTGAATGCCCAGTACAGCAAGACACTCGGGCCGACCGGTACCACCATCAGTTTTGCCGGCTACCGGTATTCCACGAAAGGCTACAGAGATCTTCAGGACATCGTTGCCCTGAACAACTCGGACACACCCCTCTCCTCCGTCGAGGGGGGGACGTTCATGCAAAAAAACCGCCTGCAGGTCAATATAAGCCAGCCGCTGGGCGGACTGGGAAGCATTTATGTTTCGGGCTCCTCACAGAATTACTATGACGGACGAAACAAAGATACCTCTTATCAGGTGGGGTACAACACGGCACTGCCTTACGGTATTCACATGGATTTCAGCATTTCCAGACAGTACCGCACCCGGGTTTCAGACGCGCAGAGATGGGGAATACCGGATGATGACCGGCATAAGGAATATTACAAAGATACCCAGTTCGCCCTGAATTTTTCCGTTCCGATCGGGCGTGCTACCCGTAATACGACGCTGTCAGCATCCTATCTCAACAGCAACAGTGAACGCAGCTATCAGACATCGCTCTCTGGCAGCGCAGGCAGGGACAACAACACACAATGGGGTGTTAACTTCAGCCGGGATAACTCGGGAAGCAGTACGGGTCTTAATCTGGCCAGCATTCTGCCAAAGACTAATGTGAGCGGAACGGTTTCAAAATCCCCGGGAAGCTGGCAGGCATCAGGTTCCCTGAGCGGTGCTGTCGCGTTACACAGCGGCGGGATAACCTTTGGGCACACGGTGAGCGACACCTTTGCCATCGTCGAAGCCAAAGGGGCTGAAGGCGCCACGGTACTTAACGGTCAGAATATCAAGATTGACAGTTCAGGTTACGCGATTGTTCCTTCACTGATGCCGTACAGACGTAACACTATCAACCTTGATGCGCCGGAAGGTGAGTCCGCAGACATCGATATTATCGACAGCCAGCATGTTGTTACACCCTACGCGGGGTCAGTCAACCGGGTGGTCTTTAAAACCCGGCAGGGAATACCCGTCATGATGCAGCTGAAGCGCCGGGATGGCAGCTACGTTCCCCTGGGTTCAGATATCTTTGATTCCGGTGGCAATAATGTGGCGACGGTCAGCCAGGCAGGTAACACCTACCTGCGGCTGGAAAACCGGGAGGCGTTGATCGCCCGCTGGGGCAGTGCACCCAGTGAACAGTGCACCATCCGGTACGCGCCTGTGAGTGCTCAGTCCAAAAAGGCGCTCAGTTATGTTACCGCACTCTGTCAATAAGGACTTAACCATGAAAAAGCATACAGTTATTTTTTCCCTGCTGCTGGTGACGTTTTTTACATCATCAGCCCTGGCAAAATGCACACCAGTCTACCAGAACGGACAGGGAGGCGACAGCAAAGGTGGCGTCCCCCTGACTTTTGGTCCCATTACACTTCAGCCAGCGGAATTTATGCCGACCGGTCTGATAGGCTCTACCACTGTCAGCGTCGGGCAGGCTCAGGCATTCCCTAAAGGGGGGGATCAGCTTTTATACACCTGCGATCTTTCCGACGAGGGAAAAACCTATGAGAATTTCGCCACCAACGGAGACAGTAATGTAGGCGGTAACATCGGCAACGGTGAGGGCGTCTACCAGACCTATTTCCCTTTTATCGGCATCAAGCTTATCCGCAACAGTGACGGTAAGGTGTTCTCAAGATACTGGCAGCAGTCTCCCATATCGGGGCACAAAGAAGGGAACAAGCTTAACTTTTATGCCAGCGACTTCAGCAGCGTGACAGCAGAAATTTACCGGTTACCTGCCACACTCAGGGGGGGAGATCCTGTTGCCAAGTATGGCTGCAACGGCCCCGCCGAAGATACCGCCAGCGGTATTTCCTACAGCTGCACCCAGCCAAACGGTTACACAGTTTTTGTCGGACCGGGCTGGAATGACGACAGAAATATCACACCGGGCAGTGACAGTAACACCAACTGGGGCGGCTTCGGCTACTCAAACTGGATTGGTTTCGGCATGGTTTACTCTGCGGCAAACACGTTCAAGCAGTCGCCCTGGGGATGCCGTGTTCTTGACTACACGAAGACGGTTGATTTGCCCCCCGTCACGGTCAGTGCTTTAAAGTCTGGCGTGATAACGGGCAAAGACTTTACTGTTACTTACCGGTGTGGTGGTCCACTCATTGACACCTTCATCAATCAGCGTGCAGGCGTGGGATTGAATAAGATATCCGTTGCATTCAAGACGAATAATCCGCGACCCGCCAACGCGCCCGGTAACTCACAGTGGATGCCCTACCTCGTCTCAGACAACTACGGACAGGACGGTTATGCCTCTAACGTCGGTATTGCTGTAACGCCATCCGGGTCCGACCCCACCACCACGTTGTTTGGATTTATAACAAACGCCTATACTGATGATTTTACAGGCTGGTTTTCTTTGCTTGAAGGAGAACTCACCCGCTCTGTAAACAGCGCCAGCCAGGTGGACATCACGTCACAGTATTTTGCTTCGTACGCGGTCCTGAATCCGGATGACGCTATCACGCCCGGGAAGGTGGACGCAACGGCGTATATAGTGGTGAGGTACTGGTGATGAAATATTTTTCTCACTTTCTTGGGTTGACCTTTTTATTTATTTCGCTGGGGCTCCAGGCCGCGGTTGTGCCGTTGCAGGACAGAGTACTGTTCAGCAGCTCCGACAGCGACAGGCGTCTGCTTATCGTCAACAACGACAGCCATGCGCCAGTGTTACTTCAGAGCTGGGTTGATGACGGAAGCTCAGGCGATATGAACAAGGAAAAAAATTATCCTTTCGTCGTTATTCCGGCCGTTGTCAAAATGTCGCCAGGGAAAATCATAAACCTGAAGATACTGCCTACGGAAAAAATGCGTAACTTACCCAGAGACCGCGAGTCCGTATTCTGGATCAATCTCTATGAAATCCCGGGCGTGAAAAAATCTCAGCAGAAGGAAAATACCAACAAGGTAGAGGTTGGATTAAACACACAGCTGAAAATTATTTACCGGCCTTTTAAAGGAGGTCTGGGTATCAAGAATATTGCTGAAAGTCTGAAGATTAGCTTGGCGGATAACGGATCTTCACTGGAAATAACCAATCCCACACCTTATTACGTGACGCCAGCTTCTGTAACGATTAAATCCTCTTCCGGAGAGCAATCACTGAAATTAGATATGAACAGAATGATGGCACCTTTCAGTTATAAACGCTTCGCTATACCTAAAGCAACCAACAGTAAACAGAACGCTGTGGAATATAACCTCCTTGACGATGCCGGGAACGAAGTTGGTTTTAGCAAGGTTCTGAATTAATACTAACATTGTCTGTTTTTTATTGGCAGATTTAATTTAAAGAAGTTTATGTAGTTATTCAGTTCATAATTAAGGAATGGAGGAAACGTGACGTTTATGGACAATGCTCAACGCTGTCTGTCATTTACCGAGAATGAAGTTGCAGTGACCTGGTTCTTTATGACCGGTATGACCATGAAGCAGATAGCCGAATGGTCCGGAATTCCCGAGAAGTCGGTCAGTTATTACAAAAGGAGGGTAATGAAAAAAATAGGGGCAGTGAACAATAATGAATTTATTACATGGTTTTTACAAAACAAAAAAAATTACCAGGGCAGTCACGTGGAATTCAGTATTCTGCGCCGCAGAACCCCTGCATCCCGGAATGGATAACGGAATTAACGGATAAAGGACTTATTATGTTCACGCCTACAGAGTGGAAAAAGTTAACCCTGACGTGCCTGTGCTGCTTCACCGTGCTTGCGGGCTGCAGTCAGCAGACGACCCGGCGGGTCAGCATGAAGGATTATGTGCTGGACGAGACTCATTCCTCAGCAGCACAAAATGAACGGATACGTTTCCTGATTTTTCATTACACGGCCGTGGATAACGCCACGTCACTGAAACTGCTGACCGGTGAGAACGTCAGCGCACACTATCTGATTTCAGATCAGACAGACAGCCTCACAGGCAAACCTGTCGTCTACCGGCTGGTCAGTGAAAACAGGCGGGCCTGGCATGCCGGATTAAGCAACTGGAGTGGGCGGGTCAACCTGAATGACTCCTCGGTGGGTATTGAAATTGTGAACCCCGGTTTCACGGAAGACATGCTGGGACAAAAGACCTGGTATCCCTACCGTGAGCAGCAGATCAACGCCCTGACAGCCCTGGCCAGGGAGATTATCCGGCGATATGCCATCACGCCGGATAACGTGCTCGGCCACAGTGACATCGCGCCACTGCGTAAACAGGATCCGGGCAGACTTTTCCCCTGGAAGGCGCTGGCCGCTCAGGGCGTGGGAGCATGGCCTGATCCGCTGCGGGTGCAGAAATATCTGGACGGCCGTGCAAAGAACGCCCCCGCGGATGTCCTGAGCGTCCAGACGTTGCTTAAGCGATACGGGTACGATCAGATACCGCTCAGCGGTGTCCTGGATGATGACACCCGTAAGGCCATCAGCGCATTTCAGATGCATTTCAGGCAGGAAAACACCGACGGCACACCCGATGCAGAAACCGAGGCGATAGCACAGGCGCTCAATGAGCAGTACCGGGCTCCCTCAAGCTGAAAGGCAGGTTTCTGCCGGGCAGAGACAACAGTATTCGCCGTATCTGTGTGCCCGTTTTACGGGAAATGCTTCGCGCCGTCTGGGTTAAAGGTTAAAAATAAGGTAAGTGGAACAGGCTTACCTTTTTAAATAATGAAGGATGAAACTTCATTTCCGTATTAAGTTTTTTACCGCTCTTGTGTTGTCAATATTTTGATGATGATATCATGAAACAGTCAGATCCGGGGGTGGTCTCGTTATTTTAAATGAAAACTTTCATTATCGCCGTACTTATTCACATACTCCTTTCGGTATTTTTTGACTCTGCTGACGTTTTCTCCAGACCAGATAATGAGCGGATCCAGGATTTTAATCAGTGAAGCGCCAAAATCAGTAATGCTGTAAACCACTTCCACTGGCATTTTTTGACCATAAACGGTCCGTGATACCATGCCATCCTCTTCAAGATTTTTTAATGTACGGGAAAGCATTTTTTGTGAGATACCGTCATTACGTTTCAGTATCTGGTTGAAGCGCCCTGCTCCGGAATTCACGTCATAAATGATTGCCAGATACCACTTATTGGCAAGTCTTTCAAAAAGCAACCTCTGAGGGGTTTTATCAAAATCGTCTGAAAAATAAGTTTTTTGAGAGTGTCCGGGTTTCTTCATGGATACTTAATTCCTTTCAGGTCTCTTCTTTACAGTGTCATGAAACGGACGTTATACATATTTCAGATCATCACTGTCAGGAGAAGTAAAAATGTCACTCAGAACAAAGGTTTTTTTAAGCAGCGATAATTGTAACGGATTCGGTGTTACGTCAACAGTCATTTATGGTGATCACGATGCCATTCTTGTTGATGCCCAGTTCACAATAGCAAATGCGCACCGGCTAGTGGCCGAACTGATTGAGCTCGACCGTAAGATTGTATTTATCTATATCACTCATCTTCACCCCGATCATTATCTGGGTCTGGAGGTGATCAAGCACAGATATCCTGACGCCAGGGTGATTGCTTATAAAAACGCATCTTCAGCTATCAATGAGGCGTATGACTTCAAAATTCAGTACTGGGGAAATACGGTTCTCGGAAATAACGGCGCGAATATTAAATTTTCTGTCGAAAAATGGACCGAAGACAAAATCCTTCTGGAAGGTGAAACCATTCAGATCCTCGGTTTGATGACCGGAGACTGCACAGACATTGCGCCCCTCTGGCTCCCGGCCAGCAGGACGCTGATTGCATCCGATCTGGTATTCGCCGACTGTCACGTATGGATTGCAGACATGCGAACGCCTGACCTGTTAAAAAAATGGTCAGAAAGCCTCGACAAAATTGAAGCTCTGCAGCCGGATATCGTTATACCGGGTCACTCTTCCGGAGCACTGACACTCCACCCTTCTGCTGTCAGTTATACGCGACAGTACATCAGCGATTTTGTGAGGGAATTACACCGCAGTGATAACGCGCAGCAGCTGATGGATGCAATGGATCGTATTTATCCTGATTATCCGTTACGTGTCTGCCTTGAATACAGTGCCAGGATCCTCAAGGACGGGTACGTATGGCCGGGTGACTGGCCACTTTCCCTGAGAAATATGCCTTCAGGCTTCTGAAGACAGTGTCTGTCTCGCTGCGCCGGGCGTGGCATTACAGAATAGAATGGTGGGTTGAATTAACCATGACCGCAGAGCATCACTCAGGTGCGGTGATGCCGGCGGAAACCCCGGGAGAGTCTGATGCAGGGATCAGAAGACGAAAAAAAGGCGGCGCCGGGTGCCACCGTCAGCGCGGTCAGGCAGTATCTGAGAAAGCGCGTCGTCAAGGCGCAGAACGAGGTGATACGGCTTGTCAGACTGGCACTGGGTGAGCGCCGATAAGGGGGAGGCCCCCCGCCAGGAAAAGACCGTGCGGACCGGTGAACCGGGCCGGAACGGTGAAAGACGGAGGTGCCGCCTGTTATACCCAGTCCTCCAGTCTCAGACCCGGCACCCGCTCAAACTCCCGCGTATTGTTGGTGACCAGAATCGCGCCCACGGCAATCGCGTGCCCGGCAATCGCCGTGTCGTTGGGCCCGATTGGCGTCCCGGCAAGCCTCAGCGCGACGCGGATGTTCGTGGTGGCGTCGATCGCCGTGCGGTCCCAGGGCAGGACGGCGTCGAGGCGGGCGCAGAACGCGTCAACCAGCTCAATGTGCCGCGGTGAGGCCTTCGGGCCGGTCGCCCCGAAGCGCATCTCGGCGTAGGTCACGGCCGAGACCACGATGCGGTGACCGCGCAGCACCGCCTGCTCCAGGCGCCCGATGACGGCAGCCGGCTGCTCGCGCATGATGAACGAGCAGATGCAGGTGTCGAGCATGTAGATCCGGTCTTTTGTCTTCTTCACAGGTCAAACCGTCCTTCGTCGCTGACAACGTCCCCGCGCTCCGCCATAAAGTCCGGATCGGCTTTTTCAAGCTCCGGGAATGAGCCCCAGGTCGGCCGGACGGGACGCAGGATGATGCTGTCCCCTTCCCGGACGATCTCCAGCTCACTCACCCCGTCAAAATCCAGATCGCGGGGAAGTCGGATGGCACGGTTATTGCCATTTTTGAAAATAGATACAGTTCTCATAATTAACTCCCGGATATTTTGGATATGCGTGCCATATCCGATGTGAGGTTCATGCACCAGGTATGTGCATATGTTAAGTATATGCAGATGTTCTACATATGTATATACGCAACATATGCAGATGATAGGTAGATGCATATATTATACATATGCAGATGCCAGGCATATGGATATGCCATACCTATACACCGTTCTCTCATTTTCCGCTGAGATCCGAAAAAAGACAGAACCGGATCTTCTCCCCGCCACCGGCGGTTTTCTGCGCAGCACCCCACATGTTGTGGCTCGGTCAGCTGCACATGACACAACATAGGGGATGCGTCAGGCGAAAGGCGGCCTCAAAACCCCGCTTCCGCCCGCCCCGCCGCCGTGCTACCCTTCCGGTTACTGCCAAAATCGGAAAAAGTCGGATCCAGTGGTGAGCGGCTTCCGGTAATTGCAGCGCGGGAATATAAGCAGTCAATCTTTCATCTTGGTGAATATGTCTCGTGTTATCTGTTCAGGCGTGACCGTCAGGTCATTGTCAGTCACTCAGGTAAATTAACGTGTATTTGATAATCCACTGCCGAACTGTCATTCATGAACAAGTAAGTGGTAGTGACAATGTTTAAACGGGCATGTTTACTGCGTAACTGTTCAGATCGTTACCGGTTTTGATGAGCAGAAGGCAGTGGCGGGATCTGTTATACCTCAGAGTCCTGTATCGATGCCGGAAGCTCAGCTCCGGTTTCTGACAGTCCTCAAAACGGAATCATGCCGCTGCTCGATGCGGGCACCCCTGAGGGCGGATCGTCTTTAGAGCAAAGGAGGATGGATGGACCGATTTACTCACAGGCCTGAAGATATGTGGTTCAGGGAAAATGAAAATGCGTGGCTGCTGACTCTGCCGGAAATACGGACGGAAGGGCATCTTATACCGGCCTGCAAGATAGTCGCTGTCCGGACTGTAGGTGGCGATCGCTACGAGGATGGGCTCTCCTGCACGCTTTTTCTCAGTTGCCAATATGAAGGCAATACCCTGGACCAGACTTTTGCGGCTGTGCTGAGAACCTACATCCGTCCGGACGGCAGTGAGTATTCATTTCTTGATCTGGCCGACGGTGATTTCATTATTGACAGCAGCCTGAGGGGGCGCGGTTTAGGATCCTGGATCATGCAGCAGTTTGTATGCTGGGCCAGAACCCTGCCCGCGGATATGCGTGTTCGCCGTATCAAACTTTCAGTCCGGGACGATGCTGATGAAGAAAATTACCTGCGGCGCGAGAACTTCGGCGCGGGCTGGGTTTCCGGTTTGCAGAGAACAGTGATGAGTCCTTTTCTTTGCGTATCCGTGATCTCCGGTTCCCCAGAGGCCGGCGCTCTTCGCTGGCTGCCGTTCGTCTGGACCTGGCCGTCAGCGAGCTGAGCCGGACGTGCACGCAACAGCAGGAAGAGCTTGATTACCTGAAGGCGAAAGTGGCAAGGCAGGCTGAACGTATCTGCGTACTGACTGAACGTCAGTGGAAGGAGCGTCTTGTCACGGGGCTGTGGGCCGGGCTGTTTTATCTGCTGAACAGGGCAGACCGCCTGTTTGAAAGAACGAAGGCGGGCAGGCCGGACGGCCAACCTGATGACCGGAAGCGTTCACAAGGGAGACATGACCATTAAAACTGATCTGCAGATTTACCCGA
>Ga0308168_1004258_pt1 | contig 10451 bp, 8 predicted proteins | sample PhyCR2_FD_202133 | JGI IMG/M metagenome (GOLD analysis project Ga0308168, IMG submission 202133) | Phyllosphere microbial communities from UC Gill Tract Community Farm, Albany, California, United States - DLSLRC.R2 | ecosystem: Host-associated > Plants > Phyllosphere > Unclassified | place: USA... | reverse complement strand
GTCCAATTGGGGCGCCGATGCGCTCGTCAGCGGCGTCGACGGCTTCCAGGTGCTGTACGGCGTCGACACCGACGAGCCGCGCGACTATGCCGCCAACCGCTACCTGAATGCCGCCGCCATTGCTGGCCTCGATGCCGCGCTCGGCCTGGGCGCCGACATCGAAGCGCTGCACCGGCAGACTTACTGGAAACGCGTTGTCAGCGTGCGCATCGGCCTGTTGCTGCACGGCGCGCGGCCGACGCGGCGCGAGGGCGGGGCGCTCGGCTATGCACTGCTGGGCCCGGCGTATGCATCGTCCGGTACGGTGGACGCGGATCCCGGCAGTTCGTTGCACGAAGCGGACATGCCGGCCGCGCTGCGTGCGCGCGAGCGGCGGCTGTTCACGGCGACGGTGGCAGTGCCGGCGGCGATGCCATGAAGCGCTTTCATTCGTCCCCTTGTTGCTGCCGCAGGCAACCCCGGCCACGCCTGCATGTGCACGCACAGCTTCACGAGCACCGGCGCTGGCACTCTCAGCTGCGCCCACAACTGCGCCCACGTCAGCGCGGCCTGGCCCTGGTTTGCGCGCTGCTCCTGATGCTGGGTGCGCTGATCCTCGGCGCCTCCATTGCGCGCACCGCCTTCGGCTCGATGGCGGCGGCCCGGATGGAGCGCGAGCGCATGGTGGCGCGCGCGGCGGCCGAGATGGCGCTGGCCGACGCCGAGGCCGATATCGGCGGGACTGTCTCGCCATCCTCGGCCCGCGCCGCCTGGTTCGCTGGCGCCAGCGGCGGGTTCGCCGACGGCTGCGGCACCGGCAGCCAGGATCTCGGCCTGTGCCTGCCTGCGGCATCGCCCTTGCCGTCGGCGTGGCAGGCCGTCGACCTCGCCGCTGACGACGGCACGCCGGTGGTGCCGTATGGCCGCTACACCGGTGCCGTGCTGGCGACCGGCGGCGGCGTCCTGCCGGCGCGGCTGCCAGGCTACCTGATCGAAAAGCTCGCAGCGGCCGGGCCCGCGCCGCCGCTTCATCACCTGTACCGGATTACCGCCATCGGCTTCGGTACCCGCACCACGATCCAGGTCGTGCTGCAGGCGATCGTGCGCAGGCCGGCGGCTACTCCGCCGCCCGGCAACGGCCAAAGCGGGCAGGGCGGCCAGGCGCAGCCAGCCGCCCCCACCGATCCGCCAGAGCCGGGCACGCCGGCCGGCACCGGCCCACCCAACGGCCGCATCAGCTGGCGCGACATCCCGAATTGGCCCGAGCTGCACGCGCGGGCCCTGCATTGAATCCAGATCGAGGAGATGGAATGAACAGGCGACATGGCTTTACCCTGGTCGAAATGCTGATCGTGCTGGCAATCATGGCGATCCTGACATCGATCGCGTGGCCCAGCTATGCCGGCTATATCGTGCGCACCCGACGCACCGAAGGGCAGGTGGCGCTGATCGAGGCGATGCAGCGCCAGGAGCGCTATTTTTCGCGGCACAAAACTTATATTCCGTTCTCGGCGGCGTCGGAGGACGATGCCGATGCCGCCGCCTTTTCGTGGTGGTCAGGCGACCGGGCGGCGCTCAGCGCCTATGAGCTGGACGCCTATGCCTGTCCCGGCCGGGCGTTGACCGACTGCATCGAGATCCGCGCCCGGCCCGGTACGCCCCGGGTCGACGCGCGCTTCCGCGATCCCGACTGCGGCGCGCTGACGCTGGACAGCCTGGGCAACCACGGGGCGCAGGGCATGGCGGATGGGCAGGGCGCGGGTTCGACCGGGCGCTGCTGGCCATGAGCGTCGCAGAGGTGCCGCAGCGCGGCCGAGCGCGCCGGCAGGCCGGCCTGTCGCTGGTGGAATTGACGGTCGTGCTGGCCGTGGCGGCCGTGCTGCTGGCGCTGGCGCTGCCGGAACTTGCCGTGCTGGTGCGCAACCAGCAGCTGAAAAGCGCCAGCGGCGACCTGTTCGCCGCGCTCGGCCTGGCGCGCAGCCAGGCGCTGGCGCGCGGGCAGACCGTCAAGCTGCTGCCGCGCGATCCGCTCGGTGCCGACTGGCGCCGCGGTTGGCGCGTGTTCGTCGACCGCGACGGCGACGGCCAGCCGGGGCCGGGCGACGACATCATTGCCGAGCACGATCCGCTGCCGCACGGCGTGGCGGTCGCCTTTGCCTTCACCAGCCCTGCGCCGCCTTACTATATCGCCTACAATGGCGCCGGACGCAGCTGCAGCGACAGCAACAGCGCGGCGGCGCGCTACGGCACGCTGTCGCTGTTCCACGGCGGCGCGATCCGCCGTATTAAAATCAACATGCTGGGGCGGGCGCGCAGCTGCGATCCGGCGCGCGACGCGTCCTGCGACGGCGCCCAGGCGCCGCCGGGATAGGCGCCGGCGCCGCCAGCCGTACCCAGCCGAAACCGAAAGATACCGTGCAGACACCGAACCAGATCACAACCGATAGCGAAGGCATGGCGCTCGCCCTGGAATGGGCGGCCAAAGGCATGACCATCACCGCGCCGAACCCGCGTATCGGCTGCGTGATCGTGCGCGATGGCGTGGTCATCGGTGCCGGCCATACCCAGCCGGCAGGCCAGGCGCATGCCGAGATCCAGGCGATGCGCGATGCCAGACAGCGCGGCCATGACGTGCGCGGCGCCACCGCCTACGTCACGCTCGAACCCTGCAGCCACTACGGCCGCACGCCGCCGTGCTCGAATGCGCTGGTGCAGGCCGGACTGGGCCGGGTGGTGGCGGCGATGGTCGATCCGAATCCGCTGGTGGCGGGGCGCGGCATGGCGCAGCTGGAAGCGGCCGGCATTGCCGTCCGCCAGGGTGTGCTGGCCGAGCAGGCCTACGAACTGAACATCGGCTTTTTCACGCGCATGCGCCATGGCCGGCCCTGGGTGCGCCTGAAGACGGCGGCCAGCCTGGACGGCATGACGGCGCTCGACAGCGGCGAGAGCCAGTGGATCACCAGCCCGGAGGCGCGCGCCGACGGCCATGCCTGGCGCGCCCGCGCCAGCGCGATCCTGACCGGCATCGGTACCGTCAAGGCCGACGATCCGCAGCTGACCGTACGCGGCGTCGCGGCCCCCGAGGGCTTCACCCCGGTGGCGCCGCGCCGCGTGATCGTCGACAGCCGCCTCGATATCGCCATGGACGCGCGCATCCTGCAGGGCGAACCCTGCTGGATCGTGGCCGCCGTCCCGCATCCGGACAAGGAAGCCGCACTGCGCGCCGCCGGCCACGAGATCATCATGCTGCCGAACGCCAACGGCAAGGTCGACCTGCCGGCGCTGATGCTGGAGCTGGGCCGGCGCGACATCAACGAGCTGCACGTCGAAGCCGGGTCCAGGCTGAATGCCTCGCTGCTGCGCGAAGGCTGCGTCGACGAGCTGCTGGTCTACCTGGCCCCGAGCCTGATCGGGCCGGGGCAGGGCATGTTTTCGCTGCCGCCGCTCGCGCGCCTGGACGACAAGGTCGCGCTGCGCTTCCACGCCGTGAGCCAGGTCGGCCCGGACCTGCGCATCCTGGCGCGCTTTCCCGCCAAGCCCGAGGGCGCAAACGGGCAATCCTGAATCATCAATCGAGTCATCCAAGAAAAACTGAAGGAACTAGACGTATGTTTACTGGAATGGTCGCTGCCGTCGGCAGCATCAAGTCGGTCACCCCGCTGGCAGGCGGCAACGATGCGGGCGTGCGCCTGGCCATCGACGCCGGCGGCCTGCCGCTGGCGGACGTCGCGCTGGGCGACTCGATCGCCATCAACGGCGCCTGCATGACCGTGGTCGAGAAGGACGAGCGCGCCTTCACCGTCGACGTCTCGCGCGAAAGCCTGAACCGTACCGCCGGCCTCGACCAGCCGGGCGAAGTCAACCTGGAAAAGGCGCTGACCCTGGCCGAGCGCCTCGGCGGCCACCTGGTGTCGGGCCACGTCGATGGCCTCGGTACCGTGCACAGCTTCGAGCAGGTCGGCGAATCGTACAAGCTGGTGGTGGATGCGCCGGCCGAGCTGGGCAAGTTCCTGGCCTATAAAGGCTCGGTGGTCGTCAACGGCGTCTCGCTGACCGTCAACGAGGTCGAGGACGTGGCGGCAAGCGGCGCCGGCAAGCCGGCCTGCTGCCGCTTCTCGATCAACCTGATCCCGCACACGATCGCGGTCACCACCCTGAAGCACCTGTTCGCCGGCGCCAAGGTCAACCTTGAGATCGACCTGATCGCGCGCTACGTCGAGCGCATGCTGAGCGCCGCCAAGGTCTGATTTTCCGGGCGCAAACGTGCCCGCCTATCTCCATTTCGCGTAGACTGCCCGATGGCATTTGTTCATCGACAAGGACGTGAAATGAAACAGGTAAATACCAGGGAGCTGGTACGCAGCGCAATGCTGGCCGGCGTGCTGGCAAGCTTGCTGTCCGCTGCCGGCCTCTGCGCGGCCGAGCCGGCTGCCATGCGCACCTACCGCGCACTGGCCATGACCGCCGCCGGCGACCGTATCGCCGCCATCGAAACGGTGGACGGGGACAAGCGGGCGCCGCACGTGACGGTGCGCGAGACCGCCGGCGGCCGGATCGCCGCCACCTACGAAAGCATCGCCTGCGGGCAATGCCGTTTCGATGCACCGGCCTGGTCGCCCGACGGCAGGTCGATGGCCCTGATCGGGACCGATGCCAAGGCCGGCACCGCCAACGTGCTGGTGCTGCGCGACGGCAAGCTGGCCACCGTCGCCACCTTCAAGGGCGTCGCCAACACGGTACGCTGGTCGCCGGACGGCCGCCAGCTGGCCTTCCTGGCCACCGTCAACGCCAAAAAGCTCACCGGCGCCGTGGAAGCGGGCGCGCGCCAGGTCGGCGAGATCGGCCTGGCGCAGGAAGAGGACGAGCAGCGCATCGCGCTGGTCCCGGTCGACGGACCGACTGGAGGCGAGATGCGCCTGGTGTCCCCGGGCGACACCTTCATCTACGAATACGACTGGACCCCGGACGGCAAGGGCTTCGTCGTCACCAGCGCCAAGGGCAACGGCGACAATAACTGGTGGATCGCGACGCTGGGCCACGTCGATGCCGCCTCCGGCCGCCTGCGCGTGCTGGCGGCGCCGAAGATGCAGATGAACATGCCGCACGTAGCGCCGGACGGCCGCACGGTCGCCTTCATCGGCGGCCTGATGAGTGATTTCGGCTCGGTCGGCGGCGACGTCTTCACGGTGCCGATCGAAGGTGGCGAACCGGTCGACGTGACGCCGGGCTTCAAGGGCAGCTTCAACGGCATCAGCTGGCGCGGCGCGGCCCTGCTGGCCTCGGTGCAGGCCGGCGCCGATACCGGCATCGCCAGCATCGACCCGGCTACGCGCAGCGCCCGCCTGCTGTGGCAGGCGCCGGTCTCGGCGTCCGGGGCGCGCGATGGCCGCTTCGTGTTCAGCGCCGACGGCAAGGTCGCGGCTTCGGTCCACGAGGATTACGAGCACGGCCCGCGCATCGTCGCCGGCCCGCTGGCGGCACTGGCGCCGATCACCCGCGACAACGACAGTTTCGCGCCGCAGGTAAAGGCGCGCAGCATTGCCTGGACCAACGAAGGCTTTAATGTGCAGGGCTGGCTGGTCGGGCCGCGCACGGTACAGCCGGGCAAGAAGTACCCGATGATCGTGCAGGTGCACGGTGGCCCGGCCGCGGCCGTCACGCCGCGCTACGTGTCGGGCGGCGAGGGCGGCAACAACCTGGTGCGCGCGCTCGTCGACAAGGGTTATTTCGTGTTCTTCCCGAACCCGCGCGGCAGCTATGGCCAGGGCCTGGCCTTTTCCAGCGCCAACAAGCGCGATTTCGGCGGCGGCGACTGGCGCGACATCGTGGCCGGCGTCGACGCCGTTATCCGCCAGGCGCCGGTGGATGGTGCGCGCCTCGGCCTGATGGGCCATTCCTACGGCGGCTTCATGACCATGTGGGGCGTGACCCACAGCCAGCGCTTCAAGGCGGCGGTGGCCAGTGCCGGCATCGCCAACTGGATCAGCTATTACGGCCAGAACGGTATCGACCAGTGGATGGTGCCGTTCTTCGGCGCCACCATGTACGACGATCCGGCGATCTACCGCGCGGCCTCGCCGGTCGAGTCGATCAAGTCGGCGACGACGCCGACGCTGGTGATGGTCGGCGAGCGCGACGTCGAGTGTCCGCCGGCGCAGTCGCAGGAGTTCTGGCATGGGCTGAAGGCGCAGGGCGTGCCGACCGCACTGGTGATTTACGAGGATGAGGGGCATGCGATCCGCAAGCCGGTGCATGCACAGGACCAGCGGGTGCGCGCGCTGGCCTGGTTCGACAAGTATTTGCAATAATCTGAACAAAGGCACGGCGGGCGTCAGCGCCCGCGACATACCATGACTACCCAGCAAGATAGAAAGCGGATCCATTGGAATCCGCGTCCCCGCAACAGGCCCGGCCTGCACCTGAAAACCGAAAAGCTGCCTTACCAGCGGCCGGTCATCCCGCAACTGCGCTTTAGTGCGAGTGCCCTGATGGTTGCCGAACGCATCGACGTGAAGGCGCTGTCCGGCTTCGAGATCATTGCCAAGTCACCGTTCCTGGTGCGGCTTGGAAAGAGCGGCGTGGCCGCGATTTTCCGCTACGGCGCCGTGGTGCTGTTCAATGCTTCGGGCGATGAAAAGACGCGCCTGCTGGAGGCGATCCGCGCGCATGCATCCGGCGCCGGCGACCATGGCGCCGAGGAGGGCGCGGTGGTCGATGTCGATCCGGAGGAAGAAGAAGGACCGTCGGGACAATATATCAAGATTAAGAATGCCGACCGGCTGCGCCTGCAGCTGATTGCCGAGGTGATGGCCAAGGCGACCATGCTGTCGTTCCAGGAACGCCAGGCCGGACGCGATTTCGACCGCAGCGAACCGCTGGCGCGCGACCTGGCCGAAGACGGGCGTTTTTCCGCCAAGCCATCCGAGCTGCTCAAGGCAGTGGGCAGCATGTTGCTCGCCGAAAGCCGCCTGAACGGCAGGGCGGGCGTGCTCGACCGTCCGGATCTGCTGTGGGACAACCCCGGGCTATCGGGCCTGTATGCCAGGCTGGAAGGCGATTATGAATTGCATGACCGCGCGCTGACCCTCGATCGCAAGCTGACGACGCTGTCGCACACGTCGGAGACCCTGGTCGAAACGATGCGCTACCACAGCTCGCACCGGCTCGAACTCGCGATCCTGCTGCTGATCTTTGTCGAGCTTTGCCTGGCGCTGTATGGGCACTTCAGCCACGAAATGCCATGAGCTGCACCAAGGCGAGTGATGAATACGACAGCGGCTAGGGCGCCGCAGCCGGCACCCTAGCCGCTGCCGGTGCAGCAGTTTCCGGATTCAACACCACCTGCACGTAGTTTTCCGGATTCAGGTAGCGTTGCGCCGTGCGCTTCAGGTCCGCCACGTTCAGCGACTGCACTTCCTTGTCGAAACTGAGGATCGTGCCCGGATCGGTCCCTTCGGTCAGCGAAGTCTGCAACACAGCCAGCCAGTACCCGTTTTCCTGCAGCGACTTGCGGTAGGTCTGCAGCCAGTTGGCCTTCACCTTGTCGAGGTCGCCCTGGTCCGGTCCCTGGCTGCGTACGCGCTCGATTTCGGCAAAGGTGGCCTGCAGCACCTTGTCGACGTTCTTGGGCCCGGTCGGCAGGGTCACGCCGACCGTGTAGTGGGCGTAGGGCACGCGCGTCATCGACCCTTCCATGCCGCCGCCGTAGATCAGGCCCAGCTTTTCGCGCAGCACGTCGATGATGCGGATGTTCATTACCTCGGTCAGCGCCGACAGGCGCAGTTCTTCCATTTCGCTGACCTCGGCCGGGCCGGTGAAGGTCAGCGACACCGTGCTCTTGTCTTCGAGGCCGCTCTTCACCTCGCGCTTGACCACGCCCTTTACCGGACGCAGGCCGAGGTCGCGGTAGGCGGTCGGGATGGCGGGGGTCGGCAGGCTGCCGAGGTAGGTCGCCAGCAGCGGCTTGATCGCGTCGACGTCGAAGCTGCCGACCAGGATGAACGTCAAGTCCTTCGCGCTGGAGAAGCGCTGGCGGTAGATGGCGATCGCGCGGTCGAGGTCGATACGGGCGATGTCTTCCGGACGCAGCGCGCGCGGCGCCCGCGGGTTGTTGCCGTACAGCGTGGCGACGAGGGTGTCGCCGAACAGTGCGCCCGGCTGCGACTGGCGGTTGCGCGCCAGTTCCATCTGCTTGCCGATGAAGGATTGATACAGGCCCTCGTCGCGCCGCACGCCGGCGAACTTCAGCCACGCCATCTGCAGCATGGTCTCGACGTCGGCGGCGCCGGCGGCACCGGCCACGACATCGGTGTTGCTGCCGAGGCCGGCATTGACGGCGGCCGCCTTGCCGGCCAATACCTTGCGCAGGTCGAGCGGGGAGAAATCCTTCAGGCCCATCGCGGCGACGATGGTGTCGGCATAGCGCGCGCTGAACATGTCCTTGTCGTCGAACAGGCTCTGGCCGCCGAAACGCGCGGCGCTCATCAAGACCTGGTCGTTGCGGAAGGTGGTTGGCTTGAGGATCACCTTGACGCCGTTCGACAGGGTCAGGTGGGTCAGGCCGAGGTGGGCGTCAACGGCGCTCGCCACGATGCGGCCCGGCGCCGGCGGCTTGTCCATCAACGCGCCGGCCACCGCCTTTTCGTCGTGGGCGCGCACCTCGCTGCGTTCCGCGGCGGCCACCGCGGCCAGCAGCTGGGCACCGGTCGGCAGCACGCTCCCGGCCTCGCCTTTGGCCTGTGACGGCCCGGTATAGATCACCAGTTTGCCCGAATCGGCCGGGATGGTGGCGCGTGCATAGGCATTGATTTCGTCGAGGCCGATGCCGGGTCCGAGTTCGGTGACGTAGCGGTACTCGGCGTCGATGCCGGGTATCGATTCGCCTTCCAGGAAGTTGCGCATGAGTTCGTCGGCATGGACCGACGAGTCGGTCTTGTCGCGCTCGTTCCAGGCACGCGCGTAAGTGCGCATCATGGTTTTCTTGACCCGCTCCAGCTCGGCCGCCGTGAAGCCGAAGCGCCGTGCGCGTTCGTTTTCCTGCACCAGTGCATTGATGGCAGCCGTGGCGCCGCCGCCGGCCAGCGAGGCCGCGGCATTATACGAGCGGTAGCGCGGGGTCAGGCGGCTGAGCGCGCTGCTGGCGCCGAGGAAGGGCGGATTCGGTAATTGCGCCAGTTCCTGCAGGCGCGCGTTCAGCATGCCGCTGAACAGTGCTTCGACCAGTTGCTCGCGGTAGCCGCCGACCGTTTCCCGTTCCTGGAAGGGCCGCACCGGATAGCGGATCAGGATCCCGGCCGGGCCGGCTTCGCGGTCGGTCACGACCAGGGCTTCGGCGTCGGTCCGCGCCGGAATCGTGGCGTAGCTGCGCGGCCGTTCCTGGGCCGGGTTCTTCAAGCCGTCGAAATGTTTTTTGATCAATTTCTCGGCCTCGGCCGGGGCGATGTCGCCGACCACCACCACCGCCATCAGGTCGGGTCGGTACCAGTCGCGGTAGAAGCGGCGCAGCGCGTCCGGCTTGAAGTTGCGCAGCGTGTCTTCCTGGCCGATCGGCAGGCGCTCGGCGTAGCGCGAGCCGTTGTAGATCTTCGGCATCAGCACTTTCTGCATGCGGTCGCCGGCACCTTTGCCGAGACGCAGTTCCTCGAGGATGATGTCGCGTTCCTTGTCGATGTCGGCATCGTTCAGGGTCAGGCCCTGGGCCCAGTCCTGCAGCACCAGGAAGGCCTTGTCGACGTCCTGTTTGTTGTCCGACGGGACCGGCAGGATGTAGACGGTTTCGTCGAAGCCGGTGTAGGCGTTCAGGTCGGCGCCGAACTTGACGCCGGTCGACTGCAGGTAGGACACCAGCTCGTGCTTCTTGAAGTGGCGCGAACCGTTGAAGGCCATGTGCTCGGTGAAATGGGCCAGGCCGCGCTGGTCCTCGTCTTCGAGGATGGCGCCGGCTTTCACCACCAGGCGCAGCTCGAGCTTGTTTTCCGGCTTGCGGTTGGGCTGGATATACCAGGTGAGGCCATTGGCCAGCTTGCCGACCCTGACCTGGGGACCGATCGGCAGCGGATCGTCCAGCCTGAGCGGCGCCAGCCTGGGAGGCGCCGGCGTGCGCACTGCCGGCGTAGCGGCGGCCGGCGCGCTTGCCTGTGCGATCGCGGGGGCGGTTGCGGACAGCGACAGCAGCGCGCTAGCGGCCAGGCTGATCAGGGTACGGCCAAAACTGGGGAGCATGCGACGCCGTCCTTTTGCTTAAAAATCCATTCTACCTTGCATTCAGGACTGGACAGTTGTGTACAGGCAGCTAAATGCAAGCCGGATGCGGCCGAGCCCCGGTAAATCCTTTAAAATAGCGGATTCACCTGGCCAGGTGCACAGACCACCGGCCGCCGTCCCCGTACCAAGGAATCCCGCATGTCCCTCTCCACTACTCAGGAAATCGTCGACGAACTGCGCGCCGGGCGCATGGTCATTCTGGTCGACGA
>Ga0308168_1004256_pt1 | contig 10454 bp, 13 predicted proteins | sample PhyCR2_FD_202133 | JGI IMG/M metagenome (GOLD analysis project Ga0308168, IMG submission 202133) | Phyllosphere microbial communities from UC Gill Tract Community Farm, Albany, California, United States - DLSLRC.R2 | ecosystem: Host-associated > Plants > Phyllosphere > Unclassified | place: USA... | reverse complement strand
GCGCAACGAATTCGTGCTGCACTACCAGCCGCAGGTCGACCTGCAGACCGGCCGCATCGTCGGCATGGAGGCGCTGATCCGCTGGAAGCATCCGGAACTGGGCATGGTGCCGCCGACCCGCTTCATCAGCGTGGCCGAGGACACCGGCCTGATCGTGCCGATCGGCGCCTGGGTGATGCGCACCGCCTGCGCCCAGAACAAGGCCTGGCAGGATGCCGGCCTCGGACATCTGCGGGTCGCGGTGAATCTGTCGGCGCGCCAGTTCAGCGCCACCGAACTCCTTGCCAGCATCGAACAGGTGCTCGAGGACACCGGCCTCGATCCGTCCTGCCTCGAGCTGGAGCTGACCGAAAGCCTGTTCATGAGCGACGTCACGCCGGCGGTCGACCTGCTGCACCGCATGAAGTCGCTCGGGGTCAAGCTCTCCATCGACGATTTCGGCACCGGCTACTCGAGCTTCTCCTACCTGTCGCGCTTCCCGATCGACGTGCTGAAGATCGACCGCTCCTTCGTCAACGACATCACGATCGACGCCAACGACGCCGCGATCGTCGCGTCGATCATCGCGCTGGCGCACAACCTGCGCCTGTCGGTGATCGCCGAGGGTGTCGAGACCGCCGAGCAGCTGGACTACCTGCGCCACCAGGGCTGCGACGAAATGCAGGGCTATTACTTCTCGCGCCCGCTGCCGGCCCACGAATTCGAACAGCTGCTGCGTCAGCGCCGCGGGCTGGGCGCTTTGGAAGACGAGCCGCAAGTGGCGGTTGCATAAAAGCAATCTCGCGGCTTTGCTTGAACAAAGGCCGCTAAGGCCTTGTATTCTTTGTTTTATCCACAATTTTTTGTGGCAGAAATAATATCATTCCCCTACAATAGCCTAAATAATTGGCAACGATGCCAATTCAATAATAATGAGGGATGATATGAACTTCGAGACGGGCAGCATCGACGCTACCCTTGATACGGCAAGCCGCAAGCAGCGCACCGACATGCGCACCCGCGACCTGGTCAACCAGGCGGTTGCCTCGATCCCCACGCTCGGCCTGCAGCGCGCGGCCGAATTCCTGGCGGCGATGAACGTGCCGGCGGAAATCGCGGTGCGCACGCTGGTGTATCCGCACCGCCGCCGCGCCAACTAAGATTACTTCTTCGGTTCCTGCGCGCTGATGTCGGCCAGCGATTCGCGGCCGCGTTCGGTGAGTTCGTAGCCGCCGCCTTCACGCGCAGCGATGTGCGACTTGCGGCTCAGGAACTGCACGACATCCTCGTCCAGCGCGCTCGCGGGATCCTGCTCGAGCGCGCGCAGCGCCACGATACAGCGGCGCAGGAACAATACCTCCTGGCCCTTGTCCGTCAGCGACAGCGCGCCATTCTTCGCATACTGCACCAGCTTCAGACCGGACAGGCGCTTGGCATTGCGTCCCACGCAGGCATTGACCCGGTCAGTACGGGCACCGCGCCGGATCATTTCGAGGGCGTCGTATTCGTCGCCGGTCAGTTTTTCATTCTTCATGCAGACTTTCGTTGAGAGCAAAGGTCGCCATGGTAAGGCGGCCCGGCCTCTCCCGCAACTTACTTCATTGCGCGCACGGCCGCCCACACCAGGCCGGCGCCCGCCAGCGCCCCCAGCGCCAGCGCCAGCGCCGCCTGCAGACGGCGCGAGGCCAGCAGGGAGTGTCGTCCGAGATAGATTTTGTTGTGCAGTGTGGTGCCCATGCCGTCCCCTCCATTGTGTTGACCGATGGACCATTATAAAAATTTCCCCGGAACGCTATGTGCGCTGGCATACGGAGCGCAAACATTGTATCCATAAAGCAACACATTCATGCTCACCCTATCGGGCGCCGGGGGCGAGGTCGGGCTGTTAGGATCAGGTCAACACGCAACCAGCTAACCAAAGGAGAGCAGCATGAATACCTCGACCCCGAAACCGGATCCCGGCGCCAAGGCACCGCCGATGATGCACGAAGGCGATATCGGCAGCGGCGACATCACGCCGGGCCAGCACGAAACGAATGAGATGATCAAGGAAATCCCGCCGCTGCACGGCCACGTGCCGGCCGACGATCCGGCCAAGCAGCAAGGTGGCGCGGGCAAGGCTTGAGCTGGAGGGTGTGAAGCCGCGGCTGGGTGCCGCGGCGTGCTGTTTGAATCTACGGCCCTAGTTCGCCTTGATGGGCGGCTGGGGCGCCCGCGGTTCTTCGACCGGGGCACGGGCCGGCGCCGGGACGTCGTCCGGATCCGGGCTCGGCTGCGGTGGTGGCTGCTCCGGATCGGTTGGATCCGGGGTGGTGTGGGCATGCAAAACCATGTTTATCGGCCTTCCTTTTGCTTCGCGCCGCCGCCGGCGCCTTTCCCCTTGCCGGCCTTGATGGTGGTCTTCTCGTTGTGGCTGCTCTTGTCCGGATTCACGCCGGCACGGCGCTTGGCCAGATCCTCTTCCGAATCGTTGGCCGACTGCTTGTTCTGGTTGCCGCTGGATTTCGATTGGGTCATAGCAATTCTCCTCTGGTGAAAAGGTACGCAAACGGATGACGTTTTGGCGCAGACTAGCATGGAAGATCGGGGCCGGCTTTCAATCGTGCGCGGACTTGGTATCATGGTGAACTTGCCGTTTTTACATTGGATACCCCGATGCTGCGCCGTCTGCTTTCTCTCGCCGCCTTTGCCGCCAGCTTTACCGCCAGCTTTGCTGCCGGCGCCAACGCCGCCACGCCGGCGCCCATGAAGCTGGCCGATTACATGGCCCTGAAGGGGCCGGTTCCCAACGCCAGCTTCGCCTACGGGAGCGCGCCCTCGCAGTTCGCCGAACTGTTCATCCCCGGCGGCCCCGGCCCCTTCCCGGTGGCGGTGCTGGTGCACGGCGGCTGCTGGACCAAGGAATTCGGCGGCATCACCCAGCTGCGCAACCTGGCCGGTGCGCTGGCCGAACGCGGCATCGCCTCGTGGAACATCGAATACCGGCGCGTCGACGAGCCCGGCGGCGGCTATCCCGGCACCTACCAGGACATGAACGCGGCCCTGGAAATGCTGGCCCGGCAGGCGGGCCGCTATCCGCTCGACCTCAAGCGCCTGGTCGCGGTCGGCCACTCGGCCGGCGGGCAGCTGGTGCAGTGGATGGCGGGCCGGTCGCGCATTCCGGCCACCAGTCCGCTCTACCTGCCCGATCCGCTGCCGGTCAGGAACGTGGTGAGCCTGGGCGGCCTGGCCGACCTGCGCCGCGAGCAGGGCCTGATCAAATCGAGCTGCGACCGCGAGATCGGCCAGCTGACCGGCGCTCCCAGCGAGAACCGGCCCGACGTCTTCGCGGATACGAATGCCGGCGACCTGCTGCCCAACGGCAGCCGCACCATCCTCGTGACGGGCGAGCTGGACAAGGTTTCGCCGCCGCGCGTGGCCTACGATTACGCCAAACGCGCACGCGCCGCCGGCGATGCCGCCGAGGTCGTGATCCTGCCGGGCGCCAGCCACTACGATGAGGTCGCGGCCAGCTCGCATGCCTGGCCGCAGGTGCTGCAGGCGATCGAGTCGGCGCTGAAACGCTAGGGTGGGCACCCCGTGCCCACGGCGGTGCGTCCGTGCCGGCGCATCGTGGGCACGGGGTGCCCACCCTACCAGCTGATTCGCTTGGCCAGGCGCTGCTCGACGACCACCTCGCCCTCCGGCACCGCGACGCAAGGCAGGACGTAGCCTTCGCGCTTTTCGTCGAAGGACAGGCCCGGCCACTCGACCAGGTAACGCACCTTGCCGGCCGCCAGGCGGCAGATGCAGGTGCGGCAGGTGCCGTTGCGGCAGGAGCTGGGCAGGTCGATGCCGGCCTGCTCGGCGGCATGCAGGATGGTCGTGTCCGCAGGCGCGGGGACGGTCCAGCCAGCGGGCTGGAAGGTGATCGTGGCATCGCTCATGATGGCGATTGTACCGTCCGGAAGGCGTCATTACGCAGCCCGGAGGATGGGTTCGTTCGCGCACAGACCCCCATCTTGCGCAGCACTACGCTGAGGTTTCCATATGTAAGTAATGCAGGAAGCCAATGAAACACATCACCGCCCCCGCCCTGGCCGCCCTCCTCTGCAGCGTCTGCGCTGCCGCCGGCGCCCAGCAGGCCTATCTCGTCAAGAACAAGCCGGCCGCCCAGCCGGCCGCCCAACAATCCACGCAGCCGGCCGCACAGCCTGCAACACAGCCCGCTGCACAGCCGAGTGTGCAGGCGCGTATCGCCGCGGCACAGAATGCCAATGCCCAGACCGCCGCCCAGGCGGGCGCGATGGCCGGCAGCACGGGCGCGACGCCGGTCGCGTCCCCGGCCGCTGCACCGGCGCCCGCCGCTGCGGCCCCGGCAGCGCCCGCCCCTGCCCCTGCCGCACAGCCCGTCGCGGGGCAAATCCCGGCTTCCCAAGCGCCGGTCAATGCCCCGGTCGAAGCCAGCGAGTTCGACCGCCTGCTACGCGCCCAGGTCCTGCTCGACCGCGCCCACTTTTCGCCAGGCGAGATCGACGGCGCCTTCGGTTCGAACATGAAGCAGGCCCTGTCCGGTTTCCAGAAGTCGCGCAACCTGCCGGTCACCGGCAAGCTCGACGAGGCCACCTGGAACGCGCTGAATGCGGACAACGCGCCGACCGTGGTTGCCTACACGCTGGCGGAAGCCGACGTCGCCGGCCCCTTCCGTCCCATCCCCGAGGACATGATGGAAAAGGCCAAGCTGCCCAGCCTCGGCTACGCTTCCGTGCAGGAAGGCCTGGGCGAAAAATTCCACGCCAGCCCGGGCCTGATCGAAAAGCTCAACCAGGGCAAGAACCTGAGCCGCGCCGGCGAACAGATCATGGTGCCGAACGTGGTCGGTACCCCGCCTCTGCCGCCGGCGGCCCGCGTCGTGGTGTCGCGCGACGCCCGGGTCCTGATCCTGGAAGATGCCGCCGGCAGGCCGCTGGCCCAATACCCGGCCTCGACCGGCAGCGAGCACGATCCGCTGCCGATCGGGCAGTGGAAGATCGATGGCGTGGCGCGCAACCCGACCTACAACTACAACCCCAAGCTGTTCTGGGATGCCAAGCCGGGCGACGGCAAGGCGAAGATTGCCGCCGGCCCCAACAACCCGGTCGGCGTGGCCTGGATCGACCTGTCGATCCCCCACTACGGCATCCACGGCAGCCCGGTGCCCAGCCTGATCGGCAAGACCGAATCGCACGGCTGCATCCGCCTGACCAACTGGAGCGCGGCCGAGGTCGCCGGACTGGTGCAGGCGGGAACCGAAGTCGTATTACAGGAGTAAATACGTAAGCAAGGCAGTATCACCCCGGCAAATACCAACAACAAGGAGAGTGAGATGAGATGGCTGTTGACCTTCCTGCTCGGCGTCGTGGTCGGCGCCGGCGGCCTGTTCGCCTGGCTGCGCCAGATGCCCCACGAAGCCCCGGCGCCTGCCGAGGCGGCCGTGAACACGGGTTCCCTGCCCGCGCCGCCGGGGCCGGACATCGAAGGCCAGCTGCCGCCGGCGCCGAAGGTCACGCCGGATTTGACCGAACTCGACCTGCCGCTGCGCCCTTCCACGACCGCGCTGCCGGCGGATGGCAGCGCAGCGGTCACGCCGCCGGGCAAGCTGATGGTGCCGGTCGAGGGCATGACCCTGGCCACCATCAAGGACAATTTCGACCAGCCGCGCGGCACCGAGCGCCACCATGAGGCGCTGGACATCATGGCGCCCAAGGGCACCAGGGTGCTGGCCACGGCGGACGGCAAGGTCGCCAAGCTGTTCACCAGCAAGCCGGGCGGCCTGACCGTCTACCAGTTCGATCCGACCGAAAAGTACGCGTATTACTACGCCCACCTGGACCGCTACGCCGACGGCCTGCAGGAAGGCGCCACCATCAAGCGCGGCGACCTGATCGGCTACGTGGGCGTGACCGGCAACTCGGACCCGAACGCGCCGCACCTGCACTTTGCCGTGTTCGAGCTGACGCCCGAAAAGCAGTGGTGGAAAGGGACGCCGGTCAATCCCTATCCGCTGCTGGGCCAGTAATCAGCCCTGGCGACGGCGGCGGCGCAGCAGGCCGAACAGGGCCAGGCCCGCGATGCCGGCGGTGAAGGTTTCCGGTTCCGGCACCGGGTTCGGATCCGGGTCGCCGCCGCCGGTGTCGGCCAGCGTCAGCAGCAGGCTCGCGCACCGGTTGCCGGCCATGCAGCCATAGGCCGCAATCTGGCCCTTGTCGTTGATGTCGGCGGCATAAGTCAGGGTGTAGCCCAGGGCCGGATCGATCAGGTCGTTCAGGTCCTGCAGCTTGCCGCCGCTGTACAGGAAGGCGTGGTAACCGCCGGTGCCGCTGTTGTCGAGGTTAGATGCGCCCACTACATCGCCGGCTTCGTTGATGCCGGTCGCGTAGCTGTCATAACCGCCGAGGTTGCCGATGTCGACCAGGCTGCCGTTCGCGTACAGGAAGGCGTGCGACTCGGCGTCGCCGCTAATGAAGGAATAGCCAGCCACCATGCCCTTGTTGTTGATGGCGTAGCCCTGGGCGTAGCTGCCGCCGAGGGTGTCGAGGATCTGCATCGTGCCGTTGGTGTAGATGTAGGCGCGGTAGTCGCCATTGCCGTCGACGTCGACGTAGCCGGTCACGGCGCCGTTGTCGTTGATGGCGTTGGCGTCGCTGCCGTAGCCGCCGTTCAGCGGGCCGATCTCGATCAGGCTGCCGTTGGCGCCGGTCACGAAGCCGCGCCGGTTGCCGTCGGCCGTGTCGGCAAGGCCCACCACCTGTCCGCTGGCGTTGATGCCGTTGCCAAAGCTGCTCAGGCCCCCCAGCGTCCCCAGCACCTGGACACCGCCGTTCGAGAATACGGCCGCCCGGGTCGGACCATTCGCGGTACTGATTTGGCCCACCACGGTGCCGCTCTCGTTGATGCCTGCTGCCTGGCTGTTGCCGCTGTTGGCATTGCCCGGATGCAGGCTGGTGGTAGCGCCGTTGCTGGCGACATAGGCGTTGGTGTGATTACCCGACGTGTAGGCGAAACCGACCACCGTGCCCGCATTGTTGAGGCCGTTCGGCTGGCTGGCCGAGCCGCCGAGGCCGGCGATAGGCGCCACCGTATAGGTCGGCGCAGCCTGGGCGCTCAGAGAGACTGCGGAAAGGGCAAGCAGCAAGGGCAGCAGGCGTATCTGAAGGGACATGGCGATCGCTTTCCAATTATCAAGAAGAAAGCCATCCTAGCTACCGATGTGTATTAATTGCAATTTATTTGTCAAAAACTTATCAGGATTGCGAGGAACAGGCTGCCACAGCCGGCAGACTGTTCCCTACCCCTGCTCGCTCACTCGTCGACGTCGGCGCCCACGTTGATCGCCGCATACGCACGCTGTACGGCGATCGACTCCTTGCTCCCCTTGCCATACAGCTCCTCGGCTGCCTCGATCATCTTGGTGCGCGCATCCGCGTAGTTGGTGCTGGAGGTAAACTTGGTCGTGTTCGCCCTGAACCAGATGCGGTAAGCCTTGTCGAGACCGATGCCGCTCATCGCCGCCGGCGCCTTGACCAGGTATTTGCTGTAGTAGTCGCTGGCCTTGTCTTCGCTCGATCCCTGGGACAGGAAATAGAACATGCGGTTGTTCGGCCCGCTGCTGTAGTGCACGTCGATGCGCCTGAGCGAGCTGCTCCAGGCATCCGGGCTGCTGCCGTCCTTGCTCGGCTTGTACATCCAGCGCAGCGGCGTGCCGGTCTTGCTGATCTCCTTGCCCAGCACCCAGTCGTTGCCGGTTGCCGGGATGGTCTCGCCCTTGCCGCCGGCGCGCGCATAGGCTTCGACCACTTCGCCGTTGATGTCCGAGGCCGACTCGTTCAGGCCGCCCGATTCGCCGGAATAGGTCAGGTTCGAGGTGGCGGCGGTGACGCCATGGCCCATCTCGTGACCGATCACGTCGATCGAGCCCAGGCTGTAGAAGCTGGAACCGTCGCCGATGAACATGCAGCGGCAGGTGTCGCTGTAGTAGGCGTTGTCGTAGGCGGTGTTGACGTGGGCCGCGATGTAGGTCGCGGTGTTGTGACCGTCCAGCGATTGCCAGCCGAAGATGTTCTTCAGCGTGTCGTAGGTGTTCATCAGGCCCCACATCGCGTTCACGGCCGCGGTCTGGCCGTTGGCATCTAGGGTCGAGCCTTTGGGAATGTAGTTCTTGCCGTCGCCCCAGGTATTGGTGTCGTTGACGTAGACCTTGCCGGCCGTGGTGCCGTGGTTGGCGTTGGTGATCGCCATCGCGCCGAACATGCCGCCGGTGCCGCGGCTGTCGTCGATCATCTTGTACTTGCCGTCGGCGAAGGTGGTGTTGATCGGGACCTCGCCGTTGTACTGGCTTTTGCCGACGCCGATCACCGTCTGCAGCATGTTCCACTGGTCGAGGATGCTGCCGTCGCGCGCGCTGACCACGGTGTCGTGGTAGACCGGCTTGTCGCCCACGTGCATGCGGGTGTGGACCAGGTAGGCCAGCTCGTAATGGTCGACCACTTCCTCGACGTCGACGGCGTTCAGCTCGTATTCCTGCTTGTCGCGCGCGGCCGCGGTGCGTTCGGTACGCATGACGGGGTAGATGATCAGCTCGGCGCTGGGCGGGGCCACGTGACGGGCGTCGGCACCGATCGACGCCAGCGCCTTGTCGATCGCCTGCTTCGACGAGATCGCCGGGACCACGCTGAAATCCTGGCCAGGACCGTTGGTGGCGGACGCCGTCCCCGTGCTCTTGCCGAGGCCGGCGCGGCGCTCGGAGCTCGATTCGGACTGGATGCGCCCGTTCGGGTCCAGCACCACCACCGACTCCGAGCCGAAGATGGGCACGCCCTTCCAGGTATGGGCGACGCGCGCGACCTGGGTGCCCTGCATGCCGGGATGCTGCACCAGCACCGCGAAACCGTGGTTCGCATTCAGTCCGCGCTGGGCGCGGCGCGCCTCGAACTGGGCGACGATGCCGGCGCGCGCCTGCGGCGTGCTCACCACCGGCGCGCTCATCATGGTTTGCGGCAAGGGCGCCGCGGCGAGCGGTGCATGGGCCAGGGAGGAAACGGCGCCAATCGACGCCGCCAACAGTGTGAAGGAACGCTGGTTCATCTCTCGTCTCCAATCGGTTGGGCAGCCGTAAGCAGACTATGCTTTGGGCACCATCAGAGTGTGGACGAGGTTCCGTTAATAGATTTGCTCAAGCGCAAAAAGCCCCACAGCGGCTTGGACCGCTGTGGGGCGTAGCGTGAGACGGTACCTGGCGTAGGACTTATCGATCCCGACGGCGCATCAGGTAGACGGCGGTGCCGACCACGGCGGCGCCGATCGCGACCTTCTTCGCCAGCCCGGCCTTGTTGTGCTCCCATTCGGACTTGATGCCCATCTCGGCCAGCACGTTCGGCACCTTGCCCTTGGCCAGGTCTTCGCCGATGCCCTCGACCACGTTCACGCGGTCGGCCGCCAGCAGGATCAGCCAGTGGCGCATGTCGTTCTCGGACCAGCGGTAGGCGATGCGGCGCAGCATGCCGGACAGGCCTTTCGGCGGCTGGGCGGTGCCGAAGATCGGCGTGATGCCCGGGCGCTCGGTCGAGGTCAGGATCTCGACGGTTTCTTCCTGCTGCGGCAGCTTTTCCTCATGCGCGTGGATGAAGCGCGGCGGCGTGCGTTCCATCGGCACGGCGGGACGGTTCTTGCGGTCCAGGTCCGCGCCCCAGCCCTTGATGTGGGCCAGCTGTTCGCGCGAAGGACGCTGCGGCTTCATCGGGTAGTCCTGCTGGTGCTCGTCGGCGTGGCCGCTGTGGTGGTGCTGGTGCGAATGCGGATCGACTTGTTCGGAAGTTTGCATGAGGGCTCCTTATTGCAGGGTGCTGGCCTTGACCGCGCGGACCTCGTGGGCGCGCGGCGGGATCAGGACGGTCTTGATGCAGTTGTCGAGCTTGCTCGAGAAGATGTGGTAGGCGTCCGAGATCTCCTCCAGCGGCACGCGGTGCGTGATGATGTCCTTCGGGCTCAGGCGCCCTTCGCGGATGTGCTCGATCAGGCGCGGCAGGTGGCGCTTGACGCTGGCCTGGTTGGCGCGGATCGTCAGGCCCTTGTTCAGCACGTTGCCCATCGGGACCATGTTGAAGGTCGGACCGTAGACGCCGACGATCGACACGTTGCCGCCCTTGCGCACCGAATTGATGGCCCAGTGCAGCACGGTGGAGGAGCCGGCCTGGGCCTTCATCAGGCGGCCGGTGAGGGTCTGGGCGATCGAGCCGGCGGCGTCGCCGCCGACCGCGTCGATGCAGACGTCGGCGCCCATCCAGTCCGTCATCTTCTTGATGTGCTCGGCCATGTCCTCGACTTCGCGGAAGTTCACCACCTCGCACTGGGCCCAGCGCTTGACGAATTCGAGCCGGTACTCGACCTCGTCGACCACGATCACGCGCCCTGCCCCCATCAGCCAGGCCGACTTCGCGGCCAGGATGCCGAACGGGCCG
>Ga0308168_1004254_pt1 | contig 10455 bp, 11 predicted proteins | sample PhyCR2_FD_202133 | JGI IMG/M metagenome (GOLD analysis project Ga0308168, IMG submission 202133) | Phyllosphere microbial communities from UC Gill Tract Community Farm, Albany, California, United States - DLSLRC.R2 | ecosystem: Host-associated > Plants > Phyllosphere > Unclassified | place: USA... | reverse complement strand
CATCGGCATCTGTACCGGCACCGGCACCGGCACTGACGGTGCCGGCCGCACCCGCGGCACCGGCCGTGCCGGCGGCGCCGGGCGCCGCGCCCGCCGCGAATCCGGTGCCGCCGGTCGTGAAATCGCCGGACCTGCTGTACCGCCACGGCGTCGAGCTGACGGTGCGCGGCAGCTATCTCGACATGGTCGACTACATGCACGCGCTCGAAACCCTGCCGACCCAGCTATTCTGGGGCAGGGCGCAGCTCGATGCGGACGCCTACCCGAACGTGCGCCTGACCCTGACCCTGTACACCCTGAGCCTGGACCAGAAATGGATGAAACTGTGACCACGAAGATGATCTCCGCCCGCGCCGTCGCGGCTGCCGCGCTGTGCCTGGCGGCCGGTGCGGCCTGCGCGCAGGCGCTGCAGGATCCGACCCGGCCGCCCGCCGCCGCGACGCCGGTCGCCGCGCGTCCGGCGGCGCCGGCGGCCGGACCGCAGCTGCAGTCGATCCTCGTCGCGCGCCAGCAGGGCGGGCGCCACGTGGCCGTGATCGACGGCGAGACCGTGCGGCCGGGCGACATGTTCCAGGGTGCGAAGGTCGCGCGCATCGGCGAGAATGAAGTGGAACTCGTGCGCGGCGGCGAACGCCGGGTGTTGCGCCTGTATGCGCAGGCCGATGCCGGCATGGCCCCCGCCCGTACCGCGCGGCGCTGACAAAGGATGAGGATGACACACAAGCGTAACCCGCAGGCCCGAGGCGCAACGACGGCAACGGCGACGGCCCTGGCGGCGCTGCTGGCGCTCTCCGGCTGCCAGACGACGCCGAGCACGGCCACCTACGACGCCATCCGGGGCGAGCTGGCGAACGGCGCCGCGAAGCGTCCGCCCGCGGCACCGACCGTCGATGCCGCCGTCGCCGATGCGCTGCTGCCGCCCGCGGCGACGCTGGCCACGCAGCTCCCCAAGGCCAGGCCCGCGCTCGAGGAACGGTTCAACGTCTCGTTCAACAACGTGCCGGCGCAGCAGTTCTTCCGCTCGATCGTCGCCGGCACGCGCTACAACATCCTCGTGCATCCGGACGTTGCAGGCACCATCACGGCGAACCTGAAGGACGTGACGCTGCCGGAGACGCTCGACGCGATCCGCGAGATGTACGGTTACGACTACAAGATCGAGGGCACGCGCATTTCCATCAAGCCGCTGACGATGCAGACCAAGATGTTCCACGTGAACTACCTGGTCGGCAAACGCGCCGGCATGTCGATGACGCGCGTGAGTTCGACGTCGGTCGCGAACGCCGTCGGCAATAACGGCAACAACGGTAACAATGGGGGCAACAACGGCGGTTCGTCGACCGGCAACCAGAACGGCCAGAACAACAACGGCAACAACGGGGGAGGCAACCAGAACGGTGGACAGATGGACAGCACGGACGTCGCGACCGTGTCCGCCAACGATTTCTGGGTCGACCTGAAGGGCGCGATCGAAGCGATCGTCGGTTCGAAGGAGGGCGGCCGCAGCGTCGTCGTCAGCCCGCAGTCGGGCGTGCTCGTGATCCGCGCGCTGCCGGACGAACTGCGCAACGTCGACGCCTACCTGAAAGCCACGCAGCTCGCGGTCGACCGCCAGGTGATCCTGGAAGCGAAGATCCTCGAGGTGGAGCTGAACGACAGTTACCAGAGCGGCGTCAACTGGGCGTCGTTCGCGTCGATCAAGAGCCGCCACGACAACCGCGTCTCGACCGGCCTCGTCGCACCTGGCGCCACGCTGACCCCGCTGCCGTTCGGTGGCGGCCAGCCGGCCGTGATCTCGGACCCGAGTACGGGACTGTCGGCCAGCACCGGCTTTTCGCTGTCGAACGCGGCCGGTGCGGCCGGGTCGATGTTCGGCCTCGCGGTGCAGACGGCGAACTTTGCCGCGCTGATCTCGTTCCTCGAGACGCAGGGCACCGTGCACGTGCTGTCGAGCCCGCGCATCGCCGCCGTCAACAACCAGAAGGCCGTGCTGAAGATCGGCACGGACGAGTTCTACGTGACCGGCGTGCAGACGACGACCAATACGTCCACGACCGGCAACACGACCTCGCCGAGCGTCACCCTGCAGCCGTTCTTTTCCGGCGTCGTGCTCGACGTGACGCCGCAGATCGACGAAAAGGGCAACATCCTGCTGCACGTGCACCCGTCCGTGAGCCAGGTGTCGACCATCAACAAGTCCGTCAACCTCGGCGCTGCCGGCAGCCTGAACCTGCCGCTCGCGGCGTCGGCGACGTCGGAACTGGACAGCATCGTGCGCGGCCAGAACGGCCAGGTCGTCGCCATCGGCGGCCTGATGCGCCAATCCTCGACCGCCGACGATTCGCAGCTGCCCGGCACGAACAAGGTGCCCGTGCTGGGCGCGCTGTTCGGGGCGAAGCAGCGCGTGAACCAGAAGCGCGAGCTGGTCGTGCTGATCAAGCCGACCATCGTCGAAGGCGTGGGCAACTGGAACGACGACCTGCTCGACGCGAACCGTCGCATGGAGCAGCTCGACCCGCGCTCCAGGGGGAGCCGCTGAATGTACACGGCGCACTTCGGCCTGCGCGAGCTGCCGTTCGGGATCACGCCCGACACGTCGTTCTTCTTCGGCAGCCCGCACTCGCAGGAAGCCCTGAACACGCTCCTCGTGGCGGCGCGCACGGGCGAGGGCTTCATCAAGATCACGGGTGAAGTCGGCACCGGCAAGACGCTGTTGTGCCGCAAGTTCATGGCGACGCTCGGGCCGGACTTCGTCACCGCCTACATTCCGAATCCCTACCTCGAACCGCGCTCGCTGATGCTGGCGCTCGCCGACGAGCTGGAAGTCGCGTACGACAAGGACGCCGACCAGCACCAGGTGCTGAAGGCGGTCACCCTGCGGCTGCTGGGCCTGGCCGGCGCCGGCAAGCGCGTGCTGCTGTGCCTGGACGAAGCGCAGGCGATGCCCGTCGAGACGCTGGAGGCGCTGCGCCTGCTGACAAACCTGGAGACGGAAAAGCGCAAGCTGCTGCAGATCGTCCTGTTCGGCCAGCCGGAACTGAACCGCAAGCTGGAACTGCAGTCGATCCGCCAGCTGGCGCAGCGCATCACGTTCCACTACCACCTCGGACCGCTGTCCCGCGACGACCTCGATTACTACGTGGCGCACCGCCTGCGCGTGGCGGGCTACGACGGCGCGCGGCTGTTCTCGCGCGGCGCCGTCGCGCGCCTGTATGCGGCCAGCGGTGGCGTGCCGCGGCTCGTCAACATCCTCGCGCACAAGGCGCTGATGATGGCCTACGGCCAGGGGCGCCAGCAGGTCGCGCGCGCGCACGTGAGCGCGGCTGCGCGCGACACGCAGTCCGTGCGCCGGCCCCGCCTGTGGCCGTGGGCCGCGCTGGCCGCGTCGCTTGCCGCAGCGGGCGCGGCATGGGCCCTGAGCCACTGACGGAGGGAGGCCGATGAGTCTGATCAACAAGATGCTGCAGGACCTCGACGCCCGCGGCACGCCGAAGGATGGCGCGCTGCCCGGCCAGGTCAAGCCGGTCGCACCCGCCAGTTTCGGCACGGGACGGCGCACGGTCGCCGCGGCCGTCGGCGGGGCACTGGCCGCCCTGGCGCTCGGCGCGTTCGGCTGGAAGATGCTGTCCCATGGGACGCCGCCGGCCGCACCGCCGGCAACGGCCATGTCCGCAACCGCGGTCGCAGCCGCGCCCGGCGGGCGCAGCGTGCCGGTCGCGACGGGGCCGGCGTATCCGGCGAACGGTCCTGCCGCCCCGGCTGCATCCGCGCCCACACCGGCACCGGCGAACGGCGCGGCGAGCGCCGTGCAGCCTGCAGCGGCGGCGGCACCGGCGCCGACTCCGGCCCCATCCGTGGCCGCGCCGGCTGCCGGCGACGCCGCCAGGCAGCAGCCGCCACGTGCCGCGGCCGGCGCCGACGACGCGGCGGACCACCCGCTGACGCGCGCCGAACGCCGTGCCGAGCGCAAGCGTCTCGCCGCCGAGCGCAAGGAAGAGAAGGCGGCGGCGCGCCGGGCCGCGCGCGCCGACAAGGCCGCCGCCGCGCCCACCCGGGACGTGGCGCCGATGGAGCCGGACAGCGCGGAAGCGCGCGCCGCGCGCCGTGCGATGGCGCAGCTCCTTGCCGGGCGCGGCACGAATCCGAAGAAGCGCTCGGCCGCGATGCTGGCGGCGGCCCGCGCCGCCGCACAGGACGAGCCGGCGCCGAAGGCAAAGCACGCGGCGCCGGGCCGGCACGAGTCGGGCGCCCAGCGCGCGGAAGGCGAATACCGGCGCGCGCTGGCAAGCCTGCAGGACGGCCGCATGACCGACACGGTCGCGGCGCTGGAGGGGGCACTGAGGATCGATCCGGCGCACGAGGCGGCGCGCCAGACGCTCGTCGGCGTGCTCATCGAAGCCGGGCGCACGGACGAAGCGATGCGCCAGCTGCAACTGGGCCTGACGCTGGACGCGCGCCAGCCGGCCATGGCGATGCTGCTTGCGCGCCTGCAGATCGAGCGCGGCGCCAGCGGTATCGAGACGCTGACGCGCACGCTCCCGTACGCCGGCAGCGACCCCGACTATCACGCGTTCATGGCGGCCGCGCTGGCGCGCCAGGGACGGCACCGCGAAGCGGCCGAACAGTATGTGCAGGCCGTGCGCAGCGCGCCCGGCAACGGCGTGTGGTGGATGGGCCTCGGCATGTCGCTGCAGGCCGAAAAGCGGGGCGGCGAAGCGCTGGAAGCGTTCCAGAAGGCGCGCGCGACCGGTGCGCTGTCGCCGGAATTGCAGGGATTCGTCGAGCGGCGCATCCAGCAGCTCGGGCGCTAGGCGGGCGCCGTCGAGCCGGCGCCGGTTACACCCGCGCCAGCCGCTCCAGCGCCAGCGCCAGCGTCTCGTCCTTCTTCGCGAAGCAGAACCGCACGATGCCGGACTCGGTCGGCCGGCTGTAGAACGCCGAGACGGGAATCGCCGCCACCTTGATCTCGCGCGTCAGCCATTGCGCGAACGCGGACTCGTCCAGGTCGGAAATGCCGTCGTAGCGGACGCACTGGAAGTACGTGCCGTCGGCCGGCAGCAGCGTGAAGCGCGTCTTTTCCAGTCCCGCGCGGAACAGGTCGCGCTTGCGCCCGTAAAAGGCCGGCAGGTCGCGCCACGGCGCCGGGTCGCGCATGAAGTCGGCGAGGCCGGCCTGCATCGGCGTGTTCACGCTGAACACGTTGTACTGGTGGACCTTGCGGAACTCCGCCATCAGGGATGCCGGCGCCGCCACGTAGCCGACCTTCCAGCCCGTCACGTGGTAGGTCTTGCCGAAGCTGGAGACGACGAACGCGCGCTCGGCCAGCGCCGGATGACGGCTGACGGACGCGTGCTGCTGGCCGTCGAACACCATGTGCTCGTACACCTCGTCGGACAGGATCAGGATGCCGGTCCCGGCGACGATGTCGGCCAGCGCGTCGAGGTCGGCCTGGCGCAGGATCGTGCCGGTCGGGTTGTGCGGCGTGTTCACGACGATCATGCGCGTGCGCGGCGTGACCGCGGCCGCGACGTGGTCCCACGGTACGCTGTAGCCGCCGGCGGCGACGCGCATCGGCACCGGCACCGGCACGCCGCCCGCCATGACGATCGCCGGCTGGTAGCTGTCGTAGCACGGCTCGATGACGATCACTTCGTCGCCCGGATGCACGGCGCACAGGATCGCCGTGATGATGCCTTGCGTGGCGCCGGCCGTGACCGTGATCTCGGCATCGGCGTCGTAGCGGCGGCCGTACAGGTCGGCCAGCTTGGCGGCGATGGCATTGCGCAGCACGGGCAGGCCGGTCATCGGCGCGTACTGGTTGTGGCCGGCGCGCATGGCGGCGTCGACCGCATCGATCAGGCGCGCGTCGCACGCGAAGTCGGGAAAGCCCTGGCCCAGGTTGACGGCGCCGTGCTCGTTCGCGAGCGCGGACATCAGGGTGAACACGGTGGTGCCGACGGCGGGCAGGCGCGATTGCAGGACGGGTGTGGTCATGGTGCGGTTCGTGGAACGTGGTCGGAAGAGGGACGCGTCATTCTACCGTGGCCGGCGCTTCCGTCTGGACCCAGGCTTCGGGCTTCATGATGCGGAACAGGCCCTCGCGCGCCGTGCGCTTCGCGAGTTTCAGCAGCGCCTTGTCCTTGGTGACGAGGACGGCCGCGTCGGCGTCGCGCGCGATCTCGAGGAATTTCTGGTCGTCGCGGTCGGTGCAGACGGGCAGGCGCAGCGCGCGCGACGTCGGCGCGACGACCTCGATCAGCGCGTCGAAACGGGCTGCCGCCTCGGGGCGCGTGCTGTCGTCGAGCGGCAGGTGGGCATAGTGCAGCACGATGCGGTATTCGTCGCGGCAGTCGGCGCGGGTGACCGCGCGCACGCGGCCGGACTCGAGCGCGGCGAGCAGCGGCGCCCAGCGCGGGTCGCGAAAAACGAACAGGTCGAGGCAGACATTGGTGTCGATGACGATGGGTTTTGCTGGAGCAGGTATCATGTCAGCAATTTTACCCGCTGCACGTGTTTCCAGAATGCTGATCGTCCTTTCTCCCGCCAAATCGCTCGACCTCGATTCCCCGCCCACCACTCTTGACCGCACCACGCCGCGCTTCATCGACGACGCCGCCGACCTCATCAAGATCCTCAAGCCGAAGTCGCCCGCCGAAATCGGCGCGCTGATGGCCATCTCGGACCCGCTGTCCGTGCTGAACGTGACGCGCTATGCCGACTGGCATCCCGACCATGGCGCAGCGCGCCAGGCCATCATGTCGTTCGACGGCGACGTCTACACCGGCTTGGCCGCGCGCACGCTGGCGCCGGAGGCGCTCGCGTACGTGCAGCGCCGCGTGCGCATCCTGTCCGGCCTGTATGGCGTGCTGCGTCCGCTGGACGGCATGCATCCTTACCGCCTGGAGATGGGGACGCGCCTCGCGAACCCGCGCGGCAAGGATTTGTACGCGTTCTGGGGCGACCGCGTGACGGCCGCGCTGAATGCGGACCTGAAGGACGCCGGCGCGCCGGTGCTCGTGAACCTGGCATCGGAAGAATACTTCAAGTCCGTGCGCTTGACGCTGCTGGACGTGCCCGTGATCACGCCCGTGTTCGAAGACTGGAAGAACGGCAAGTACAAGATCATCTCGTTCTTCGCCAAGCGGGCGCGCGGCATGATGGCGCGCTACGCGGCGCAGGAGGGCATCACGGATGCCGAGGATCTGAAGGCCTTCGACGTCGACGGCTATGCGTTCGACGAGGGCGTGTCGACCGACAGGAGCTGGGTGTTCCGGCGCCGCGTCGAGGCCTGAGCGACGTTGATGAAAAATGCCCGCATCCGCGGGCATTTTTCATTACTGCACGGCGTCTTTCGGCGCGGGCCGCGGGGCCGCCTTGGCCCAGAACTTCCACCACGGCGCATCGCCTGAACCCTTGCCGCCCAGGAAGCGGCTGTCCGGATAGTTCTTGGTGAAGATGCGCTGCGTGTCGTCGCGCAGGTCGAGCATGCCGAGCTTGTCGTAGCAGCGGATCATGATGAACAGCGCTTCTTCGCGTGCGCTCGCCTGCGCAAACTGGGTGACGGCGCCCTGGGCGCGGTTGAGCGCGGCCAGGTAGCCGCCGCGGCGGTAATAGTAATTCGCCACGTGCACTTCGTACTGGGCCATCGCCTCGATCAGGTAGTTCATGCGGGCGATCGAATCCGGCGCGTACTTGCTGTTAGGGAACTTGTCGACCAGTTCCTTGAAGGCGGCAAACGCTTCGCGCGTCGCCTTCGGATCGCGCTCGGTCGGGTCCTGCGAGTAGATGAAGCTGAGGAAGCCGATCTGGTCATTGAAGTTGATCAGGCCGCGCAGGTAGTACATATAGTCGACCTGGGGATGATTCGGGTGCAGCTTGATGAAGCGTTCGACGGCGGCCAGCGCCTCGGGCTGGTTCTGCGACTTGTAGTGCGCGTAGGCGATTTCCATCTGCGCCTGGGCGGCGTAGGTGCCGAACGGATAGTTGGATTCGAGGCGCTCGAATACCTTGATCGCGGCTTCGTAATGACCGCCCGCCATTTCCTCCTGCGCGTCAGCGTATAATTTCGATGCTGACACGTTCTTGTTTTCGTCGGATTTATCCGGTAACAAACCGCAAGCTGACAAACTTAGCAGAACGCTAGTCACGACCACCAACACAGACAATTTTTTTTGCATAAGCTCTATTGCAAGAAAGTTTTACCGAGATTCAACGAACGGCTGATTATAGCCGATGGGACTGACGTGATATTAACTGCTGCGCCGAATTCGGCGGAAAACCTTTTCGACCCTGACCTGGACGAGGACCTCGACGCCGAGCTCGACCCGGCGCTTGCCCCCGGTTTCGGTGGCCCCGACTATTCGCCGATCACCCTGGCCCTGGCGCCGGAACACTGCGGACAGCGCCTGGACAAGGTCGTCGCCGGCCTCGTGCCGCAATTCTCGCGCAGCCGCCTGCAGCAATGGTTCGACGAAGGCCACATCACCGTCGACGGCAAGGCGGCCAAGGGCAAGAGTACGGCGTACGGCGACGAGACCGTCGTCGTCGTGCCGCAGCCGGCGCCGGAAGACACGGCGTTCGCGCCGGAAGTGATCGAGCTCGACATCGTGTACGAGGACGACGCCATCATCGTCATCAACAAGCCCGCCGGCCTCGTCGTGCACCCGGGCTCGGGCAACTGGTCGGGCACCTTGCTGAACGGCCTGCTGCACCATTGCCCGCAACTCGTGTCGGTGCCGCGCGCCGGCATCGTGCACCGCCTCGACAAGGACACCAGTGGCCTGATGGTCGTCGGCAAGACGCTGGAAGCGCAGACCGACCTCGTGCGCCAGCTGCAGGCGCGGACCGTCAAGCGCGAGTACTTCGCCCTGGTGTGGGGTACGCCGCGTCCGTACGGCACGATCGATTCGCCGATCAGCCGCGACGCCAAGGACCGCGTCAAGATGGCCGTGTCGAACAGCCCGTCGGCGAAGCCCGCCATCACGCACTACGAAGTGATCGAGACGGGCGAGCTGGACCGTCGCCCGGTCAGCCTCGTGCAATGCCGTCTCGAAACCGGCCGCACCCACCAGATCCGCGTGCACATGCAGTCGCTCGGCTACAGCCTCGTCGGCGACACCGTGTACGGCAAGCAGCACCTGCGTTCGTTCTTCCACCGCCAGGCGCTGCAGGCGCGCCGCCTCGGCCTCGTGCATCCGGCCACGGGCGAGCAGGTGGAGTGGGTCGTGCCGCTGGCCGACGATTTCGCGGAACTTCTGGAACAGGCCGGGATCGAAGAACCGGAAGCGATCTGATGCCGGGGATGGAGGCTAGCCCGGCGTCCGCGCCGCAGCTGTCCCGCGGCGACCTGATCCACCCGGCGACGCCGGCCGAGTGGCCCGATCTGCCTGACGCGTTCGGTGCCCTCGCCACGACCCGCCGCGGCGGCGTCAGCGTGGGGCCGTACGGCGACGGGTCGGGCGGCGGCGGCCTGAACCTCGGCCTGCACGTTGCCGACGACCCCCATGCGGTCGCGGTCAATCGCGCACGCCTGCAGGCGTACCTGCCGGGCCGGCCGGCGTGGATCGCGCAGGTGCACGGCGCCGACGTCGTCGATGCGGCGACCGTCGGGCCGGGCAGCCCCGTGCGCACGGGCGACGCGAGCATCGCGACGGTGCCGGGTGTCGTGTGCGCCATCCTGACGGCCGACTGCCTTCCCGTGCTGTTCGCGGATATGGGTGGCCGGGTCGCGGGCGCCGCGCATGCCGGCTGGCGCGGCCTGGCCGGCGGCGTGCTGGGGCAGACGATCGCCGCCATGCGCGCGGCCGGCGCCGGCGAGATCACGGCCTGGCTGGGCCCGGCGATCGGGCCGGGTGCGTTCGAAGTCGGGGACGACGTGAAGGCCGCATTCGACGCGGCGTTGCCGGGTGGCGCCGCGGAGGCGTTTCGTCCGTATGCTGGCCGTCCGGGCAAGTATCTGGCGGACATGAACCTGCTCGCGCGCCGCATGCTGGCGCGCGATGGCGTCACGCGCGTGCATGGCGGCGCACATTGCACGGCCACCGAGGCCGACCGGTTCTATTCGTACCGCCGCGACGGCGTCACCGGCCGCCAGGCCAGCCTCATCTGGTTGAAGTAGCTGCGTGGCGTTTCCCCTGCGTACGGATCAGGGCGCCGGGGCGGCATCGTCGTGGCCGCGCGCGGCCTGCGCGGCCGCCTGCGCCGCGCGCTCGCGCCGCCGGCGCGATCCCGCGAGGTAGAAGACGATTGATAATGGCAACACGCCGTAGCCGAAAAAAGTCATAATGCCGCCAACCACAGTCGGCTCCGTCGCCGCCATCAGGGTTACGACGTACATCCATCCTATGGCCACGATCCACATGCGATGCTCCGGTTGCTGTCGACAAATCGATTCTACACAATGGACGCCCTATGAATACGCCTGATGCTACCCCGCAGATGCTCTCCGCGCCCTGG
>Ga0308168_1004245_pt1 | contig 10480 bp, 14 predicted proteins | sample PhyCR2_FD_202133 | JGI IMG/M metagenome (GOLD analysis project Ga0308168, IMG submission 202133) | Phyllosphere microbial communities from UC Gill Tract Community Farm, Albany, California, United States - DLSLRC.R2 | ecosystem: Host-associated > Plants > Phyllosphere > Unclassified | place: USA... | reverse complement strand
GGCCAACGCCACGCCCGAGCAGATCGCCGCGCGCCGCGCCCGCGCCGACGAAGTCATGCGCCAGCTGCGCACCGGCGCCGACTTCGCCAAGATCGCCGCCACCTATTCCGACGCGCCCGACGCATTGAAGGGCGGCGCCATCGGCTGGCGCGATCCGGACCGCCTGCCGCCCCTGATCAGCGATCAGCTGCGCAAACTCAGCCCGGGCCAGGTCACCCCTGTCATCAAGAGCAATACCGGTTTCCACATCGTCAAGCTGATCGACAAGCGCAGCCTGGCGCAGGAGCCGGAGCAGGCTGTGGTCCAGCAGACCCGCGCCCGCCACATCCTGATCAAGCCGACGCCCGCCATGCCGGCCGCGCAGGTGAAAGCCAGGCTGGCCGAGCTGCGCGCGAAGATCGTCGCCAGGAGCGCCACCTTCGAAGACCTGGCGCGCCAGAACGGCCAGGACGGCACGGCCGCCAAGGGCGGCGACCTGGGCTGGCTGCAGCCGGGCGACGTGGTGCCGGAATTCGAGACCGCGATGAATGCCCTGAAACCGGGCGAGGTGTCGGACGTGGTCGAGTCGCCGTTCGGCTTCCACCTGATCGAGGTCCTCGAGCGCAAGAGCGAAGACCAGACCAAGGAGCGCGAGCGCCTGCGCGCACGCAACGTGATCCGCGAGCGCAAGCTGGGCGAAGCCGTCGAGGACTGGGCGCGCGAAGTGCGCGACCGCGCCTACGTCGAGTACCGCGAAGAGGCCTGACAGCATGGCTGTGCGTCCGATCCTGGCGCTCACCGTCGGCGAGCCGGCCGGCATCGGGCCCGAGATCTCGATCCGGGCCGCCTGGGCCCTGCGCGAAGAGGCCAATTGCGTGCTGGTGGGCGACGCCGCCTTCCTCGCGCTGACCGCCAGCCTGGTCGATCCCGCCATCCGCCTGTCGGCATTGTCGGTCCAGGCCCTGAGGAACGGCGGCCTGCCGCATTTCGGCCGTGAGCGCATCGCCGTCGTCGACGTGCCCCTTGCCGCCCATGTGGTGCCGGGCACGCTGGACAAGGAAAACGGCCGCGCCGTGCTGGCGACACTGGACCTCGCGGTCGAGGGCGTGCAGGCCGGCTGGTTCGACGCCATCGTCACCGCACCCCTGCAAAAGAGCACCATCAACCAGGCCGGCGTCGCCTTTTCCGGCCATACCGAATACCTGGCCGAAAAAACGAACACGCCGCAAGTGGTCATGATGCTGGCCGGCCAGCCGGCGGGCGATCAAGCCTATTTGCGGGTGGCGCTGGCCACCACGCACCTGCCCCTCAAGGAGGTGCCGGCGGCGATCACGCAGGAGGGACTGGGACGGGTGCTCGACATCCTGCACGCCGACCTGCGCGACAAATTCGGCATCGCCGCGCCGCGCATCCTGGTCACCGGCCTGAATCCCCACGCGGGCGAAAACGGCTACCTGGGACGCGAGGAAATCGAGGTCATCGAACCCGCGCTGGCGCAAGCGCAGGCACGCGGCATCGATGCGCGCGGACCGTATCCGGCCGACACCCTGTTCCAGCCGAAATACCTGGGCGAGGCCGACGCCGTCCTCGCCATGTACCACGACCAGGGCCTGCCGGTGCTGAAGCACGCCACCTTCGGGCGCGGCATCAACGTCACCCTCGGCCTGCCCCTGATCCGCACTTCGGTCGACCACGGCACCGCGCTCGACCTGGCCGCGCAGGGCCTGGGACTGGCCGACTGCGGCAGCATGGAAGAGGCGATCCGGGCCGCCATGAGCATGGTCGTGGCGAGCCGCGCCACACAATCAACGAAAGAGTAAATGAAACACGTAGCACGCAAGCGCTTCGGCCAGAACTTCCTGACCGATAATCACGTCCTGGGCAACATCATCGATGCGATCGCCCCGCGCCGCGGCGAGGCGATGGTCGAGATCGGCCCGGGCCTGGCGGCGATGACGGCGCTGCTGCTGAAGGAATTCGACCACATGCACGTGGTCGAACTCGATCGCGACCTGGTAACGCGGCTGGAAAAGGCCTACCCGCGCGAAAAGCTGACGGTGCACTCCGCCGACGCCCTGAAGTTCGACTTCGGCGCCTTGCCGGTGCCGGAGGGGCAGAAGCTGCGTATCGTCGGCAATCTGCCGTACAACATTTCGAGCCCGCTGCTGTTCCACCTGGCCGAGTTCGCCGACCTGGTCGAGGACCAGCATTTCATGCTGCAAAAGGAAGTGGTGGAGCGCATGGTGGCCGAACCCGGCACCAAGGCCTATGGCCGCCTGTCGGTGATGCTGCAATGGCGCTACGACATGTCGCTGCTGTTCATCGTCCCGCCGACCGCCTTCGACCCGCCGCCGCAAGTCGATTCAGCCATCGTGCGCATGGTGCCGACCCGCCGCAAACTCGCCGTCGACGGCGCCACCCTGGAAGCGGTGGTGCAAAAGGCGTTTTCCCAGCGCCGCAAGGTGATCCGCAACTGCGTGGCCGGCATGTTCACGGAAGCGCAGCTGCTCGAAGCGGGCATCGATCCGGGCGTGCGGCCGGAAAACGTCAGCCTGGAGCAGTACGTGGCGCTGGCGAATATCCTCAAGCCCGTCTAAGACCGCCCCATCTCATCCGTGATGCGTCGCACAACGCTTCACACCCGCGTTTTGCGCGTTTCATCGCGCGCTTTACGCACTTCGTCGCAAGTCGATGGAGTCGCGTAAAGGCGCTTGCTAATCTACTCCCATCGAAAGCCCGGACGCACTCAGCGAAGGGCCAACAAGCCAACCGAAGGGAGCCTGAAATGAACGTCCTCAAACACATGGAAACGCTGTTCCTGGTCGCCGCCCTGGCCGTCGTCGGCACCACCTATGCCAGCGCCGAGAGCTACAAGGCGCAGGTGCGCGCCGATTCCCTCGTGTCGAGCGACAGCGGCAAGATGGCCGTCGTAAAAGTCAGCGCCAAGCGCGTGGCGCCGGCCACCAGGTTCGGCTAAGTCGAGCTTCCCATCGTTTCCCGGGCGCGCGGGCAAAAAAAAGCCCGCCGTTGCGGGCGGGCTAAATCCAATTCTTTTCTGAGGAGAGTTGGAGGAGACAGGTGCAATTATGCTGCACCACAACATATACGTCTAATTTTCTTTTGGAATGATCGACATCGTTGTGGTGAATGTCTCCGCTAGCGCTTAAGGATTATTGGCGCAGGTGACGGCGATCGTCTCCACCTTGTTGTCGCCCATCGTGCCGGCGCCGTTGGTGACGGTGCAGCTCTGGCCGGTTGGCGGAGTCAGTACGGTCACGCCGTAGGTCTGCCCATAGGTCACGCCGACAGGGAAGGTAAAGGTGGTCGGATAGGCACCGCTGGTCGCATCCTTGGTGACAGTCACGGTACCGCCGGCACTGCCGTTGGTGAGCACCAGGCCGTCGGCCGCGACACCCGTGATCGTGCCGCCAATGGTATTCGTGACGAGCGAGCAGACGATTACGGCGTTGATCGACGACAGGCGGCCCGCGGTGTCCGAGGTGCCGCTCGAATTCACGCAGGTCTGGTGCTGGGGATTGGTCTTGACGGTCACACTGTACGGCTCCCCGTAATCGACTTCGTTGGGGAAGGTATAGGTGACGTTCTGGATGTTACCGTTCGTGTCCGCGCCAAGCGGCGTGACCGGCAGATCGTTTACGAGGTTGTTCTGCAGTACCAGGCCCGGATACTGCAGGCCGGCCACCACGCCGCCAATCGTATAGCTCGAGGTGCCGCCGCCGCAGGCGCTCAGGCCGGCGGCCACCGTCAGCGCGCACAGCGCCAGAATCGATTTCTTCAAAATACTCTCCACAGGAATGATTAAGGCGTCGTGCAATTGAGGTCGACGGTCTTGCCGACGTTGTCCATGGTGCCCGATCCGTTCGCCACGGTGCAGGTCTGGCCAGGAGCGGCCAGCACGGCCACGCCGTAGTTGGCGCCCTCGGGGATCTGCGTCATCTGGACCACGGTATCGGTCGGGGCCACGGCCTTGCGGTCGGAGCCGTTGACGATTTCCAGGCCGGCGGCGTGGGTGCCGTTGACGCGCACGGTCAGCGGGAAGGTCTTCAGGGTGCAGACGACTTGCACGGTGGTCACGCTGAACACCGCCTTGCCGGTACCGGTGCCTTCGACCACCTTGCAGCCGTCGGTGCCGCCCTCGGTCGTCGGTTGGGTGTTGTCGGGCGAGGCGACCACTTTCACGTTGTAGGTGGCGTCGGTCTCGACCAGGTCGGGGAAGAGGAAGGTCGACTGGTTGGCCGGGACTTCGAGGCGCGGGCCGTCGTTGTTGGTCAGGACCAGGCCGGCCTTGGTGTTGCCGGTCACCGTGCCGCCGACATAGACGTCGCCGTCACCGCCGCCGCAGGCGGACAGGCTCAGCGCGCACGCCAGCGCAATGCCGGCACGCAGGGGGGAACGAATCATAATTTCTCCAAAAAAGGGGAGGGGCAAGGCGCGCAACCCGAGGCACCTGGCCGCATGCTGGAAAGTGTGCCCATCATTTTAGAGCATTTGACAAGGCCCGGGCTCATTAGGGTTTGTATCACGGTGTAACGACGCCGGGCGTTCGCGCGCATTTGCAATTCACCGCTGGCCTCGTTATGCTGGACTCTCCCATACGACAGCCGCCGATGAAGCCCTCCAACCGCCGCCTCTGGCCCAAAGCCATCCTGTTCGACCTCGACGACACGCTGTGGCCGATCGCCCCCGTCATCCTCCAGGCCGAGCAGACGCTGTTCCAGTGGCTGGCCAGCAATGCGCCGCGCGTGGCCGAGCGCTTCACCATCGACAGTCTGCGCCAGGCCCGCCTGGAATTGCTGGCGCGCCGGCCCGAATTCCAGCTCGACCTCGGCGCGCTGCGCCGCGCCGGCCTGATCGCCGCCTTCGAGCAGGCGGGCGAGGACGCCGACAAGGTCGAACTGGCGATGACCGAATTCTTCGCCGCCCGCAACGCCGTGGTTCCCTACGACGACGTCCTGCCCGGCCTGCTGCGCCTGAAAGGACGCGTCCTGATCGGTTCGGTTACCAACGGCAATGCCGACCTGCAGACCATCGGCCTGTCCCACCATTTCCACGCCTCGGTGTCGGCGCCCGGTTTCGGCCGCGCCAAGCCGGACGCGGCGATCTTCCACGCCGCCTGCGACGCCCTCGGCGTGGCCCCGCACGAGGCCGTCCACGTCGGCGACGATCTGCTGCTTGACGTGCAGGGCGCCCAGCGCGCCGGGCTGCGCGGGATCTGGATGAACCGCACCGCCAGCCGCCGGCACCTGGAAGAGGGTGTGCAACCGGATGCGATCGTCGCCAATATGGATCAATTGATTGACTGGCTCAAACGCGAACACGCTTGAGAGCACGCTCGAGCGCACAGCACGGCTTCCGCGGTGCATAATAGCCGTGCAACCATTCCGCGCGCCTTTCACTTCCCATGCAACTTGAACCCCGAGCCCAAACCCTGCTGAAAGCCCTCGTCGAGCGTTACATTGCCGACGGCCAGCCGGTCGGGTCGCGTGCGCTCTCGAAGATTTCCGGCCTCGACCTGTCGCCTGCCACGATCCGCAACATCATGGCCGACCTCGAGGAAATGGGCTATGTCGCCAGCCCGCACACCTCGGCCGGCCGGGTGCCGACGCCGCGCGGCTATCGCCTGTTCGTCGACACCCTGCTCACCGTGCAGCACCTGGAAGGCCAGCATGGCCAGCACGGCGTCGATCCCGAGCGCATGCGTCTCGCGGCCCAGCAGCCACAAAAAATCATCGCCAACGCCGCGCAGATGCTGTCCTCGCTGACCCAGTTTGCCGGCGTCGTGCAAAGCCCGCGCCGCGAATCCGTGTTCCAGCAGATCGAATTCCTGCGCCTGTCCGAAAAGCGCATCCTGCTCGTGATCGTCGATCCGCGCGGAGACGTCCAGAACCGCCTGCTGCTGACCGACGTCGACTACACGCCCGCCCAGCTGGTGCAGTCGGCCAATTACCTGAACACGAATTTCGCCGGCCTCAGCTTCGACGAAGTGCGGATGCGCCTGACCGGAGAACTGCGCCAGCTGCGCGAAGATATCGGCGGCCTGATGCAGACCGCCGTGGAAGCGGGCAGCGAGGCGATGGCCGAGGGCAGCGAAGAGATGGTCATTTCGGGCGAGCGCAACCTGCTGTCGGTGTCCGACCTGTCCTCGAACATGAGCTCCTTGCGCCAGCTGTTCGAGATGTTCGAGCAGAAGACCGGGCTGATGCAATTGCTCGACATGTCGAGCAAGGCCGGCGGCGTGCAGATTTTCATCGGCGGCGAATCGAAGCTGGTGCCGATGGACGAAATGAGCGTGGTCACCGCGCCCTACGAGGTGAACGGCAAGATCGTCGGCACCCTGGGGGTGATCGGCCCGACCCGGATGGCGTATGAACGCGTGATTCCGATCGTCGACATCACGGCGAAATTGCTGTCGAATGCCTTGAGCAACTCTTAACGGCTGACATATACCCGTAAGGTGGGCGGCTCCCGCCGCCCACGCGTTCAACCAGCGCCAGAAACCTCGCGACAGATTTCTATGCGTCGAAGGCGTGGGCGGGGGACCCGCCCACCTTACGGGTGGATGCAAGTTGTAACAAAAAACGGCGCCGCGGCGCCGTTTTTCATTGCGGGAACGGTGTGCTCAATTGTTGCCGCGGTGCGGGCAGGCCACCTTGGTGCAATTGCCGTAGATGGCCAGCGCGTGTTCGGCAATCTTGAAGCCGCGTTCCAGGGCGATCTTGTTCTGGCGCGATTCGATCTCCTCGTCGAAGAATTCCTCGACGTGCCCGCAATCGAGGCAGACCAGGTGGTCATGGTGCGAGCCGGCGTTCAGCTCGTAGATCGCCTTGCCGGTTTCAAAATGGTTGCGGTTCAGGAGGCCGGCTTGCTCGAACTGGGTCAATACGCGGTAGACGGTCGCCAGGCCGACGTCCATGTTTTCGGCCAGCAGGATTTTATAGACGTCTTCCGCCGTCAGGTGCCGCACTTCGCTGTTCTGGAAAATTTCCAGGATTTTCAGGCGCGGCAAAGTCGCCTTCAGGCCGCTCGCCTTCAGGTCGGTCGGTTTGTTACTCATGTTTGTTACTCGTAGATGGGCGGAGTGCTTTATGATATAGCGTTTTGGAAGCTCCCGCTAAACGTTTTGAGGTTACTTATGCGCGTCTTTGATGCCCTTGTTCATCGCTCCAAGGCCCGGGCCCTGCTTGCCGCCGGCCTCGCCTGCACGCTGGTCCTGTCCGGCTGCGCATCTTGGCGCAACCAGACCAAGCCTGCCGCACCGGTGAACACGTCGCCGGCCGCCCTTGAAGCCGACGCCAATAAATCGGCCTCGCTGGCGAATGCCGGCGCCCAGACGACCGAAGGCACGAGGCTGCAGAAATTCCTGTGGATCTTCTCGCCCTACCGTCCGGACATCCAGCAAGGCAACTTCGTTTCGCAAGAAATGCTGAACCAGCTGAAAGTGGGCCAGACCCGCGAGCAGGTGCGCTTCCTGCTCGGCACCCCGATGCTGATGGACATGTTCCACGCCGACCGCTGGGACTACCCGTTCTACCTCGCGCGCGGCAATGGCGAGCTGACCACCAGCCGCGTCACCGTGTATTTCAAGGACGACGTGGTCGAGCGCTTCGATGGCGGCAACCTGCCGACCGAGCGCGAATACATCGCCCGCATCGCCGGCCCGGCGCGCAATGTCGTCAAGGAAGCCAAGAAGGCCGAAAAGGCGGCCGCCAGCCGTCCGGTCGAGCCGGCCACGCCCGCCACCCCCGCCACTTCCACGACCACTCCGTAAGACTGTCATGACGCAATTGAAAATCGCGGTCGCCGGCGCCAGCGGGCGCATGGGCCGCATGCTGATCGAGGCGATCGCCGCCGCTCCCGATGCCACCCTCGCCGGCGCCCTCGACGTCGCAGGCTCTCCCTTCATCGGCCACGACGCCGGCGCCTTCTCGGGCCAGCTGACCGGCGTGACGATCGAGTCCGACCTGGCGCGCGCGCTGGCGAACGCCGATTGCCTGATCGATTTCACCCGCCCCGAAGGCACGCTGCAGCACCTCGCGTACTGCGCCGAGCACAATGTAAAAATCGTGATCGGCACCACCGGTTTCGACGACGCCGGCAAGGCGGCGATTGCCGCCGCCGCCGAAAAAGTCGCGGTCGTCTTCGCGCCGAACATGAGCGTGGGCGTGAACGTGACCCTCAAACTGCTGGAAATGGCGGCGAAAAGTTTTAACGAAGGCTACGACATCGAGATCATCGAGGCGCACCATCGCCACAAGGTCGACGCCCCCTCGGGCACGGCACTGAAAATGGGCGAAGTCATCGCCGACGCCCTGGGCCGCGACCTGAAGGACTGCGCCGTCTACGGCCGCGAAGGCGTGACCGGCGAGCGCGATCCGTCGACCATCGGCTTTGCCACCGTGCGCGGTGGAGATATTGTCGGCGACCACACGGTGCTGTTCGCCGGCACCGGCGAGCGCATCGAGATCACCCATAAATCGAGCAGCCGCGTGACCTACGCCCACGGCGCCCTGCGCGGTGCGCGTTTTATCGCCGACAAGGCGAACGGCCTGTACGACATGCAGGACGTCCTGTCCCTGAAAGGATAAGACCATGGCAGTAGCGGAACTGAACGGCGCCGTGATTGTCAACGAAGCGAGCTTCTTCGCCGAAAGCCGGCGCGCGTTCGGCTTTCATACGGCCACCGGCGACACCATCGACACCTGGGTCGATTGCCTGAGCTACCTGCGCGACGACGAGAACATGACCAAGTTCCGCCTGCAGCCGGACGAGGTGCTGGAAATCGTCATCACCGACAGCGCCGCCCTGCGCTCGCGCCTGCCGGACCTGGTCGACGAGATCGTGTTCTGCGTCGGCGGCATCAACGAGCGCTATGAAGACTACGGCGAAAAGCCGGCGCTGGAACTGGTGCTCCGTTGACCGAGCGATGACGCCGCTGCCTTTTGCCTGCAAATGGACTGCGGCGTTGCCTGTACGGGGCCATGAAGGCCAATGGCCTTCATGGCAGATTCACCGGGCTCTCGAGCCCACGCGGATCACGCGCACCAATAGCCGTGCAGCTGCAGCTCCATGACCGCCGACGATCTCCTCTCCATCTCCAGTTACGTCATGCCGGCCCTGCCGCTGCACCCGGCAAAACTCGGCTTCCTGTTCGGCACCCGCCACGGCATCGAGGAATTCTGCCGCGAGACCCATATCCTCTGGCAGCGCGGCATGTTCGAACGCCTGCTGGTCTCGGGCGGCGCGACGGCCGGGCAGGAGATACCTGAAGCGCTGGTCATCGCCGAGCGGCTGGTCGAACTGGGCATCCCGCCATCCATCCTGATCCTCGAATGCGAGGCCTTGAACACCGGCGACAACGTCATCCTCGGCCGCCGCAAGGTGGCTCAGGAGATGGACCTTGCCGGCATCGACAGCGTCCTCGTGATCGGCAAAGTCTGCGCCATGCGCCGCTACCTGATGACGCTGGCGCGCCACTGGCCGGAGGTATCCGTCTCCGCTTGCGCCATCAATTACTTTGGCCTGCCGGCCGAGCGCTGGCACGAGCACGACGAGTTCCGCCGGCGCGTGCTGGCCGAATTCCACAAGATTCCGCAGTACCTGGAGCAGGACTTCCTGCGCGAGCTGGACGGGCATGGGCCGTATCCGGTGCTGGGTGCCGGCGCATGAAGCGGCTCGGCAAGGGGCTGCTGGCGCTCGCCGCGCTGCTGCTGGTCTACCTCGCCGTGGTGGCCTGGTGGGCGGCCGCCTCGGTGGATGCGCTGCTCGCGCAGCAAGCGGCCGACGCCACGGCGCCGCGGCTGTCGCAAGGCCAGCTCGCCGTCCTGCTGCGCATCGAAGACCCGCGCTTCTTTTCCCATCGCGGCTTGAGCCTGGCCGACGGCCAGGGCGTCGCCACGATCTCGTCCGCCGTCGCACGCGACCTGTTCCTGTATGGTGCCCCCCAAGGCGGTCCGAAGGGCGTGCTGCAACGCGTGTACCGCGCCGTGTTCGACTGCTGCAGGAAGGTCGACCTGGGCCGCGACGTGATGGCGCTGGTGCTCGATGCCAGTGCGTCGAAACAGCGCCAGCTGGACCTGTATGTGGGCGGCGTCTATATGGGGCGGCACGAAGGGCGGCAATTGCGCGGCCTGGAGGCGGCCGCACAGGCTTATCTGGGCAAGCCGCTGGCGGCCGTCGATGCAGACGGGATGGCGCAACTGGTCGCCATGATCAAGGCGCCGAACGAACTGCATCCGGTGCGCAACCGGGATGCGTACCAATTGCGCCTGGCGCGGGTGCAAGCGGTGCTGGCCGGGCGCTGCGAGCCAGATGGGTGGCTCGATACCAGCTATAGCCATTGCGAACCTTGAGCCGGACCACAATGCCAAATGCCATGTTTGCGCTGAGTGTCGAGCCCGAGCTCACGGTGAGTGCAGCCAATAAATTGAAAAACAGATGGCGGCTCACGCCGGGATAGGTTTCTCGCCGGAGTTCGATCTTG
>Ga0308168_1004242_pt1 | contig 10481 bp, 8 predicted proteins | sample PhyCR2_FD_202133 | JGI IMG/M metagenome (GOLD analysis project Ga0308168, IMG submission 202133) | Phyllosphere microbial communities from UC Gill Tract Community Farm, Albany, California, United States - DLSLRC.R2 | ecosystem: Host-associated > Plants > Phyllosphere > Unclassified | place: USA... | reverse complement strand
CCAGCCTGACGAAAGCGAGCGAACTTTTGCATATGACGCAACCGGCGCTTAGCAAACAAATCAAAAATCTCGAACAGGCGGTCGGCGCTCCCCTGTTCACACGGACGACGAGCGGCGTCTCATTGACGCCGGCAGGAGAAATCGTCTTCAAAGACGGACAAAAAATTCTCGAACAGCTCGATGACATGCAACGAAAAATTGATCAGTTGCAGGGACAGACGTCGTTTACACTCGGTTCATGGCCGAGTGTCGCCATGTCTTACCTGCCGCAACACTTCGCCAACCATCCAACAGTGGGCGGTCCGGAACTGAAGATCAAGACGGCCCATACGTACATCGAACTGATGGCCGGTTTGGAGCAGCATCAGTACGATGCCGTATTGCTCGACGATCGGCAAATCGAGCATCCGTATCCGTCGACGCATCTGTATACGGAACCGTTTTTACTGTACTTCCATGAAGCCGATGAACGGTTCGAAGGCTGTGTCGATGTCCGGTTCGATCAAATCGAAGCCTCGTCGTTCCTGTCTTTGCCGATTGACTGTGACTCGACGAATATCCTGAAAGCCGCGTTTGCGGAACGCGGGGCGACCTATACCGTCGCCTCGGAAATGGAATTTGGTTCAAGCGTCCTTGGCTTCATCCGGGCAAAACTCGGGATCGCGATTTTACCGGCAATCTTTCAGGATGGTCTCCCGCCGGAAGTCCGGACATTGCCGATCACCGGCTTTGACGTGACACGGGAACTATCTCTCGTAACACGGGATGCAGAACACCATCAGACATTACTCCGTTTGATTGGTCATCCGCGTAGCCGTTGATTCAGTCGGTTCCGCAGAGCGTCGATTTCGGAACGGTCGAGCGTCTGATCGTCGATTTCACCGTAACGGACCACATGATAGAGCATCGGATCAATCGTCAACTTGATCCGGTCGAGCCAGTCCTGGACCGTTTCTTCCGGCCGGCGTTTTGATCCGTCCGGCAGCTGCCGGTCAAAAGAAGCAATCAATTGACGGACTTCGGAAACGGAGTCCGTTTGTTGTCGTTGTTGCTCCGGATGCCAGTCAAGCGGTGCTATCTTCGGACGTAAGATTTGCGAATCCCCCTCTTCCGTCGGTTCATGCAACTGTTTACGCCGACGGTATCCGAGTAACCGGCGGAACACAAACACAGATAAGAAGGCTGTGACCAGTGCTCCGACCGGCAGCAGCATATCCGGCAAGAACAAGGAGGCACCTTTGATCATTGGACCTTTCGGGAACGGTTTTGCTCCAAATTTCGGCCCCTTCATTGCTTTGCGCGGCTTAATTTTGTAATGGAAGGTATAATCTGCCGGTTTATAAATATAAGTCGTGTAGACATAACGTTCAAAAGCAACCAGCGATGCGGCCATTACCAAAACGGATAGAATCATCAGTCCGAGCTTCCGTTTCATGTCGCCCCTCCTTTTTTACCAAATAATAACATATCGTTATCAGTCCATCAGCATTTTTCTTTCTTTTCAGTCAATTTGAGCGTACAGTAAAATTACACTGTCAGAATAGGATGTGATCATATGTACTTACCTTCGTTTCAACTGGACCAGAAAACCGTTCTTGTGACCGGTGCCGGTCGCGGCATCGGCCGTGCCCTGGCGATCGGAATGGCGGAAGCTGGCGCGGATGTCTTACTGGTCGCCCGGACGGAATCCGATTTACAGGAAACCGCAAAACAAATCGAACAGCTTGGACGACGGGCCTTTGTTTTGACGTGCGACGTCACCGACCGGACGCAGGTCCAGGCGACAGTCGACCGTGCCTATACATATGTCGACCGGATCGATGTGCTCGTCAACAACGCCGGAATGAACATCCGCTCGAAAGCACTGGATGTCACCGAGGACGAGTGGGAAACAATCCAGCAGACGAACTTAAAGTCTGCCTTCCTATTCTCACAGGAAATCGGACGCCGGATGCAGGACACCGGCGGCAGTATCCTCAACATCGCTTCGGTTGCGGGACACGTCGCCTTACGAACCGGTGTCGTCTATGCGACGACGAAAGCCGCCTTGATTCAGATGACAAAAGTCTTAGCGCTTGAATGGGGTCCGAAAAATATCCGCGTCAATGCGATCGGACCGTGGTATTTCAAGACACCGCTGACGGAACCGTTGCTCGCCGATCCCGCTTATTTGCAGGACATCGTTGACGTGACACCGCTCGGCCGGGTCGGTGAACTGACGGAACTCGTTGGACCAGCTGTGTTCCTTGCGTCGGACGCCGGAACGTACGTCACCGGACAGACGCTGTTCGTTGACGGCGGGATGACGATTAAAGGATTTTAACGTGAGACGAAAAGGACTTCCGATTTTAATCGAAAGTCCCTTTTTCTGTCGTGTCCTATTTTTAAAGTGAGGTGGGAAAACCAGATGGATTCATTAAGAGATACGATTGCTGTCGTTACCGGCGCATCCCGCGGCGCCGGTCGCGGAATCGCTTACGAACTGGGACGATCCGGAGCAACCGTCTACGTGACGGGACGCAGTACGCAGGAAAGCTCCACCGACGGTCGTCCGGAAACGATTGAACAGACGGCCGCCGGTGTCACGGCTCGCGGTGGTCTCGGTATTCCGGTCCGTTGTGACCATACCGATCCGGACGAGATAACTTGCTTGTTCCAACAGATTCAAGACCAGCACGGTCAGATTGATCTGCTCGTCAACAGTGTGTTCGGCGGTTCGGAAGCTTCCCTTCCTGTGGGGCAAGGCAAACGATTTTGGGAACGTCCGCCGCAACACTGGGACGCGATGATGATCGCCGGTCCGAAAGCCTATTTGCTGACGACGCGGGCGGCTGTTCCGTTGCTTCAACAAAGTTCGGCTGCGCTCATCATCAATTTAACATCGTTCACGCCGGATCAAGCCGCCGGCAATTTGTATTATGACTTAGCGATGCAGTCGATTAACCGGATGACATTTGTGATGGGTCAGGAACTTCAAGCGACTCGAATCGCAGCCGTGGCCCTTTGCCCCGGTTTTATGCGGACGGAACGGGTCGTCGACGCAGGCTTCAGCAGTGATGCGACTGAAACAACTGCTTATGTCGGACGGGCTGTCGTTGCCCTCACACAGGATCCGGACATTCTGCAACGGACCGGGCAAGCTTTGTTCGTGTCGGATCTCGCCCTTGACTATGGCTTTACGGATCAGGACGGAACGCAACCGGCGACGTTTATAACGTAACTTACGCTTTCCGCTTTGATATTTGAATGGCCATAATAACCGGATAGGCGGTAATCGCTAAAATCCAAATCAGCTTTATCATCAGAGATTTTCTCCTTTTATGTGTATTTTTTTGACTCGCTTGCACTTTTAACAATTGAGCTCGTGATCAACAAGAAAAACGGATAGATCAGGAGGGAGCCGATAAAAAACTACCATACGGTAACGCTACTCGAGATTCCGGTCGTACGATTTAACCGATAGAAGTTGAGCAATCCTTCTAACGGAATAAGTAAGGCGACCGCATAAATGATGCTTATTGCATTTAGTTTCAAAAACGTTTTTATAAGGCCTTCTCCTCTCTATAACAGATTTTCATAGTGTACATACGTGTCTAAACAGAAAAAGAAACACACAAGGAGGAAACGAAGATATTTCATTCAAGCACTTATGACTTAATCTACCAAGCTCTTACAAGTTACGGTCTCGTTTTTCGCTCATTCGAAATCGAACCCGTCTCTTTAACAACCTACGGCAAACACGGAGATTTACACTACAAAATCCTGGTCGATGAACGTCCGTATTCGATTCGTCTGTTACCAAAAAAGCGTTATGTCAATTCTGATTTGTCCCAATCTACATTGGATATCCTTGCCCAACAGTTTCAATACATTAATTATCTGCGGACACAGGGTATTCCGTTCATGCAACCCGTGAAACCGGCACATGATGCGTTTTTTACGACCATCACCGATTCAAATGGACAAAAGTGGACATGTTGTCTGTTTCACTGGATGGACGGACGTCACGTAACGGCGAATACAGAACAGACAGCCGCTCGGATGGGTCAGTTAGCCCGTCAGTTACATGATGTTTCGCTGCGCCAACAGGAAATTCAGTTTCCGTTTATTGATCATACGGTTACCTATCAGCGTTGGCTCGGCGATTTACAACGGCTCTCGATTTCTCGAATGCCGAAACCGGTCCAAAATTCATTTCAGGAGTACCTGACTCTGACACAACAACATCTCGACACCGCAAGACACCCAAAATCTTCTTCACTTCAACCGGTCATCTCGACTGACTTGAATTCGCTCAACATCTTATGGGATTCTGATCAACACATCGTTGGAATCGTTGATCACGAACACATCGGTGCAACCGACCGCGTGCAGGATTTGGCCTGGCTGATCAAATGGTATGCCCGGACGGAAGGCATTGGCTCGCATGACGTGTCCGGTCGCTTGGCAAAGACGTTACTTGCCCATTACAACTCGCCGACCGTCCTCGTATCGCAAGACGATCCGCGGTTGGCTGCCTTGTTATGGCTCTCGGGCTGTTTTAATCTGCATTTCATTGAACGGACGAAACAGCTTGCGTTCGATGCAGAAAACAACCCGGTCGGTTATGATCAGTTCCAACTTCACTTGCAGACATACCGTGCAAGAGGTGAACAACTTTCCGTGCTGTTACGCAATTAAAAAAAGAAACAAGTCGTGGGACTTGTTTCTTCACAACACACGAAATGGACTAACGCTGTCGGATGGTTTTAAACGATATGTAGCAATTGATTTAAAGTGGCTGTTCAGCGTCTTGACCTGGTACTTGCCTGTTTGCGTAACTAACTCAAGGACATGATAGGTTTTCGTTTTGCTGTCGTACGCGTAGTCGATCAAATCATGATCATTGTTATACAAAAGACGGGCTTGTTTCGTCCGATGATTGATTTCAAAGAAACAGTCCATATTGAAAATCAGTTCGGTTTCCCGTGAGAGCATCTGTGTTTTCTCTACTCCACCTTTTACATACTGGTTCGAAGTCATCGTTTTCGTGCTGCGTTGCTTTTTTGTATCATAAGACAGAATCGTTAATTTATTATCGTTCTTAGGTGAGGTACCGTAAATCTTCAGTTGTGAACCGGCCAGGCGAATGTAATCGGCATAGATTAATTCTTTGATTGTTTCCTGCTGGAGAGGATTCAATGATGTTGTATCAAAGGTATGGAGTTTGATCGAGTCATCGGTTCCTTTCATATGCTCTGCCAGCACATATAATTTGTCACCGGTCACGATCAAATCTTTTCCGAAGCCGCTATAACGTTTCGTCGCACCGATTTTCTTGAAATCCAATGTATATTTCGTCAGCGAAAATTGATTGATTGCCGATAAACTCATCATGTAATAGGCATTTTTATACTTCTTGATTCGCATCGGTGCCGGCTCAATCTGCTTGATGGTCGTCTTACTATTTTTCAAGTTGATGACACGGTTATGATACGAGCTGTACAACAGTCCGTCATGCAGACGATCAGCGCCTTTCAGCGCATAGCGCACCGTTTCGATCTTTTTATTGCCGATATAAGTCTCGAATGTCGTGAGCGGCTGTTCGTAACTTGTTGAAACGACTTGATACGTATCTTTTTGCGCCGCTACAGCGTGATTAAATCCAACAGTCATACTGACAACTGTTGCTGCCATCAGCAGCTTATAGGCTTTTTGCATAAGTTAGACTCCTTCCTGAATTTGTCACAACACCTGAAACGGCATCAAACGGCCGGTTGACTGAAACTTATAATCGGCAACCGGTTTAAAGTGGCTGTTCAGCGTCTTGACACGGAAATCTTTTGTCTCGAAATTCCCTTCGAGGACGTGATAGGTTTTTGTTTTGCTGTCGTACGCATAGTCAATCAGTGCCTGTTTACTGCTGTACAGCACCCGGACCTGTTTCGTCTTTTGATCGACTTCGAGCATCGAATACGTATTGAAGACTAAATCTTTTGTCGGCGACAAGGCTTTTGTTTCATCGATCCACATGACGGGTTGCTTGGATGTCAGGACGATTTTGCCCTGTTGTTTTTTTAAGTCATACGACGCAATCGACAGCTCTTCCCCTGCTTCTGTTTTATTGCCGTAAATTTTCAACTCGTTACCGGTATGCCGGAAATGAAACGCAAAAACCATCGGCTTGATTTTCTCAAGATGGAGAGACGCAAAATGTGTAGTATCAAATGTATGTACTTCAACCGAATTCGTTTCTGTCTCCATGTTATTGGCGAGAACATACACTTTATCTCCGGTTACGATCATGTCCCGTCCGTGACCGCCAAACCGTTTCGTCCGGCCGATTTTTTTGAAATCAGACGTATATTTTGTCAGTGAAAATTCATTGAGTGCAGATATGGTTAAGACATAGTAAGCATTTTTATACTTTGTAATCCGCAGTGGCGAGTCGGCGACTTTTTGGAGTGTCGTCTTGCTGTTTTTCAGGTTGATCACCTGGTCACCGTAGGAACTGTACAACAAGCCATCATGCAGACGGTCGACACTGCCTAACGTGTAACGTACCGTTTCCACTTTCTTTCCGCCGATGAAGCTCTCAATTTGGGTCAACGGTTGACTGTAGCTCGTCGACGCGATTTTGAAGCTGTCCGATTGTGCCGAAACATCATGAGTAAAACCAATCGTAGAACTGACAACCGTTGCTGCCATCAACAGCTTATATCCTGTATGCATGTCCCGGGTTCCTTTCCATACGAACCATATTGAGGTTTAGGCAACCGTCACATCCTGACGTCCACTTTCTCCTCTATACAAATAATACCCATTTAATGTCACTTAGAAAGTCGTGAATCATTAAATGGGTCAATTCGTTTTTCAGGAACAGAATTATTTTTTAACGACCGGCCGCATCGGATCAAAGACGGTTTTCGAGTCAAAGAACGGATCCAAGACTTTGGTCTTCCCGGCAATCGCCTGGCGGAGCCGAATCCCATCGACATTGATCCGCGCCTGACGGTAATAATCTTTCCCTAACTGTTTCCAGGCATGCTGCGACGCATCGACATTATAAAAATAATGGAACCCCTGCTGCGTCAAGTAGCGGTATTTATCTCCCGTATATCCATGCCAATTCTGAATATCACTGCCAAACGGATAAATCAACTGCCGTGTCGTACCAATCAATGGGGCGACATCACGTTTATAGCGCGCCGTGTCCGCCTGAATCGTTGCCAGACTGACTTTCCCGATCGCGATGTGACCATACGTGTGGCTGGCAAACTGCCACCCGTCCTTCTTCAAGGCCGTCGCCGTCGCTTTCGCCTGTTGACGCGCCTGCTCGACTTTAGTCGATGAACCGTACTGCGCATATGACGACCGGTACCCGAGGACGCCGTTATAGCCCGTGATACCAAGCAATCCTTTTGCACCGTGGTAAGAGAAGTCCGGATGGCGGTTGACGAACGCGTCCACGATCGGCACGAGATCATACGCACCATCCGGTTTTCCGGTCATCGAATTGGTGATCCGCCCGTTTTTCACTTTCAACGTCGTCGCAAAACCGTCTCCCGTCATGTATTCATAGTAGTTGACGTCATCCTGCGACAGGACAAGCGGCTTTTTGCCCTTTGGAAAAGCAAGTCCCTTTTCCGTCATCCGTCCGTCTCTCCATACCGCAAGATCGGTCGGGCGGACGAGGACATAGTTCCGTTGATACAAGGCGGTCAATATCCGTTCGAACTCCCCTTTCGTCACCATATAATCATCGTAGCCCTGCTGTTTCCGGTCCCCGTCAAAGGCACGTTTCGGCTCGGCGATCAAGGAGTGGAAAAACAAGTGTGGGACGGACGTACCGGCTTTGATCGTTCCGAGATTCGCCTGTTTCGCCGCGTATTCCTTCCGCTTTTGTTTCGCTTCCGTCGTCTTCAACCGGTCGACAATCCGGATTGCCCGGGCATAATCGTACTGGGCCGCGATAAAATCGGCGCGTTTTAATTCCTGACGTATGTAGCTCGTGTCTGCTGCTTGATGTTCGACCTGCTTCGTTTTCGTTTCTGATCCAACTGACGGCTGACCGCATCCACTGATCAATACGATTCCTGCAAGACTGACGCCCATCCATTTTTTATTCATCTGAATTCCGTCCTTTCTCCGACAAACAACACTCCACTCCGCTTACTTTTTATATTCCCGATTATTCAGTCGATTAACTACTTTGAGAGGGGTATTCCAGTTCTTTATGTCCCCCATCCAAAGCGGAAGTACACAAACCGGTCGGATGGGTGTTTAATAAGGGACGTAATGAAAACACACGGAGGTGCAACACATGATAGAACAAAACGTAATCAATGGAGTATGGTATGACACAGAAGAAACGATTCCGGTCTTTAACCCGGCAACAAAAGAATTGCTCGGACACGTCCCGAGCAGCACAGCAGACGATGCAGCACGTGCCGTCGATGCGGCAAGTACAGCATTCATCGACTGGTCACAGCGGACAGCCGATGACCGCGCGGATAAGATCGATGCCTGGTACCGCTTGATCCAGGAACACCGTGACGAGCTCGCGGACATCATGACTCGCGAACAAGGGAAACCATTCGTTGAAGCACGCGGCGAAATCGACTACGGCAATCAATATGTCCGCTGGTACGCAGAAGAAGCACGCCGGATTTACGGCGAAACGATTCCGGCATCCGTTCCCGGGAAACGCCTCTTCGTTGAAAAAGAACCGGTGGGTGTCGTTGCAGCGATTACACCGTGGAACTTCCCGGCAGCGATGATCACACGGAAACTCGCTCCGGCACTCGCTGCCGGCTGTACCGTCGTACTCAAACCGTCGGAAGAAACACCATATACGGCACTTCGCCTTGTTGAACTCGCAATCGAAGCCGGTATCCCGGCTGGTGCGATCAACGTCCTGACAGGTGACGCCGCAACTATCAGCGGTGTCTGGCAAGCAGATTCCCGTGTTCGTAAAATCACCTTTACCGGTTCAACAGCGGTCGGTAAATTGATCATGCGTCAAGCAGCGGATACGATGAAAAAATTGTCGCTCGAACTTGGTGGTCATGCACCGTTCATCGTCACAGAAAATGCCGATCTCGATAAAGCCGTTCAAGGTGCCATCCGGTCGAAATTCCGCAACGGCGGACAAGCCTGTGTCGCAACAAACCGCTTTTATGTCCAGGCATCGGTTCTCGACGCGTTCACTGAAAAATTCGTCGCCGAAGTCAAGCGTCTGAAAGTCGGCAACGGACTCGACGCGGATTCGACGATTGGACCGTTGATCAATGCGAAAGCGGTCGCCAAAGTCAAAGCACATATTGACGATGCAGTCGCTAAAGGCGCAACAATTCTTTCCGGCGGTACGATTGATGATTCAGTCGGTTACTTTGTTGAACCAACCGTTCTCGGCAATGTCACGGAAGACATGATTTGCATGCAGGAAGAAACGTTTGGTCCGCTCGCACCGATTTCCGTCTTCGATACGCTTGACGAAGTCATCGAACGTGCGAACAACACACCATACGGTCTTGCGGCGTATGCATTCTCGGAAAAAATCGACGAAGCGCTTCAACTCGGTAAAAAACTCGAGTACGGCATCGTCGGTCTCAATGACGGTGCTCCATCCGCTGCCCAAGCACCATTCGGCGGTTATAAAGAAAGTGGACTCGGCCGTGAAGGCGGTGTCTACGGCATCGAGGATTACCTCGAAGTCAAATACTTGTCACTCGGTTAATCACAAAGCAGCCCCTGTCCAGTGGACAAGGGCTGCTTTTTCGTTTACTCGACGTATTCGTAGAGGACGACACTCTCAATATAATGAATGAAGCGGCGCAATTCTTTTTCTTCCTCGCCGGACAAATCGCCTTCTTTTGACATCGAAGCGATTTCCTGGCGCTGGACTTCGATTGCCCGCAGACAGAGTTCTTCTTTTTGTTGATCGACGTCGGCTTTTCCGCCGACCGGTGACGACCAGCGCGTGTGTTTAAAGCGTAAACGTTTGTAAAATTCGAGTACACTTTGTACGACATCTGCCGGATAGTCGCCGCGGCATCCTTCAAGCCGGGTGATGACCTCTGTCATGACCTGTTCGTACAGCTCATGCTCGACCTGCGTCAAGTAAATCAACTGCTCGGACGACATGTTCGACCGTTTCCGTTTCCAAAGGATTTTCCGGATCGGTTGCATCAGACGAAAACGGGCTTCCTTGTCGATGGCTTCGCGCCGGTTATCGATTGACCGGAAGACTTCTTTTTTCAGCTGATCCGGTGTTTTATGCTCCTGCAGGAACTGCTTTGTAAAATCACGTTCCCACTGGACCGCCTCGAGCCGCAGTTTTTTCAACTGTTGGTTGAAGTGCGTCAATTCTTCTTCACTTTTCTCCTGGGCCCGTAGAAGACGCAGCATGACGTGATATTCATTTAACAAGTCAAAGGCGACGGTCGAGTTTTCTTCCTGGACGACCTGTTTGATTTCCGTGATCGCCCGTTTGACCATCC
>Ga0308168_1004239_pt1 | contig 10484 bp, 8 predicted proteins | sample PhyCR2_FD_202133 | JGI IMG/M metagenome (GOLD analysis project Ga0308168, IMG submission 202133) | Phyllosphere microbial communities from UC Gill Tract Community Farm, Albany, California, United States - DLSLRC.R2 | ecosystem: Host-associated > Plants > Phyllosphere > Unclassified | place: USA... | reverse complement strand
TCGGAGACATTACCAACGGGGCCTTTACCGCTACAGAGAGGTTGATTTTACCGTGTAAAAGCGAGTGACTCCAGACTTAATAGGTCTGGAGTCATAAAGATTACACAGCGCTTTCACTTCGATTTTTTGTAGAGGATGAGGGCCCATGAAGAATATCAAGCACGATCGCCCGGTTTACCTCTTCCCCGGCCAGATCTCGGATACCTCATCTGGCCAGCATTATGGAAACAAGGGCATCTCTTTTATACCGAAGACATGTCCCTTATCCCATCGGAGCACGCAGCACGCAGCACTGATTGTTACATCGGATCAGCCCCTACCCAGTATCTGCCGCAGTCTCATTTATTACCTTATCGATATCCCTTTACGACAATCAAGAATAAGCCAAAGGAATGGCGTGTCACTGACAGTAGATAGATAACAGGAAATGACCGGCAGCAGGATAACCGGAGCAGGAAATGACCAATCCAAAAAGGCAACACAAACGAAATATCGAACTCAACAGTCTATTTCATTCAGGGTGCCTGCACTCTGTTGTGTTAATTCAGTCGCCCTACGGCAGAACGTACGAACAGGATATAGGGCTAAGAGGGAGAAGATACATTAACCCCTGAAAGAAGGTTTCGTCAGGAAACTAACCTTTTTTATACTGAAAGACCCAGGCGACTATACTGAAGATAGTCGCAGATCAGGTTATATTTCACGCAAATGAATGTTGTAACTAAAAATTATAAGCGACTCTCAACCCCGAAAAAAACCGCGTCCCTTTGTCTTTTACCCCGTGCCAATCGACCTCAAACAACAGTGATAATACCTGACGCAACATTCCTGCTCATCCCGAACCAGGGTAAAAATAGGAAAACAGGATGAACGGTTCCTATCACACGGATAAAAATCCGTCGAAATGACATCGATTTTTTACTTCCCTCAAGAACACGCTCAATTTCCCAATCTGCAATACACAACGACTTTATGGATGCCTGACGGTACTCAGCCATATTGCGTGATGCCGTAACTAACACGATGTGAGAAATGCATCAAAGAAGTTATATTGAAAAAAATAAAAATCATTTATTACAACATCTTGTACAGAGTGTGGCCATGGAAGATATAGTGGGGTTTACGGGTGGCGAATAGGAGCAAAGTTTCAGAAGTAAACGCCTCGATCAAAATTATTGTTAAGATTTATCCCATAAGTTGTAAATATAATGACGCTCAGACTTACCCAATAGTAGAGTGAAATGGTATCCAGGTAACATTTGAACTAACATTTTTTTTGTTTAGTGTTTTTTCACTCTTCATTTGTCTGTACACTGAGTCTTGTCACAATAGTTACTAATTTAAACCAACTTACAGGTTACGGATTCCGTTATGAGCGAAACGCTGAAAGTATTAAATAATATTCGCACCCTTCGTGCCCAGTCTCGTGAAGTGTCTTTAGTTGAACTGGAAGAGATGCTGGAAAAACTTGAAGCGGTAGTGAACGAAAGACGTGACTCGGAAGCCGCTATTGCTTCTGAGATTAAAGAAAAAGAAGAGAAACTGGCTAAATACCGCCAGATGCTGCTGGAAGACGGTATCGACTTAAGCGAACTGACTGCTGCAGATAATACCACTGGTAAGACACGCGCTAAACGTGCCCCACGCCCAGCCAAGTATTCATATACTGATGAAAATGGCGAGCAGAAATCATGGACAGGTCAGGGCCGTACCCCGGCTGTGATTAAGCAGGCACTGGATGCCGGCAAAAAACTTGAAGATTTCCTGATCAAGTAAATGCCAACCGGCCGCCCATCCGGCGGCCGGATGCATTTTCACCTGATAAACTGCGTCTGCTGATACAGTTTTTTCAATAATACCACCAGCTTCTCCGTGTGCTCTTCCTGCGTTCGCCACGAACACACACTGATGCGTAATGCCGCTTTTCCCTGCCACAACGTCCCTGAAAACCAGGCGTCCCCGGATCCCTGAAGTGCTTCACGTACGCGCTGAGTATGTTCATCGTCCTGTGCACGAAATAAAACCTGATTGAGTATCACTCGATTCAATATCTCAAACCCGGTGTCCTGCAGACCTGACGCAATCTGACGCGCCAGCGCACAATGCTGCTCAACCATGGTGGCCACACCTTCACGTCCCAGCGTACGTAATGCTGCCCAGACCGGAATACCACGCGGGCGGCGAGAAAACTCCAGCGTCAGATTTTTTTGCGCATCCTGTGACGCCACAGAATAGGCAGCATCGGCATTCATCGCGGTGGATAGCGCTCCCGGATGACGGCAAATCGCCATGGCGCAATCATAAGGGGTATTCAGCCACTTATGTCCGTCAGTCGTCCAGCTGTCCGCCTTCTCAACACCGTCCGTGAATGCTTTTAGCGCTGAGGCGCGCGCCCAGAGACCAAAGGCACCATCGACGTGCACCCACGCCCCGACTGCATTAGCCGCCGGGATCAGCGCCGAGAAATCATCGAATTCGCCGGTATTTACTTCGCCAGCCTGTAAACAGAGAATAGTGCGATGATCAAGGACGGGCAGGCGCGTCACATCAATTTGTCCCCGATCGTTCACCGGCGCGACGTGCAGATGACGCAGTCCGAAGCCCAGAACCCGCAGGGCTTTTTTCACCGTGATATGCGTCAGTTCGGACACAACCACCCTGATTTCCGGCGCGCCTGCCAGCCCGTCCTGGTCCATATCCCAGCCCTGACGCAGTAACAACTCACGCCGGGCCGTCACCAGGCAACTCAGCGTACAGGCCGTGGCGCTGGTGCCAAACCCTACCGTACTGTCACGTGGCAGGTCGAGGATCTCCAGCAGCCAGCGCCCGGCCAGCCGCTCCAGCGTGGCGGAAACGGGTGAGTTATCCCAGCCAGAAGCACACTGATCCCAGGCAATCATCAGCCGCTCGGCTGCCGCGGCCACGGGCAGTGAGGCACCGATAACAAAACCATAATAGTTCGGGCCGTTGGATGCCGTGGTGGCGGGCGATCCGGCATCATCCAACAACGCCAGCGTCTGCTCTGCGGGTAACCCGTTCGCCGGCAGCGCTTCATCAAAACGCGCCAGCCCGGCCAGCGCCGCAGCATCGGGAAACACCCGGCGGGTAGCCAGTGAGGCGCTGTAGCTCAGCGCACGGGCATCGGCGGCAGAGAGTAATTCCAGTTCGTTCATGACTGACCTCGTATTAATCGCATCATCACCCAAAACAGTAACGCCAGCAGACTGACGGCCGCGCCACACAGGCACACCGCGTCCCACCCTCCCCGGGCAAACGCCTGGGTTGAAATCAGCGCTCCAGCGCCGCTGCCAGCGGAATAAAACAGCATATAACCCGCAATCAACCGCCCTCCGGCTTCCTGCTGACTGGCAAAAATCAGGCTCTGACTGCTGACATGTAATGCCTGTCCGGCTGCATCCAGCAGCAGGATCCCGGCCATCAGCAGTAGCAATGACCCTGCCCCGAGCCACAGTGGCAACCAGCTCATCAGCAGTACCACCAGCGCCAGCGCAGAGGAGCGTTCTGCCAGCCCTTTGTCAGCCCAGCGTCCGGCACGACCGGCGATAAGCGCACTGATCGCCCCCACCAGCCCCAGTGCACCGATCTGTCCGTGCGTCAATTGCCAGGGCGGAGCACGCAGCAGTAATACCAGCGCACTCCAGAAAATATTGAAACTGGCAAACATCAGTAACGCCAGCACACCCCGTACCTGTAATACCCGGTGAGTACGCAGCAGCCGCCACAGGGAAAACATCACCTGCGACCAGCGTACAGGCGCAGCCTGAGGTAAATCAGGCAGCCTGCGCCACAGGATCGCCGCCAGCAGCAGCATCACCAGCGCGGAACAGACGTACACACCGCGCCAGCCGGTGATATCTGATACCAGGCCCGCTGCCGTACGCGCCACCAGTAATCCGATCACCACGCCACCGGAAACGGCACCCACCACACGCCCACGCGTTTCCGGGCTGGCCGCCGCCGCCGCATAGGCAATCATGCCCTGCGTCATTGCCGTCCCCAGCATGCCGATCAACAGCATCGCTGCCAGTAACATCAGCACATGCGTGGCCACAGAGACCAGTAACAGCGCCAGAATTAACCCGGCAAGCTGATAGCGCATCAGTCGACGCCGGTTGAACACATCCCCCAGCGGAACCAGCAGCAGCAACGCCAGTGCGCAACCCACCTGGGTGGCAAAAATAACCCCACCGACAGCCGCAGAGGAGATGAAAAAAGAGTGCGCCAGCGCATCCAGCAGCGGCTGTGCATAATAGACGTTCGCCACGCTCAGGCCGCTACTGCAGGCAAACAGCCCTACCTGCAATGACGATAAACCTTCACTGCCTGTGCTCTTCGCTACCAACGTATTCATTCCACCCCCTCAAATGGTTTCAAATTAAAACCATTTGCAGACTGCCGTAAGTGGTTTTAAAATGCAACTAAATTGACGAGGAAAAAATCATGACTGACCGTTTACCTCTCAGCCAGTCGTCCTGCCCGGTCGCGCGAAGTGTTGACCTGATTGGCGATCGCTGGCTGCTGATGATCCTGCGCGATGCGTTTGACGGCGTGCGCCGCTACAGCGAGTTTCAGCGCAACCTGGGGGTGGCACGCAATATTCTCGCCGATCGGCTGAAAAAGCTGGTCGAAGCCGGACTGCTGCGGGTGCAACCGGCCTCTGATGGCTCGGCCTGGCAGGAGTATGTGCTGACCGACCGCGCCGGGGACCTGTTTCCGTTGATTGTTTCTTTGCAACAGTTTGGGGAACAGCATCTGTTTGCTGCCGGTGAAACCCACTCAGATTTACTGGAAACCACCAGCGGTAAACCGCTGGCACCGCTACGCGTGTGCAACCATCAGGGAGATGCGATCACCCCTGAAATGACCTGTGTGCAAAAATACGCCTGATCGTTATGCAAAAAACGCAAATAGCCAGATGAATTTCTTGGTTCTCCTGACCCCTTGTCAGGCCTGATATTTATTGTCAGCCACTTAGCACACTGACAATAAAGGAATTCACCATGCGCGTTGCTCTTCGCCTGACGGCACTTGCCGGGGCCATTGCCTTACTGAACGCCACCGCCGCATCGGCCGCAGACAAACCCGTACAGGGCGGTACCCTGGTGTATCTGGAGCAGCAGGCTCACACCAATCTTTATCCTCCGGCCGGGGGCTTCTATCCGAACGGCGGCATTCTGAACCAGATCACCGATAAGCTGACCTGGCAGAACCCGGAAACCCTGCAGGTGGAACCGTGGATAGCAGAGAGCTGGACGCGCAACGCTGATAATACCGAATACACCTTCAAAATCCGCCCGGGCGTTACCTTCTCTGATGGCACACCGCTGGATGCCGCAGCAGTAGCGAAAAACTTTGATACTTACGGCCTGGGGAATAAAGCCCAGCGCCTGCCCGTTTCAGAAGTGATCAATAACTACGATCACAGCGAAGTGGTTGACCCGCTGACGGTCAAATTCTTCTTTAAAAAGCCGTCTCCTGGCTTCCTGCAGGGTACCGCCACCATCGGTTCCGGTCTGGTATCACTCAGCACGCTGGCACATAACTTTGATGCCCTGGGCGATGCCCGCCACATCATCGGTTCCGGGCCATTTGTCGTCAGTGGCGAGAAACTGGGACGTGAAGTCGATCTGGCGGTGCGCAAAGACTATCAGTGGGGGCCAAAAAACCTCGCACAGCAGGGACGGGCGAACCTCGATGGCATCAAAATTATCGTGACGCCGGAAGACAGTGTGCGCATTGGCGCGCTGCTGGCAGGCCAGGCGGATGCCATCCGCCAGGTGCAGGCTTATGATGAGAAACAGGCACAGCAGCAGAACTTCCCGATTTATGCGGCTCCGACACGCGGTGTTAATGACAGCCTGAGCTTCCGCCCGGATAACCCGCTGGTCGCCGATGTGAAGGTGCGTAAAGCCCTGTTACATGCCACCAACAGCAAACAGATCGTTGATACGCTGTTCTCTCCAAATTACCCACAGGCGAAGTCGGTACTGGCCACCTCAGCCGCAGGATTTGTCGACCTCAGCGATCGGCTGACGTTTGATCCGGTACTGGCGAAAAAACTGCTGGATGAAGCAGGATGGAAACCGGGCAGCGACGGCATCCGTGAGAAAGACGGTAAAAAGCTGGCGCTGGCGGTGTATGAGTCCCTGCCACAGCCGCAGAATAAAGAAGTGTTACAACTGGTGGCTCAGCAGTGGAAGCAGGTGGGGGTCACCCTGACTGTGCGTGCGGGCGATGCGGGCAGCAAAACCATCGACAGCCTTGATCCGCTGAAAACCCCGCTCAATGTGACCGAAGTGGGCCGCGCCGACCCGGATGTGGTGAAAAGCTCGTTCTATCCGACCGTGCGTGATGCACTGCTTCAGAAAGGCGGCTCCAGCAGCCTGGTGAAAAACTTCCGCGACGACAAACTGAACGCCATTCTGGACGGCATCGCCAGCGAAACCGATGCGAAAAAACGTCTGGAACTCACGGGTGACGCCCAGCGCTATCTGATCGATAACGCCTATAACATTCCTATCTTCGAAGAACCGCAGGTGTTTGCGGGCGCGCCGTGGCTGAAAGGTCTGACGTTTGAAGCCGTCGGCCGACCAAGCTTCTATGCTGTCTGGCTGGAAAAACGGGGGTAAGCCACCATGACCGGTTATCTTACCCGGCGGCTGGGGCAGGCACTGCTGGTGCTGTGGGCAGCGTTTACTGTCTCCTTTATTCTGCTCCAGGTACTGCCCGGCGATGCGATCCTGATTAAGTTTCAGAATCCTGACCTTGGCCTCAGCCCGGCACAGATCGAAGAGATGCGTCAGGCCTACGGTGCCAGTACGCCACTCTGGCAGCAGTATCTGCATACTCTCGCCAGCATGCTGCACGGTGACTTTGGTTTCTCCGTGCAGGCCGGGGTGCCGGTCAGTGAGCTTCTGGCGGAGAATTTCCCCGCCACCCTGCGCCTGGCCGGGCCGGGGTTCCTGCTGGCTACCCTGCTGGCGGTGCTGATTGCCTTCTCCTCCAGCCTGGTGGGCCTGCGCTGGCTGCGTAATGCCCTGCAGGCGCTACCGTCGCTGTTTATCTCACTGCCGACCTTCTGGCTGGGGATTGCCCTGATCCAGATATTTTCCTTCCAGCTACGTTGGATCCCGATTATTAACCCCGGCGAATGGGTCGGGCTGATCCTGCCGGTCATCACGCTGGCGGTACCGATTTCCGCCCCGCTGGCGCAGATCCTGATCCGCAGTATTGACCAGGTCCAGACCCAGCCGTTCGTGGCGGTCGCGCGTGCCAAAGGTGCCAGCCAGCGGCGCGTACTCTGGCATCACGTGGCGCGCAACGCCCTGTTACCGGTACTGACCATCGCCGGGCTGCTGCTGGGTGAACTGATTGCCGGCGCACTGATCACCGAAACGGTCTTTGGCCTCAGCGGCCTCGGCCAGCTGACTCAGCAGGCGGTCAACAATCAGGATGTGGCGGTATTGCAGGCGGTAGTGATGATTTCAGCGACCGGGTTTGTGCTGATTAATTTACTGGTCGATCTGTTCTCACCGCTGCTCGATCCGCGACTGAAACATTTTACGAGGGCGACATCATGAGCCTGGTGGATATGAACAGCATCACAGGAACCCGCCATCGCCGGCCAGGCAGCGGGTGGTATCAGCGCCTGAACCCGGGCCTGACGCTGGCCTGGGCAGTGATGATTCTGGTGATCCTCTGGGCACTGGTGCCCGGCTGGTTCACCGACTGGAGCAGCACGGAAGGCGTTGCCGGCGCGCAGCGTCTGGCACCGCAGGCCGGTCACTGGCTGGGTACGGACCAGCTGGGCCGCGATGTGTATGCCCGCATCGTGTGGGGCGCCTCCCATTCACTGAGCGGGGCACTGGTGGCCGTGGCCCTGGGCCTGACAGTCGGCACCTTACTGGGTGTAGCTGCCGGATCGCTGGGCGGGCGTAGCGAAGGCGTGATGATGCGTCTGGTCGACGTGCTGCTGGCGATCCCCGGCCTGCTGCTGTCATTAAGCATTATTATTTTGCTCGGCTTTGGCACGGTCAACGCCGCCATTGCCGTGGGTATCACCTCGGTGGCGAATTTCGCACGCCTGGCCCGTTCGGAAGTGGTGCGCGTACGTCACTCAGAATACGTTGAAGCCGCTCGCGGCAGCGGGGGCACCTTTATCGCCGTACTGTGGCGCCATATCCTGCCGAACTCACTGACTCCGGTGCTGGCGTTCTCTGCGCTGCAGTTCGGCAGCGCGATTCTGGCGATTTCAACGCTGAGCTTCCTTGGCTACGGCACACCGCCACCGACCCCGGAATGGGGTCTGCTGATTGCCGAAGGCCGTAATTACATCTCCACCGCCTGGTGGCTGACCACCTTCCCCGGCGTGATCGTCGTGGCGGTGGTGCTTGCCGCTAACCGTATCAGCCATCACTATTCAGGAGGCCGCCGGTGAGCGAATCCATCACTCCGGTACTGCAAATCGAGAACCTCAATATCGCCTACCGCAGTGGCCAGCAGCATAAACGTGTGGTTCACAATGTTTCCTTCCGGGTGAACCGTGGAGAAGTGGTGGCGCTGGTCGGGGAATCCGGCTCCGGTAAAACCACCACCGCGCAGGCGATTATCGGCCTGCTGACGCAAAACGGTGAACGCGAGAGCGGAAAAATCTGGCTCAACGGTACCGAGATCACCCACTGGTCGCAAAAACGTCTGGATGCCCTGCGCGGTGCCAGCATCAGCCTGATCCCACAGGACCCTGGCAGTTCACTGAACCCGGTGAAAACCATTGGCGACCAGGTGGGTGAGATCCTGCTGCTGCATGAACGACTGTCACGCCGGGAACGCGAAGCACGGGTGATCGCCCTGCTCGCCCGCGTCGGCCTGTCACACCCTGAACAGCGCACACGGCAATATCCGCACCAGCTTTCCGGCGGGATGAAACAGCGGGTACTGATCGCCATCGCCATTGCGCTGAAACCGGCCCTGATCATTGCTGATGAACCGACCAGTGCGCTGGACGTTACGGTACAAAAACGCATTCTTGATCTGATTGACGAGCTACGGCGCGAGTCCGGCACGGCGGTGCTGTTTGTTACCCACGACCTTGCGGTGGCGGCGGCACGCGCCGACCGCATTCTGGTGTTTCGCCAGGGGGAGATTCAGGAGCAGGGCAGCACCGATGCGATTATCCACCACCCGCAGCATGCGTATACCCGCCAGCTGTTTGCCGATGCACCTGCGCTTTCCGGTGCACTCACCACGCCGCCTGAGGCCAGTTTTTCCCAGCCCGCCATCGAGATCAGTGGCCTGAACAAATACTTTTCCCTGGGCAAAGAGGAAGGTTTTCAGGCGCTGAACAACGTGTCCTTCAGCGTGGCACGCGGCACCACTCATGCGCTGGTGGGCGAGTCCGGCTCCGGTAAAACCACTCTTGCCCGCATTCTGCTGGGCTTCCAGCAGGCTGACAGCGGGCGCATCGTGCTGGACGGCATTGATATCAGCGCACTGCACGGTGAAGCCCTGCGCCAGCTGCGCCAGAAGATCCAGCTGGTGTACCAGAACCCGTTTGCCTCACTCGACCCCTCCCAGACGCTGTTTCGGGTGATTGAAGAGCCGCTGCTGAACTTTGCTCCGGTCAGCCGGGAAGAACGCCGCCAGCGAGTGGAAGAGGTGGCCAGCCGTGTGGCGCTGCCTCTCGCCCTGCTGGATCGTAAGCCTCATGAACTGTCCGGCGGCCAGCGCCAGCGCGTGGCCATTGCCCGGGCGCTGGTGCTGCGCCCGCAGATCCTGGTGCTGGATGAAGCCACCTCCGCGCTGGATGTCACCATTCAGGCGCAGATCCTCACGTTGCTGCAACAGTTACAGCAGGAGCTGGGGCTGACCTATCTGTTTATTTCTCACGATCTCGCCACGGTTCGCCAGCTGGCGCACAGCGTGTCGGTACTGCGTGCCGGGCAACAGGTTGACTGCGGCAATACTGCCGACATTTTCTCGCTTCCGGCCAGCGATTATACCCGTGAACTGATCGCCGCCATCCCTGCGCTCACCCGCGCTAAGGACACCGCATGACCACCAAACGCCTTGGTTTTTTCACCCGCCTGCTGGATAAAACCAGTGCCGGAGAACGCTATCGTCTCGCCACCCTGCAGATCCAGCACGCGGAGCACTGGGGCTATGATACCGCCTGGATCGCCCAGCACCACTTTCATGAGAACGAAGGCGGCCTGCCCTCTCCGCTGCTGTTTCTTGCCAGTGTGGCGGCGCAGACCTCGCGTATCCGCCTGGGCACGGCCATTATCACCCTGCCGATGGAAAATGCCCTGCGCGTGGCAGAAGACGCCGCCGTGCTCGACCTGCTGAGCCACCAGCGTCTGGAACTGGGGCTGGGTTCCGGTGGTACGCACACGTCATTTCTGCCGTTCGGGCTGACCTTTGATGAGCGCGCCACCGCCTTTAATACCGGGCTGAACACCCTGCTG
>Ga0308168_1004236_pt1 | contig 10487 bp, 10 predicted proteins | sample PhyCR2_FD_202133 | JGI IMG/M metagenome (GOLD analysis project Ga0308168, IMG submission 202133) | Phyllosphere microbial communities from UC Gill Tract Community Farm, Albany, California, United States - DLSLRC.R2 | ecosystem: Host-associated > Plants > Phyllosphere > Unclassified | place: USA... | reverse complement strand
CCACTTCGGTCGAGACGCGTCCCGGAATGCTTTTCAGAATTTCGCTACCAATATTGACCGCGAGCTTATCGCTGGCCTCAGCGACCTGTTGCTCTTTGGTTTTTCCCCGCCCTTTGCCGTAGGCAATCGCGTCGTCAATCAGATGCGAGAAGTGCGACAGCCCGGCGGCTTTCAGCAGCAGCGACGGGTTGGTGGTCGCATCCTGTGGCTGGTAATGGCGGATGGATTCGATATCACCGCTGTCAGCAACGACCGTGGTGAATTGTTTGATGCCGTCTAGTTGGTTCATAAATGATTACTCCTTGGAAATAAAAGAGTTGATTGAGTGTGTTAGATCACACTTCTGCGAAATTCGCGATGTACTTAACAAAAAAGCATAGCAGACGGACATGGTCTTGCTTCGCTGGGCAGGTAACATGATTGTTATAAATTGCTAACAATTTTTGTTTTTTTGATGGTGAGACTTTGGCAGCCTTCAAAGTTTGAACCGCAGGCAGCAGCGATACTATCCGCCACCCAGGGTGAACTCAGACCATAACAACATCACCCATTTTGAACGACACGCTAAAGGAACCTTACAATGGACGAGCAGTTAAGACAGAGCGCCCTCGATTTTCATGAATTTCCCGTACCCGGCAAAATTCAGGTCTCTCCTACCAAGCCCCTCGCAACCCAGCGTGACCTGGCGTTAGCCTACTCGCCGGGCGTTGCCGCGCCGTGCCTTGAGATCGAAAAAGATCCGCTGGCGGCCTACAAATACACGGCCCGTGGCAACCTGGTGGCGGTGATCTCCAACGGCACCGCAGTGCTGGGACTGGGCAATATCGGGGCGCTGGCCGGTAAACCGGTGATGGAAGGCAAGGGCGTGCTGTTCAAGAAATTTGCCGGTATCGACGTGTTTGATATTGAAGTGGATGAGCTTGACCCGGACAAATTCATTAACGTGGTGGCCGCGCTGGAGCCGACGTTTGGCGGCATCAACCTCGAGGACATCAAAGCGCCGGAATGTTTCTATATCGAGCAGAAACTGCGTGAACGCATGAACATTCCAGTGTTCCACGACGATCAGCACGGAACGGCGATCATCAGTACCGCTGCCATTCTGAACGGCCTTCGGGTGGTGGAGAAGAATCTTTCTGACGTGCGCATGGTGGTCTCTGGCGCGGGCGCGGCAGCCATCGCCTGTATGAACCTGCTGGTGGCGCTGGGGATGCAGAAGCACAACATCGTGGTCTGCGACTCCAAAGGGGTTATTTACAAAGGCCGTGAGGCCAATATGGCCGAAACCAAAGCCGCCTACGCCGTTGACGACGACGGCAAGCGCAGCCTGGCAGATGTGATGGATGGCGCGGATATCTTCCTCGGTTGCTCAGGCCCGAAAGTGCTGAACGAAGAGATGGTGATGAAGATGGCGCGCGCGCCGCTGATCCTCGCTCTGGCAAACCCGGAACCGGAGATCCTGCCGCCGCTGGCGAAAGCCGTGCGCCCGGATGCCATCATCTGCACCGGCCGTTCTGATTACCCGAACCAGGTGAATAACGTTCTCTGCTTCCCGTTCATCTTCCGTGGCGCGCTGGATGTCGGTGCCACTGCCATCAACGAAGAGATGAAGCTGGCGGCGGTTCATGCCATTGCTGAACTGGCCCATGCGGAGCAGAGCGAAGTGGTGGCCTCCGCCTATGGCGATCAGGATCTGAGCTTCGGCCCGGACTACATCATTCCTAAACCCTTCGATCCGCGCCTGATTGTCAAAATCGCGCCAGCGGTGGCGAAGGCGGCGATGGACTCCGGCGTGGCGACGCGCCCGATCACCGATTTCGACGCCTATGTCGATAAGCTGACCGAGTTCGTCTACAAAACCAACCTGTTCATGAAGCCGATTTTCTCCCAGGCGCGGGCAGATGCGAAACGCGTGGTGCTGGCGGAAGGGGAGGAGGCGCGTGTCCTGCACGCCACTCAGGAGCTGGTGAGCCTGGGGCTGGCCAAACCGATCCTGATTGGTCGTCCGAGCGTGATCGAGATGCGCATCCAGAAGCTGGGCCTGCAAATTAAAGCGGGCGTGGACTTTGAGATCGTCAACAATGAATCCGATCCGCGCTTCAAGGAGTACTGGAACGAGTATTACGCCATCATGAAACGTCGGGGGATCACCCAGGAGCAGGCCCAGCGGGCAGTGATCAGCAACACCACGGTGATCGGCGCGATCATGGTTCACCGTGGCGAAGCCGACGCGCTGATCTGCGGCACCATTGGTGACTATCACGAGCATTTCAGCGTGGTGCAGGAGATCTTCGGCTACCGCGAAGGCGTGCATACCGCCGGGGCGATGAATGCCCTGTTACTGCCGAGTGGTAACACCTTCATTGCCGATACCTACGTTAATGACGATCCGACCCCGGAAGAGCTGGCAGAAATCACGGTGATGGCGGCGGAAACGGTGCGTCGCTTTGGTATCGAACCGAAAGTGGCGCTGCTGTCGCACTCCAACTTTGGCTCGTCCAAATCGGCTGCTGCCTGCAAAATGCGTGAGACTTTAGCGTTGGTCCGCGAGCGCGCGCCTGAGCTGATGATCGACGGTGAGATGCACGGCGATGCCGCACTGGTGGAGAGCATCCGTAACGAGCGGATGCCGGACAGCCCGCTGAAAGGCTCTGCCAACGTGCTGATCATGCCGAATGTCGAGGCGGCGCGTATCAGTTATAACCTGCTGCGCGTCTCCAGTTCGGAAGGGGTGACCGTCGGGCCGGTGCTGATGGGCGTGGCGAAACCGGTGCATGTGTTAACGCCGATTGCCTCCGTACGCCGTATTGTGAATATGGTGGCGCTGGCAGTGGTTGAGGCGCAGACGCAGCCGCTGTAACCCCTCACCCTAACCCTCTCCCCATAGGGGAGAGGGGACAGTACGGAGCCGTCTTTTCGCCCATGCCCCTTTGGGGAGAGGGGATTGCAAGGAGCCGTCTTTTCACCCCCGCCCATTTTGGGGAGAGCAGACTACACGGTGACGTCTTTTCTTCTTCGTCTCTTTGGGAAGAGAGGGCTGCACGGAACCGTCTTTTCTCCCTCGCCCCTCTGGGGAGAGGGCCGGGGTGAGGGGACTTTTAAACCCAGTCCCGAACCCGAATAAACTCTTTCAGGGCAGCCTCGCGGCTGCCTTCTTTCGGATCAAAGTTATACTCCCAGCGCACCAGTGGCGGCATCGACATCAGAATCGACTCCGTGCGCCCACCGGTTTGCAGGCCGAACAGCGTGCCACGGTCCCACACCAGATTAAATTCCACGTAACGTCCACGACGATAGAGCTGGAACTCGCGCTCGCGCACGCCGTAATCGTGATCTTTACGCCGCTCGACAATCGGCAGGTAAGCGTCGGTAAAGCCATTGCCCACCGCCTGCATAAAGCTGAAAGCAGTATCAAAATCCGGGGTGTTCAGATCGTCAAAGAACAGGCCGCCAATGCCGCGCTGCTCGTCCCGGTGCTTCAGGTAGAAATACTCATCGCACCACTTCTTGTATTTCGGGTAGACGTCCTCACCAAAAGGCTGGCACAGGTCGTGCGCGGTCTGGTGCCAGTGGATAGCGTCTTCTTCAAACCCGTAGAAAGGCGTTAAGTCGAAGCCGCCGCCAAACCACCACACCGGATCGGCACCCGGTTTTTCAGCGATAAAAAAGCGTACGTTGGCATGGCTGGTGGGCACGTACGGGTTGTGCGGATGCACCACCAGCGAAACTCCCATCGCTTCAAAGCTGCGGCCCGCCAGCTCCGGGCGGTGTGCAGTGGCCGAGGCGGGCATGGCGTCGCCGTGCACGTGAGAGAAATTCACGCCGGCCTGCTCGAACACGCCGCCGTTGCGCAGCACGCGGCTGCGTCCGCCGCCACCGGCTTCGCGCTGCCACTCATCCTGTTGAAATTCACCGCCATCGACGGCGCTCAGTTTCTGGCAAATGGCATCCTGCAACTGGAGCAGGAAGGTTTTGACCAGCTGTGCGTTGGGTTTCATTAACGTTTCCTGGAGTGCGCTTTCTGGTTATCGAACCAGTTGAAGTAACTGATGATCCCGGAGGCGATGGCGTTGGCGATCTTCTGGCGAAACGCCGTCGTGCCCAGCAGTCGCTCTTCTTCCGGGTTGGTGATGAAGGAGGTTTCTACCAGTACGGAGGGAATCGACGGAGATTTCAGTACCACGAATGCCGCCTGCTCGGTGCCTTTGCTGTGCAGACGGTGCACCGGCTTAATCTTCTTCAGAATATGCGAGCCGAGGGTCAGGCTATTTTTAATCGTGTCGGTCTGAACGAGATCGAACAGTACCTGCTGGAGCAGATGATCTTTGTCGGTGGTTTTCTTTCCGGCCACTTCATCCGCCCGGTTTTCACGGTCAGAGAGGTATTTTGCCATGGCGCTACTGGCACCCCGATTGGAAAGGGCAAATACCGATGCACCTGCCGCCGAGGGGTTAGTGAAGCCGTCTGCGTGAATCGACATAAACAGATCCGCGCCGTGCTTGTGGGCAATCTCTACGCGGTCATACAGCGGAATAAAGGTATCGCCGGAACGGGTCAGGCGAGCGTCAATGCCGTTGCTGCGTAAAATCGACCGGACGTTTTTTGCAATCGCCAGTACAACATGTTTCTCTTTAGAGCCGTTGCGGCCAATGGCACCGGTATCAATACCGCCGTGGCCCGGATCGAGCATCACCAGACGCTTTGAACCGGGTTTTTTGGTCTTTGGCTTGCTGTGTCCGTTACTGGTTTTTAGCGTGCTCTCGTCTTTTGCCTGAGCCTGCTTTGCAATGCCCGTTAACGTCAATGCCGCCAGCCCCGCTTTAAGAACCTGACGACGCGATGTGAGTGTTTTTAAGGGTTTGAATGTGCTCATGCGGCCTGAAATGTAAAAAATGAGTGTCCTGGTGTTATATCGTATCGTCTTTCCCGTTACGACAGTCCGTGTGGTGAATTGTTTTACTTTTCATTTCAATACGTGACAAAGTGCCATTATGCCAAATTTCCTGACCTTTTTCGCTGCATATTGGCGAAAGAGGGCGTTCGCGTCATAATCACTGTTTTTGAACCCAAAAAGGCGGTTAATACCATGGAGATACGCGTTTTTCGCCAGGCAGACTTCGAAGAGGTGATCACCCTTTGGGAGCGCTGCGAGCTACTGCGACCGTGGAACGATCCTGAGATGGACATTGAGCGTAAGCTCAATCACGACGTCAGTCTGTTTCTGGTCGCGGAGGTCAATGGCGAAGTGGTGGGTACGGTGATGGGCGGCTACGACGGGCATCGCGGCTCGGCGTACTACCTGGGCGTTCACCCGGAGTTTCGTGGGCGTGGCATAGCCAACGCGCTGCTCAATCGTCTGGAAAAGAAACTGATCGCCCGCGGCTGCCCAAAAATTCAGATCATGGTGCGTGAAGATAACGACATGGTGCTGGGAATGTACGAGCGCCTCAACTATGAACATGCCGACGTGCTAACGCTGGGCAAACGTCTGATCGAAGATGAAGAGTATTGATTTTCACCCTGGCGACTATGACAGCCACGGCCGGGTTCGCCTGCCGTTCCTGTTCTGGTGCGTGCTATTGCTACAGGCGCGCACCTGGGTGTTGTTCGTGCTGGCGGGAGCCTCCCGCGATCAGGGCAATACCCTGCTGAACCTGTTTTATCCCGATCATGATAACTTCTGGCTCGGGCTGCTGCCGGGGATCCCGGCGGTGCTGGCCTTTTTACTGAGCGGGCGGCGCCATCGGGTGCCGCGCCTGTGGCGGGCGCTGCGCTGGCTGCTGATCCTCGCCCAGGTTGTACTGCTGGGGTGGCAACCTCTGCTGTGGCTACAGGGTGAAGCGCTAAGTGGCATCGGTATTGCCCTGCTGGTGGCCGATATCGTGGCGCTGCTGTGGCTGTTGACCCATCCCCGTCTGCGCGCCTGTTTTACGCCTGAGCAAGATTAAACGGCACTTTTTAGCGATGCTGCACTCCAACAAGCGTCAAATTAACCAGAAAGGATCTCCCGATGAAATCGCTGCGTTTACTATTATGCGCGCTCCCCGTTGTCCTGACGGGCTGTTCAACGCTCTCCGCCGTGAACTGGTCTGCGGCTTATCCCTGGAACTGGTTCGGCTCTTCCACCGAGGTAACCGAGCAGGGTGTGGGCAATCTTACCGCCGACACGGCGCTGGAACAGAGCGCCATCGAATCGGCGTTAGGCGGTGATTACCGTCTGCGCAGCGGGATGAGAACGCAAAATGGCACCATCATTCACTACTTTGAAGCATTGAAAGATGACCAGCTGGCGCTGGTGATTAACGGTGATAAATCCACTGTCGCGCGCATTGAGGTGCTGGACAGTGAAATTGAAACCGACAAAGGGGTGAAGATTGGTACGCCATTCAGCGACCTGTATCAGAAAGCCTACGGCAACTGCATCAGCGTGCCTGCCGACGACAACGTGACGGTAGAGTGTAAGGCTGAGGGCAGTCAGCATATCAGCTATCAGTTCAGCGGAACCTGGAACGGCCCGGAAGGGTTAATGCCTTCTGACGACACCCTGAAAAGCTGGAAAATCAGCAAAATTATCTGGCAGCAGTAAATTGCGCCTGGACAAGCCGCCTCGTTAAAAAAGCGGGTATAATCGCCGCCAACCATGCCACGACGACGTGGCATTTTTTTTCAGGAGGAGCGATGTCTCAGGTTCAGAGTGGCATTTTGCCAGAACATTGCCGCGCGGCGATTTGGATCGAAGCCAATGTTAAAGGGGATATTGATGCCCTGCGTGCGGCCAGCAAAATTTTTATCGATAAACTGGCCACCTTCCAGGTCAAATTCCCGGATGCCCACTGCGGCGCGGTGGTCGCGTTTGGTCATAACGTCTGGCGTCAGCTGAGCGGTGGGGAAGGGGCCGAAGAGCTGAAAGATTTTGTCCCTTACGGCAAAGGCCTGGCGCCGGCCACGCAGTACGACGTGCTGATCCATATTCTCTCCCTGCGTCACGACCTGAACTTCTCTATTGCCCAGGCCGCAATGGCCGCCTTTGGCGACTGCATTGAAGTTACAGAAGAGATCCACGGTTTCCGCTGGGTGGAAGAGCGCGACCTGAGCGGCTTCGTTGACGGCACCGAAAACCCGGCTGGGGAAGAGACGCGCCGTGAAGTGGCGGTTATCAAAGACGGCGTGGACGCAGGCGGCAGCTACGTGTTCGTCCAGCGCTGGGAGCATAACCTCAAACAGCTTAACCGCATGAGCGTACCCGATCAGGAGATGATGATTGGCCGCACCAAAGAGGCTAACGAAGAGATTGACGGCGACGCGCGCCCGGCAACCTCGCACCTGAGCCGTGTTGATCTGAAAGAAGACGGCAAAGGGCTGAAGATTGTGCGCCAGAGCCTGCCATACGGCACCGCCAGCGGTACGCACGGCCTGTACTTCTGCGCCTACTGCGCGCGTCTGTATAACATCGAACAGCAGCTGCTGAGCATGTTTGGCGATACCGACGGCAAGCGCGACGCTATGCTGCGCTTCACGAAGCCAGTGACGGGCGGTTACTATTTCGCCCCGGCCATCGAGCGTCTGCTGGCGCTGTAAGAACACCCCTCGCCCTGACCCTCTCCCTCAAGGGGAGAGGGGATAAATGCCTTATTCCCTTTTCTGCTTCTAAATCACCAAACGGTATATAAAACCGTTACTCCTTTAGTACTCGTTATAAATATGATGACCCTAAGAAAATCATCACAACGCTTAGGGTGCGCAATGGCCGTTACTGTACTGAAAAAAGGATCTCTGGTGCTGGCAGCTTCCGTGTTGCTGGTCGCTCAGGCGCAGGCAACCGAACTGCTGAACAGCTCTTACGACGTCTCTCGCGAGCTGTTTGCCGCCCTGAACCCGCCGTTTGAGCAACAGTGGGCCAAAGACAATAATGGCGACAAGCTGACCATCAAACAGTCTCACGCCGGTTCGTCCAAACAGGCGCTGGCGATCCTGCAGGGGCTGAAAGCGGATGTGGTGACGTACAACCAGATTACCGACGTGCAGATCCTGCACGATAAAGGCAAGCTGCTCCCGGCCAACTGGCAGAGCCGTCTGCCGAACAACAGTTCGCCGTTCTACTCCACCATGGGCTTCCTGGTGCGTAAGGGCAACCCGAAAAACATTCACGACTGGAACGACCTCGTGCGTTCTGACGTAAAGCTCATTTTCCCGAATCCGAAAACCTCCGGCAATGCCCGTTATACCTATCTGGCTGCCTGGGGCGCTGCAGACAAAGCTGACGGCGGCGATAAAGCCAAAACCGAGCAGTTCATGACCCAGTTCCTGAAAAACGTAGAAGTGTTTGATACCGGCGGCCGCGGCGCGACCACCACCTTCGCGGAACGCGGTCTGGGCGATGTGCTGATCAGCTTTGAATCGGAAGTTAACAACATCCGTAAACAGTACGAAGCGCAGGGCTTCGAAGTGGTTATTCCGAAAACCAACGTGCTGGCGGAGTTCCCGGTGGCGTGGGTAGATAAAAACGTCAAGGCCAACGGCACTGAGAAAGCGGCGAAAGCGTATCTCAACTATCTGTACAGCCCGCAGGCGCAGACGGTGATCACCGATTACTACTATCGCGTCAACAACCCGGACGTGATGAACAAGCTGAAAGACAAGTTCCCGCAGACCGAGCTGTTCCGCGTTGAAGAGCATTTTGGCTCCTGGCCTGAAGTGATGAAAACGCACTTCACCAGCGGGGGTGAGTTAGACAAATTGTTGGCGGCGGGGCGTAAGTAATGTTTGCAGTTTCCTCCAGACGTGTGCTGCCGGGCTTTACCTTAAGCCTCGGGACCAGCCTGCTGTTCGTCTGTCTGATTTTGTTGTTACCGCTCAGCGCGCTGGTGGTCCAGCTCTCGGAGATGAGCTGGTCCCAGTACTGGGAGGTGATCAGCAACCCGCAGGTGGTGGCGGCCTATAAGGTGACGCTGCTGTCGGCGTTTGTGGCCTCGATTTTCAACGGCGTTTTCGGCCTGCTGATGGCGTGGATCTTAACCCGCTACCGCTTCCCGGGCCGCACGCTGCTGGATGCACTGATGGATTTACCCTTCGCGCTGCCCACCGCCGTGGCCGGTTTAACTTTGGCCTCGCTGTTCTCCGTGAATGGCTTTTACGGTGAGTGGCTGGCGAAGTTTGATATCAAAGTGACTTATACCTGGCTCGGCATTGCGGTAGCGATGGCCTTTACCAGCATCCCGTTTGTGGTGCGTACCGTCCAGCCGGTGCTGGAGGAGTTAGGCCCGGAATATGAAGAAGCGGCGGAAACCCTGGGTGCCACGCGCTGGCAGAGCTTCCGTAAGGTGGTGCTGCCTGAGCTGTCTCCGGCGCTACTGGCGGGCGTGGCATTGTCGTTTACCCGCAGCCTCGGCGAGTTCGGCGCGGTGATCTTCATCGCCGGGAATATCGCGTGGAAAACGGAAGTGACCTCGCTGATGATTTTTGTGCGTTTGCAGGAGTTTGATTACCCGGCGGCAAGTGCGATCGCCTCGGTGATCCTCGCCGCGTCGCTGCTGCTGCTGTTCTCGATTAACACTCTGCAAAGTCGCTTTGGTCGACGTGTGGTAGGTCACTGATGGCGGAAGTTACTCAATTGAAGCGCTATGACGCACCCCGCATCAACTGGGGAAAATGGTTTCTGATTGGCACGGGCATGCTGGTGTCGGTGTTTATTCTCGTCGTGCCGATGGTCTACATCTTTGTTCAGGCGTTCAGTAAAGGGCTGATGCCCGCGCTGCAAAACCTCGCCGACCCGGACATGCTGCATGCCATCTGGCTGACGGTGATGATTGCCCTGATTACCGTGCCGGTGAACCTGGTGTTTGGCATCCTGTTGGCCTGGCTGGTGACGCGCTTTAACTTCCCGGGCCGCCAGCTCTTGCTGACCCTGCTGGATATTCCTTTTGCCGTATCGCCAGTGGTGGCCGGTCTGGTGTATCTGCTGTTCTACGGCTCCAACGGCCCGCTGGGTGGCTGGCTGGATGAGCATAACTTACAGATCATGTTCGCCTGGCCGGGCATGGTGCTGGTAACGATCTTTGTGACCTGTCCGTTTGTGGTGCGCGAGCTGGTGCCGGTGATGCTCAGCCAGGGCAGCCACGAAGACGAAGCGGCGGTACTGCTGGGCGCATCCGGCTGGCAGATGTTCCGCCGCGTGACCCTGCCGAACATCCGCTGGGCGCTGCTGTATGGCGTGGTGCTGACGAACGCCCGCGCAATTGGTGAGTTTGGCGCGGTGTCAGTGGTCTCCGGGTCTATCCGCGGCGAAACCCTGTCGCTGCCGTTACAGATTGAATTGCTGGAGCAGGACTATAACACCGTCGGTTCCTTTACCGCCGCAGCCCTGCTGACGCTGATGGCTATTTTGACCCTGTTTTTAAAGAGTATGGTGCAGTGGCGTTTAGAGAATCAGGCAAAACGCCAGCATCAGGAGGGAAATCATGAGCATTGAGATTGCCAATATTAAGAAG
>Ga0308168_1004234_pt1 | contig 10487 bp, 7 predicted proteins | sample PhyCR2_FD_202133 | JGI IMG/M metagenome (GOLD analysis project Ga0308168, IMG submission 202133) | Phyllosphere microbial communities from UC Gill Tract Community Farm, Albany, California, United States - DLSLRC.R2 | ecosystem: Host-associated > Plants > Phyllosphere > Unclassified | place: USA... | reverse complement strand
GCCTGGCGCAGGGTCAGGCCTTCGTGCTGGGCGGTCTTGGCGATTTGCGCGGCGCGATCATACCCGATATGCGGGGCCAGCGCGGTCACCAGCATCAGCGACTGCTCCATCAGCTCGCCGATGCGCTTGCGGTCCGGCTCGATGCCGACCGCGCAGTGCTCGTCGAACGAGCGCATGCCGTCGGCCAGCAGGCGTACGCTCTGCAGGAAGTTATGGGCGATCATCGGCTTGAACACGTTCAGCTCGAAGTTGCCCATCGAGCCGCCGACCGTGATCGCGACGTCGTTGCCGAACACCTGGCAGCACAGCATCGTCATCGCTTCGCACTGCGTGGGATTGACTTTCCCGGGCATGATCGAGCTGCCCGGTTCGTTTTCCGGGATCGTGATCTCGCCCAGGCCGGAACGTGGCCCGGACGCCATCCAGCGCACGTCGTTGGCGATCTTCATCAGCGCCGTGGCCAGGGTCTTGAAGGCGCCGTGCGCCTGGACCATGGCGTCGTGCCCGGCCAGCGCCATGAATTTGTTGGGCGCCGACTTGAACTGCAGGCCGGTGCGCGACGAGATCTCGGCCGCGATGCGGTTGGCGAATTCGGGATGCGCATTCAGGCCGGTGCCGACCGCGGTACCGCCGGCAGCCAGCAGCAGCAGGCCGGGCAGGGCGTTCTTGATCGCGTGCTCGGCGAACTCCAGCTGGGCGACGTAGCCCGAGAATTCCTGGCCCAGCGTCAGCGGGGTGGCGTCCTGCAGGTGGGTGCGGCCGATCTTGACGATGCCGGCGAAGTCGCGCGACTTGATCTCCAGCGTGCCGCGCAGCCTGGCCAGCGCCGGCAGCAGGTCCTTGGCCACGGCCAGCGCGGCGGCGACGTGCATCGCAGTCGGGAACATGTCGTTCGAGGACTGGCCCATGTTGACGTGGTCGTTCGGGTGCAGCAGGCGGGCCTCGCCGCGTTCGCCGCCGAGCAGTTCGGAGGCGCGGTTGGCCAGCACCTCGTTCATGTTCATGTTGCTCTGGGTGCCGGATCCGGTCTGCCACACCGACAGCGGGAATTCGGCCGGATGGCGGCCGTCCAGCACTTCGTCGGCGGCCTTGATGATGGCGTCGGCCTTGTCCTGCGGGAGCTTGCCGAGCGAGCGGTTGACCGCGGCCGCGGCGCGCTTGACCTGGGCCAACGCGGCCACCAGCTCGGGTGCCATCTTCTCGCTCGAGATATGAAAATGGTGCAGCGAGCGCTGGGTCTGCGCACCCCACAACTGGCCGGCCGGGACTTCGATCGGGCCGAAGCTGTCTTTCTCGATCCTGTTTTCCATGTTGGGTCCTGTCCTTGATGACTGTTCTATTAAAGAGTGTACCGCAACGGCCGATAACGACGCTGAGGCTACGAATTCCACTCCCTATGCTCCGCCGCTCCCGCAGTTTACTTTCCATCCTTGTATTGACTGGCGCCGCCCTGGGCGATGCCGGTGCCGCCGAGCTGGGCGACGCCAGGGTATCGTCCCACATCGGCCAGCAGCTGGTCGCCGACATCGAACTGGTCATGCTCGACGACCCGGCGGCGCCGGTGGCGGTGCGCCTGGCCAGCCCCGAGGTCTACCGCGGCGCCGGCATCGCGCTGCCGCCGGTGCTGTCGCACCTGAACCTGACGGTGATGCGGCGCGACGGCCGCCAGTTCCTGCACGTGACTTCGCTGCGCCCGCTCGACGCCGAGCACCTGCACCTGTACCTGGAGCTGACCGACAAGGGCCAGCGTGCGGTGCGCCTGGCAACCCTGTGGCTGACGCCGGACCCGAACCCGGCGCCGCCGCCGTCACCCGTGCCGGCCCCTGTGCCAGCGCTGGCATCCGCGGCCGCGGCTGTGCAGGCCAGCGTGGCGCCGGCAGCGGCGCCGGCACGTGCACCTGCACCTGCACCTGGACCGCTGCCGGCACCGGTGCGTGCACCTGCACCTGTACCCGCACCGCTGCCGGCACCGGTACTCGCCTTGCGGCCGCCTGCCCGCCCGGCTGCCGCGCCAGCCGCCGCGCCGGTGCCCGCCGATCGGTCGACCGAGCCGTCCGCGCCGCCCGCGCCGGTCCTTGCCAAGGCCGCGGCCCGGCCGGCCGAGCGCCGCAAGCCGCTTCCGGCCCTGCCCATCCACAAGCCGGCCGCCCCGGCTGCCCTGCATGCGGCCGGCCAGCCCGCGGCCTGCACGCCGGGCGAAGCCCAGGCCTGCAGCGCGCTCGGCGAAAAGAATGCGGCCCTGCGCGAGCAGCTGGCCACACTGGAAGACAAGGTCAAGGGCCTGCAGAAAATACTGGGCGTGACGCCGGCGGCGCCGGCCGCCGCGCCTGTCGCCGAAACGCACAAGCCCGACGCAGCAAAAACCGAAGCCGCCAAGAGCGGCGAACACACGAGCGGCGAACACAAGAGCGGCGAACACAAGAGCAGCGAACACGAGGCTAAAGAACACAAGGCTGACGAACACAAGCCCGGGACGCCGGAGGCTGACGGCCACAAGGCCGGCGCCCCGAAGGCCGAAGAACAGGAAGCCGACGGACACAAGCCGGAAGCCACGCCCACCGACGCCAAGCCGCCCGCGCCCAAGCCCGCCCCGCCTGCCGGCCCCAAGCCGATCAGCTCGATCAAGCCGCTGGTGCCGCACAAGCCGAAGACGCCGCCGCCGGAGCAGGGCGGCGCCCCCTGGGGCTGGATCGGCGCCGGCATCGCCCTGCTGGCGGCCGGCGGCGCCGCTGCCTTCGTCCTGAAACGCCGGTCGCGTAGGGCCGCCACCCCAGACGCGAACGGTCTGCTCGGCAGGCTGAAGGCGCGCCTTGCCAGCCGCGGCAAGGCACCTTCACCCGTCCCGGGTAGCTCCGAAAAAGTGGTCGAACCGACAATGGAATAGGCGCGCACAAACTTGTCTACACAAATGTAAATGTTGAGTTATACTGGTTCGCATGTGATCTTTTCGATCACGAAAAAACGGCTCAGGTCCGGCGCAGCCACCACCGATTGTGTGGCGCGGGAACCGGATGATCGCTGAAGAAGCGCCTGACCCCGGAAGCGGTTTGCGGGCCGACAGTGCGCACGTAGACGCCGGATGCAACCGGCAAGAGGCGACGCCAGGGGATGCCTGGTGTTCGCTCTCCCCATACCGAGGGGTGGCAAGGCCATCCGTCTATAAAAAACCCGCGCGGACGCGAGCCGCGCGGGTTTTTTTACGGCCTTTTTCCGGACTTGCACGCCCATTCAGCGTGCCGCCGTCGTACCGGCTTTTGCGCGACAATGACCCAACAGCCAGGCGCTGCGCGACGCCGGGCGTCAACCAGAAAAGCGAGGAGAAGGGATGAACGAACCGCTGTCCGATCATGTCATGCGTGGCGATGTCATGTCCGAACACTGCCCATCACGCGAGGTGCTCAAGCACGTGACCAGCCGCTGGGGGGTGTTGCTGCTGGTGGCGCTGGGCGACGGCGCCCATCGCTTCGGCGAGCTGCGGCGCAAGGTGGGCGGCATCAGCGAACGGATGCTGATCCAGACCCTGCAATGGCTCGAGCAGGACGGCTTCGTGCAGCGGGTCGCGTATCCCGTCCCGTCGCAGCGTGTCGAATACCGCCTGACCCCGCTGGGCGAGGAAATCAGCGCCCGGCTGCAGGAAGTGGCGGACTGGGTCGAACGCAATCTCGACGGCATCATGGCGGGGCGCAGCGCAGGCGCGCAGGCGCCGGCATAGGGTCGCGCCGGGCATGAAAAAACCCCGGAGCGCTGGCACTGCGGGGTTCGATGTGCTGCCGCCGGGGTGCGATGCCGGCCGGCAGGAGACGGATCAGTGCGCCGGGCGCATCGCGCGGTCGAGCTGGCCCATCCAGGGTTCGGTGACGTCGCGCACCATGCGGTCATTCGCCATGATCTGCTTGAGCAGGTCGATCTTGCGCTTGCGCTGGTCGCCTTCCAGCGGTGGCACGCCGCTACGGGCAGCGCTCGAGTGCAGCGCGCATTGCGTTTCCAGCCGGGCCAGGCCATCCCAGTCTCCATCGCGCGCGGCAACCGCCATGCGGCCAGTGATGGCAGCGATGTTTTCGTACATTGCGAGGACTTCGTTCGACGTCATGTTGTCACACTTGTAAGAGGCTGGCGGCGGCTGGATTGCCGGTTGTCTCCCTTTAACGGTCGTGCATCGGAGAACTTTAGGGTTTTCGAAAGAAATTTTTAAAATAAATTTTGACAAGCGATTGTGACCACCAGTCAGAGCGTCCAACAAAGCCTTCAGGGCAAGGCACAGCGTCGAAGACAGTACGTTAGTACGGCGAGACGGTGCAACGCCGCCATGAAGGTTTTGTTGGGCGCGCTTGGCTTCTATGGCGCACGTTTCGGTGGCACGGCGGTAGAAGGCCTCCCGGCCGGTACATTGCAGTAAACTACACGCATGATCCGTCACTAGGGGAACCCATGAAGACCAGCTGGACACCGATCCGACACACTGCCATCGTCCTCGCCCTGTGCGGCGCGTTTGCCTCCGCCGCCTTCGCGGGTGGCCAGGCTGCTGCGCCGGCCAAGCCGAATGCGTCCGCCGACAAGCCGGCAGCCACGGACACGGCGCCGGCGAATGCCACCCTGCGTCCCGGCGACGATTTCTTTGCGTGGGCCAACGGTGGCTGGCTGTCCAAGACCGACATCCCGGCCGACCGCAGCAGCTGGGGCGCAATGGCCAGCCTGGCCGAGGAGACCAACCAGCGCATCGTCAAGCTGATCGAGGATGCCGGCAAGGACAAGGGCGCCAACAGCGAGGCGCGCAAGGTCGGCGATTACTTTGCCGCCTACATGAACGAAGGCGCGATCGAAGCCAAGGGTGTGGCGCCGCTCAAGCCCCAGCTGGACCGGATCGCCGCGATCAAGGACAAGCCGGGCCTGGTGCGCGCACTCGGCGACAGCCTGCGCGCCGACGTCGACCCGCTGAACAATACCGATTTCTTCACCGAGAACGTGTTCGGCCTGTGGGTCGCGCAGGGCCTGCACGACACCGCACGCAACATGCCTTACCTGCTGCAGGGCGGCCTGGGCATGCCCGACCGCGCCTACTACCTGGACAGCAGCGAGCGCATGGCCGGCCTGCGCACGCAGTACCAGAAACATATCGCGACGATGCTGAAACTGGCTGGCTTCAATGATACCGACGCGCGCGCCGCCAAGGTGTTCGCGCTCGAGGTCGACATCGCCAACGGCCACGCCAGCCGCGCCGACTCGGCCGACGTGCTCAAGGCCGACAATACCTGGACCCTGAAGGATTTCACGGCCAACGCCCCGGGCCTGGACTGGAACGCCTTCTTCAAGGCGGCCCAGCTGGGCGACCAGGACAAGTTCATCGTCTGGCACCCGTCGGCCATGAAGGGCACCGCCGCGCTGGTCGAGCGCATCGACCTGGCAACCTGGAAGGATTACCTGGCTTTCCACCGCATCAACCAGATGGCGGGCGTGCTGCCCAAGGCTTTCGTCGACGCCCGTTTCGATTTCTACGGCAAGGCCCTGACCGGCACGCCGCAGCAGTCGCTGCGCTGGAAGCGCGCGCTGGGCGCCACCAACGAGGCGATGGACGAGGCGGTCGGCAAGCTGTACGTGGCGAAGTACTTCCCGGCCGAGAACAAGGCCAGGCTGCAGCAGATGGTGGCGAACATCGTCGACGCCTTCGGCAAGCGCGTCGACAAGCTCGACTGGATGGCCCCGGCCACCCGCGCCCAGGCCAAGGAAAAGCTCAAGACGCTGTACGTCGGTGTCGGCTATCCGGACAAGTGGAAGTCGTATGCCGCCCTGAAGGTGGTGCCCGGCGACGCTTTCGGCAATGCCGTGCGCGCCGAACAGTTCCACTACAAGGAAGCCATCGTCAAGCTGCACCACAAGCCGGAGCGCACCGAGTGGGCCATGCCGCCGCAGTTGGTGAATGCCGTCAACCTGCCGCTGCAGAACGCGCTGAATTTCCCGGCCGCGATCCTGCAGCCGCCGTTCTTCGACCCGAAGGCGCCGGATGCCGCCAACTACGGTTCGATCGGCGCCATCATCGGCCACGAGATCAGCCACAGCTTCGACGACCAGGGCTCGCAGTTCGACGCCCAGGGCCGCCTGCGCGACTGGTGGACGAAGGAAGACATGGAGCACTTCAAGGCGGCATCAAGCAAGCTGGTGGCCCAGTACAACGCCTATAAACCCTTCCCGGACCTGGCCGTGAACGGCCAATTGACGCTGTCGGAAAACCTGGCCGACCTGGCCGGCCTCGCGGCCGCCTACGACGCCTACCGCGCAGCGGGCGGGAAGAATGCAAACGAGGAGGGCGACCGCGCCTTCTTCGTCGGCTACGCCTCGAGCTGGCGCAACAAGGCGCGCGAAGCGGCCGAGCGCCGCGGCATCCTGACCGATGGCCACGCGCCGCCGCAATACCGCACTGCCACCGTGCGCAACCTGGATGCCTGGTACAAGGCTTTCGACGTGCAGCCGGGCCAGGCGCTGTACTTGCCGCCGGACCAGCGCGTACGGGTCTGGTAATTTATTAGGGGTAATGGACACTGGCGCTAGAAATCGCAGGCCTACAATGGCCTGGAGTCTATTTCTTCGCTGGTGGTCCATGCACCCGGATTTTCTCGACATCAAGCGGCCCAGGCTGCATCAGGATCCGCATATGGCACAGGATGACGTGTCCGGCATCGCCGACTACGATGATTTCCGCGACATCGCGCAGCGCACGCTGCATCACTACGACTCGGTGGCGCCGCGCTTCTTCGCCGGCACCATCGACCACGACGTCAGCCAGAACATCGCCGCCCTGCTGGAGGCGATCGAGGCCAACGCACCTTATACCTTGCTCGACCTCGGCTGCGGTCCGGGACGCGACCTGAAGACCTTCCGCGACATGGGCCACCGCGCCATCGGCCTCGACGGCAGCGCCGAGTTCGTGGCGATGGCGGCGGCCTACAGCGGCTGCGAAGTGTGGCAGCAGAACTTCCTCGACCTCGATTTGCCGGATGGCTTGTTCGACGGCATTTATGCGAACGCCTCGCTGTTCCACGTGCCGCGCAGCCTGCTGCCCAAGGTGCTGGGTGCGCTGTATGCGGCCCTGAAGCCCGGCGGCGTGCTGTTCAGCTCGAATCCGCGCGGGAACAACGTGGAAGGCTGGAATGGCCCGCGCTGGGGTAGTTTCCACGATTATCCGAGCTGGGAGCGCCATGTGACCGCGGCCGGGTTCGATCCGCTGCATCACTACTACCGCCCGCCAGGATTGCCGCGCGAACAGCAGCCATGGCTGGCCAGCGTCTGGCGCAAACCGATAAAGAAATTTTAATCATTTGTTAAGTCGCGAACAGTATTGCAATCGCAATGGGTGCACTATACGTCCATGCCGCTTCACTTCGAGAAGCAGTATTTCACTGACGATAGGAGAATGATCATGAACGAAGACCAAATCAAAGGCAAAGCCAAAGACATCGGTGGCAAAATCCAAGAAGGTTTCGGTAAAGCCATCGGCAGCGAAGAGCAGGAAGCCAAGGGCCTGGCAAACCAGGCTGAAGGCAAAGTGCAAGAGAAAGCTGGCGACCTGAAGGACGTGGTCGGCAAGAAGTAAGCCGCGCCAGCTAAAAAAAACAGCCGCTTTCGAGCGGCTGTTTTTCTTTGTAACGTATGGGTTACGTTAGTGTGGACGGGGAACCCGTCCACCTACTTGGCCTCGGTACCGCCCAGGTTCTTCTTGAAGAAGCCTTCGATCATGCCGTACACATGGCGCTGGCCGGCACGCGACGAAATGCCGTGCTTGGCGCCCGGATAGGTCATCAGCTCGAACTTGACGTTGCGGTTCACCAGCGCGTCGATCAGGCGGGTCGAGTTGGTGAACAGCACGTTGTCGTCGGCCATGCCGTGGATCAGCAGCAGCGGCGACTTCAGGCCGTCCAGGTGGGCGAACACGCCGCTCTGTTCATAGGCCTTCGGGTTCGACTTCGGCGTACTGCCGACGAACTGCTCGGTGTAGTGGGTGTCGTACAGCGACCAGTCGGTCACCGGCGCCACCGACACGCCCATCGCGATCTTGTCGGAACCTGCTTCCAGCAGGCGCAGCGTCATGTAGCCGCCGTAGCTCCAGCCGAACACGCCCACGCGTTTGGGGTCGACGAAGCGCTGCTTGGCCAGCCAGTCGACGCCGGTCAGCTGGTCTTCGACTTCATGCTTGCCCAGTTCGCCGTAGATGACGTCGGTGAATTTGCGCTCGCGGCGCGAGGAACCGCGGTTGTCCAGCGTGAACACCACGAAGCCCTGCTGCGCCATGTACTGCTTGAACATGTTGCCCCAGCCGCGCGTCACCTGCTGCGAGTGCGGGCCGCCGTAGACCATCAGGAACACCGGATAGCGTTTCGCCGGATCGAAGTTCGACGGCTTGATCATCGAGTAATACAGGTCCTGGCCGTCGTGCGCCTTGATGCTGCCGAATTCGGTCGGCAGGTGGTCGGCCATGTACTTCGCGTACGGATGGTCGCCCTTCACCTCGTTGTGCTCGAGCCATTCGACCAGCGAACCGTCGGCGCGGCGGATCGACACTTGCGGCGGGGTCTTCGGATCGGAGAAGGTGTCCACGAAAATCTTGCCGTTCTGGGCGAAGGTATCGTCGTGCATGCCGTCCTGCTTGGTAATGCGTACCGGCTTGTCGGCATTGCCGCCGTCCAGGTTGACGGCGTAGGTCTGCTTGTCGATCACCGCATCCTTGTTGGACGAGAGGTAGACCTTGCCGGCCTGCTCGTCGACCGCCAGGATGCTGTCGACGCCCCATTCGCCCTTGGTGAGCGGGTGTAGCAGCTTGCCGTTCATGTCGAACAGATACAGGTGGTTGCGGCCGCTGCGCTCGGACGCCCAGATGAAGGCATTGCGGTTCTTCAGGAAGCGCAGGTCGGCCGGCACCGCGACCCAAGTATTGGAAGTTTCGGTGAACAGCGGACGCTGGGCCAGCGTGGCGGCGTCGACCGCCACCAGGTCGAGGCGCTTCTGGTCGCGCGACTGGCGCTGGTAGACCAGGGTCTTGGCGTCGCCGCTCCAGTCGGCGCGCACCAGGTAGATGTCCTTTTCGGCGCCGAGATCCACTTTCTTTTGCGCGCCGGTCGCCGGATTGACGACCATCAGGTCGATCACCACGTTCGGGTCGCCGGCGGCCGGGTAGCGCTGGTCGATCACTTCGGTGCGGTCGGCGTAGATTTCGAAGCGGCGCGCGACCGGCACCTGCGCTTCGTCGAAGCGGCGGTAAGCGATCGCGGAATCGTCCGGCGCCCAGTAGTAGCCGGTTTTCTGGTCCATCTCTTCCTGGGCCACGAATTCGGCTTCGCCGTTATGGATCGTGCCCTTGCCGTCGCTGGTCAGCTGGCGTTCCTGGCCGGTCGACAAATCGATCACGAACAGGTTCTGGTCGCGCACGAAGGAGACATAGCGGCCCTTCGGCGAAATCTTTGGATCGCCGACATTGCCCGAGGCGACCTTGCGCGCCGCATCCGGATTCCTGGCGTCGACCAGGTACAGGTCGCCGGCGATCGGCACCAGGATCTGTTTGCCGTCAGGCGACCAGCTGTAGCTGATGATGCCGGACAGGCTGGCGGTGCGGGCGCGTTCGCGGCGTGCGCGTTCTTCCAGCGACAGGTTCTCGTTCGGGACCAGCTTCTTGGAGTCGACCAGGCGGTGCGTGGTCTTGTCCTTCATGTTGTATTCCCACAGGTCCAGCTGGAACTGGTTGTCGGCGCGGCCGCGCAGGAAAGTCACGCGTTCGCCGTCGGGCGACACGCGCAGGGCGCGCACGCCAGGACCAGCCAGCGCCGGGTCGGCGTGGATTCGGTCCAGCGTCAGGCGTTCCGCGGATGCGGGAACGGCCGACAGGGCGGCAAGGAGCAGGATGAGAGGGCGCATGGAATGGTCTCTGGGCAATTGATTAATTGTGTGCAACGGCCGAGACGATACCAGAGTCGGGGGTGAAACGCTGTAAATATGAGGCGGCCGAGGCAGGTGGAATGTGCGTACCGCCCCGCTTGACCGATACGTCGGCGTAAAAACGTCGCCCCTGCGAAGGCAGGGGCCCAAGTTGCACGCGTTTCGACAGCGCTAGCCGCACTTGGACCCCTGCCTGCGCAGGGCCGACGTTGATAACAGGGGTGGCGTTGCAGGCCTTGCGGTTCCTGCAGCGCCGATTACTGCTTCCCGATCACCTTCACCAGCCCCGGCAAGGACCTGGCCAGCCCGCCATCGCCGCCCGACGCCGTCAGTTTGCCGCCACCTTCGCTCCAGCGCAGCCGGGTCGTGGTCGACTTGCCCTTCTCGTAGTCGTAGGACACGCCATCGTCGTCATACAGGCTGAACTCGCCATCCTTGCCCGGATACACCTGGATCTCGGCGATCGCCTGCTTGGTCGCGGTCGACTGGATGTCGGCGCCGAGCGGGATGATGGAGCCGGCCTTGACGAACACCGGGATCTGGTCGATCGGCGCCGCCACTTTCACCCA
>Ga0308168_1004231_pt1 | contig 10490 bp, 9 predicted proteins | sample PhyCR2_FD_202133 | JGI IMG/M metagenome (GOLD analysis project Ga0308168, IMG submission 202133) | Phyllosphere microbial communities from UC Gill Tract Community Farm, Albany, California, United States - DLSLRC.R2 | ecosystem: Host-associated > Plants > Phyllosphere > Unclassified | place: USA... | reverse complement strand
TCCCCGCCATTGCTCGCGCTATAGTCCCTGAGAACACAACATTCCATTCCATAAAGAAAAGGAAGCTGGCAATGCACTATCATCGTATTCCTCACAGCACGCTGGAAGTGAGTCAGCTGGGATTGGGCACCATGACGTTTGGCGAACAGAACAGCGAAGCCGACGCGCATGCTCAACTGGATTTAGCACTCCGTTCCGGCATCAACTTTATTGATACCGCCGAGATGTATCCGGTGCCTCCGCGCCCGGAAACCCAGGGTCTGACCGAACACTATATTGGCAGCTGGCTCAAACAGCGCGGCAGCCGCGACAAAATCATTCTGGCCAGTAAAGTCGCCGGCCCTTCGCGCGGCAATGATGCGTCGATCCGCCCGGATATGGCGCTGGACCGTAAAAATATCCGCGCGGCACTTGATGCCAGCCTGAAACGCCTGAACACCGACTATCTTGATCTCTACCAGCTGCACTGGCCGCAGCGTCAGACCAACTATTTTGGCAAGCTCGGCTATCAGTACAGCGAGACCACCGCGCAGGTGACGCTGCTGGAGACGCTGGAAGCGCTGGCCGAACAGGTGCGTGCCGGTAAGATTCGTTATATCGGGGTATCGAATGAAACTGCGTGGGGTGTGATGCGCTATCTGCAGCTGGCGGAGAAACATGAACTGCCGCGCATCGTCAGCATCCAGAATCCCTACAGCCTGCTGAACCGCAGCTTTGAAGTGGGTCTGGCCGAAATCAGCCAGCATGAAGGCGTAGAACTGCTGGCTTACTCCAGCCTGGCGTTTGGTACGCTGAGCGGTAAATACCTGAATGGCGCGCAGCCTGCGGGCGCACGCAACACGCTGTTCAGCCGCTTTACCCGCTACAGCGGCGAGCAGTCACAAAAGGCGATTGCCGAATATGTGGCGCTGGCTCAGCAGCATCAGATCGACCCGTCGCAGATGGCGCTCGCCTATGTGCGTCAGCAGCCGTTTGTCGCCAGCACGCTGCTGGGCGCCACGACGCTTGAGCAGCTGCAGGTCAATATCGACAGTTTCAATCTGACCTTAAATGCAGAAATTCTGGAAGGCATTGAGGCAATCCACCGTCGTTATACCTATCCGGCACCCTAAGCTCTCCTTTGCCAGCTGCCGCCATGGCGGCTGGCCTCTCTCAGAGATCGCGATAATAGAGTTTTACCAGCTTATCGGGATACTCCAGCGCTTCCCCCTGCGGCAGCCAGCCAGACCGTTCGTAGTAGCCGCCAAACGTTGACCATAACCACAACCGTGGATAGTCGCGCGCCTGTGCATAAGCAATGACATGCTGCTGCAGCGCCTCACTGACACCTTTGCCGCGCGCCGACTCATCCACATAGAGCGCCGCCAGCCACGGAAAAAGATCCTGACGGCTGATAAGGTCGCAGCGCCAGAATCCCACTGTGCCGACCGCCCTGCCCGCCTCAACGGCGACAAAGGTGACCGGAAAGTCCGCACCGTTCAGGCTGCTGTTCACCACACTGGCGAAAAAGTCGCGGCTACTGGCTTCACCAAATGCCCGCCACTGCCAGTCGATGATCCGATCGGCAAACTGAGGCGCATCGCTGAGCGAGACGATTTTCATGGGTTAATCGCTTTCCAGCGCCAGTAACGACTCAATCGTCTGCGCACGGCGGATTTCACGCGGCTGGCCCTGCTCAAACAGCACTTCCGGGATCAGCGGGCGGCTGTTGTAGTTAGAGGACATTGAGGCACCGTAAGCGCCGGTGTCGTGGAACACCAGATAATCGCCCACTTTCGCCGCCGGAATCGCGCGCGGTTCAACCATGCCGCCCTCCAGCTGGGTAAAGACATCGCCCGATTCGCACAGCGGACCCGCGACGACGGTGTCGAGTGTCTGCTGCTCATCGATCGCCCGACCATCGCCCGCCATCAGCGAGATATGGTGATAGCTGCCATACATTGAGGGGCGCATCAGGTCACTGAAACCGGCATCGACCAGCACGAAGTGACGGCTGCCCATCGACTTCACCGCCCGGACCTGCGACACCAGCACACCCGCCTCGGCTACCAGGAAACGGCCGGGTTCGATCTCCAGTTTGACCGCGTGACCCAGATGCTGAGCAATGCGCTGACGCGCTGCGTCCCACAGGCCGAAATAGTGATGGGTATCGATCGCCTCTTCGCCATAGCGATAAGGAATAGAAAGACCACCGCCCGCAGAGATTGCCGTCAGATCCTGACCCGACGCCATCACCAGTTCGACCATCGCATCACAGACCTGCTGCAGATGCGCATAATCGACGCCGGAACCGATATGCATGTGAATGCCCACCAGCTGCAGGCCGTGCTGTTTAATGGCCACCAGCGCCTCGGCTAAGTCGCCGTGCCAGATACCGTGCTTGCTGTTTTCGCCGCCGGTATTGGTTTTCTGACTGTGGCCGTGACCAAAACCAGGGTTGACCCGCAGCCACACCGCGTGTCCCGGTGACACCGCGTCGAGCTGATGCAGCATATCGATCGAACCCGCATTCACCGGCACCTTTAACGCCGTTACCCGCTCCAGCGTGGGCTGATCGAACAGATCCGCAGTAAAGACGATCTCGTCACCGCCAGGCTGGTAGCCGGCGGCCAGCGCACGTTCGATCTCGCCCAGTGATACCGAGTCCACCTTCACGCCCGCCGCGCGCATCAGGCGCAGGATATGCGTATTCGAGCAGGCTTTCTGCGCAAAGCGCACCACATCAAAAGCCTGCAGCTGAGCAACACGCGCCTGAATAATCTGCGCGTCGTAGGCCCAGAATGGCCCGGCATAACGGCGTGCCAGCGGCAGCAGGTTAGCGGCGTTGAGTGCGGTTTCGGTACTCTGTAATGAACGTGGCATAGCAATTCTCCTGTGGCGATAACCGCATTAAGCCAGAATCGTGTCATAGCGAAAAATATCTGTTTTAATAGCATCTATGCAGAATGGATATAGGTAAACGGCGTGGCGAACATTAACTGGCGGCATATCGAAATTTTTCATGCGGTAATGACCAGCGGCAATCTGACGCAGGCCGCCACGCTGCTACATACGTCACAGCCTACCGTGAGCCGGGAGCTGGCGCGTCTGGAGCAGCAGCTGGGATTAGAGCTGTTCGGGCGGGTACGCGGTCGCCTGCAGCCGACGGTGCAGGGGCTACGTCTGTTTGAGGAGGTTCAGCGCTCCTGGTATGGCCTGGACCGTATCATGGAAGCGGCGGAAGGTCTGCGTCAGTTTCGTCAGGGCGAGCTGTCGATTGCCTGCCTGCCGGTTTTTTCGCAGTCGCTGCTGCCGCCGCTGTGTCAGCCTTTTTTACAGCGCTACCCGGATGTGAGCCTGAATGTGATTCCGCAGGAGTCGCCGCTGCTGGAGGAGTGGCTGTCGGCCCAGCGCTACGACATCGGCTTAACCGAAACCCAGCACGCGCCCGCCGGAACAGACCGCCTGGCCCTGCTGACCTGCGATGAGGTGTGCGTGTTGCCGCAGCATCATCCCCTGAGTCAGCGTGAGGTGCTGACGCCGCACGATTTTGCGGGCGAAAAGTATGTGAGCCTGTCGCGCAGCGACAGCTATCGTCAGCTGCTGGATGCGCTGTTTCAGGAGCAGGGCGTCGAACGGCGGCTGGTGATGGAGACGCACAGCGCCGCGTCGGTGTGCGCGATGGTCAGGGCGGGCGTGGGGATTTCGATTGTGAATCCGCTGACGGCGCTGGATTACGCCGATAGCGGTGTGGTGATGCGGAAGTTCAGCGTGGCGGTGCCATTTACCGTCAGCCTGGTGAGGCCGCAGCATCGCCCCGCCTCGGCGCTGGTCGACGCCTTCGTCAGCCATCTGCAACAGCAGGTGGCTGACTTTCCGGCCCGCATCGCCGCCCGCCTGGCTTAAGCGCGGACCCTGGCGGCTGCGCCGCCCGATTTACGGAAGGTGATCAGACAGACCAGCAGACCGATGGCTGCCAGCGCAGCCGCAGCAACCGGCACTGCCGTCAGGCCAAAACCACGGCCAATCACCGCACCACCGACCCAGGCACCCAGCGCATTACCGACGTTGAACGCCGAAATGTTCAGGGTTGAGACCAGGTTCGGTGCCTCTTTGCCGTGACGCACCACGTTGATCTGCAGACCCGGCACCGTCGCAAAGGTCGCCATCGCCCACAGGAACAGGGTGATTTCCGCCAGCCACAGCGCATGGCTGGTCCAGCTGAACAGCAGCGAGAAGAGGGCAATCAGAGAGAAGCTGAGGATCAGGCTAAAGGAGACTTTCCAGTCGGCCAGTTTTCCGCCGAGGATGTTACCAACCGTCAGGCCCGCACCAATCAGGAATAGCGTCCAGCTGACGCCGCGATCGCTGATGCCCGTCACCTCTAACAGCAGCGGCGCAATGTAGCTGAACAGTGCAAACATCGCGGCGGCAAAGCACACCGTCATCAGCAGCGACAGCCACAATTTGCCGTTAGCCAGCGCACCGATTTCACTCGCCAGATGAACCGGTTTCTCCTCTTTATTGTTGGGCAGACTGACGATCAGGGCGATAAACGCCAGCACGCCGATGACTGCCACGCCCCAGAAGGTCGCCCGCCAGCCAAACATCTGTCCGAAACTGGTCCCAAGCGGCACGCCCAGCACGTTGGCTAAGGTCAGTCCGGTGAACATCAGTGCGACAGCGGAAGCCTGACGACCGGCAGGCACCAGACTGGCGGCGACCACGGCACCAATACCAAAGAAGGCACCGTGACAGAGCGCGGTAACGATTCGGGCCAGCATCAGCAGGTTATAGTTGTAAGCCAGCCCACACAGCAGGTTGCCGACGATAAAGATCACCATCAGCAGAATCAGCGTTTTTTTGCGCGGTAGCCTGGCCGTGAGCAGCGCCATAATCGGCGCACCGATAGCCACTCCCAGTGCATAACCACTGATCAGCCAGCCCGCCGAAGGAATCGACACCTGAAGGTCACGCGCCACCTCTGGCAGCAACCCCATAATGACAAACTCCGTGGTTCCGATGGCGAACGCACTCAACGCCAGCGCCATTAATGCTACAGGCATAACACTCTCCCGGTTTCATTTGCAGGTGAACCGCACAGACGCGCAGCCCCTCGACGCTTATTAAAATTTGATCTGCGTCACGTTGAGTATTACAGCACAGCGCAGATGTGCGACATAGCCTGCATGCAGCAAAGGATTATTGCCTCCGCCGCAACAATCCCGCCGTTTTCCGGAACAACAAACTCTCTTTGAGCCTGATTGCACTATCCGAAAGGCCCTCGCTACCCAGGGTCAGGTTGTCATTTCCCGTTAACCGGTTACGCTTTTTAATGCGTATTCAGTTAATAAATCCTTAACGTTGCCGATATATCCCTAATCAATTGCCAGGTGATGTAATCAACTTCTGACGCAGGGAGAGAGAATGCAACGACTCATAGCCTTAATGGTTTTTGGCTTAACCGGCTGCTCGGTGGGTCATTATGAGTACAGTAAAGAAGCTGAAAAACGGGTTGATATGACCGTGACCGGCATTCCTACCGTACTCGGTTTAGGCACGCTCGGTACCACTATCCCGCTGACGCCGGAGTACAGCCTGACCGCCGCACACGTGGCGAAATTCTCCCTTTACCGGGTCAAATCCTGGCATCCGCAATGCGACCTGGCGGTGGTCTATCACAAAAACAGTGAAATGAACCTGCCCCCTAACTTCCGCAACAGCCATATCGGCGACCAGGTGAATCTCTACGGTTACAGTTTCATTTCGGCCATGCCGGTCAGCTCCAGCGGGCAGAACCTGATTAACACCACGCTGGCGAACAGCTGGAATAAGCCGGACTGCGTCGTCGTGGCGGCGAACGCAGGTGTGGTGAAAGGGATGTCAGGCGGCGCGGTCTATAACGCCTCGGATGATACGCTGGCGGGTGTGATTATTGGCTACAGCAATAACATCAACGACAATGTCAGCGGTAAGACACTTTATAAGAACGTAGCGCTCTATGTGCCCTACTCGCGATTTCAGACCTGGCTGGATCAGGCGATTAAATCCTAAGATTTTTTGTCAGGCAAACCGGGATGGTTGCCCACAGGCTGTTCGGGCGGATTCAGCCATCTGTCTTTACGGGTTGCTTCATAGTCCGGGTTAAGAGGATAAGTAATCCGGTTTTCAGGCTTGCTGTTCTCCCCTACCACTAAGAAGCGTGCCTCGTGCTCGCTGTTATTGATAAAGGTGTGGCAAATGCCAGTGCCCGCCGGAAAGGCGACTGCATCGCCCGGCGACAGCGGGTACAGCTCGCCGTTAATCCAGGCATCAGGATGGCCTTCAAGCACAAAGATGAACTCTTCTTCTGCGCTCTCCGCGTGGGGATAAGACATGCGGCGTCCAGGTAACAGCCTTTCATGGTGAATGCCAAGCCGGGTTAATCCCAGTAACCTTCCCAGTGGCGCACCAATCGACATGCGCTCATCGCTGTCTTCATAATGTTCGTTATCTTCGCCTTCCAGCGCCTGCCAGTGGCGAATACAGTCGGGACGTTGCGTCATGATGATTGCTCCAGGTTGAGACATTCAGCCTGGCAGAGGGAACGGCATGATTCAAGCAGGGCGAGGAGAGGCGAACAGCAGACATAAAAAAGGCCGGGATGCCCGGCCTTTTCTGAGAACAGTCAGACTTACTTGCTGCCTGGACGCAGTGCCGGGAACAGAATCACATCGCGGATAGTGTGGCTGTTGGTAAACAGCATCACCATACGGTCAATACCGATACCCAGACCGGCGGTTGGCGGCAGACCATGTTCCAGCGCGGTGACGTAGTCTTCGTCATAGAACATCGCTTCGTCATCACCGGCATCTTTGGCATTCACCTGCTGCAGGAAACGCTCAGCCTGATCTTCCGCATCGTTCAGCTCGGAGAAGCCGTTACCGATTTCACGGCCGCCAATGAAGAACTCAAAGCGATCGGTGATTTCCGGGTTCTCGTCGTTACGACGGGCCAGCGGAGAGACTTCAGCCGGATATTCGGTGATGAAGGTTGGCTGAATCAGGTGCGCTTCTGCCGTCTCTTCGAAGATCTCGGTCACGACGCGGCCCAGACCCCAGCTCTTCTCCACTTTGATATGCAGAGATTGTGCAATCGCCACCGCTTTATCGAAGTCTTCCAGATCGGCCAGATCCGTTTCCGGACGGTATTTCTTGATCGCTTCACGCATGGTCAGTTTTTCAAACGGCTTGCCGAAATCAAACTCCTGCTCGCCGTAAGGCACGACCGTGCTGCCCAGCACATCCTGCGCCAGCGTACGGAACAGGCTTTCGGTCAGCTCGATCAGATCTTTGTAATCCGCATAGGCCATATAGAGTTCCATCATGGTGAACTCTGGGTTATGACGTGGCGAAATACCTTCGTTACGGAAGTTACGGTTGATCTCGAACACGCGATCGAAGCCGCCTACTACCAGACGCTTCAGATAGAGCTCTGGTGCAATACGCAGGTACATGTCGATATCCAGCGCATTGTGATGGGTGATGAACGGACGCGCAGAGGCGCCGCCCGGGATCACCTGCATCATCGGGGTTTCCACTTCCATAAAGTCGCGGCCTACCATGAACTGGCGAATGCCGGCCATGATCTGCGAACGAATTTTGAAGGTGTTGCGTGACTCTTCATTGGCGATCAGATCAAGGTAACGCTGACGGTAACGGGTTTCCTGATCGGCCAGGCCGTGGAATTTGTCCGGCAGCGGACGCAGCGCTTTGGTCAGCAGGCGCAGTTCTGAACAGTGAATCGACAGTTCGCCGGTCTTGGTTCTGAACAGTTTGCCACGCGCACCCAGGATATCGCCGAGGTCCCATTTCTTGAACTGCTCGTTGTAGATGCCTTCAGCCAGATCGTCACGAGAGACGTAAAGCTGAATCCGGCCGCCCACATCCTGCAGAGTAACGAAAGAGGCTTTACCCATGATACGGCGGGTCATCATGCGTCCGGCGACGCTGACCTCAATATCCAGCGCTTCCAGCTCTTCATTGCTCTTCTCGCCATAGCTTTCCAGCAACTGGTTTGAAAGGCTGTCACGACGGAAGTCGTTGGGAAACGCCAGACCGTTGGCACGCAGCGCACTCAGCTTTTCGCGGCGCGTTTTCAGTTCGTTATTTAACTCAACGGCGGCATCAGCGCTCTGCGGTTGTTGTTCAGACATGTCTATAACCCTGCTTTTAAACTAGCTTCAATGAATCGATCCAGATCGCCGTCCAGCACCGCCTGGGTGTTACGCGTCTCTACGCCGGTGCGCAGATCTTTGATGCGTGCATCATCGAGAACGTAAGAACGGATCTGACTTCCCCAGCCAATGTCGGACTTGTTGTCCTCCAGCGCCTGTTTCTCAGCATTTTTCTTCTGCATCTCAAGCTCGTACAGCTTCGCTTTCATCTGCTTCATCGCCTGATCTTTGTTCTTATGCTGAGAACGGTCATTCTGACACTGGGTGACAGTACCGGTTGGAATATGGGTAATACGTACCGCAGATTCCGTCCGGTTAACGTGCTGGCCGCCCGCACCCGACGCACGATAAACGTCAATGCGCAGATCGGCTGGGTTGATGTCGATATCAATATCGTCATCCACTTCCGGGTAGATAAAGGCAGAGCTGAATGAGGTGTGACGACGGCCGCCTGAGTCAAACGGGCTCTTACGCACCAGGCGATGCACGCCGGTTTCGGTGCGTAACCAGCCAAAAGCGTAGTCGCCTGACACGCGAATAGTGACAGACTTGATGCCTGCAACTTCACCTTCAGACTCTTCGATAATTTCAGTTTTGAAGCCTTTCGCTTCGGCCCAACGCAGATACATACGCATCAGCATGCTGGCCCAGTCCTGCGCTTCGGTGCCGCCGGAACCCGCCTGCAGATCGATATAGCAGTCGGCGCTGTCATACTCGCCAGAGAACATGCGGCGGAATTCCAGTTCGCCCAGCTTGCCCTCAAGGACATCCAGCTCGGCAACCGCTTCGTCGAAAGTCTCTTCGTCTTCCGCTTCTACCGCCAGTTCAAGCAGACCCTGCACATCTTCCAGGCCCTGCGACATCTGATCCAGCGTCTGCACGATCGCTTCCAGCGAGGAGCGCTCTTTGCCCAGCGCCTGAGCACGCTCAGGTTCGTTCCAGACATCGGGCTGTTCCAGCTCGGCGTTTACTTCTTCGAGGCGTTCTTTCTTGGCATCGTAGTCAAAGATACCCCCGAAGAACGTCGCTGCGCTCACTGAGGTCCTGAATACGGTTTTTGACCGGGTTGATTTCAAACATGGCTTTAGCGTCTTTCTTATGTTCGATGGGACAGGAAAATTAACGCATAAGTTTACCCGAAACTGGCGGCAGATTGTAGCGCTGAGACAGCAGGCTGATGCCGCGGTTGCGAGAGGGCTCGCATTTGCGCGGCATCCGCGCGCGCAGCAGGTTAACGCAGGGGATGATCAGGCTGACGCGCCTCTGCCGTAGCCGGAGACGCGCGCTCCCTGTTTAACTCAGTTCAGCGGCCAGATATGGTCGATGATTAGCTGCACTGAGCGGTTACCGCGGTACTCATTGATATCCAGCTTATAAGCCAGTTCAACCTGACGAATGCTGCTGTCGGGCCACAGCGTGGTATCGACATTGAAGGCGATGCCGTCGATCAGCGGACCGCCGTCCAGCGGCTCAACCATCACTTTCAGATGTCGCTCGCCCACCAGCCGCTGTTGCAGCAGTTTAAATTTGCCGTCAAACGCGGGTTCCGGGAACGCCTGGCCCCAGGGACCGGCTTCGCGCAGCATCTCGGCGGTCTGCAGGGAAAACTCCTGCGGCTGTAACGCGCCATCTGACCAGATGATGCCCTGCAGCGATTCGCCATCCAGCCACTCTCCGACCAGGTCGGCAAAGCGCTGACGAAACTCCTCGTAACGTGCGGTTTCCAGCGATAAGCCGGCCGCCATGGCGTGACCGCCGAATTTCATCATCAGACCGGGATTCAGCGTATCCAGACGCTCCAGCGCATCGCGCAGATGCAGACCGGCAATCGAACGGCCCGAGCCTTTCAGCGTGCCGTCGCCCGCCGGCGCAAAGGCAATCACCGGACGATGGAAGCGCTCTTTGAGGCGGGAGGCGAGAATGCCCACCACGCCCTGATGCCATTCGGGATGATAGAAAGCCAGCCCCAGCGGCAGATCGCTCTGCTCACGCTCCAGCGCCTGACAGAGCGCCAGCGCTTCGCTCTGCATGCCCTGCTCTATCTCTTTGCGCGTCTGGTTCAATGCGTCCAGCTCGCTGGCTAACATCCGCGCCTGGCTGAGATCGTCAGTCATTAACAGCGCCACGCCCACCGACATATCGTCGAGCCGGCCTGCGGCGTTGAGCCGTGGCCCCAGCGCAAAGCCGAGATCGCTGGCCGCCAGCTGACGGGCATCACGATTCGCAATCTCCAGCAGCGCCCGGATGCCGGGCCGGCATTTTCCGGCGCGGATGCGGCTGAGCCCCTGCCACACCA
>Ga0308168_1004226_pt1 | contig 10504 bp, 7 predicted proteins | sample PhyCR2_FD_202133 | JGI IMG/M metagenome (GOLD analysis project Ga0308168, IMG submission 202133) | Phyllosphere microbial communities from UC Gill Tract Community Farm, Albany, California, United States - DLSLRC.R2 | ecosystem: Host-associated > Plants > Phyllosphere > Unclassified | place: USA... | reverse complement strand
CTTCCTGGCCGGGGGTCTTGCCGTAGCGGCGTGCGTTCTCGATGATGTTGTTGATCACGCGCCGCAGGTCGGTGCTGTTGGCGGGCACGTGGATGCCATCCTCGATGTCGGTGCTGACGCGCACGTCTTGCAGGCGGCCGGTCTCGCGCGCGCAGTCGTCGAGCAGTTCGGACAGGTTGACCGGCACGAAGGTCGCGGCCTCGGTCGGACGGGCGAAGTCGAGGAACTGGCCGATGATGGCGTCCATCTGCGCGATGTCCGATTGCATGCCGTCGCGCGCCTCGGTCGACAGGTTGGCCATTTCAAGTTCCAGCTGCATGCGCGCCAGCGGGGTGCGCAGGTCGTGCGAGATGCCGGCCAGGATCACGGCGCGGTCCTTCTCGAGCTGCTGCAAGTCCTCGATCATCTGGTTGAAGCTGCGGTTGGCCTCGATGATCTCCTGCGAGCCTTTTTCCGGCAGCGGGGCGGGGCGCTTGCCCTGGGCGATCGAGCGCGCCGCCGCGGTCAGGCGCGCCAGCGGCAGGTTCACCAGGCTCGAGATCGCCGCCGCGCCCAGCAGCGACAGCACGCCCACCAGCGCGGCCCAGCCGAGCCACTGCACGCGCGTCAGGCCGGCCAGGCGCTCGCGCTCCAGCATCAGCCAGTACTTGTCGCCGTCGATGTCGAAGCTGACCCAGAAGCCCGGCATGTCGTTCACGCGGCGCGAAAAACGCGTGTCCTGGCCCAGCTTGTCGCGCACGCGCGCGGCGATTTCCGGCATCAGGGAATTGGTGGGCGGCGGCTCGATACGGTCGGTCGGCTCCAGCGTCAGGATGCGGATGCCTTCGTTCGATACCAGTTCGATCAGGAGTTCGCGCCGCAGGTCGGGCGCCGAGTGGGTCAGCGCCGCCTTGGTGATGGTGACCACCGACACCAGCAATTCGGAAGTCTGCTCGGCCTGGGCGCCGCGCTGGAACACCGCGATCATGCCGTACAGCGAGGCCATCGACAGGGCCGTCAGGACCGACAGCAGCAGGAAGGTGCGCCAGAACAGGCCGCTGCGGCTCCATCCCAGCAAACGACGCAGCGGGCCGGATTCGGGGCGCGGTGCGGTGCGCCGCTCGGGGCGTGTCTTGGCGAACGTCGTGGACACTAGCGTGGCTGGCCTTCAGGGATGAACACATAGCCCAGGCCCCAGACGGTCTGGATGTACAGCGGGCTGGACGGATCGGGTTCGATCAGCTTGCGCAGGCGCGAGATCTGGACGTCGAGCGAGCGGTCGAAGACTTCGTATTCGCGGCCGCGCGCCAGTTCCATCAGTTTTTCGCGCGACAGCGGCTGGCGCGCATGGCGGGCGAACACCTTCAGTACCGAGAATTCGCCGGTGGTGAGCGGCACGGTCTCGCCATTCTTCTTGAGCGTGCGGGTGCCGAGGTCGAGCACGAAGTCGCCGAACTCGAAGGTCTGCGGGGTCTCGCTGGGCGCGCCCGGGATCTCGTCCGGGCCCTTGCGGCGCAGGACCGCATTGATGCGCGCCACCAGTTCGCGCGGATTGAAAGGCTTCGGCAGGTAGTCGTCGGCCCCCATCTCGAGGCCGACGATGCGGTCGACGTCCTCGCCCTTGGCGGTCAACATGATGATCGGGGTCTGGTCGCCGGCGCCGCGCAGGCGGCGGCAGATCGACAGGCCATCCTCGCCGGGCAGCATCAGGTCCAGCACCAGCAGGTCGTAGCGTTCGCGCAGCCACAACTTGTTCATGGCCGGCGCGCTTTCCGCCGTCACCACCTGGAAACCCTGCTCGGTCAGGTAGCGGCGCAGCAGGTCGCGCAGGCGCACGTCATCGTCGACGACCATGATCTTGGCGGCGTGGCCACTGTGGTTGGGAGCACCATTGTTCGAGCTTGTAGCATTCATGATTCTGTCAAGATTTGTCAGATTAATGTCGCTATGGTAACTTCTTATCGCTTGCCCGGCAGGTGTTATGGATGAGGCATTACATTGTGTTACAAACTTTACCCAATTGGTCTTATACGTATTTCGGAATCCTCATACACTGACCTCATCGAATCACGCTGCATGCTTCATTGGTTCGCGTATTACAGCTTTAGATCAGAGCTTAACTTTTAAATCGGCATCGCGGAAGAGGAACACCAAATGAATAGCGCGTTCACGGACAACCAGGCGGCATCGAAGGCAGTGCGCATCGCGCGCACCGCCCTTCGCAGTGCGCTGGCGTGCGCCCTGGTATTTGGCGCCGGCTTCGCTTCCGCCCAACAATACGGCGAGCGCCGCGACGACCCTCAGCAACAGCAACAGCAACAGCACCAGGGGCGCGAGCGCTTTTCGCTGCCGCAGCAGGACCGCGGCCAGCGCGAGGCGGAGATTCGCGGCTACGGTGACCAGGGACGCGGCCAGCAGCAGGCCCAACAGCAGCAGCAACAGCCGCAATATGCCCAGCCACCGCGCGAAAACCGGCCTCGCGACAGCGGCCGCCTGACGCCGGACGAGCGGCGCGACCTGCGGCGCCAGATCAACGAAGCGGGCATGGACCTGTACCCGCGCAAACGCGACCGGTGATGTTGCCGTTTTTGCTGAATTCGTTACCTTAAAACAACATTGTTGACTTATATTTATTTATTGTCAGCAACGTGATACGCTAACCAGCTTCATCCGGGCGCACATACCGCCGCGGTTTACTGGAGCCGTATCGTGTCCACCGAAGCATCCACCGAAACTTGCATCGCCGTGCGTGCCGACGGCGTGTATGCCGATCCGGCCGCGCCGCGCGCCGGCCTGGTCGCAGCCGTCGACGCCATCTTCCGAGAGGGCAAGCTGTTCGCCGGTCTCGATTACCCGATTTTCCTGAAGCTTTTGTTCGGCGCCGGGCCAATATCGGCAGCGGCGGCGGCACCGGCGGCGGCCGGCGGCGGCATGGTGCGCATCGCCGCCGAGGTGCTGCCCTTCGTGCCGGCGCGCCGCGCGCTCTACCGTTCGCTGAAGATCGGCGGCGGCCGCGCCGAATACTATTTCGAGCCGCTCTGGCTGCCCGACCCGGTCGACCCCGACGGCCCCGGCACACCCACCCATCTCGACATCGACGAATTCATCGCCGACGCCTGGAGCAAGGGCATCCGCTTCGGCATCGAGCTCGACGCCGTGCGCGCGGCGATCGCCGCACCCAAGGCCGACCGCGTCATGGTCGCCCAGCGGCTGGAGCCGGTGCCCGGCGAGGATGCCCGCATTGTCGAAGTCTCGGACGAACTTCACCGCAGCAATGCGCCGCGCCAGCTGGCCGACGGCCGCCTCGACCTGCACAGCTTCCAGAATCGCTTCCCTCAGCTGAAACCGGGTCTGCGCCTGCTGCAAAAGATCGCGGCCAGCGCCGGTAGCGCCGGTGTCGAAATGTCCGGTGTGCCGATGGCCGCCACCCCCGGCAGCGATACCGATCTCGGCGCATATGCCGGCGCGGGCACGCGCGTCGAGCGCCACCCGGACGGCGAATTCCTGGTGGCGCAGCGCGCCGGCTTCCTGGCGGTGGACGCCAAGACCAGCCGCATGTCGATCGAAGACAAGATCGTCAGTCACGATGGCGTCAGCGCCAAGACCACCGGCAACCTGCAGCTCACCGGCGACTATGAAGAATTCGGGCAGGTGCAGGAAAACCGCGAGATCGAAGGCGAGGGCATCACGGTCCACGCCGATGTCTACGGGCGCCTGGTCTCGCGCGGCGGCACCATCCTGCTGCATGCCAACCTGGTCGGCGGCAGTGCCCGCAACAAGCGCGGCGACATCCACGTGCGCGGGGTCGCGTCGAGCGCGCTGGTCCAGGCGCTGGATGGCGTGGTGGTGCTGGAACGCGCCGAGAACTGCATCGTCGCCGGCACCCGCGTCACCGTCGCGCACGCGGTCAACTGCGAGATCATCGGCGACGAAGTCACGGTTGGCGTGGCCGAGGGCAGCGCCATCGCCGGCCGCCGCGTGACGGTCGATGTCGCGCTGCCGCGCAAGCAGGGCGAGATGCTGATCTGCCTGCTGCGGCCCGAAGGCCCGCAGATCGGTGAGGTGATCGCGGCGGTGTCGCAGCGCGTCGCCCAGTTCGGCGAACTGGCGGCGCGCCACAAGGACGCCGTGGCGGCCCTGACCAACCGTTCCGACCTGCGGCGCTATCTGATGGTGGCGTCCAGGGTGCGCAAGAAAGAGATCACGCTGTCGCCTGAGCAGGCGCAGCAATTCCAGCGCATGGGCCAGGACGTGGCGCCGGCGCTGAAGGAAGTGGCCGATGTCTCGGCCAGGGCCAAGGCCGCCGAGGCCGAGCAGCAGAAGGGCATGCAGATGCTGGCCGGCCTGGAGGCGCAGCGCCTGGACGCGGCCTGCGTGTCGCGGGTCGAGGTCAAGCAGGTGCAGGGCGAAACCCAGGTGCGCGTGCTCGGTTTCAACCCTATCGGCGGCAGCCCCTACCTGATGGCGCCGCGCGAGATCAAGACCAGGCTGCGCGGCCCGCAGCACGGCGAGCTGCTGTTCGCAGGGTCTGACGGGCGCTTTGTGTGGAGCAGCGAGCAGGGTGCCGACGCGGAAACGGTATAAATCGATTCACCGCCGCCACGTCGTCCCTGCGAAGGCAGCGGCTCTCAAGCCGGTGCGGCTTGTTCGCGGCTCGCAGCGAAAGAGGAAGTTGGCTGCGAGCGGCTCTCAAGCCGGCGCGGCTTGTTCGCGGCTCGCAGCGAAAGAGAGAGTTGGCTGCGAGCGGCTCTCAAGCCGGTGCGGCTTGTTCGCGGCTCGCAGCCAGTGCCGAATAACACTGCGCCGCGTTCGCCGGCAGGCCGGAGAACAGTTCCGGATTCGATTCGTCCAACAGCTCGTTTTCCACCAGCAGGCGCACCTTGCCGAGGTAGTCGGTGAGCTTCAGCAGGCGTCCCAGCGGCGACATCTGCGCCCCCCGGTGCAGGCCGCCTTGTTCGGACAGCGCCTGCGCCACCGACTCCGGGAAATGCCATTCGCGCGCGATGCTGCAGGCCAGCGCCCGCGTGGCGCGCGCCAATTGGGCCAGGAACATCTCGGAACCCAGCTTGCGTTCGCCCCTGGCCATCTGATCCATGATGCGCAGCGAGACGATCATGCCGACGTTGTGCAGCATGCCGGCGAGGAAGGCGTCGAAGGGCAGGATCCCCATCGGCGCGGCCAGCTGGCGCGCGCTGATCGCGCAGCGCTCCGCATGTTCCCACAGGCGCGGCGCCAGCCGGCGCGTGTAAAAGCCCGAGTTCATGTCGATGATGGGGCGGAAGGCCACCGTCGTGATCAGCTGGCGCAAGCCTTCCTGCCCGATCAGGATCACCGCATGTTCGACGCTGGTGATGGCGTTGGCCGTGCCCTGGTGGCAGTTATTGGCGAGCCGGATCACGGCCGCCACCAGCACCACGTCCGAGGAAATCGTGCGCGCCAGCGCGGCGCCGGAAAAACTGTCGCTGCGCAGGCTTTGCAGCAGTTGGGGAATCAGGCCGGGCATGCGCCGCACCAGGGCGGCCCCCGACTGTTGCGCGGACAGGATGGACGCCAGCGCTTCCAGCACGCGCGACTCGGTTTCGGTCAGGTCCAGGCCATCCTGGTCGTGGCGGTCGAACAGCCAGCCGTTCCAGGCGCCGTTGATGTGATCGAGCTGTTCGAAGGACACCGGCGGCATGGCGGTGTGCCCGGCGCCGGACGCCGCCTCGTTTTTTTCCTGTACGGTGGTGCCGGCTGCCACGCACGGATCGCTGAAGCGGTCGGAAAAACGATCGAGGGACAGCTCGTCGGCGTAGGCGAGCGAATGCGCAGCGGGGCGCTCGGCAGGTGCTTCGGCGGCTTGCCTCGGCAAAGGTGTTCGCGCCGGCGGCGCGAGTGCGACGGCGGTGCCGGAAAGCAGGCGTTTCAGCCACCGAAACATCGTCGTATCCTTCTGATTGTTAGAAGCTGTTAGATGTATTTATTGTAAGCCGATAGCGCCCGAATGCAAGGGTATGAATGTGTCCTAAAATATTGACTGTAGTCAATATTTCCTTGGGGTAGTTGTCCTAGCATGGGGTTTCGAACAGGGGACTCACATGCACGACACGATCGACAGCAGCGCGCCCGGCGGCGCAACCGAAGGCGGCGCGCTTGCGTCGCAGTTCCTGAGCTTTACCCTCGGCGGCCTGGAATACGGCCTCGACTTCGCCAAAGTGCATGAGCTGCGCGTGCTGAAGGCGCTCGAGCGTTTCGCTTCCAGCGGCGAGATCATCGGCGGTGTGGCGGTGTCGCGCGGCGTGATCATGCCCCTGGTCGACATGCGCGCCGCCTTCGGCAGTACGCCGTCGGCGCCGGACCCGATGACCGACGTCATCATCCTGCGGCTGTCGAGCTGCGTGATGGGGATGGTGGTGGATGGTGTCAGCGGCGTGATGACCCTGCGCCCGGACCAGATCGCGGCCTTGCCGGGCGCGGAGTGCAGCGATGCCGATTACCTGATCGGGCTGGCGCAGGTGGGCGGGCGGCGGGTGATTCTGGTGGATATCGATCGTTTGATGTCGGTGCGGGGTGAGGGTAGCCGCCAGGTTGCCTGACTGTTTCCTTCGTCAGCCAGGCTTTCCGCTGATGCAGCCGGCTTATGCAGCCAGCTTACGCAGCCAGCCCTTCCAACTGCTCCTGCAACTCCATCCACTCGTTTTCCAGCTGCCCCAGGTCGCGCGTCACGAAGGCCTGGTCGGCCACCAGGGCCTTCAGCGCATCCTTCTTGTCGGCGTCATAGATCCCCGGCTCCAGCAGGCGCGCGTCGACGTCCGCCTTTTTGGCGTTCAGCTTGGCCATCTGCTCCTCGACCCGCTTGATGCGGTTCTCGATCGGCTTCCTGAGGGCGGCCAGGCGCTGGCGTTCTTCGGCACCGACGCGCTTCTGTTCCTTGCGGTCGGCCGGCGCACTGGGTGCGGCGGCCACGGCGACCTTGGCGGCGGCCGGGGCGGGCTTGCTTTCCTTGGCCGGCGCCGCGGCTGCGGCCTTGCCGGCTTCGACCGCCTTCAGCTTGGTCTTGAACAGCCAGTCCTTGTAGTCGTCGAGGTCGCCGTCGAAGGGTTGCAGGCGGCCGTCGGCGACGATGATGAATTCGTCGGTGGTGGCGCGCAGCAGGTGGCGGTCGTGGGAGACCACCACCAGCGTGCCCTCGAACTGGGCCAGCGCCATGGTCAGGGCCTCGCGCGTTTCCAGGTCCAGGTGGTTGGTCGGTTCGTCCAGCAGCAGCAGGTTGGGGCGCTGCCACACGATCAGGGCCAGCGCCAGGCGCGCCTTTTCGCCGCCCGAGAAGGGCCGGATCGGGCTGGTGACCATGTCGCCCGGGAAGTTGAAGCCGCCCAGGAAGTTGCGCAGCTCCTGGTCGCGCACGGTCGGCGCGATCTTCTGCATGTGCCACAGCGGCGATTCGTCATGGCGCAGCATCTCGACCTGGTGCTGGGCGAAGTAGCCGACCACCAGACCCTTGCCCAGGGTCGAGGTGCCGGTGAGCGGCGCCAGCTCGCCGGCGACGGTCTTGATCAGCGTGGACTTGCCGGCGCCGTTCACGCCCAGCAGGCCGATGCGCTGGCCGATCTGCAGCGAGAACTTGATGTCGTGGACGATGGTCTTGGTGTCGACCTGGTCGCCATGCTCGTCGCGGATGATGTAGCCGGCATCGACTTCGTCCAGCACCAGTAGCGGATTCGGTGCCGACACCGGGTCGCGGAACTCGAACGAGAACTCGGCGGCGGCGCGCAGCGGCGCCAGTTCCTCCATCCGGGCCAGCGCCTTGATGCGGCTCTGGGCCTGGCGCGCCTTGGTGGCCTGCGCCTTGAAGCGGTCGACGAAGGATTGCAGGTGGGCGCGGGTGCGCTGCTGCTTCTCGAAGGCGGCGGCGGCCAGCACCAGGGCGGCGGCGCGCTGGCGCTCGAAGTCGCTGTAGTTGCCCGAGTAGCGCTTCAGCTTGCGCTCGTCGATGTGCACGATCACGTTGACCACTTCGTCGAGGAAGTCGCGGTCGTGGGAAATGATGATCAGGGTGCCCTGGTAGCGCTTGAGCCAGTCCTCGAGCCAGATGATGGCATCCAGGTCCAGGTGGTTGGTCGGCTCGTCCAGCAGCAGCAGGTCGGACGGGCACATCAGGGCCTGCGCCAGATTCAGGCGCATGCGCCAGCCGCCCGAGAAGCTGGCCACCGGCTGCTGCATCTGCGCCAGCGTGAAGCCCAGGCCCAGCAGCAGCTGCTCGGCGCGCGACTGCACGGTGTAGGCGTCGGCGTCGGCCAGGTGGCTGTGGACCTCGCCCAGCGCGATGCCGTTTTCCTCCGTGTACTCCATCGATTCCAGGTGTTCCAGCTCGGCCTGCAGCTTGCGCAGGTTGACGTCGCCGTCGATCGCGTACTCGACCGCCGGGCGGTCCAGCGCCGGCGTCTCCTGGGCCACGTAGGCCATGCGCCAGCGCTGCGGGAAATCGATCGACCCCTGGTCCGGGTGCAATTCGCTGCGCAGCATGCCGAACAGGCTGGATTTGCCGGCGCCGTTGGCGCCGATCAGGCCGATCTTGTCGCCGGGGTTGAGGGTGAGGTCGACGTCCTGCAGCAGCGGCTTGGTGCCGCGCATCAGGCTGACGTTGGAGAATCGGATCATGGGGAGAGTCAGTTATTGCGTCGTTCCCGCGGAGGCGGGAACCCAAGTTCATGGCGGACCATGCAAGCTTGGATTCCCGCCTGCGCGGGAATGACGGTTTTCAGCGCGATGGCACGCGTGCGTGCCGCGACGTAAATTATTTAGCCAGTTGATCGGCCGTCAGCAAGAACACCGCATCGTCACCGATGCTGGTGGTCAGCCAGGTCAGGCCCAGCTTGCCGAAAGCGGCTTCCGCGAACTCGCGCTCGTTGCCGATTTCGACCACCAGCACGCCATCCGGCGTCAAACGCTCGGCGGCGCCGTCGACGATCTGGCGCACCAGGTCCATGCCGTCGGCGCCGCCGGCGAGGGCGATCTGCGGTTCGCGCATGTATTCCGGCGGCAGCTTGCCCATCGAATCGGCGTTCACGTAAGGCGGATTGCTGACGATCAGGTCGTACTTTTTAAACGGCACGTTCTCGTACAGGTCGGATTCGACCGGATTGACGCGGCCTTCCAGCTTGTAGTCGCGGATGTTGCGCTCGGCGACGGCGAGGGCGTCCTGCGAGATGTCGATCGCGTCCACCACCGCGTTGGGGAAGGCGTCGGCCAGCATGATCGCCAGGCAGCCGGAACCGGTGCACAGTTCGAGCACGTTTTCGACGCCGTCCGGATCGGTCACCCAGGGGCTGAACTGGTTCGGGATCAGCTCGGCGATGAAGGAGCGCGGCACCAGCACGCGTTCGTCGACATAGAAGTTATAGCTGCCCAGCCAGGCTTCGTTGGTGATGTAGGCGGCCGGCACGCGTTCGCTGACGCGGCGCTCGATCACGGCCAGCACCTGCAGGACTTCGTCCGGCAGCAGGCGGGCGTCGAGGAAGGGATCGAGCTTGTCGAGCGGCAGCTTGAGCGTGTGCAGGATCAGGTAGGCGGCTTCGTCGAAGGCTTCGGCGCTGCCGTGGCCGAAGAACAGCTTGGCGCCGTTGAAACGGGTGACGGCAAAGCGCAACAAGTCGCGCGGCGTGGAAAAATTGGTCGTGGTCATGTCGGTTCCCCGTTAAGCTTGAGTCGGGCTGGGCGGTGTCGCTGCCAGCAGGCGTTCCAGCGTGCGGCGGTAGATGTTCTTGAGCGGATCGATGTAGCGCAATTCGATGTGCTCGTCGATCTTGTGGATGCTGGCATTGGGTGGCCCGAATTCTATCACCTGGGGGCAGATGCGGGCGATGAAGCGGCCATCCGAGGTCCCGCCGGTGGTCGAGAGTTCGGTCGTTACCCCCAGCTCGTCGCGGATGCTGCCGCACACCGCGTCCGACAGCGTGCCCTTCGGCGTCAGGAAGGGCTGGCCGGACAGGGTCCACACCAGGTCGTAGTCCAGGCCGTGCTTGTCGAGGATCGCATGGACCCGCGCTTCCAGGCCGTCGGCGGTGCTGGCGGTGGAAAAGCGGAAGTTGAAATCGACCCGCATCTGGCCCGGGATGACGTTGGTGGCGCCGGTGCCGGCCGCGATGTTGGACACCTGCCAGCTGGTCGGCGGGAAGTACTCGTTGCCCTCGTCCCAGACTTCCGCCGCCAGTTCGGCCAGCGCTGGCGCGGCCTGGTGGATCGGGTTGCGCGCCAGGTGCGGATAGGCGATGTGGCCCTGGATGCCCTTGACCGTCAGGCAGCCCGACAGCGAGCCGCGGCGGCCGTTCTTGATCATGTCGCCCAGCACGTGGCTGGAGGTCGGCTCGCCGACCAGGCAATAGTCGAGGGTTTCGCCGCGCTCTTCCAGCAGTTCGCACACGACCACGGTGCCGTCCACGGCCGGGCCTTCCTCGTCGCTGGTGATCAGGAGGGCGATCGAGCCGGCATGGCCGGCATGCGCCGCCACGAATTCCTCGGCCGCCACCACGAAGGCCGCGATCGA
>Ga0308168_1004213_pt1 | contig 10522 bp, 8 predicted proteins | sample PhyCR2_FD_202133 | JGI IMG/M metagenome (GOLD analysis project Ga0308168, IMG submission 202133) | Phyllosphere microbial communities from UC Gill Tract Community Farm, Albany, California, United States - DLSLRC.R2 | ecosystem: Host-associated > Plants > Phyllosphere > Unclassified | place: USA... | reverse complement strand
TGCTGCAGGTGAGACGACCTGGCATGCTTATGCATCTAAAGTGATAGAGTTTGCGAAAGCACAAGGCATGGAACTGCAAGTACAGGCGATCAATGCTGTGCCAACCAGTGCATTCCCTACGTCGGCTAAGCGACCGGCTAATTCGAGACTGAATACAGAGAAGTTTCAGCAGGCCTTTGGTCTGAATTTACCCGACTGGACGGTCGGCGTTGAACGTATGTTGCTTGAAACTCTTATTTAATAGAAGCAGGCCGCAATAGCGGCCTGGCAAATTAAGGTGAAATAGTGAAAAAGAATAAAGGTATTATTCTCGCTGGTGGTTCTGGAACGCGTCTTTACCCTGTAACCATGGCAGTGAGCAAACAATTGCTGCCAGTTTACGACAAGCCGATGATTTACTATCCCCTCAGTACGCTAATGCTGGCAGGGATCAACGATATCCTGATCATCAGTACGCCGCTGGACACACCGCGTTTTGAGAGCCTGTTAGGTGATGGTTCACAGTGGGGCATCTCCATTCAGTATAAAGTACAACCAAGCCCGGATGGCCTGGCGCAAGCCTTCATCATTGGTGAAGAGTTTATTGGTGACGATTCAGTCGCACTGATTCTTGGCGACAATATTTTCTATGGTCACGATCTCTACAAGCAACTTGAAGCTGCATCATTGAAAGATGATGGGGCAACCGTTTTTGCCTATCATGTCACTGACCCAGAGCGTTATGGCGTTGTTGAATTTGATAAAGATGGTAAAGCCATTTCTCTGGTAGAAAAACCTGAACATCCACGCAGCAACTATGCCGTGACCGGTCTTTATTTCTATGACAACAGTGTTGTGGAAATGGCAAAAAACCTTGCACCGTCACCCCGCGGTGAACTGGAGATTACGGATATCAACCGTATCTACATGGAGCAGGGCAAACTTTCAGTATCAATTATGGGGCGCGGTCATGCCTGGCTTGATACCGGTACGCATCAGAGCCTGATGGAAGCAAACAATTTTATTCATACTATTGAATCGCGTCAGGGATTAAAAATAGCTTGTCCTGAAGAGATTGCTTTCCGCATGGGCTTCATAGATGTTGAGAAATTACGTGAGTTAGCTCAACCCTATATGAAAAATGATTACGGCAGATATTTAATGGCTATTTGTGGTGATGTCAAAAAATGAAAATAATCGATACCGAAATTTCAGATGTCAAAATCATCGAACCTTCTGTTTTCGGCGATGAAAGAGGCTTCTTCATGGAGACCTGGAATCAAAATAAATTCGAAGAGTATGTCTGTAAGCGTAATTTTGTGCAGGATAACCATTCAAAATCTGCTAAAGGAATATTGCGAGGACTGCACTACCAGATTGAAAACACACAAGGTAAGCTCGTCAGGGTTGTAACTGGTGAGGTTTTTGACGTCGCGGTAGACATGCGTAAGAATTCAGAAACATTCGGTAAGTGGGTTGGTGTTTATCTATCAGCCGAAAATAAAAGGCAACTCTGGGTACCTGAAGGTTTTGCTCATGGCTTTTATGTTACCTCCGAAAGTGCAGAATTTGTTTATAAGTGCACGGATTATTATAATCCAGCCGCTGAGCATTCACTGATGTGGAATGACCTAGATATTGGTATCGAATGGCCGATAACATCAGGTGACCAACCGCTTCTTTCAGAAAAAGATAAAAAAGGTAGCTCGTTCGATAAAGCGGAATATTTTAAATAAGCAAAATTTAAAGTTTGAACGCAAACAGTTTATCGTATGAGCGGTAATTATTATTTTCGTTTATCGATAATCATAAGTATAAGGTTGGTCCGTATTATTTTATAAAATGGACTGGCTTTATCTTTATCCTGACTTTTAAAATTGCTTATCAACATGCAGTAATGAAGGTCTGGCGTTAATCATGGATACCTTGATGAAAAGTGTTAATAATTTATTGCCCAATTCTATGTTCTCCAGTATATGGAATCATAGAAAGCTAATTTTAAATCTTACTAAAAGAGAAATTACAGGAAGATACAAAGGTTCATATTTTGGTATTTTATGGTCATTTTTCAATCCGATATTCATGTTGATAGTCTATACGTTTGTTTTTAGCTTTATTTTTAATGCCAGATGGAGTGTTGAAAACTCTTCCAAGTCAGAGTTTGCTTTAGTTTTATTTAGTGGGTTAATAATATTCAATCTCTTTGCTGAGTGCGCCAACAAATCCCCAACTATTATATTGTCAAATGTTAACTACGTAAAAAAAGTCATTTTCCCACTTGAGATATTACCTGTGGTGAATTCACTTTCAGCTGTTTTTCATGCCATGATCAGTGTTGTAGTGTGGATCCTTTTCTATGTTATAGAATTGGGAATTCCACATTTGACTTTATTCCTTTTACCTTTATTAATTTTACCCGTTTTTTTATTAGTGACAGGGGTTGGCTGGTTATTCTCAGCAGTAGGCGTTTTCCTGCGTGATATTGGCCAGATCATTACTATTTTAGTGACGGCCTTGATGTTTCTGTCACCTATATTTTATCCGATTACAGCTATCCCAGAAAAATACAGACCTTTATTAAATCTTAATCCTCTTGCACCTGCAATTTCGCAGGCAAGGGAAATTATGTATTGGGGGACATTACCTTCTTTTAGCGAGTATTTAATTTATCTGTTAAGTTGTTCGCTGTTTGCATGGTTAGCTTTTGTAATTTTCCAGAAGTCAAGGAAAGGGTTTGCAGATGTCTTATGATAATATCGCAATAAGCATAAAGAACGTTAAGAAATGCTTTTATATTTATAAGAACCCCCAGGACAGGCTGAAGCAATTTTTATTTCCGAAGATCAAGGGGCTTGCCGGTAAATCCCAGGAAAATTATTATAGAGAATTCTGGGCTTTAAAGGGTGTCTCTTTTGAAGTCAAAAAAGGGGAGACTGTTGGTTTAATTGGTAAAAATGGCAGTGGGAAATCAACACTACTTCAGATTATCTGCGGGACATTGACTGCAACTGAAGGAACAGTTGAAACAAAAGGAAGAATTGCAGCATTACTGGAATTGGGGTCAGGGTTTAATCCAGAATTCACAGGTCGTGAAAATATATATCTGAATGCAGCAATTCTGGGTCTTACGCGTGAAGAAACAGACAATAAATATGACGCGATAATTGATTTTGCCGATATAGGTGACTTTATCGATCAACCAGTTAAAACCTATTCCAGCGGAATGGTGGTCAGGCTTGCATTTGCAGTACAAGCCCAGGTTGATCCTGATATTCTTATTGTAGATGAAGCTCTGGCGGTGGGAGATGCTAAATTTCAGGCCAAATGTTTCGAGCGGCTGCGCCAATTAAAGAAAAATGGTACCAGCATATTATTGGTTACTCACTCCGGTGAACAAATTGTCACACATTGTGATCGTGCCGTTCTACTGAGTAATGGTCAGGAGATCTATCAAGGTATTCCCAAAAAAGCAGTCAATTTATATATGGATATCCTTTTTGGTAAAACCACCAGTAATGAAGTTACGTTAAAAGATTCGGGCCTGAGTACTGACAGTGTAAATAATATTCAACACAAGCAAAGTGAATCCCTAGATTTAGCCAATGATGTATTTTCTTTTAAAAGTAATTATAATAAAAATGAATATCGTTGGGGAGACAAGTCTGCATGTTGGCTGGATTATGAATTCATTGCTAACCGCAGAAAGAACCCTTCAACTATCTATGCCGGAGAAAAGATTAGCCTCAGGTGTTCAGTTCGATTTGATAAAAATATTGTCAATCCCATAATTGGTTTTGCTATCAAAACCAAAGAAGGTCTAACTGTATACAATACTAATTCTCATTTGTTAGGATCTGAAACCGGAAAGTTCGGTGTTGCCGGATCATATGCCATTGTAGAATTTGATTTTCTAAACAAACTGGGTGCAGGTGATTACTTTATATCGTTAGGCGTAGCTTCAATGCTTAATGATGAAGTAGTACCGCATGATAGAAGATATGATGTTATCCATTTTTTGGTACCATCAGTCGATTCCTTCTCAGGATTAACTGATCTTTCACTAAATTTAGAAATTAATTCTCCAGCCGGAAATGAAAATGATGCTCAATGATACAGTCTATAAATTTCGTTCAGATATTGGTATTTGGGCTCGTGCTGATTACAACGGTATTCCCTACAGCGATGGCGATAATCATGAAAATCTTTTGCTTGAAATACTAAGTAATACCAGCGATCTAAGTGTTCAGTCTGATGAACTTAAAGCACATTGCAATGACTGGGTAACTACTTATCATTTTTCAAGTTTAAGATCTAATTTATTAAGACCCTTACATGCCTTATTTAATCCTGGTACCAAAGTTCTGGAGATCGGCTCGGGTTGTGGTGCTATTACACGTTATATTGGTGAATGTGGCGCACAAGTTCTGGCATTAGAAGGAAGTTTACGCCGTGCTCAGATCGGCCGGCTTAGAACAAAAGAACTTCAAAATGTTGAAGTAGTTAGTGAGCGTTTCGATGACTTCGAATTTAATGAAAAATTTGACGTAATTACTTTAATTGGCGTTCTTGAATACTCTAATTTATTCAGCGATGGCGTTGATAGCGCTGTGGCTATGCTTAATAAAATTAAAGAAAAATTAAAGCCAGATGGTAAATTGATTATTGCTATAGAAAATCAGTTGGGTTTGAAATATTTCGCAGGAGCTGCTGAAGACCACGTTGGTCAGGTCATGTACGGTGTTGAAGGACGATACACTAAAGAGCAGGCAGAAACTTACGGCCATCAGGTTTTACTTGAAAAACTTCAGACAGTCGGTCTACACTCTGTCGAAACGCTACTACCCTTTCCTGATTATAAATTGCCGGTTTCGGTTGTTACAGAACAGGGCGCATTAGATGACTACTTCAATGCTCATGTTTTTGCATCTCAGTCAGTGCGTGCTGATTTACAGATGCCAGAAAGTCTGAATTTTGTGCCGGAATTGGTATGGCCTATTGTTTTTAAAAATAAGCTGGCTATAGATTTAAGCAACTCTTTTCTGCTGGTTGCAGGAAGTGGTGATTCTGATTCCTATGATAAAGACATTCTCGCCGTTCATTATGGAAAAGAGCGTCACGCGCCTTTTCAAAAGAAAACGGTATTCAGAAAAAATGGCGATAGCGAAGTCTTTGTTTATCGGGAAAAAGAAAATGCGTTACTACCCGATGAAAACGATAAAATTGATTTTTATCTGGATGGCTATGAGAAATATATTACTGGAAATCTATTAGATGTTGAGTTTATAAAAATAGTTACTACTCCGGGATGGAAAATTGATTATGTATCCGGATATTTTGAATACTATATTGAATGTCTTGAAAAATCTTTGAATGGAGAAGGCATTATTTACGAAAATTTCTCGCAACATACTTGCCTTCCTCCTGCATACCTGGATGCTATACCCTCTAACTTTGTTATTGATGAAGAAGGGCATCCAAGATATTTTGAACGTGAATGGTTGGCTAAGAATGGTTTAACCTTAGGTCATCTTGTTTTCCGTGCGGCTCTTTCTTTGCTAGGTAAGATATCTATATTCGCTGAGCCTGATGAAAAAAATATCCTGACTCGTGGCGATTTCGTTCGACAACTGTTTGAAAAATTATCTTTTGATATAAGTGATGAGCTTTTTAAAAATTATCTTGATCTCGAATCTGAGTTATTCGCTTATGCATCAGGAATGCCGCAGGCAAAAATTCATACCTGGTATCCTGACGATGTTTTACCTGGGCTGGATGAAATTTTTCAAGCCGCTGAGATAGTCAGAGAAAAGCTTAAATCTGATGCCCATCTGAAAGAAACTCTTTTAGAGAAAACCGCTGCTCATGAACTCTGTAGTAAGCAACAATTAGAAATAAATTCCCTTAAGGCCTCAATTGATCGTCTCCAGATGCTAAATGCTGAGCATGAAAAAACAGCATCCGAAATGACTTTGGAAGTAGAAAGGCTTACCGGAAAGTTATCTCAACTTGAATCAAAATGGATGATAAGGCTAATTAAAAAATGGACTATTAAGGATAATTAAAATGGATAATATTCATTGGGCTATTGATTCGTTTACTCGCAATAATAGAACAATATTTGGCTACGGCTGGGTTTTCAATAAAAAAAAGAAAATAAAAAAATTAAGATTTTGCATTCAAAATGATCCTGACTGCTTTGTTGATGCAGAATACGGAAAAGCAAGACACGATGTGGGTAACTACTTTAAAGAGTATGAGAATGCCGGTCACTCCGGATTTTTTATATATGGCAGTTTAAATAAAGATTTTGACAAGAATGATCTGAAGCTGGCTTGTTTCTATGATGATAGTACTGTGGACTATATTGATATTCCAGCCAGAGTTATAAATATAACAGCAACGCCAGAAAGCCCGGTCATTTCTCGGTCAGTTGTTTTTAAGCAATTTATCGTTTTTATTAAAAGAGGGTTTAACTTAATACGAACAGGAAACTACCGTTTACTAATTGAAAAAGTTAAACGTTATAAAAATAAAACACCTTCTAAGTCATTAACTGGTCCTGCTGAAATCTTAAAGTTTTTGAATAAGAAAGAAGCTGGAAACATTGTTTTCTTTCTGGATCATGATCTGGGCGGCGGGGCCAATCATTATCGTGAAAGAGTTGTTAGTGAAAAGCGGGCGGAAGGAAAAGCTTCTTTAATACTGGCGTTTACTGTAAATACATTGTCTTATAAGTTAATCGTTGAAAGTAGTAAAGGAAGAAATGTTTTTAACATCAGTGGTTACGACTTTGTTTTTTCTTTGCTAAAATATATAAAAATAAATGAGATAATCTATAATACCGGTGTGTCTTTCTGTAACCCGGAAACTATCCCCGACTTTCTTATTAATTTAAAAATAAAGACAGGCGCTAAACTTTGCACACTAGCTCATGACTTATTTCCTATTTGTCCTTCACACTTCCTGATTAATGATAAAGGTAAGTATTGTGACGTACCCGATCCTTCAGTATGCTATTCCTGCCTCAGGAATAATACTTATGGCTTTACTACTCTTTTTGAAAGTGGTGATATTAAAAAATGGCGGGATCGTTGGGGTAATTTGCTGATTGCATCAGATAAGGTTATCTCTTTTTCTGAAAGTACACTTAACTTATACAAGCGCGTATATCCTCAAATTGATGTTAGTAAAACCGCTGTAACTCCCCATAAAGTAGATTACTTACCCGAGAAAGCCGTTATTACTCAAGTGGATAAGCTTAAAATTGGTGTCGTAGGACAAATAGGTTATCATAAAGGTTCGAAAGTTCTTCAGGATTTAGCTAATGAAATTCTGAAGAAAAATTATAACATTGAGATTATTGTGATAGGTGCTGTTGAAGCTTCTTGTCCATCAGAGGTGGTGAAGCAGACCGGAGCCTATGAGCATAAAAACCTTAAAGTATTGCTGGAGGATAATGGCGTAAATGTTATTCTTTTTCCATCAATCTGGCCTGAAACCTTCTCCTATGTGGTTCAGGAAATGATCGAATTAGGCTATCCCGTTGCAAGTTTCAACCTTGGCGCGCCAGCAGAAAGGCTACAAAAGTACGACAAGGGTGTTCTCTTATCCTCTATGAACCCAGAGATTGTCGTTCAGGAGCTGATAGACATGCACCGTAAAATCTATGCGAAATAATGAGGCAGTTATGAGTGAAGTTCACGTATTTACCAGCGCAGCGTTTAATTACATCCCTAAGGTCAGGATGTTATTCCAGTCTATCAGAAAGTATCATCCTGAATGGAAAATTCATCTGGTTCTTGCGGATGAAAAAAGACCAGAAATAGACCTTAGCAATGAGCCGTTCGATGAGATAGTCTCTATTTCTGAACTTGATATTCCAGACTGGAAAGGTTGGGCTTATTGCCACACTATTGTTGAGTTAGCGACTGCTATTAAGCCCTTTATGCTGTCCAGACTTTTACAATTACCTGGTTGTAAAAAGGTTGTGTATCTCGACCCCGATACCGTCATCTTTTCACGTCTGGATGACATTCTTGAAGCCTTAGACTCTGCCAACGTTGTCCTCACGCCTCATCAGACCAAGCCTGAAACCTCGCTGTCGGCAGTTATGGATAATGAGATTTGCAGTCTCAAACACGGTGTTTACAATCTTGGGTTCTGCGCAGTAGCTGCAACAGATGTAGGTTTGTCATTCGCTAACTGGTGGGCTGAGAGAATTTACCATTTCTGCCGTGCAGACATTCCTAATGGACTGTTTACTGACCAGCGCTGGATTGACCTTGTACCTGCATTCTTTACTGACGTCGCCATTATGCGTTCAAGCCGCCATAATGTTGCAACATGGAATTTGACGACGCGCGAGTTTAAGGTTGATAAAGAGGGTAATTACCTGGTTGATAACGAACCTTTAGGGTTCTATCACTTTACTGGTTTTGATAGTGGTGCTCACCGTATCATGGCAACTAAAAATGCCGGAGAAAACTCGGACGTTCATCAATTGATCGACTGGTACGAAGATCAGACTAAAAATCTCGCACAAGATCCTTTGGCTAAAGTCTCATGGGCATTTGGTAAGCATTCAGATGGCTCTGCTATTACTAAAGAACAGCGCCTTGTTTATCGTGAGCGTATCGATCTTCAGAAAGCCTTCCCGCAACCCTTCGACGCAGCGACCTTTAATCAGTGGTGGCTTTCACAGGGGCCGAAAGAGTATGCTGATTTGTTTAAGCTTGAAACTAAAGCTAACGCTATAGCAAAATTTAGCGAAGTTCTGACTCCAGGTTTTCGTGGCGGTGATATAGGTTTTGACAGAGAACGTTTCATGAGCCTGGTCCGGCGCTCATTAACAAACCCACGTGTTGGCATCACTGTTGGTAAAAGGGGCTGGGAAGTATTGAAGAATGAAGGTGTTAAGGGTATTAAGCGCCGTTTTTTAAGCTAATTCCTCTTTGAGGGTGTTGTCAAATACAACACCCTTTTTGTTTTAATTAATGGACATAACCTTTTTGGATTCTGGAATGCTTACTTTTATCTTTTAATTTGAGCGGTAACTGAAGTGAAAATAATCGCATCATTAGTTCTATACCGTCATGAATTTAGTTCGGTTTCCAAAACAATCGATTCACTCGTTAATGAAAGTTCAATTTCAAAAATTGTGATAGTAGATAATGGAGATTATTGTTCCTGGCTTGATTCACTATGTTTGTCCAAAGTTGAAATCATCAAATTAAAAGACAATCAAGGCTTTGGTTCAGGTCATAATGCTGTTTTTGAAAGATATAAGGATGAGACGGAGTTTTTTTTGATATGCAATCCTGATATTTTTTTCAAACAGGGTGAAGTTGATGCGCTTTACCGCTTCAGTCGCCAGAAGAACATTAGTTTATCTATCCCCAAAATCGTCTATCCGGATGGTAAGTTGCAGCATAGTTGTAAACTTCTACCTAATCCTTATCAGCTTTTCATGCGCCGGTTTTTTTTCAGATTTACCAAAAACATGAATTCTGATTATGAGTTACATCATGCCGATTATAGTAAACCGTTTTTTGCCCCATCTTTATCTGGCTGTTTTATGCTTATTGATGCAAGCGTGTTGAAATCGATAGGAGGATTTGATACACGATTTTTCTTATATTTAGAAGATGTTGATTTATCCAGAAGAATTGCAATAAAATTTCCTGTTAGTTATTTCCCAGATTCAGTAGTCGTTCATGAATCTCAACGGCGATCGTATACTGATATTAAGTTTCTCTTTTATCATGCTGCTTCCGCAATTAAATACTTTAATAAGTGGGGTTGGTTCAGGGACAGGCAGCGTGTGTACCTTAATAAAAAATCACTGGAAAGTGTTAGCTCTCAAGCTAATTGATGTGGCACCGGGTCCTTTCTTATTGTTCCACGCAAGTATGTCTATTTTTATTCATCTATAGTCTCTAATACTAATTCTTAAATTACCGCATCAATTACTACCTCTCCAGCAAATATTTGAGTTAACATGTTTAACACTTTTGTTAACTAACCCTAGACATGTGAAGTGTTCTTCAGACAGGAGTAAAAAATGTCCAAGCAACAGATCGGCGTTGTAGGTATGGCAGTGATGGGCCGCAACTTGGCTCTTAACATTGAGAGCCGCGGTTACACTGTTTCTATCTTCAACCGTTCACGCGAAAAGACTGATGAAGTCATCGCCGAGAACCAGGGCAAGAAGCTTGCTCCTTTCTATACCGTTGAAGAGTTTGTCGAATCGCTGGAAAAACCTCGTCGTATCCTGCTGATGGTGCAGGCGGGTGAAGCGACTGACAAGACTATCGCCTCGCTGACTCCACATCTGGATAAAGGCGATATCCTGATCGACGGCGGTAACACCTTCTATAAAGACACCATCCGTCGTAATAAAGAGCTGTCTGACCAGGGCTTTAACTTCATCGGTACTGGTGTTTCCGGTGGTGAAGAGGGCGCACTGAAAGGCCCATCCATCATGCCTGGCGGCCAGAAAGAAGCCTACGAGCTGGTTGCACCGATTCTGGATAAGATTGCAGCA
>Ga0308168_1004207_pt1 | contig 10535 bp, 6 predicted proteins | sample PhyCR2_FD_202133 | JGI IMG/M metagenome (GOLD analysis project Ga0308168, IMG submission 202133) | Phyllosphere microbial communities from UC Gill Tract Community Farm, Albany, California, United States - DLSLRC.R2 | ecosystem: Host-associated > Plants > Phyllosphere > Unclassified | place: USA... | reverse complement strand
GACCGACGAACAGGCCGTGCTCGACGCAGCCGAGACGGCCGCGCAGGCCGAAGCCGGGCGCCGCAACGAAGCGCTGGCCCGGCAGGGCGCTGCCGCCGAGGATGAACTGGTGCGGCAGCAACAGCGTGAAGAGGCGCGTCAACGTACCCTGGCCGAGCAACGGGCGGCCGAGCAGCGGCGCGAACGCGATGCGGTGCTGGCACGTCAGGAAGCGGAGCGCCGGCTTGCTCGGCAGGCCGAACAGCAGCGCATCGAGCAGCTTCAGCAAGAGCAGGCGGCGCGCGTGGCTGAACAGCAGCGTGTGGAGCAGCTGGCCGAGCAGCAGAGGGCAAGTGAACTAGCCGAGCAGCAACGGACTCAGCAACTGGCCGAGCAGCAGCGTGTGGAGCAGTTAGCCGAGCAGCAGAGGGCGCGTGAACTGGCTGAGCAGCAGCGAGCCCAGCAATTGGCCGAGCAGCAGCGAGCGCAACAGCTGGCCGATCAGCAGCGTGTGGAGCAGTTGGCTGCGCAGAAAAGGGTGCGCCAACTGGCCGAGCAGCAACGGACTCAGCAACTGGCCGAGCAGCAGCGAGCGCAACAGCTGGCCGATCAACAGCGTGCCCAGCAACTGGCCGAGCAGCAGCGTGCGCAGCAGCTAGCCGAGCAGAAGACGCGCCAGCTGGCCGACCAGCGCGCCGCTGACGAGCGTGCCAGGCAACAGGCCGAGCAGTTGGCCCGTCGACAGGCCGACGAGGATACGCACCGGCTGGCCCGGCAGGCCGCCCAGGAGCGTGCAGGCCGCGACGGTGGCCTGGCGTCCAGCCCCGGTGCCGGCGAAGCGCGCGTTGCCGCGGGCAGCGGCAGCGGCAGCGGCAATGGCAACGGCCCGGGAAGCGGGGCGGCGCCGCGCGCCGACCTGGGCGGCGGCGTGGTGGCCCGTGCGCGCGAGGCGCTGCGCGGGATCGACATCGGCAAGCCCTTGCCGCCGGCGCTGCGTCCTGCCGAGGAAGCGCAACGCGACCTGCGCCGCGCGCGCGCCGACGCCGCCAGCCGCGACGTGCCCCTGCGCATGTACATCGACAGCGTGTGCCAGAAGATCGAGCGCAACGCCATCGTCGGCGAGAACCTGCTGGCCGAAGGCCTGGTGCGCACCTTCCCGATCGTCAGCGTGGCGATCCGCAGCGACGGCAGCATCGAGGACGTGACCATCGTACGCTCCAGCGGCCGCGCCGACATCGACGACATCGTGCGCCGTACGGTAGGCCTGAATGCCCGTTACGCCGCGTTTCCGCCGAACGTGGCCGCGCATTACGACGTGATCGAGCTGCGCCGCGTGTGGCGTTTCGCCGGCGCCCTCAAGCTGATCGAAGAGATGCGTTGACGGCCGACCGGCCCCGTTTGACCTGAGCCAGCCGTTTGACTTAAGCCAAAACCCTGCCTGTTGAGCAGCTTACCCTGACTCTGATCGCCAGAGGCTGGCAGCTCATACAACAGGCGCCACATGAATGCATCTACCAGGAAATTTCCCCGAGACATGGGTAGCGCGGTCCCGGCATGGACGCGTGCTCTGGCCAGGCATCTGGCTCCGCTACCGGTACTGTGCCTGGCCTTCGGACTGGTCCTGGCGGGGTGCAGCGCGCCCGGCATCCATTTCCGGTCCGGCACGAACGCCGGCGCCGACGAGCCTGCGCCGCCGACGGAACTCATCACCGAGACGCTGCTCGCCAGCGAACGGCAGCAGAACCGCGCGGTGGCCAACCAGAACCTCGACAGCCTGCTGGTGCCGAATCCGCCGCCCTATAAAATCGGCGGCGGCGACATCCTCTCGATCGTGGTGTGGGACCATCCCGAACTGGCCGGCGGCCTGACTGCGTCCGGCAACACCGATCCCGCCACCGCCGCGAGCGCGAGCGCGGTACCGCAGGGCTTCGTGGTTGACCACCAGGGCCGCATCCAGTTTCCGCTGGTCGGACTGCTGGTCATGGAAGGCCTGACCGAGGAACAGGCGCGCGGGTTGCTGACCATCCGCCTGGCCAAGTACCTGGCCCACCCCAACGTCACGCTGCGCGTGCAGGCCTACCGCAGCAAGCGCGTCTACATCGACGGCGAAGTCAAGTCGCCCGGCCTGCAGGCGATCAACGACATTCCGATGACCCTGGTCGAAGCGCTGAACCGTGCCGGCGGCCTGCTGCCTACCGCCGACCAGAGCCGCATCGCCCTGGAACGCGGCCAGCAGCGCTACACCGTCAACCTGCGCGAGCTGGTCCAGAAGGGTGTCAATCCCGGCCTGGTGATGCTGGCGCCGGGCGACGTCGTGCGCGTGCATTCGCGCGACGAAAGCAAGGTGTTCGTGTCGGGCGAGGTGATCACGCCCAAGGCGCTGCTGATGCACGACGGCCGCCTGACGCTCAACGAAGCGCTCGGCGAAAGCGGCGGCATCAGCCCGCTGAGCGGCGACGCGCGCCAGGTCTACGTGGTGCGCAAGACGCCGGAGCGTACCCGGGTATTCCAGCTCGATGCGCGGGTGGCCGGTTCGCTCGCCATGGCAGAGGCTTTCGAGCTGCAGCCGAAGGACATCGTCTACGTCGCGGCGACGCCGCTGGCGAACTGGAACCGGCAGCTGAGCCTGCTGATCCCGGGTGCCCTGACGTCCGCCGTCACCGCCACCAACCGGCCCTGATCCGCATCCATCCGCACCCATGAGCACCGACCCGATTCACGCACGGAGTACACGATGAGCAATGCCAGCGAGCAGCACGCACTGACCCAGGTGGCCCCCAGCCTGCCGATCCCCGGCGTGCCCTTCGATCCGCGCGTGGTCGAGGTCCCGCAGCAGGATCCGGGCTTCGACTTCAGGGGCCACCTGCACACCCTGTACGACAGCCGCTGGCTGATCGGCGGCATCACCGCTCTCATCACGCTGGTGGCGGTGCTGTACGCGCTGGTCGCCAAGCCGGTGTACGAAGCCAACCTGATGATCCACGTCGAAGAGGAAAGCCCGAACGCGTCGAAAAACATCCTGAGCGAAGCCTCGTCGCTGTTCGAGACCAAGAAGGCCGCGATTGCCGAAATGGAGCTGCTGCGCTCGCGCATGGTGGTATCGCGCGCGGTCGACAACCTGCAGCTGACCATCGACGTGCGTCCGAAATATTTTCCGATCGCCGGTTTCTGGTTTGCCAAGCAGAACGGCAGTGCCTTGTCGGAGCCGGGGCTGTTCGGCTACGGCGGCTATGCCTGGGGCGGCGAAAAGGCCGAAGTCTCGCTGTTCGAGGTGCCCGATGCCTGGCTCGGACGCGAATTCACGCTAAGCGCGCTGGGCAGCAAGCGCTTTCGCTTTTCCGGCGGTGGCCAGCGCATCGTGTTCGACGGCGACGTCGGCCTGCGCTACCGTGTGCCGACGCCCGAAGGCGTGATCGAACTGAAGGTCGACCGCATGGCCGCCAATCCCGGGGTGCGCTTCCAGCTGCGCCGGATGTCGAGCCTGGCCATGATCCAGGCGATCCAGAACACGCTGGTGATCGCCGAGCAGGGCAAGCAGTCCGGCATCATCGAAGTCAAGCTGCAGGGCGAGAATGCGCGCCGCACCCATGCCGTGCTCAGCGAGATCGGGCGCGAGTACATGCGCCAGAACCTGGCGCGCAAGACCGAGGAAGCCGAGAAATCGCTGGCCTTCCTGAACCAGCAGCTGCCTATCCTCAAGCGCCAGCTGGAACAGGCCGAAGACCGCTACAACCAGTTCCGCAACGCCCACGGCACCGTCGACCTGCAGGAAGAGGCGCGCATGACGCTGCAGCAGGCCGCCGCCGCGCGCGCCCGCCGCAACGACCTGATCCAGAAAAAGACCGAACTGCTGGCACGCTTCACCGAAGATCACCCGGTGGTGGCCGCCGTCAACCGCCAGCGCCGCGAAGTCGAGACCGAGATCGAGTCGGTGAATGCCCGCATCAAGTCCATGCCGGTGCTCGAGCAGGACGAGGCGCGCCTCACGCGCGACATCAAGGTCAACACCGACCTGTACACCGCGCTGTCGAACACCGCCCAGCAGCTGCGCCTGATCTCGGTGGGCCGGGTCAGCAACGTGCGCATGGTGGACGCGCCGATCCCGCCCGAAAAACCAATCAAGCCGAACCGTCCGCTGATCGTGGCGCTGGCGGTCGTCAGCGGCCTGTTCCTGGGCGCCCTGATCGCGCTGACGCGCAAGGCCATGATGGGCGGCATCGACGATCCGCAGAGGATCGAGCGTCTGCTGCGCGCGCGGGTCGTGTATGCCACGATCCCGCACAGCGGCAACCAAGACCGGCTGATGCGCAAGGCGAGGGGCGATCACGCTACGCTGCCGCTGCTGGCCAGCATCATCCCGGAAGACCCTGCCGTCGAAAGCCTGCGCAGCTTCCGCGCCGCCCTGCAATTTGCGATGCCGCACTTCCGCAACAACATCGTGATGTTCGCCGGGCCCACGCGCGGTATCGGCAAGTCCTTCGTCAGCGCCAACTTCGCCGCCGTGATGGCGGCCAGCGGCAAGCGCGTGCTGCTGATCGACGCCGACCTGCGCAACGGCCAGCTGCACCATTACTTCGGCGTCGGCCGCGAGCGCGGGCTGTCGCGCGCCATCCTCGGCAAGGCGAATGTGGAAGACGTGATTCACCACGACGTGGTCGAGAACCTCGATTTCATCCCGACCGGCGAACTGCCGCCGAACCGCTCCGAATTCCTGCTGCACCCGAGTTTCGGCAACCTGCTGCGCCAGGTAAGCGCGGCCTACGACCTGGTGCTGCTGGATCCGCCGCCGCTGCTGGCGATTGCGGATGCCCTGATCATCGGCGCGCATGCGGGTGCCGTCTTTATCGTCGCCCGTTCGGGCCAGACCAACGAATCCGAGATCAGCGAGTCGATCAAGCGCCTGAACCACGCCGGCATCTCGCCCCAGGGCGTGCTGTTCAACGACATGGCACCGCGTCTCGGGACTTATGGCGACTATCCGCGCATCGGCACCGCAAGGCGGATCGGTTTCAGCGGAGGCTGAGCGGCCTGTCGATGGAAGTCGGGCTGCAGCCCTCGGCCCGGTCATCCCAGCCGATCGCACGGCGCGTCAAGCAGCGCTACCGAGGCCCTCGCCACCGAGGCCGGCTTATTCGCGCGAGAGGCGAACTCTAGCCACATTCGTCGTGTCTAAAGGGGCATGGAAACCGACGATGAATGTACGCATCGGCCTTCGTTCGGCACCGCTAGCTGTCCCGCTGACAGCATCGTGGCGGTAGCGCTGCGCATGGGCCGGTCAGTCGATGCCCGGTCGGGCCGGGCGCGGCACATAATCGAATATCTTGGAGAGATCTGCCGGGAAGGTATCCGGCGCGGCATCGGCTGGCGCCGCCGCGCGGTGTGCCGGATCACGAGCTTCGCTGCCTGCAGCCCGGCCGATACGCTGGCCCGGCGATATGGGCGATACGGGCGATATGGGCGAAACGCGCGAAACTGGCGATACGGACTGCGCACCCGAACCGATGCCGGGCACGCAGCCTTATTTGAGCGATGCCTATACGATCGCCGGACGCCGCGTCTGCGACCGCAGGGCGTTCTTCAGCAGGCGCCGGATGCGGAAGGTATGCGACTCGAACAGCAGGTAGGACAGATAGGCGGCGGCCATGATCGCCAGCAGCATGCCGAAGTAGATCGCGAAATCCGCCGGCTGGTTAGCGACCAGGCGGTTGCGGCCGAATTCCTGCATGCCAAGGTGGCGCAGCAGCTTGATCATCGGTACGTGGATCACGTAGAGCGTGAACGAAAACTCGGACAGCAGATGGGCAGCAGGCGCGAGCATGCGCATCCAGTTGGGGCTGGCAGTGAGCGGACGCTGCATCGATGCAAGGAAAGCCAGCAGCGGCAGGCTGTACATCAGATGTTTCACGAACAGGCCAGGGTTCAGGTCGTCGTTCCCTTCAGTGGCGCGCAGAAAGAGGAGGGCGGCGGCGGCGGCAAGGAGCAGAACGGCGCGCACGGCCGTCGTGCAATCGATGCGCACGCGCGAGAACAGGGCGCCGAGCAGCCACAGGGCGAAATACACGGTCATCGACGTAGGCAGTCCCACGGCAGTCAGCACCAGCACAGTGGCGGCAACCAGCTGGCGTACCCGGGTACGTCCGGTGAACACGATCAGCAGCAGCGGAAACTGCAGGTAGTACCAGGTCTCGTTGGACAGGCTCCACAATGCGTAATTGTCGGCGAAGGTCGGCACCAGCACGGTCTGCAGGCCAAGCAGGTTGCCGACGAAGCTGGCGGCCGAGTAATCGTTCGCCGCCGAAAAGTCGGCTTGCGCGGGCGACACGGTACCGGTGACCGCGCCGACCGCGAGCATCAGGCACAGGGCCGGCACCAGCACCGTCCACAACCGGGTGGCGCGGTCGATGGCGTAGGCGGTCATGGCGCCGGGCTGGTCGAGCTTGTTGAGCAGGCTGCCGCCGACCAGCCAGCCGCTGATCAGGAAGAACACGACAACCGCCTGGTGGGAAAAGGCGGTGGCAAAGGCCAGTATCTGGTAGTACAGCGGCGGATCGGCGAGTTCACGCAAGCCGGGGAACATTTCGGATCGCAGGTGCGCCGCCGCGACTTGCAGCGCCGCCAATCCGCGCAGCAGCGAAATCAGGAAGGAATGGGCCGAGTGGGTGTCGACCTGGCTCTGTCGCTGCCAATGCAGACGGAACGATGGGGTACGCATGCTACACATGGGAGTCTCCTGTCGAAAAGCATTCACTGCTGGGAAAAAATGTGTTGAAAACGAATAGCCTCAGCCGCAGTGATCCCAGGGCACTGGTGCGCTATTGCCGGACAGGACCAGGGCGACCTTGATCATCCACCAGTTCAGCGGGGCCGAACGCAGCAGCCAGGCGCTGGCCAGGCAGGCCAGCGCTGCGCAGGCAATCGTGGCCGGCGTCGGCGCAAACGCGGGCGCGGCCGCTGCGGAGGGCACTGCGGCGGCAGCCGTGACGCTTGCAGGAGCAGGTGGGGTGTCAGGTGCTGCGGCGGGTGTCAGGGACGGCGCTGCGTCAGGCGCTGCAGCAGGTGCCGAGAATGGCGCTGCGTCATGTAGTGCCTCAGGTGCGCAGGCCGTCACTGCGGTGACGGCCGTGCCGCGGGCAAGCCGCGCCGTGCACAGAAAGACGCAGGCGCCGATCACCCAGCCGGCCGCGGCTTCGGCCAGCGTATGTTCGCCGGCGTGGACGAGCGCCGCCGCGACCACCGCGGCCAGCGCCAGCGCCGCGGCGGCGGCGGCTACCCTGGCGCGTGCCATCCGCGCCGGCATGGCCAGGTAGCACAGGGTCGGGAATACGGCGGCAAAGCCGGTCGCGTGTCCGCTCACGGCCTTGAAGGCCAGGGCCGGCAGGCCGGTCGCCCAGCCCATGAAGGCAATCTTGGTGGCCGCCACCAGCCCCAGCGCCAGCCCGAACCCGACGATCCAGCCGAGCGCGGGGCGCCAGGCGCGGGCGGCGAGCAGCCAGGCGGCGATCGCGCTGCCGACCGGCAGGGTCAGCATGGGGTCGCCCAGATGGAACAACTGGTACCAGCTCATGTGCATGCCGGGCCCCTTACCTGAGCACGGCCGCCAGGGTGCGGAAGATGATGCAGAGGTCGAGCCAGAACGAGCGTTCGCGCACGTAGCGCTGGTAGTACTCGAGCTTGACCGGCAGGATGGTCTCGACATAGGCGCGTTCGGGATCGGCGGCGCGCCCCAGGATCTCGCTTTCCTCCTTGTACAGGATCGACGCCAGGTCGGTGATGCCGGGCGCCACCGACAGGACGGCGGCGCGCGCCGCCGGCGGATAGCAGTCGACGTAGCGCGGCACTTCCGGACGCGGACCGACCAGGCTCATCGTGCCCTGCAGTACGTTGATCAGCTGCGGCAGCTCGTCCAGCTTGCTGCTGCGCAGGAAGCTGCCGGCACGCGTGATGCGCGGATCGCGGCCGACGGTGAGCTGGCGGCCATCGTCGGGACGGGCCACCATGGTGCGGAACTTGAGGATGTCGAAGCGCACGCCGTGGCGGCCGACGCGCTGCTGGCGGAACAGCACTGGGCCCGGCGAATCGAGCCGGACCCACAGCGCCAGCGCCAGCAGCAGCGGTGCCAGCAGCAGCACGCCGATACCGGCGGCGCACACGTCGAACAGGCGCTTGGCCAACTGCGTGCCGGACCGGTCGCGGTGCCGCTGCGGGCGCTTGTCGTCGGGATGCATCATGCCAGCAGCTCGTGCAGGGCGCGGATGACGCGGTCCTGGTCGGCGTCGGTCATCCTGGTATAGAGCGGCAGCGTGAGCATGCGCTCGAAGCAGGCTTCGGCGACCGGGAATTGCGCCGGCACCAGGCTGCCGCTCTCGCGCCAGTAGGGATGGCGGTGCAGCGGGATGAAGTGCACGCTGGTGCCGATGCCGCGTTCCGACAAGGCCTGGATCAGGGCGTCGCGGCCGAGCGGCACCTGCGGCGCCAAGCGCACCACATACAGGTGCCATGCGTGGGTGCTGGCGGCACCGTCACCGGCGGCGCCGGCCCGTGCCGGCAGCTGCAGCGGCAGCCCGGCCAGGCCGATGTCGTAGCGCTGTGCCAGCTGTTCGCGGCGGCGCGCGAAGCGGTCGATCTTGCGCAGCTGCTGGATGCCGATGGCCGAGGCGATGTCGGTCAAGTTGTACTTGAAGCCAGCGGCGACGACTTCGTAGAACCAGGCCGGCGTGCGCGACACGTAGCGGTTGAAGGCGTCCTGGCTGATGCCGTGGATGCGCATCAGGCGTACACGCCGGGCCAGCTCGGGGTCGCGCGTGACCACCATGCCGCCTTCGCCGGTGGTCATGGTCTTGTTGGCGTAGAAGCTGAACACAGTGGCGTCGCTGCCGAGTGTGCCGACCAGCTGACCCTTGTAGCGGGTGGGAAAGGCGTGCGCCGCGTCCTCGACCACGCGCAGGCTGTGGCGCCGGGCCAGTGCCAGCAGGGCATCCATGTCGCAGGCCAGACCGGCATAGTGCACCGGCATGATGGCGCGGGTGCGCGGCGTGATGGCGGCCTCGACGGCGGCGAGATCGATGTTCATATGGTCCGGGTCGACGTCGACCAGCACCGGCTGCGCGCCCAGGTAGCGCACCACTTCGGCGGTGGCGGTAAAGGTCATGGTCGGCACGATCACTTCGTCGCCGGGACCGATGCCGAGGCCTTCCAGGGCCAAATGCAGGCCGGCGGTAGCGGAGTTGACCGAGATCGCCTGCAGGTCGCCCTGGCCGAGGTAGGCGGCGAAATCGTGTTCGAACTGGCGCGTGACCGGCCCGGTGGTGACCCAACCGGAGCGCAAACAGGCTACCACGGCGTCGATCTCGGCGTCGTCGATGTCGGGCAGGGCGAAGGGCAGGAAGGGTTCGACGGCGGATTCGATACGGTCTTGTTCAGCCATGGCACGCATCTCCAGCAAGGGCGGTTAAAAAGCGTTGTCCAAGCACCGGGTAGGTGTGGTTGGCGAGGGCATAGGCGCGGCCGCGCAGTCCGAGTGCGGCGCGGGCGTCGGCGCCCAGCGCCAGCAGGGCGAGGATGCCGTCGGCCAGCGCTCCCGGGTCTTCCGGTGCCACGGTGAGTCCGCAGCCGGCCTCGGCCACCGGATCGTTGCCGGCCTCGACCGCGTGGAGCACGGGACGGGCCGCCATCATGTAATCGATCAATTTATTAGGCGAGATGCCGAAGCGGTACAGCGGCTGCCGGCGCCAGCCGATATAGGCGAGGTCGAAGCGGCGCAGCAGCGCCGGCACCATGGCCTTCGGCACCGGATCGAAGAAGTGCACGTTGGCCAGGTCCATGTCGAGCGCACGCCGGACCAGTGCCGCCTTGTCGGGTCCGTTGCCGACCAGTACGAAGGCAACCGGCTTGTCGCGCAGCCGTGCGGCGGCGTCGAGCAGGGTGCCGAGCGCATTCGCCAGGCCATGGGTGCCGGCATAGCCGACCACGAATTTGCCGCGCATGCGCAAGGTGTCGAGCGCGGCATCGAGGGTGGGCGGCAGCGCATGGGTATCCGCTTTCCCCTCGTCCTGCCATTCGGCCGGGTCGACGCCGTTCGGCACCAGGTGCAGCTTGTGCGGCGCCATGCCGTGCGCCTCGAGGTGTTCGCGTACGCGCGGCAGGATCGAGACGACGGCATCGGCCTGGCGGCAGGCGAAATCCTCGGCCGCCTGCAGCAGCATGATGAACGGATGCCAGCGCGAGTAGCCGCCCAGTTCCATCGGCGACAGCGGCCACAGGTCGTGCAGCTCGAACAGCAGGCGCGCGCCGGCGCGGCGGGCGATGCGCGCGGCCGGCCAGATGTCGAGCGGATAGGTGCTGGAGGCAATCACCACGTCCGGCCGCAGGCTGCGCGCCAGCATGTCGGCATCGCGCCGCAGGCGCAGCACGAAGGCCAGCATGTTGCGTACCCGTCCGGCGCCGTTGCCGCGGTAAGGCGGCGTGGCCAGCCAGGTGTAATGGATGCCGTCGATGGTCTCGTCCAGCCGCCCGGTGCCCTGCAGCTGTGGCGCCTGGCTGCGGATGTGCGATTCGGA
>Ga0308168_1004204_pt1 | contig 10545 bp, 9 predicted proteins | sample PhyCR2_FD_202133 | JGI IMG/M metagenome (GOLD analysis project Ga0308168, IMG submission 202133) | Phyllosphere microbial communities from UC Gill Tract Community Farm, Albany, California, United States - DLSLRC.R2 | ecosystem: Host-associated > Plants > Phyllosphere > Unclassified | place: USA... | reverse complement strand
GGTAATGCTCCACATACAACACCGCGCGACCGTCAATGCGCCGCAGCCGGCGAATGCGGTATACCGGTGTTCCGGGAGGCAGCAGCAGCGCTGTCGCTATCGCGCCCTGCACCGCGACCTGTTCAGCCGCAATCACCTCAGTGGTCGCCTGGCGCCCCTGCTCGCTCGCCATGGCATGAAAATGGCTGTGATGCAGCGGATTGTAGATCAGCCGTGGCGGCGCAATAAACCAGCCACGACGCAGCTCACGATAGATCACGCCCTGCGCCTCCAGCTTGCCTAAGGCTTCACGCAGGGTAATGCGGGTGGTACTGAACGCCTCGCTCAGGGCGCGTTCCGCAGGCAGCCGCCGGCCGCTGAACTCACCCGCCTGAATGCGGCTGAGTAAGGCGCTGGCGATCACGTCCGCCGTTTTGAGTGCTATCGACTCCACAACAGTAGCCTCATTTTGGTGCGATTCCGCACTGTGACCGTTCAGATACGCGTCTCAGCCCTTGCCAGCAACTGGCGGAGGGTGAGCGTCTGCCTTCCGTCATCCACGCACGGCATCGCTTTGTCATAAATCGTTCATATACAGGGGCTACATTGGCTCGGTTCTTGCTGGACTAGTCCAGTCAGGCCCATCAACTTACACCCGGAGCAACTGAGATGAAAGCGTTTATCGCCTCTGTAGTAGCCAGTGCTGTAGTGCTCGCCCTGCCCGTTGCGCAGGCCGCCGATAACGACCTTGCCGCGCTGGAAAAAGCCGCACGCAGTGAAGGTCAGATTAACAGCGTCGGCATGCCGGACAGCTGGGCCAACTGGAAAGATACCTGGAACGATATCAGCAGCAAATATGGCCTTAAACACAGCGACACCGATATGTCATCGGCCCAGGAACTGGCGAAATTTGATGCCGAGAAAGAGAACGCCAGCGCCGATATCGGCGATGTCGGCGCGGCATTCGGTCCGGTAGCGGTGGCGAAAGGCGTCGCTCAGCCTTATAAACCCACGCACTGGGATCAGATCCCCGACTGGGCCAAAGATAAAGAGGGGAACTGGGCGCTGGCCTATACCGGCACCATCGCCTTCCTGATCGACAAGCAGCAGGTGAAAGATATCCCGCACAGCTGGGCCGATCTGAAAAAAGGTAAGTATGTGGTTACTATCGGTGACGTGGGCGTGGCTGCTCAGGCGGCGAATGGCGTACTGGCAGCAAATTACGCGTTAGGCGGCGATGAGAAGAACCTGAAACCGGCGCTGGCCTTCTTTGCCGACCTGGCTAAACAGGGTCGTCTCGGCGTCACCGATCCGGTGATTGCCAACATCGAAAAAGGTGAAGTTCAGATGGCGGTAGTGTGGGACTTTAACGGCCTCAACTATCGCGACCAGATCGACAAAAATCGCTACGAAGTGGTGATCCCGTCAGACGGCTCCGTCACCTCCGGCTACACCACCATCATCAACAAATATGCGAAACACCCTAACGCCGCCAAACTGGCGCGCGAATATATCTTCTCAGACCAGGGTCAGATCAATCTGGCGAAGGGTTACGCCCGTCCGATTCGTGCTGAACATCTGACGCTACCAGCCGACGTTCAGGCCCGTCTGCTGCCGCAGTCTGAATACAAAAATGCCCGCCCAATCCACGATCAGGCCGCCTGGGATAAATCCTCGAAAATGCTGCCGCGTCTGTGGCAGGAAAACGTCGTTATCAATATGCAGCAGTAAAGCGCGGCAAGGAGAACGAAATGAAGACTATCCTGGTGGTGCTGGACGGGTTGAGCAATCAGGTGGCGCAATATGCCATGGGTTATCTGCACGCCGAGTGTGCCCAGGGCAACGGTCACTATTACCGTCTGACCTGTGAACTTCCTTCGCTGTCGCGCCCGTTATATGAGTGCATTCTGACCGGCGTCACGCCGGTCAGAAGCGGCATTATTCATAACGGCGTCAACCGATTAAGCCGCGAGCGCAGCGTATTTCACTATGCGCGTGCTGCCGGGCTGACGACCGCGGCGGCGGCTTACCACTGGGTGAGTGAACTCTATAACCGGACGCCCTTTGTTCCGGCGCGCGATCGTCATACCGACGCGCCGGAACTGCCGATTCAGTATGGGCATTTCTACTCTGACGACAGCTATCCCGACTCCCATCTTTTTGAAGATGCCGAAAGCCTGCGGCTGCGCCATGACCCGGACTTTCTGCTGATTCATCCGATGAACATCGATGATGCCGGCCATCAATCCGGCCTCTCCTCACCGCAATACCGTAACCGGGCGCGCATCGCCGACGGCCTGCTGTCGCTCTGGATGCCAGACTGGCTGGCTGCAGGCTATCAGGTGATTGTGACCGCCGATCATGGCATGAACGACGATCGCTCCCACGGCGGTATCCTGCCGGAAGAGACCCAGGTGCCGCTGTTTGTGTTTGGTACGGCGTTCTCGCAGCAACCTGATCTGCTGCCGCAGCAGACTGACCTGTGTGGCACCCTGTGCGAACTGCTCGGCGTCGCGCACGATAAACCGCTCTGTCGCGGGCTGCTGGCGGAGCGGCGACTATGAAGGGAAGAGGACTAGCCCTGTTACTGCTACTGCCTTTTACCCTGTTCTGGGTCGCCTTTCAGCTGGCACCGCTGTTGTGGATTGCCATCAACAGCTTCTGGAGCGAAATGAACACCCGCTGGGGCTGGGATAACTATCACGATATTCTGACGTCACCCTTCTATCTGCAGGCATTTCGCTTTTCGCTGGATATCTCTTTCTGGTCAAGCGTCTATGGCTTGCTGATTGCGCTGCTGACCGGCTATTCGCTGCATCAGCTCGGTGGCGGTCGGCTACAGCGCTTCCTGATCTCGTTTACCAATATGACCAGCAACTTTGCCGGCGTGCCGCTGGCGTTCGCCTTTGTGATCCTGCTGGGGCTGAACGGTTTTCTGACCCTGCTGCTGCGCCACTATGGCGTCATTGACGCGTTCAGGCTGTTTTCGCGCAACGGCATGGTGCTGGTTTACACCTGGTTCCAGATCCCGCTGGGCGTGCTGCTGCTCTATCCGGCGTTTGACGGGCTGAAACGCGAGTGGCAGGAGTCCGCCGCCCTGCTGGGCGCCAGCCGCTGGCGCTACTGGTGGCACATCGGCCTGCCGATTCTGTTTCCGGCGCTGCTGGGAACCTTTGTCATTCTGCTGGCGAATGCGCTGGGGGCCTACGCCACCATTTATGCTCTCACCACCGGTAACTTTAACGTGGTGCCGGTACGTATCGCTGCGCTGGTGTCAGGGGATATCTCACTCGATCCCAACACCGGCAGCGCACTGGCGATGCTGCTGGTAGCGATTATGGCGCTGATTACTCTGGTGCAGCAGTATCTGGTGCGCCGTAGCTACCTCAATGCGAAACAGCCATGAAAGGAGCCGTCATGTCCCGCACCGAACATCTCTATCATCGGGTGATGGTCTGGTTACTGTTTATCGTGCTGGCCCTGCCACTGCTGGCGACGCTGCTCTATGCGCTGTCGTCTGACTGGAGTAATACCCTTCTGCCGCAAGGCTACACGCTGAAATGGTTTATCCAGCTGTGGAACGATGGCCGGTTTCTGACGGCCCTGGGTCATTCCCTGCTGATCTGCTTTGGCGCCCTGCTGTTCTCGCTGATACTGGTGCTGCCTGCGATGTTTGTAATCGCTTACTACTATCCCCGGCTGGATGCGGTGATGAACATCCTGATCCTGATGCCGTTTGCTGTTCCGCCGGTGGTCTCCTCGGTGGGATTACTGCAACTTTACTCTTCGTCTCCGCTGATGCTGACCGGCACACCGTGGATCCTGATCGGCTGTTATTTCACTATCGCCCTGCCGTTTATTTACCGTGCGCTGGCCAACAATATGCAGGCGATCAACCTGAAAGAGCTGATCGATGCCGCCCAGTTGCTGGGAGCCAGTACCTGGCAGGCGGCGCTGTGGGTGGTGCTGCCGAATCTGCGTAAAGGGATGCTGATTGCGGTCCTGCTCTCTTTCTCCTTTCTGATCGGTGAATTTGTCTTTGCCAATCTGCTGGTCGGTAATCGCTACGAAACCCTGCAGGTTTACCTTTTTAATATGCGTAATGGCAGTGGTCACTTCACCAGCGCGCTGGTGATCTCCTACTTCTTTGTGGTGCTGCTGGTCACCTGGCTGGCCAATGCCCTGAATCCGGAACGAGGCTGAGAATGAGCTACCTTGAGGTCAGACAGCTGAATAAGCGCTATGGACCGACGACGATATTCGAACAGATCGATTTCAGTGCCGACGAAGGGGAATTTGTGACCCTGCTTGGCCCCAGCGGCTGCGGCAAATCGACGCTGCTGCGCTGTCTGGCCGGTTTAACCGGGGTCGACAGCGGCGAGATTGTTATCGCGGGCAAAGATATCGTGCCGCTGGCCCCGCAGAAGCGCGCCATCGGCATGGTATTTCAAAGCTATGCGCTGTTTCCCAATATGACGGTGGAGAAAAACGTCGCATTTGGCCTGAAGATGCAGAAGTTACCGGAAGCGCAGATCCGCCAGCGGGTGCTGGAGGTACTGGAACTGGTCGAACTGACCGATTATGTGCGCCGCTATCCACATCAGCTGTCGGGTGGGCAGTGTCAGCGTGTGGCGCTGGCACGCTCGCTGGTGACCCGTCCGCGTCTGCTGCTGCTGGATGAGCCGCTATCAGCGCTGGATGCGCGCATCCGCCGTCATCTGCGCGATCAGATCCGGCGTATCCAGCGCGAGCTGAATCTCACCACCCTGTTCGTCACCCATGATCAGGAGGAAGCGCTGACCTTATCGGACCGCATAGTGCTGATGAACCGCGGCAAAATTGTGCAGAATGGCGATGCCGAAGCGCTCTATACCCAGCCGGTCGATCTGTTTGCCGCGGGTTTTATTGGCAACTACAACCTGCTGAGCGCCGAACAGGCGACGCAGTTAACCGGCCAGCCATTCCAAAGCCAGGTGGCCATTCGTCCTGAGTCGATGCAGTTCATCGCGCCGGGGCTCGGGATTCCGGCCGAAATCCTCAGCCACAGCCTGCTCGGTAATGTAATTCGCTATCGTATCCGGGCGCAGGGCGTGGAACTCGCTGTTGATGTGCTGAACCGATCTGCCGCCGATTTACACCCCGCTGGCCAGCAGATTGGTCTACAGTTAGAGATGTCGACTTTGCGCCAGGTGGCTTAAAAAACAGGAAAAAATCACGCAAAGCCCGGCAATCCCCTTCACAGATTGCACTCTCCGTCAGGCTGGCAGTCTGTGCTGCTTAAAGCCTGATGGTCGAGGAGCATCGCGACGTGTTAACCCTGCTTAATTTACTCTCTGCGGTAGCCCTGCTGGTGTGGGGAACCCATATTGTGCGTACCGGCATTATGCGGGTCTACGGTGCCGATCTGCGTCGGGTACTGAGCCGCAGCGTGGAGAAAAAACCGATGGCGTTTCTGGCTGGCATCGGCGTCACCACGCTGGTGCAGAGCAGCAATGCCACCACGCTGCTGGTGACCTCCTTTGTAGCGCAGAATCTCGTCAGTCTGACGCCCGCGCTGGTGGTGATACTCGGCGCGGATGTCGGCACCGCCATCATGGCGCGTATTCTGACCTTTGATCTCTCCTGGCTATCACCGCTGTTTATCTTCTTTGGCGTGGTCTTTTTCCTCAGCCGCAAGCAGACGCGGGCCGGTCAGCTTGGCCGGGCCAGTATCGGCCTGGGGCTGATCCTGCTGGCGCTGCAGCTGATTGTCGAAGCCGCCCGGCCGATTACCCAGGCATCCGGCGTGCAGGTGCTGTTCTCCAGTCTGACCGGCGATATTATGCTGGATGCGCTGATCGGCGCAGTCTTCGCCATTATCAGCTACTCCAGTCTGGCGGCCGTGCTAATTACCGCCACCCTCACCGCCACCGGCGTGATTTCATTTAAAGTAGCGCTCTGTCTGGTGATAGGCGCCAATCTCGGTAGCGGCTTACTGGCGATGATCAACGCCAGCGGCTCCAACGCGGCGGGCAAGCGCGTTGCACTCGGCAGTTTGCTGTTTAAGCTGATTGGCTGCGCGCTGATCCTGCCGTTCGTTAATCTGGTGGCGGACTGGCTGGATAACCTGCCGGTCAACGACGAAGAGCTGGTGATCTTCTTCCACGTGTTTTACAACCTGATCCGCTGTGTGGCGATGGTGCCCTTTGCCGACCTGATGGCACGGCTGTGTCGCCGGCTTATTTCTGACGACATTGAAAACGATCTGCATCTCAAGCCGAAACATCTCGATCGCAGCGCGCTGGATACCCCGGCGCTGGCGCTGGTCAACGCCGCCCGGGAGGCGTTGCGCATGGGTGATGTGCTGGAACAGATGCTGGAAGCCTTTAATAAAGTGGTGCACGGCGAACCGCGTGAAGAGCGCACGGTGCGGCGTCTTGATGATGATGTGGATGTGCTTTACACCGCCATCAAACTCTACCTGGCGCGCATGCCGAAAGAGGATCTGCCAGCGGAAGATTCACGCCGCTGGAGCGAAATCATTGAGATGTCACTCAACCTGGAGCAGGCGGGTGACATCATTGAGCGGATGAGCGGCGATGTGGCCGACAAATCGCTGGCAGCGGGTCGCGCTTTTTCCCCTGAGGGATTAAAAGAGCTGGAGACGTTACAGGAGTTGCTGATCGCTAACCTGAGAATGAGCCTGTCGGTGTTTCTGTCGCATGACGTCACCAGTGCCAAACGCCTGCGCCGCGCCAAACATCGCTTCCGCCTGATGATTCGTCGCTATTCGCATGCCCACGTTGACCGTTTGCATCAGCAGAACGTGCAGAGCATTGAGACCAGTTCCCTGCATCTGGGCCTACTGGGCGATATGAAACGCCTGAGTTCGCTGTTTTGCAGCGTCGCCTATACCGTGCTGGAGCAGCCGGACGATGAGCGTGATTACGAGTAACGGTCGGTTTGAACGGCGGGTTGCGCCGGGAAATGATCTTCCCGGCGCGGCATGATGCTGGCGCGGCGCCTGACTTATTTCTTCTTAATCGGCTTGCCTGACCAGTAACCGGCCAGCAACGAGCCGGAGAGGTTGTGCCAGACCGAGAACAGTGCGCCAGGCAGCGCGGCCAGCGGCGAGAAGTAGAGTTTACCCAGCGTGGCTGCCAGACCGGAGTTTTGCATCCCCACTTCCAGTGCCAGCGTGCGACAGGTTGACTCATCAAAGCCAAACAGCTTGCCGCCCCAGTAGCCGCCGAGCAGGCCAATCGCGTTGTGCAGGATCACTGCCGCGATCACCATTAATCCGACCGATCCGATAAAGCCCTGACTGCCCGCCACTACTGCGCTGATGATCAACAGAATGCAGACCATAGAGAACGCCGGTAGCCAGGGTTCGACCCGGCGTACCACGCTGTTCATGCTGTGGTGAATGATCAGACCGAGGCTGATGGGGATCACCACGATCTTCACGATACTCAGCAGCATCCCCACCACATCCACCTGAATATGGGTATCAACATAGAAACGGGTTAACAGCGGCGTCGCGAACACCCCGACCAGCGCGGAAACAGAGGAGATGGTGACCGACAACGCGACGTCGCCCTTCGCCAGATAGATCATCACGTTACTGGCAGTACCGCTGGCAACGCTGCCCACCAGAATCATGCCAGCGGCTAAATCGGGCGGCATATGAAACAGTTTCGCTAATCCCCATGCGGCCAGAGGCATCACCAGATAGTGCAGAAAAGTACCGGCAATTACCGGCGCAGGTCGGGTCAGCACCCGTTTAAAATCGTCGATATTTAACGTGACACCCATGCCGAACATGATCAGCATCAGCAGGTAAGTGACCCACGGACCGATACCAAGAAATGTCGCGGGAGAGAAATAGGCGGCGACAGATAACAGCACGGCCCACAGCGGGAACAGGCGGGTGACGGTGGCGAGCATGACCAGACTTCCTTATAAGAATGTTATGTTTTGCAGGTTTGCCATAGAGTTACGCCAGGCAGGAACGACTGCACAAGCGAAGGCGGGATCATAACATTTCGTTATCACGGCGTAAGGCGCAGATGGGGTCAGAGAGGAAAATGCGGATCGACTGCTGCCGATCCGCCAATAATTAAAGAAATTACGCTGCTTTTTCGTCTAAAACGCGGTAGATCACACCACCAATCACGGCACCGATAACCGGCATCAGCCAGAACATCCACAGCTGGGACAGCGCCCAGTCGCCCTGGAACAGCGCGACGGCGGTACTGCGCGCCGGATTGACTGAGGTATTGGTTACCGGAATGCTGATCAGATGGATCAGAGTCAGCGCCAGACCGATGGCGATCGGGGCAAACCCTTTGGGCGCACGCTGGCTGGTCGCCCCCATAATGACAATCAGGAAAACCGCCGTCAGGATGCCTTCGGTGATCATGCCTGACATCAGGCTAAAGCCGCCAGGGGAGTGCTCACCGTAGCCATTCGCCGCAAATCCGCTGGCGGCAGCGTTAAAGTCGCCTTTGCCGCTGGCGATCAGATACAGCACGGCGCCTGCCGTAATGCCGCCCACCAGCTGGGCGATGATGTAAGGGATGACCTGTGACGCCGGAAACCGTCCGCCCGCCAGCAGGCCCAGCGTCACCGCCGGATTAAAATGACCACCGGAAATATGCCCGACTGCACAGGCCATCACCAGCACGCTCAGCCCGAACGCCAGCGCCACGCCCATAAAACCGATACCCAGGGCGGGGAAGGCGGCCGACAGCACCGCACTACCACAACCGCCCAGTACCAGCACGAAGGTGCCCAGCGCCTCTGCCACTAACCTTTTCATGTTATTTCCTAAAAATGGGTGAATTGATTCAGCGGCGGGATTATAGATCTGCGAAATAGCAGCGCAACGGCAGTACACAAAATGCGCGGAGAAAGGCAGTTTCATTTGAGAATGAAACGGGCTAACTCTTTATATTTTATCAGTTAAAATCAGGGGGCTTATCGTGGGGAGGGGCTGGTTTGCCGATCGCACAGAAGCGACCGGCAAACCGGTCAGCAATTATTCGAACAGATTGTGATGCAGGGTACGGACCACGCTTTCCGCGTCCGTACCAGGCACCAGGAAGCAGAGGTTGTAGCTGCTGGCGCCGTAGCAAATCATCCGCAGGTTAAACGGCTCCAGCACGCCGAACACCTCTTTACCAACGCCACAGGCTTTCGACAACTGGTTGCCGATAATCGCCACCAGTGCCAGATCCTCTTCGACTTCAACCCGACACAGCGACGAAAGCTCAGTCAGCAGCGCCTGAGTCAGCAGGCTATCGCCGGTTGAGGTGGAACCGGTGGTGTCGAGCGTCAGCGCCACGCTGACTTCAGAGGTGGTAATCAGATCTACAGATATATTGTGGCGCGCCAGAATATTAAACAGTTCGGCGAGGAAGCCTGGGGTGTGCAGCATATTCAGGCTGTGCAGCGTTAACAGCGTCTGCTTGCGGCGTAACGCCAGCGCGCGAAACAGCGGAGGATTGCGGGTTTCGTTGCAGACGCGAGTCCCGCCTGCTGCCGGATCTTTGCTGGAGCCGACAAACACCGGAATATCACAGCGCACCGCCGGCAGCAGCGTGGCCGGATGCAGCACTTTGGCACCAAATGTCGCCATTTCAGCGGCTTCTTCAAAGGTAATTTCATCAATACGCTTGGCGGTCGGTACCACGCGTGGATCGGTGGTATAGATGCCTGGCACGTCCGTCCAGATATCCACCCGTGCCGCTTTCAACGCTTCGCCCAGCAGCGCCGCGGTGTAATCACTGCCGCCACGCCCTAAGGTAGTGGTGCGGCCTTTACTTTCACTGCCGATAAAGCCCTGAGTAATCACCAGCGCCTGTTCTACGCGCGGCTGCAGCTGAGCAAGCGCCAGCTCCGCCAGCAACGTCACGTCCGGCTCTGCCCGGCCAAAACGGTCATCGGTGCGCAGCACTTTACGCACGTCGAACCACTCGGCATTGACCTGGCGTTCACGCAGAATTTCGACAAACAGCAGCGACGACATCAGCTCGCCATGGCTGACCAGCTCATCGGTCAGCGCATGGGAGGTCGCCAGCGAGGCGGCTTCAGATAGCATAGCGATGTTATCGATCATCCGATCGATTTCATCGCGGATCACGTCGGGGCGCTGCAGACGGTCGATAATGGCATACTGGATACGGCGGATATCATCCAGCAGGACGGCACGCTCTGGCAGCGGCTGACCTTCCGCCAGCGCCACCAGCAGATTGGTAATGCCGGCCGAAGCGGAGAGCACCACCAGACGGGTACCGGCATCCTTCAGCACCACGTCGGCGCTGCGGTTCATCGCATCAAAATCGGCAACGCTGGTGCCGCCAAATTTTGCCACAATCAGTGTTTGAGACATGTATGACCTCGTGTCAGGTTATCTTGTTCTCGCCGGCGATAATGCGGTCGGGAAACATTTTTACAGCCAGGCACAAGGAAAGAGCAGAAACGGGCAGACCAGATCGGGTAGACGAGTCACCCAGAAGCGCCCCACCTTGCGAAACGTCCGACTGTGGACGTTTCTGGTGACAACCCAGAGGATTCAGCCCCTGT